>Ga0210389_10000448_pt1 | contig 38087 bp, 39 predicted proteins | sample IncBWH28OmetaG_FD_160127 | JGI IMG/M metagenome (GOLD analysis project Ga0210389, IMG submission 160127) | Forest soil microbial communities from Barre Woods Harvard Forest LTER site, Petersham, Massachusetts, United States - Inc-BW-H-28-O ... | reverse complement strand
CGCAGTCGCCGGTGATGTCCCAGCCGTGCAGAACGAGTTCTTCGCGCATGTGCTCGGCGAACCAGGGCACCTTCATGGTGCGGCCAGTCCACGCGACATCGGTATCGGCCGGAACCTCGTCGGCCGCCGCTGCGACCTCGTTCAGGGTGGCCATCCTGTCCTGCAGCGCCTCCCACAGATCGGCGTCGTTCAGGGCGCGCAGCGGACCCTCTCGTTCCTCGAAACTGCGGGTGCCGACGGGTTCGCCTTCCAGGTGCGCGCCGAGCACCCGGGCGAGTTCCTCGGCGTTTCCGGCTTGATGGGCGACGATGTCGCGCACCGTCCAGGCTTCACACCAGGTGCCGGCGTCGGGGCGGTGCTGCTGCACCGCATCTGCGAAGGGCTGCCATTCCGGGAATCGCTCGTTGTCAATGCGTCGTCCCACGGTTTCGGTATACCCGCAGGCACCGACAAGTAACGAGCGGTTAGGCCGCCAGCGGGGCGTAGGTGGTGGTGCGTTGGCGTGCCGGGCGGCCTATGCCCTCGGCGATCGCGACCAGCTCGGCGACGGTTTTGGCCGACCCGTTTTCCGAACCGGCCATCCGCGAGATGGTTTCCTCCATCAGCGTGCCGCCCAGGTCGTTGGCGCCGCCGTTGAGCATCACTTGCGTGCGCGCAACGCCGAGCTTCACCCAGCTGGTCTGGATGTGCGAGATGCGGCCGTGCAACATGATCCGCGCCAGGGCATGCACCGCCCGGTTGTCCCGATGGCTGGGCCCGGGACGCGCCGCGCCGGCCAGATACAGCGGCGAATTCTGATGCACGAACGGCAACGGCACGAACTCGGTGAACCCGCCGGTCCGGTCCTGGATGTCACGCAGCACATTGAGGTGGGCTACCCAGTGCCGCGGACTGTCGACGTGGCCGTACATCATCGTCGACGACGAGCGCAGACCCACCTCGTGGGCGGTGGTCACGATCTCGATCCACATCGACGTGGGTAGCTTGCCCTTGGTGAGCACCCAGCGCACTTCGTCGTCCAGAATCTCGGCGGCGGTGCCGGGAATGGTGTCAAGCCCGGCCTCGCGCAGGCCGATCAGCCAGTCACGAATGCTCAAGCCGCTCTTGGTCACACCGTTGGCGATCTCCATCGGGGAGAACGCATGCACGTGCATCGACGGCACCCGGGCCTTGACGGCGCGCACCAGATCGGCGTAGCCGGTCACCGGCAGCTCGGGGTCGATGCCGCCCTGCATGCATACTTCGGTGGCACCTGCGACGTGCGCTTCCCACGCGCGATCGGCGACCTCTTTGGTGGACAACGAGTACGCGTCGGCGTCACCCTTGCGCTGCGCGAACGCGCAAAACCGGCAGCCGGTGTAGCAGATGTTGGTGAAGTTGATGTTGCGGTTCACCACGAAGGTCACGTCGTCGCCGACCGCCTCACGGCGCAACGAATCAGCCAGCGCCGCAACCGCTTCCAGTGCAGGACCGTCAGCGGTCGCCAACGCCAGATACTCATCGTCGGTGCAGCGTGCGGGATCGCGTTCAGCCGACCGCAGCGCGGCAAGCACATCGGTGTCGATGCGCTCCGGGACGTTGACGGCCAGCTCATGCACGTGTGCGCGGATCGATTCCCAATCGCCGAACGCACTGTCGAGATCGCTGCGGGCTTCGGTGTTGCGGCCCTCGGTGTCGATCGACGCGTTGAGGTCAACCCGGCCGGAGGACGCCACGTCGTCGGGTTCCTGCCAGGGCATGCCAACCGGGTTGACGTCGCGAGCCAGGCCGGTGACCGGATCGGCCAGCGCCACAACATGTCCCCGCACCCGCGGGTCGATCCACGCCGCTCCCGCCTGCACATATTTGGGCTGTGCAGTCAACCGCTGCACCAGCTCGTACCCGGCGTCGGCGGTCACCGCGGCCAACTCGTCCAAAGCGGGCCAGGGCCGTTCCGGGTTGACAAAGTCGGGCGTCAGCGGTGAGACACCGCCCCAGTCGTCGATGCCGGCGGCGACCAGCGCCAGGCACTCCTCACGAGACACCAGGTTCGGCGGTGCCTGGATACGCATACCCGGGCCCAGAACCAATCGCGCAACCGCCACCGTCGCCAGGTAATCCTCGATACCCGCGTCGGGTACCGCGGCCATCGCGGTGTGTTCCTTGGCCCGGAAATTCTGCACAATCACTTCTTGAACGTGCCCGAACTCCTTGTGCGACTTGCGAATCGCGTGCAACGTATCGGCGCGTTCGCGCAGCGTCTCGCCGATGCCGACCAGCAGACCGGTAGTAAACGGAATGGACAACCGGCCCGCATCGGTCAACGTGCGCAGCCGCACCGCCGGGTCTTTGTCAGGGCTGCCGTAGTGCGCGAGCCCTTTCGTTTCGAACAGCCGCCGCGACGTCGTCTCCAGCATCATGCCCATCGAGGGCGCCACCGGTTTGAGCCGCGACATCTCCGACCAGCTCATCACGCCGGGGTTCAAGTGCGGCAACAGCCCGGTTTCCTCCAGCACGCGGATCGCCATCGCCCGCACGTAGGACAGCGTGGAGTCATAGCCCCGTTCAGCGAGCCACTCTCGCGCCTCGGCCCAGCGATCTTCCGGCCGGTCGCCGAGGGTGAATAGTGCTTCCTTGCAACCAAGTTCGGCCCCGCGACGGGCAACGTCAAGGATCTCGTCGGGTTCCATGTACATCCCGGCCCCTTGGGCACGCAGCTTGCCCGGGACGGTGACGAAGGTGCAGTAGTGGCAGTTGTCACGGCACAGATGAGTGATAGGGATGAAAACCTTGCGCGAATAGGTGATCGGCAGCCGGCCGTGAGGTCCGCGCCGTCCCGCCGACTCGAGACCCGCGTCGCGCACCCGCGCCGCGCTCGCGCACAAGTCGGCCAGGTCGTCGCCGCGCGCGGTCATCGCCACGGCCGCCTCATCGACGTTCAGCGGGACGCCGTCTCGGGCCCGCCGCAACACCCGCCGCAGCGCAGATGCACTGGCCTTGGGCGGAACGACGGGGCTGGACAGAGCGGTGGGCTCCTGGCCCGGAGTCAGCGGCACGTTGGTGTAACTTCCCCACGATCGAATTTCATCCGCGCTCCAACAAATTGAAACCTTGGCGACCTTGCCACCTTGGCGGAAGCCATATGCGCAACAGTAGCGTCAGGCGGTAACCGGCACGCGCTCGACCATCCCGGCGGCACGGCGGCAAGGCGGATATCCCGCCACCGGTTTGATGCGCATCGGCGCTATTTCGCACTGGCTCGCGCTACCATCCGTTCGGGGCTATCAAGCGATGTTGGCTTGGCGATGGCCGCGCTGTTGCGAACGTGGGGTGGTGTGGGATGTCCTTTATGCCCGCGGCGCCAGAGGCGCTGGTTGCGGCGCCGGAGGCGCTGGTTGCGGCGGCTTCGGATTTAGCCGGCATTGGTTCGTCGCTCAACGCGGCCAATGCGTCCGCGTCGCTCCCGACAACCGGGCTGCTCCCGGCGGGCGCTGATGGGGTGTCGACGCAGCTCGCCACGCTGCTTTCCGCGCATGGGCAGCTGTATCAGCGGCTGAGCGCGCAAGCAGCGGCATTTCACGAGCAGTTCGTAAAGGTTATGACCGCGAGTGCCAACAGGTACGCGACGGCCGAAGCCAACGCCGCACAGACCCTGGTAACTAGGGTGAATGCGCCCGCCGAGGCGATGCTGGGGCACCCGCTGATAGGCGGTGGCGCCAGTACAAGCGCCGGTTCAGTGACAGCTGGGGGCGCGGCCGGCGGCGTCGTGTCCAGCGCCGTGGGCCGCGTCGAAAGCGTGTTGCTGGGCAACAGTGCGGCCGGGCTGATCGGCAGCGGTGGCTCCGGTCTCCTCGGAGGTGGCGGCGGGGCCATCAGTAATGCCGTCAAGAGCGCCCTGCTGCTGGCGCCCACAGGTGGGATCGGTGGCATCGCCGCCTCCGGCGCGCTGCCCAGGCTGTTGTTGAGCATGACCAACGCTGCGGCAGCACCGGCGGCATTCGGATCCGGGTCGATCGCCAACGCCATCGAGAACGCCTACCTCGTCGTCGAGCCTTATGTGCAGTACGGCTTCAACCTGCTGGCGTACGCAGTGGGTTTTGTGCCCTGGGTCGGCTTCCTGGCGCCCCAGATCAACTTCTTCTACAACCTGATCGAGCCCATCGTGCAGAGCGGCCTGTTCAACATCCTCGACTGGCTCAGCGGGATGATCAGCTTCAGCCAAGGGCTGAGCAACTTCTTTGCGGCCACCGCGTCCTCGATCAACTTCTTCATTCAGACCGAGATCAACTGGTTTCTCAGCTTCTTGCCGCCACTGCCGCCGTTCCCGCCGCTTCCGTAGCCGCCCCGTCAGCCGTGCCGGTTGCGCCGCCAGAGCACCCACACCGGCGGCGTAACCCCCGGCACGATCAGCAGCAGAGCTGCGTAGGCCATCAGCCCGTGGCCCCCCAGGATGACGTCATCGGCGGGACCGCCGATGCTGATTGCCCCGACAGTGATTAACCACGTCCACAAGGGCAGCGCTGCGACCCGCGGCGACCTCGTCCATCGCCCGGCGGCCCATACCAGTGCCGCGTTGACCAATCCACTGATCAACCCGCTGATCGGAAAGGGGATAGCGCCGATATAGCAGGGCAGCAGCAGAGCCCCTGCTAATGCAGATAGCACCCCGTCGACAGCCAACAGCGCCAAAACAACGACACGAATTGCGGGATCTGACGCACCGCCATCTTCAACCGACGCGAGGCGTGTTTTGGCCTCGGTCAGGTCGGAACGCTGTCGACTTGCGAGATCACTGAGGAGATTACCCACTGCAAACTGTCGAGTCGGTCCTGCCAATGCTGCAGGTTAGGGTCCAGGTCGGGGTCCATACGAATTCCTTCCGTGGCTGCCTGGGTGGCAGCCTACCGCCTACCGGTTCCATCGAGACCCAGTCCCGCGAGCAGATCTGTTTCCCAACCACGCTCATCGCGATCTCCCGCGGAGCCGACGGCCAGAACATAGTGCTCGTGCCCGAGGATCGGCATCGCCAGATTGTTTGACAGCGCGCAGACCCGGCCAGTCGGGCCGACGATGACTTGGGTGGCGTGCGCGCCGAGCGCCGCCGCCTTGGCGGCCCACGCTTCCGGGCCCGCCTCGACGACCGCGTCGATCTCCTCGTCGGAATATCCGAACGGGAGCTCTTCCAACTGCGGCATTTTCCACTCGCGCCGCAAATCGTCACCATCCAGCGCGTCGTAGGCGGTCTTGAACGCGCTTCTCGCCAAGACCGTCCAGTACAACTTCGGCACCGTCCATGGCTCGCCCGGATAGTCGGCGGTGCCGGCCGCTGCCACCGCCGCGGTCGTGACGGTGTGGGTCTGGACGTGGTCGGGGTGGCCGTAGCCGCCCATAGGGTCGTAGGTCACCACAACATGCGGGCGCTGCTCACGAATGATCGCGACCAGTGCCCCGACTGCCTCGCGCTCGTCGGCGTCGATGAACCTCTGGCGACGCCGTGTCGCGGTGCCCGGCATGCCCGAGTCGCGCCAGCGACCCGCGCCACCCAGGTAAATGGGTGCGCTGATGCCCAGCTCGCGCAATGCCTCGGTGAGCTCGCCGACTCGGTAGCCACCGAGTTGGTCCGCGTGATCGACGGCGAGCTCGGCCCAGCGATCGCCGATGACCTCGCCTTCCTCGCCGAGGGTGCAGGTGACGACATGGACCTGTGCCCCGCGGCCGGCGTAGTGCGCGATGGTGGCGCCATTGTTGAGGCTCTCGTCGTCAGGATGTGCATGCACAAACAGCATCCGTGGCGTCTCGCCCATGGACGCACACTACCCGCAGCGCCGACGCGTCGGCGGTGGTGTATCCGGCCTCAGCAATAGGAACGCCAGCGGCTACTATCGAAAAATGGCGCAGCCCACCCAAGTCGCCGCGAACGCCAACCGGAGCCGTCGGCGAGGCGAAGTACTCGAACGTGCGCTCTACGAGGCCACGTTGGCCGAACTGGCTCACGTCGGTTACGGCGGGCTGACGATGGAAGGGATCGCGGCGCGCGCCCACACCGGGAAGGCGGCGTTGTACCGGCGTTGGGCCTGCAGACATGATCTGGTGCACGCCGCCCTGCGATTCGCTGTGCCGCCATTACCGGATCCGAGGCCCGGCCGGTCCGCGAGGGACAACCTGCTGGCGGTGTTCACCGCGCATCGTGACATCCTGGCCGGAAAAACCGCCTTCCCCAGCCTGGAGATCATGGCGCAGCTCATCCACGAACCCGAACTGCGGGCTATCTTCGCCGACGCCGTAGTGGGCCCTCGTCTGAGCATCGTCGAATCGATCCTGCGAACCGCCGTCGGAAACGGCGACCTCGATCCGGCCACCATCAACCCGATGACCGCGCGAATCGGACCCGCGTTGATCAACCAGCAATTCCTGCTCACCGGAGTGCCGCCGAACCGACGCGAGCTTGCGCTCATCGTTGACACCGTGATCCCGCCCAAGGCACCTGCGGCGCAAGCGAACTAAGCAGCGCGACGAGACGCACAAGTACCCAAAACCAGGCATTTTTGGGTGCTTTTGCGTTCCCCCGCAAGCGGGCGGTGCCCCCAGCTCGCGCTTACGGCCCGGTTTTGATCCATTGGCCGGCGTCGCCGACGATGCCGACCGGTACCGCGCCAGAGAGGCTGACGTTCTGCACGCTCGGGCCGGCGGCGACGATCGTGGTGTCCTGCAGGATCGGCAACACGGTCGACATGTTCCAAAGTCGTGGTTCGACCGCGGTGATCACTTCGTTGATGTTCTTGGAGCCATTGAGGGCCGCATCGATATTCGACTGGATGCTGCGATCGCAGATTCCGGTGAGGTTCGACGGCGCTTGCACCAGCGCGCCGGGCTCGGGCGTGCGGGTGGGCGGCGTCGATGTCGCAGGCTGCGTCGGCGTCGACGAGGCGGTGCCGGGCCCAGCAGGCGGTGTCGCCGCAACGGGTGTCGGCGCATTGGTGGTCGGCACCGGCGTCGACTGCAGCGCGGGGCAGCCGTAACGCGAGGCCAGCAGCGTCGCCAGATTCCCGCCGGCCTGATGCCAGCCCACGATGGCATCGACCTGGTGGTTGTTAAACGCGTCCCGGTACAAGGTCACCGGGTCCAGCGCCAACACGGTCGCGGCGATACCGACGTTGCGCAACTGGTCGGCGGCCGTGTTGGCCACCGCCAGCGAGGTCGGGTCATTCGACGCCACCCCGATGACCAGCGACAGCTGGTTGCCGTCCTTGCTGATCCGGCCCCGGATGACTTCCGGCGGTCCGGTGCTCACCGGTGCGGTCGTCGAATTGGTCGCAGGTGGCAACGGTGAGGCCGGTAACGTCGCAGCGGTGCTCTCGACCTGGAAACCGGCGGCCGAGAACAGCTCCAGCGCCGCCGCCGTGGTCATCTTGGGGGGCGCCGTCGGCTCATAGCCCGGGTCGCTGGGTGAACGGATCTGGGCCTCGTCCAGCGTGACGGTGTTGTCGCTGCCCGCGCCGACCGCGGCGAGCAGGTCGACGTCGAGCAAACCCAAAATCGCCTTGCGGACCTCGGCATCGGCCAGCTTGGGCTCGTTTGCGCGCAGCGTGAGCTGCATGACTCGCGGTGTCACGATCCGGGCGGTCCGCACGTCGGGGATCGCCGACAACTGCGCGAACGCCGTCGACCCGCCATGCACCTGGGCCACCTGGGTGTCGCCATTGCGCACCGAATCGGCCAGCGCGGCCGGCGCGCCGGCGCGGCGGAAGAGGATCAACGCGGGCTTGGCGGGCGGCCCCCAATAGCGGTCATTGCGAGCGATCAGGATTTCGTCGCGCTGCGGGTCGATGTTCTCCACCCGGAACTGCCCGCCGGTGACCGGCAGCGCCCGGGCCAGCCCGGCCGCGAAACCGCCCGGCACGTCCTTGACGATGTGCGCCGGCAGGAGATTGTTGAACAGCTCCTTCCAAGCCGGATAGGGCTGCGCGAAGGTGACGACGGCTTGCTTCCCGCCTTCGAGCGACTGGACACCGGTAATCAGGTCGTATCCGGCCGGATCGACTACCCCTGGCTGGCTGACCATCTGCCGCCACAGGTACCAGAAGTCGTCGGCGCCGATCGGGGCATTGTCGGTCCACTGCGCCTCGGGCCGGATCTTGTAGGTCACCGTGAACGGGTTCTGGTTGGTCACGTCGGCGGACACCAATAGGGTCGGATCCAATTCCCAGCGCGAACCCGTCGGCGAGCTGGGATCGGGCACCGGCCGAAACGCACTCGGCAACACCAGCGCGCTGATCGCCGCGTTCACCGGCGACAGATCGGACAGCAGATGCGGGTTGAACCCGGCGCCGATCGAGTCGATGCCCATGACGATCTGGGTGACCCGCGGCGGCGGTGGCGCTGAGTTGTGCGGCGTATCGGTGCTTTGCGGCGCCGGCGGCGGGTTGACCGTGCACGCTGCCAACGCCAACCCCGCCAGGGACACCACCACGCCGGCCAGCACGAGGAGGCGGCGAGCTCGTCTGGGCACGCCCATCAGGGTATCGAGCAGTTGCCCAGCAACCCGGCCAACCACGCCCGGCTATCCTCGGGCCTTTGCCCGCGCGCGGCTGCGGGCCCGGGAGGTGGCGTCCAACTCGACCTTGCGGACCCGCACGATCGCCGGAGTCACCTCGACACATTCATCGGGCGAGCAGAACTCCATGGCACGTTCCAGGTCGAGCTCGAGCGGCTTGGCCAACGTCTCGATGACATCCGAGGTCGACGACCGCATGTTGGTCAGCTTCTTCTCGCGGGTGACGTTGATATCGAGGTCCTCCGGACGCGGGTTGATTCCGACGACCATGCCCTCGTAGGTGTCCTGGCCGGGGTCGACGAAGAACTGGCCCCGATCGGCGAGTTGAAGAAGTGCGAACGGCGTGATGGTGCCGGACCGGTCGGATACCAGCGACCCGGTGTGGCGGGCTCGGATCTCCCCTGCCCACGGACGGTAACCCTCGAACGTGGCGTTGGCGATGCCGGTGCCGCGGGTGAGGGTGAGGAAGTCGGTACGGAAGCCGATCAGGCCGCGGCTGGGCACGATGAAGTCCATCCGCACCCAGCCCGCGGCATGGTTGGTCATCTCCTCGATGCGGCCCTTGCGGCCGGCCATCAACTGGGTGATCGCCCCGACGAACTCCTCGGGACAGTCGATCGTCATCGCCTCGAACGGCTCGTGCAGCTTGCCGTCGATGGTCTTGGTGACCACCTGCGGCTTGCCGACCGTCAGCTCGAAACCCTCCCGCCGCATCTGTTCGACCAGCACCGCCAGCGCCAGCTCGCCGCGGCCCTGCACCTCCCACGCGTCGGGCCGGTCGATGTCGACCACCCGGATCGAGACGTTGCCGACCAGCTCGGTGTCCAGCCGGTTGCGGACCATGCGCGCGGTCAGCTTGTGACCGGATACCTTGCCCGCCAGCGGCGAGGTGTTGGTGCCGACCGTCACCGAGATGGCCGGCTCGTCGACGGTGATGCGCGGCAGCGCATGGGCATGGTCGGGATCGGCCAGCGTGTCGCCGATCATGATGTCGGGCAGCCCCGCCACGGCGACGATGTCGCCGGCGATCGCCTCGTCGGTGGGACTGCGCTCGACGCCCTCGGTCGCCAGCAATTCGGTGATCTTGGCGTTGGTGATGACGGGCAACCCGTCCACCTCGCGCATCCACGCCACCTGGTGGCCCTTGCGCAGCTTGCCCTTGTAGATGCGGACCAGGGCCAGCCGGCCGAGGAAGGCCGAGGCGTCCAGGTTGGTCACCAACGCCTGCAGCGGCGCCTCTGGGTCCCCGACCGGCGGCGGTATGTGTTCCATCAGCACGTCGAACAGCGGGTCGAGGTTGTCGCCGTTGGGCACCTCGCCGTCGGCGGGTTGCTCGGTGCTGGCGACGCCCGCGCGCCCGGAGGCATACAGCGTAGGCAGGCCCAGCGCGTGCTCGGCGGCCTTCGCAGCTTCGTCGTCGAGGTCGGAGGCGACGTCGAGCAACAGGTCGTGGCTGGCGTGCACGACCTCGGCGATGCGCGCGTCGGGCCGGTCGGTCTTGTTGACGACGAGGATCACCGGCAGGTGGGCGGTCAAGGCCTTGCGCAGCACGAACCGCGTCTGCGGCAGCGGGCCCTCCGACGCGTCGACCAGCAGCAACACCCCGTCCACCATGGACAGCCCGCGCTCCACCTCGCCGCCGAAGTCGGCGTGTCCAGGGGTGTCGATGACATTGATCACAGTCACCGTTCCGTCGCTGTTATGGCGATGCACGGCGGTGTTCTTGGCCAGGATGGTGATGCCCTTCTCCCGCTCCAGGTCACCGCTGTCCATCACGCGGTCCTGCAGATCGCCGCGTTCGTGCAGCGCGCCAGACTGCCGCAACATCGCGTCGACCAGGGTGGTCTTGCCATGGTCGACGTGGGCGACGATGGCAACATTGCGGAATGGCACGTCGGTGATTCTGGCAGCGAGAGGCCTCAGATGGCGAACCGAGCGGCCTGCCCGCGCCCAGTCTGCGCCCGGGGCCGACGTTTAGGCCAGCTCGTGACCCTGGGCGAAGAATCGGCGCCCTGACCGCAGTGTCGAGGCAGGACTCCCTCAAAAAGCTTGTGCCAGATCTTTGAGCCAGCCGCGGTCGGCGGGCACCCAGTCGACTTCGTCCAGTTCGTGCGCCGTCACCCAACGCAACGCCTGGTGGTCACGCGCGCAGGGTTCGCCGCGAATCAGGCGCACGCGATATGCCCGCAGTGTGGTCGTGCCGTTCAACGGAATGTCGTCACCCAGGCGCTCGCCCACCGCGACATCGGTGACCTCGAGGCCAAGTTCCTCAGCCAGCTCGCGGGCCAGCGCGTCGCGCTCGGTTTCGCCGGGCCCGACCTTGCCGCCCGGGAGTTCCCAGCGGCCGGCCAGTTCCGGCGGCCGCACCCGTTGCGCCACCAAGAGCGTGGGGCCGGAGATGACCGCTCCGGCGACGACGATCTGGGTCGGCATGGCCAGTGACGGTATACCGTCGGATGTATGGCTGTGTTATTTCGCCGCCAACGTTGTTGCCGACCTGCGGAAACGCTGGCGGTCATCGAGCGTCAATGCGCGAGCGAAAACCTAGCCGCCCACTGTCTTTGCGCTATCAGCGGCCCGTAGGGCGACGAAACCAGACAGGGGGATCAGCAAGCCAGTGCCCGCATAGCTGTGGCCACGATTGCGTCGGCGTCGACCGGGGTCAATCCCCCGTGCCCGGTGGCCTTCCGGTACATCGCCGGGCCGAAGATCAGATCGAGCGCCACCTCGGGATCGACTTTCGGATCCAGTTCACCGCGGGCGACACCGCGGTCCCAGATCTTCGTAACGGCTGCTCGGCGGACGTTCACCTGGTGTGTTCGTATCCGCTCGCGTTCAGCCGGGTAGAACTGCGACTCACCGATGAGTTGGGCGTAGATCGCGCCAAGTGGGCTGGTGTAGAAGCCCATCATGCCGCGCAACGTCAGCCGGAAGTCTTCGGCGGCCGATCCGGTGTCGGGCACGGGCGCGTCCGCCATCATTTGGTGCAGGAACGCGTCGATAGCAACCGCGGTTCTGTTCGGCCACCATTTGTAGATCGTTGCCTTGCTGACCCCGCTGCGTGCGGAGATCCGGTCGATCGACGCCCTGCGCAGGTCGTCCTCCTGCATCAGTTCCATTGCGGCTTTCAGGACGGCGTCGCGGCGTTCCTCGCTGCGCGGCCTGCCCCGCGCTCGACTTGGGGTCATAGCTCCAGTTTCCTACCCGTCGTTGCTACAAAGGTAATTACTAGACGTCTCGCTGTGAGTTTGCCCTGGTGCGTTGCCATGGGCCAAACGGGACGTGCAACATGCTGACGTGAAATTGCTCTATGAGCACGCCGATAACGGTCGCCCTCGGCATTGGCGCATTCGTGCCTGTCGGAGCACTGGCCATCATCACGGGCAACGGTGGCCGTCTCATTGTCCGTATTCATGCTAGCGCTACTTGGCGCTTATTGGATTCCGACGATGATTGCCGGATAGAGGGGTATCCCCAATGCCGGATCGGTGGCTGTCATCAACCTGTTTCTGGGTTGGACGTTCATCGGCTGGGTGGTCGCGCCGGCAATGGCGGTCATTGAAGATCTGGAAGCTCCCCGTTAGTGCGCTAGTTGCTGTAATCGTCCTCATCGGAGCGACTGCTTGCGGCGGCGGCACTAACGTGTCGGGCGGCACGCGGACGTCGACCCCGCCGCCGTCGACCCCGTCCGTGCCGCCGCAAGATTTGGACCCGTCGACCTATCAATCGCTCTCGCCACGCGACTACGCCGTTCTTGTAAAGGATCCGGACTCCAACAAAGGTCGAAAGATCATCGTCTACGGGGTCGTGACGCAGTTCGACGCAGCGACGGGAAAATCAGAGCTTCGGGCAAACACGGGTGCCCAGCCTGGCGACTACTCGGAGAACACGATGATTGAGGCACACGACCCATCAATTCTCGCCAATGTGGTCCGCGGCGACGCAGTCACCATGTGGTGCCGAGTTCAAGGTGGGGAAACCTACAAGACTCAGAACGGTGGCCAAACGACGGTGCCCAAGTTTTGGGTCAACATCATCAAAGACGCCGGATCGGCTGGTTCCAATCCATAAGAGAAAGAAGCTAGAAGTGGGGCACGTGGGCTTGGGGACCATCATTGTCATCTGCCTGATCTTCGGGGCCGTCACGGCCGCGATCGGCCAAAAGAAGAACCTCCCCATGGGCCAATCGTTTGCGCTCGGCGCGGCCTGCCCAAGGCGCCACCGGGCATGCGGGCGGTGAAGTGCCCGCGGTGCAACACGATTCAGAACGTTCCGGAGACGCAGCCCGAGTGCGTGTGCTGGCAGCGCAAAGCTGCCCACCGCCTATGGGGAGCTGCTCCCAGCGGCAACTGATCTCGGCGTTATGAGTCTGGGCGATGTCGCTTCTACGGCTATGCGTCGCCGCCGTTGCCATCGCCACCAAATCCTGCCCGCCAAAATGAGGTCCGGATCGGAGAAAAGATGAGGATTACAGCATCGCAGCAAGATGCGCTCGACGCGCACCTAATAGCAACGTCTTTCCAAAATACGCGTTACAGGGCCCCGCGCGCCGTTGACACCGCGATTGCCGCCCTGGTCGATCCGGCGGAAATTATCGGATCGCACGCCGAGTTCCTCCGCCTGAAGCCGACAACGTGGCGCATATGGGTGGTGACGTCAACGCATCTCGCTTACGTCGAAATTAAGTTTGAGAACGAGGATGAGTACGACGCGGACGAGGAAGCTAAGCGGATTAACCCCCCAGAGGGTCCAGGATTCAGAAGGGATCCTGCCCGTGGGCAGTTGGTGTCTGCCTGGGTGCGACCGCTGGTTAGAGCCGAAAGGTTCACGCTTGATTCGATTGACCGCGACTACGCTGGATCCGGGTTCGAGGCTGACTTTCGTCTGCATGGCGTTGCCATCGAGTTCGCAGATGGACTACGTACTCCGGGCGAAGGATTTCTTCGCTGCCGGACGCGAACCCAGCGCGCCGAAGGTGATTCTGAACGCTGGGATGAGTTCATTGCGGGTATTCGCAGGGGTAGTCCGCTGCTCACACTGGAACTGGTCAGCCTCTCAGAGCCACGCAGACGAACGAAAATCACCCCCGGCTTGTAGACGGGGTGTTGTTGCTAGGTCCCCGCGAGGGATCTGAGGGGTATAACCGCAGGTAGAGTCTTATTTCGACGAAGAGAGGATGAGTACGTTATGGCTGTGTTGACGGATGAGCAAGTAGACGCCGCACTGCCCGACCTAAACGGCTGGGAGCGTGCCGACGGTGCGCTGCGCCGATCGATCAAGTTTCCGAGCTTCCTTGCCGGCATCGACGCTGTGCGCCGGGTAGCCGAGCACGCGGAGAGCAAAGATCATCACCCGGATATCGATATTCGTTGGCGGACGGTGACTTTCGCGCTGGTTACGCACTCCGAGGGCGGCATCACCAAGAACGACATTGCGATGGCGCGCGATATCGACGGGATCGTCGCGGACTAACCCCCCGACGACCCAGCGCGCGCTGGGGGCACGGCCCGCTTGCGGGGAACGGGTCGCTGATGTGCTGGGGAGTCACGCCCGGCGGCGTGTCGCCCGGTCATCGCGATCCAGATCAAGGTCGCCACCGCCGCCACGATGTAGACCAGCCCGGCCCAGGCCAGATACCACGGCCGGCTGACCTGCCAAATGGTCGGCTGCGCAAAGAGCAGCAACCACGGCACGCCGATGATGGTGAGCGCCAACCAGCTCCAGCCCGCAAACCGCGCGCCGGGTCGCTCGCATAGTGGTCCATGAATCAGCCAGATCATCAGCGGCACCAACCACACCCAGTGATGGGTCCACGAAATGGGTGACAGCAGCAGCCCGAACAACTCGACCACCAACAGCCTGCCCAGCCGATCCGACCCGTCCAGCGCCCGCCAGGCCAGGATTGCCAGTACCGCGGTGACGGCGATAGCGGCCAGCACCAGTGGACCAAAGCCGGCGTCGTGGCCCAGGATCCGCGAGAGCCCACCGCGCCAGGATTGATTGATCGAGCTGGCGATCGGCCCAACCCGGTGCGCGTCGCCCAGCAGCTCGGTGAAGTAGTAGCGGGTGTCATCGCCGACAACCAAAGCCGAGATCCCGACGGTGGCAAGGAACACGACCGCCGAAAACGCGGCTGCGCCAAAGCGCCGGGCGCCGACCAGATAGACACCGGCGATTGCCGGCGTCAACTTGATCCCGGACGCCACGCCCACCAGCAGCCCCGAAACCCACCAACGCGTGGAGTAGACCGCCCAGAGCACCCCCAGCATCACAAAAACATTGACCTGCCCATAGTCGAAGTTGTTGCGCAGCGGCTCGATCCAGATGGTGATCGCCGTCCACAACATCGCGACGCGGTGACCAGCGCCGCTGGGGACACCCAGCAAACGCTGGCTGACCCGAACCGCGCCGTACAACGCGGCCATCATGGCGATCTGCCACACAAAGGCAACCAGGCCAAACGGCAAGAGGTGCAGCGGGTAGAAGACGACCGCCGCGAACGGCGGATATGTGAACGGCAGCGGAAAGTCCGCCGTCTGGTCGGCGTACACGTAGCTGTACAGGGTGCCGGGATGGTCGATAGCGGCCGCGCCGCCGAGGTAAACGTGCAGGTCGACGAAGTTTGCGCCGTTGGGCACCAAGTATGTCCAGGCGAGCCGCGCGGCGACGCTCAGCATCAACAGCGCCGGCGCGGCAGCGTTTAGCCGAGGCGCGAGCCGTTGCGTGATGGTTACCGCCGGGGCGGGCGAGGTGGTGTCTATCCGCCCGACTTTAGCGATTGCGGCAGGCGCTGTGTCGTCGTCCGTCATCACCGGGGTCGTCCGTGGCGTGGCGGACTTTGCCAGCCAGCCACGGCGACCGGGCGCCCGGTCACTGCCACCACTCGTATGGGTAACGATCCAATAAATGCCACACGTGTCACTTGAGTCACACCAGTATCAAAGTAACTTCGGCCCGGAACCTGTCGTCGATAACCAGGGAGAGTCATGCCAACCATCTGGACCTACTTGCGCGCAGCCGCCGTCGTCGTCGGGTCGTCCGCCGCACTACTGACGGGCGGCATCGCCCACGCTGACCCCGCGCCGGTACCGGCGCCCGCGCCGGACATCTCGGCCGTTGCGAACATTCCGCAGCAGCTGATCGCCTCGGCGGCCAACGCACCGCAGATTCTGCAGAATCTCGCGACGGCCCTCGGCGCCACCCCGCCGGCTGCGCCCTCCGCTCCCGGGATCACCTTCCCGGGCCTAACCCCCGCCACCGGGGCGACGCCCGCCTCCCCTTCGGCGGGAATCCCGTCGATTCCCGGCTTAACGCCGCCGGCAGCCGCCACACCCGCGCCGGCCGGAACCCCTACTATCCCCGGGGTCAACGCACCGATCCCCGGGCTTACGGCACCAGCGGCACCGGCAGTACCAGCGGCTCCGGCAGCACCAGCCGCCCCTTCGGCTCTTTCGATCCCGGGGTTAACGGCACCGGCGGCGCCGGCAGCACCGGCCGCCCCGGCGGCTCCAGCGATTCCGGGGATGCCATCCATCCCTGGCATCATCACCCCTGCTACACCTGCCTCCGCCGCCGCGCCGGCGTCCGCTCCTGGGGTGCCGCAGGCGAAGATTGACATGCCGGCGCTGCCCGGCCTGCCGCTGAATGTGCCACCGCAGATTTCGCTGCCGCGCGACCTGCCGGCGCTCGCATCCGGTGTCGCCCCGGGGGCGCCGGCGGCAGCAACTCCGCCGGCCGCTGCTGCACCGGCGCCCGTCGCACCCACACCTCAGTCGCTGCTCTCCGCGCTGCCCTGAGCAGCCTGTTAGACGGCTAACCCAGCACCGACGACCGGGAGGACACCGTGGCACGCATGTGGAATCTGTCCAAAGGTTTGGCCGCCGTCGCCACGGCAACGGCTGCCGCGTTCGGGCTCTGCCCGAGCGCGGCAGCCGACCCGGCGACGCCGCCGCCGAATCCCACCCAGCAGCTCCCGGGCCTTCCGGCGTTGGCTCAGTTGAGTCCGATAATCCAGCAAGCGGCCAGCAACCCAGCGCAGGCGACACAGCTGCTGATGGCCGCGGCTGAAGCGTTCACCCACAATCCGACGGCGCCGACCGAGTCCAGAAACGTGGCCGCGTCGGTGAACCAGTTCGTGCAAGAGCCGACCAATCCGAATCTGGGGTCTCCTCCCCTGGGCGTGGCGGCTCCCGGTGCGCCCGCCCCGGCGCCGAATGGCGTCACCCCGCCTGACAACTCCCCTGTGCCCCATGTGCCACCGGTCGGTGTGGAGCCCGGTACGCAGGCACACCTGCCGACGGGTATCGATCCAGCCCAAGCGGCGGGCCCGGCCCCCGTTGCGGCACCGGTGGCAACGCCGCCTGTCGCGGCACCCGCGCCCGGGACCGTTGTGCCCGCCGCGGCACCAGGCGCAGCGCCGGCACCGGCACCCGCACCCGCTGCCGCCCCACCCGCTCCCGCGCCGGCGCCAGCACCCGCGCCAGCCCCTGCCACGGCCGCCGCTCCCGCGGCAGCCCCGGGCTTTGGCCCCGACGCCCCGCCCACCCAGGACTTCATGTATCCCTCGATCGGCGCTAATTGCCTTGCGGACGGCAGCAGCGCTATCGCTACCGCGCTATCGGTGGCGGGGCCGGCCAAGATCCCGCTTCCCGGTCCCGGGCCCGGCCAGACCGCGTATGTGTTCACCGCGGTCGGCACCCCTGGGCCCGCCGAGGTGCAGAGGCTGCCATTGAACGTCACCTGGGTGAACCTGACCACCGGCAAATCCGGAACGGCCACGCTCAAGCCGCGCTCAGACATCAATGCCGACGGACCAACGACGTTGACCGCGATCGTCGACACCGGTTCGGGCAGCGTCATGTCGACGATCTTCGGCCAGGTCACCACCAAGGAAAAGCAGTGTCAGTTCATGCCCACCATCGGCTCAACGGTGGTGCCGTAACGCCCCGATCAACAGGGGTCAGTAGGCCATGAACAAAATTGCGTCGCGGTCGTACTCCAGACCCGGATGAACGCTGGCAAGGTGAGCCTGGGTCAATTCGACCAGCTCATCCTCATCCTTGCCGACGATGGCTTCGCCGCACGGACACGTAATGTGTGTCTTCACGTTGCCGCCTTTCCCTTCGCTGCTGCCTTCATCTGCTTCTTGTGCGACCGCACCTGCCCAAGTGAACGCGCGTCGACGATATCGGCGACGGACATGCATGTGCCGGGTTGGCCGAATTCTCCGGCCGCCGCCCGCCAGCCCTTCGGCGTCACGCCGTACTGCTTGCCAAGCAATGCCAGAAAGATCTGCGCTTTCTGCTCGCCGAAACCGGGTAGCGCCTTGAGCCGCCGCAGCAGCTCGTTGCCGTCTGGTTCACCGGCCATCCACACTGCCGCGGCGTCACCCTCGTAACGGTCCACAATGATCTGCGCCAGGGCCTGGATCCGCTTGGCCATCGATCCCGGAAAGCGGTGTATCGCAGGTCTTTCCGAGCACAACGCGGCAAACTTGTCCGGGTCGTAATCGGCGATCTCACGGGCGTCGAATCCGCCCATCCGATCAGCGATCTTCTTCGGTCCCGCGAAGGCTGTTTCCATCGGCACTTGCTGGTCGAGCAGCATTCCGACCAGCAACGCGAACGGGTTGGCATCCAACAGTGCGTCGGCGGCCGGATCTTGAACAAGCTGCAATTTCGGCACTCGGCCAGTCTAGGACGCGCAGCGCTGAGGTAGCCCACCCGAAGTGAACATTCTGCGTCGGAAGGGTCAGGCCTCCGGCGCCCAATCTGACGGATCCACGATCTCAGGGCGATCCTGCACCCGGCACCTCGACCCGCGCCCGCATGATCCACCCCGTGGACTCGCCCTTCACGAGGCCCTCGGGGGTGGTCTCGTCGACCACCATGTATAGCGTCCGCCCGTCGAGTCCGCCGAGGGCGGGTGCGATAGCCCATCCACGGTCGATCGCGACGCGGTGGGTGACGGTGCCGCCCGCGACGACCCTGAGGAACTCACCGGTGTCGTAGCAGCCGACCCACACCCCGCCTTCGACGTCGACGCAGAGGCCGTCGGGATGCCGATGTTCGCCGAGATCGGCGAACACGCTTGGGGCGCCAAGGCTTCCGTCGGCTTCGGTCGGAAACGCGAGAATCCGCGACCCGTTCGTCTCGCTGACGACGAGGGTCGACCCGTCGGGCAGGAAGGCGAGGCTGTTCGGGACGGCGAGATCGGTTGCCACGATCCGCACGCCCCCGACGGGGTCGACGAGGCCGATCGCGCCTTCCATCCCCGTCGCGCTGGCCTGACCTCCGTAAAGGTCGACGTAGCCACGACCGTCAGGGGCGACGCACAGGTCGTTGGTCGACCAGGCGAGGTCGCTGAGGTCGTACGTCGCTGCCACCTGCCCTTGTGCGTCGACGTGGTGGATCTTTGGCTCCAAGAGGGCGGACACCACGAGCGTCCCGTCCGGCAGCCAGCCCAGCCCGGAGGCGTGCTCGACCTCGGCCTCCACGGCGACGTCACCAGTTTCGCCCACCGAGCACACCCGACCTGCCGGTCCGTCGCTGAACCAGAGCCGGTCGTTGTGCCATCGGGGTCCTTCGCCGTAGACGATGCCGTCGATAAATGGCACCGGCTCAATTTCTTCGACCGCGGTCACCCTCACATGCTCGTCGAACGCGAGCCCATGTGCGAGAGTTTTCGGGACCCTCGGCAATCAGTTCACTCGCTAACGAATCCGGCCGGAGGCCGAACCGACGTCCGAGTCTGAGAATCAGCGGCTAAGTTTCGATAGTTGTAATCGTCTGCTGCTGGTCGAGCAGTGCACCTATGAGAAGAGCGAGAGGATTCTCGTCCAGCAGGGCGTCAGCTGCCGGAACGCCGGCTAGTCGCAACTTAGGCACTCGGCCAGTCTAGGACTGCGCGGGCGGTGAGGTAGCCCGCCCGAGGTGACTAACGTCCGTTTCGCACCCGGGTCGTCAGGGCCGAGCCCTTCAGCGGCCCCGCCAGAGGGGCGAAGTAGCGACCGCCTGGGATTACGATCCAAATTATGGCGACTCCAACCCTTGGCAGCTATGGCGCGTATGTTCCTGCCCCCCGGTATTACGAGTTGTTCCCCTCGGGACGGGTTCAAGTCCTGGAGGGTCTCGGATACGGCACGGTTTGGATTGCGGGCAACGCGGCCGGTGACCTTGAAATCCCTGAATCGGTGCTGGATTCGACCAAGTCCGTCGCCGTCGGGACCGCGATAGTCAACGTCTGGGCGGAGCCTGCTGACAAGGTCGCCGCGTCCTTCCATCGGGTGGAGCAGCGGCACCCCGGCCGGTTCTTGCTCGGTGTCGGCATCGGGCACCGGGAGTTTGTTAGAGACGCATACCAGAAGCCGTACCAGGTGTTGTCCGAGTACGTCGACCGGTTACTACAACTCGGTGTTCCCCGGGATCAAATCATCCTCGCGGCGCTACGGAAGAAGGTGCTGCGGCTGTCCGCGGACCGAACCGCCGGAGCCCTCCCATACTTCACCACAGTGGAACACACGAAGAAAGCACGCGAGATATTGGGCCAAGGGCCGGTGCTGGCGGTCGTCCAGAGCTTCGTCGCTGGGAAAGACCAGGCCGCAGCTCGCTCGATTGTGCGTGAATGGGCGCTAAACCCCTATCTGAAACTACAGAACTACGTCAACAATCTGAAAGAGACGGGTTTCCCGGACCTGCAGTTGGGGGACGATCCGAGCGATGCGTTGCTCGATGCGCTCGTCCCTGTTGGAGGCACCAAAGACACCGTCGCAAGGATCGGTGAGCATTTGTCCGCTGGAGCCGACCACGTCCCCCTCTTCCCCCTTCCGGTGTCCGAAGACCCGATTCCCGCGTTCACGCTGATCGCGGACGGACTCAAGAACCAGTCGATCTAGGACAAATACCAGTGCGGTAGGGCACGGTTGAACACTGTGCCTGACGTGGGAAACATTGCCTTATTCTGCTCAGGCTCACAGAGAGTTCGCAGAGAGGCGGAGACCTATGACGGTTCGTGCCGCCAGTGAGGTTCACTACAGCCCTTACGACATCGAGCTCAACGCAGATCCGTATCCGACACTTCGGCGGCTACGCGACGAAACACCGCTGTACTACAACGCCGAGCGCACACGGCCTGTGAGCATCGTCCACTGCTGGTGGAGCAGCATGCCGACCAGCAACGCGAACGGGTTGGCATCCAACAGTGCGTCGGCGGCCGGATCTTGGACAAGCCGCAATTTCGGCACCCAGACAGCCGCGGCGACATCAGCATCGAAGTGGGCGTCATCGATTCGCCGTTCAGGTAGCCCTTTTCGGGCCACAGGCAGACGAAATACACTGTCCGCCAACGACTGTGACCACACTCGTCAGCTGCCGCTTTTGCGGCGGAATTCCCGACGGCTCTCTAAGGGACCATGGGTCCGCGACTGCTTGCCACCGCCGTCTTTGTGATCGGATCCGCCCGACGACTTCGCCATCTTGCGGTCGAGGGCTTCACGGAACTTGCGCTTGGTCTCGTCTTCTGAGTCCGAAGACTCGGAAGATTTTGCATCTTGCGGAGAGTTCGATTCAGCCATACGAGCAGCCTAGCCTGCGAGGATCGGGTCGGCAGAGAGCGCGGCTACCGCTTTCCCGGGGGCATGCCGTAGATGTGCGAGATCGGCAGCGTCAGCAGCACCCGCCGATCGGTGACCATCGCCTGCCGGTATTCATCCCAGTCCGGATGTTCACCGGCGATGTTGCGATACAAGGCAATCAGCGCCTCTACGGTGTCGTCATCGGGCGCAGCCGCGGGAGCCGTCAGTTGGGCCGTGCCCTCGGCAACGGCGTACGACCATCCGTCGTCGGCGTCGACCAGGAGCGAAGCCCGTGGGTCGCGGCGCAGGTTGCGGGTCTTGGCCCGCGGCTCGGTGATCGACACCCGTACCACCATGTCGTGCGGGTCGAAGTGATACGACACGTTCGACAGCTGGGGACGCCCGTCACGCTTGATGGTGGCCAGCACCCCGATGGAGTTCCCGCTGATCACGGCCAACAGCTTGTCGTCGAATACTTGGCGTCCCATGCCGAAAGCCTACGTCGCGTCACATCGTTCCCAGGCAGCCTGATGGAATCGGATTATGACAAAGTTTGCGGCGTTCCTGCGCGGCGTCAACGTCGGTGGCGTCAACCTCAAAATGGCCGACGTGGCCCAGGTATTGACCGACGCCGGGTTCTCCAATGTGCGCACCATCCTGGCGAGCGGCAACGTGCTGCTGGAGTCGTCCTCCAGTGTCGCCGCGGTACGCAAGAAGGCCGAAGCCACGTTGCGCCAGAGGTTCGGCTACGACGCCTGGGTGCTGGCGTACGACATCGATAACGTGCGCGCCATCGACGAGGCCTACCCATTCGAGCGCGAGGTCGACGGGTATCAGTCCTACATCACGTTTGTCGCCGACGAAGCGGTGCTCGGTGAGCTAACCGCACTCGCCGACAGTGCGGGCCCGGACGAGAAGATCTCCGGCGGTGACGGCGTCGTCTACTGGCAGGTACCCAAGGGCAGCACGCTGGACAGCACCATCGGCAAGACGATGGGCAAGCCCCGCTACAAGTCATCGACCACCACCCGCAACCTGCGCACGCTCGCCAAAGTGCTGCGCTGAAGAATCGGTAGGGTTTGTGGGGATGACTTCTTCCCAACAACCCTCAAAAGAGCGGGTCACCCTCAGCGGTGTCTCCGAGACCGCCCTGCTGACACTTCGCGCGCGGGCCGGCGAGGCCCGGCGCCCGGACTCCGTGATCGATGACCCGATGGCGGTAGCCCTGGTCGACTCGATCGACTTCGACTTCGCGAAGTTCGGCCCAACCCGCCAGGGCATCGCGCTGCGCGCCAAGGCCTTCGACACAGCGACGATGTCGTTTCTCGATCGGCATCCGTCGGCGACCGTGGTGGCGCTGGCGGAGGGCATGCAGACGAGCTTCTGGCGCCTGGATGCGGCCATTCCCGACGGCAAATTCCATTGGCTGACAGTCGATCTGCCGCCGATGATCGACGTCCGGGCTCGGTTGCTGCCCGCGTCGCCCCGGATTTCGGTGTGCGCTCAGTCCGCATTGGACTACAGCTGGATCGACTCCGTCGACGATTCCAACGGTGTCTTCATCACCGCCGAGGGATTGCTGATGTACCTGCAGCCCGAGCAGGTGATCGAGCTGATCGCCCAGTGCGCCAAGAGATTTCCCGGCGGCCAAATGGCCTTCGACATGCCCCCGGCCTGGTTCTCTAAGTTGAGCCGGTACGGGGGACTGCGGCCCACCCGGCGCTACCGGGTTCCGCCGATGCCCTTCAGCCTGTCCTCCGCGCAGGCCGCGGACCTGGTGAACGTGGTGCCGGGCATTCGCCGGGTCCGGGATCTGCAGCCGCCGTCGGGGCGCGGCCTGGCTTTCAGCGCCGCGGTGTCGATCGTCTACCGCACACAGTTTTTCGATCCGCTGCGGCCGTGCCTGACGCTGCTCGAGTTCGGCTGACGCGGGCCGTCAGTCGTCCGGGACGTTGGTGAGGTAACGCATCGCGTCGGACTTGGTCAGCCCCAGTGCTCGGGCCACTTCGACGTATTCCTTGGCCGCGGCCGCCATCGCAGCATCGGTCGGATCGAAGCGGGAGATGAAAGTGCCGAAGCGCCCCCGAGTTTCGACGATCGCCGCCGACTCCAGTTCACGATAGGCGCGGGCCACGGTATTGGCCGCCACGCCAAGCTGACCCGCCAGGTCGCGAACCGTCGGAAGCCGGCTACCGGGCGGCAACGCGCCGGCTCGGACTCCGTCGATGACCTGGGTCCTGAGTTGGTCGAACAACGGTTTGCCCGCCTTCACGTCGACCCGTAGCAAATCCCGCAGCTCCACATACCCAGTATCTCCCAAGCACCGCTATGTTTGTGGGATGCGAGTGACGGTACTTAGCGGCGCGGGGATTTCCGCTGAGAGCGGCGTACCGACATTCCGCGATGACAAGAACGGGTTGTGGGCCCGCTTCGACCCGTACGAGCTGTCCAGCACACAAGGATGGCTGAACAATCCCGAGCGGGTCTGGGGATGGTACCTGTGGCGCCATTACCTGGTGGCCAAGGTCGAACCCAACGACGGACACCGCGCTGTCGCCGCCTGGCAGGACGAGGCCGAGGTCAGCGTCGTCACCCAGAATGTCGACGATTTGCATGAGCGCGCCGGAAGCACGTCAGTGCACCATCTGCACGGCAGCCTTTTCGAATTCCGTTGTGCGCGTTGCGGTACGCCCTACACTGACACTCTGCCCGAGATGCCCGAACCAGCGCTGGAGGTGGAGCCGCCGGTATGCCGCCGCTGCGGCGGCCTGATCCGGCCCGACATCGTCTGGTTCGGTGAGCCACTGCCCGAAGGGCCGTGGCGGCACGCGGTCGAGGCGACGGAGGCAGCCGACCTGATGGTAGTGGTGGGAACCTCAGCGATCGTCTACCCGGCGGCCGGGCTGCCCGATCTGGCGCTGGCGCGCGGCACGGTTGTTATTGAGATCAATCCCGAGCCCACACCACTCACCAGGAGCGCCACGCTCAGCATTCGCGAGCCCGCGAGCAAGGCGCTGCCCGGATTGCTGCAGCGCCTGCCTGCCCTGCTGCAATAGCTAGTCACCTCCCGACGAGCCGGCATCGAGCCGGCGGCAGTGGCGCCGAACCTGCACACAGATCGCGGTTAGTCCACAAGGTCGCGCCCTGGCCGCAGAATCGGTCGGCCCGAGTCGGCGTTGTCGACGAATCTGCCATCGTGACGAGTGACGAACCGTTCATCGGCAGCGAAGCACTGACCAGCGGAATGCTACGACGCCACCAGCTGCGGTCCCGATTCCGGGCGGTGTTTCCAGACGTCTATGTCGCGCGCGATCTGGGGGGACCTCCCGCTTGCGGGGGACAGCTTACGTTGCGCCAACGCGCGGTGGCGGCGTGGCTGTGGTCGCACCGGCAGGGGGTGATCGCCGGACTCACGGCGGCCGCATGGCATGGCTCGAAATGGGTGGACGAGCAGTTGCCGGTCGAGTTGATTTGGTCGAACGCCCGGCCGCCCCGCGGCGTGCGAACTTACGACAGGAGGCTGCGTCCCGGGGAGTTCCGCGTTGTCCGGGGAGTGCCGGTGACGACACCGCAACGCACCGCGTTCGATATCGGTCGCCGAAAGCCGATTGGCGTCGCGATTGCCCACTTGGACGCCCTGATGCGAGCTACTGGCGTCAAGGCGAATGACGTCCTCGAAATAGCCGATAAGCATCACGGCGCACGAGGACTCAGGCAATTGGAAACAGCGCTGGACCTAGTCGATCCCGGGTCGCAGTCACCCAAAGAGACATGGCTGCGGCTCTTATTGGTCCGTGCGGGCTTGCCACGGCCGACCACTCAGATCCCGGTAATTACTGCGGACGGGGCGCAGGTCTATTACCTCGACATGGGGTGGGACCAGCTTATGGTCGCCGTCGAGTACGACGGCGAGCATCATCGCCTGGACCGCTGGCAATACACCAAGGACATCCGTCGGCGAGAGGAGTTAGAGCGGCTCGGCTGGATGGTTATCCGGGTGGTCGCGAACGATAGTCCGGCCGACATCATCCGCCGAGTGCGCGATGCGCTCGCTTGTCGCGCGTCGAGCCTGCATCGAACCTGAAACAGTGGCGCCGACCGCGCGCACAGATCGCGATTCACTCGCCGACCCACGCCCTGCGTGCAGTCTCGGCGCAAAAAGTCAGAGCCGGCGTGCGCGGCCCAGCGCCAATTCCGAAACCGGTAGCGGCGCCCAGACCGGCAACGTGAACTCCCGCCGGGAGGCGTCCACCTGAAATCCGGCGTCGACGATCGAGCGCTCGGCATCGCGGTGGGTGTGACAGTTACCGAACAGCTTCGGCCAGAACGTCGCGTCGACAAACCGCTGCAACCGGCCCCGCATTCCGGCGCTGGCCACGTGTTCGAGATACCGCAGCTGCCCGCTCGGCCGGAGTAACGAATACAGATGTCGCAGGGCGGTGCCGGGTTCGCGCACCGAGCACAGCACCAGCGAGCACACCACCGCGTCAAACGGCTCCCCGCTGCTGAACTCCTCCATCATCTCACCGGTCACGACAACCGGAACCGGCGCTTCGGCGGCTGCGGCGCGAGCCCGGGCTCGCAGCCGCGGCTCGGGTTCCACCGCGATCACCTGTTCGACGAACTCCGGATAGAAGGCGAAGTTGGTGCCGACACCTGCTCCAACCTCCAGAACCCGCCCCGACAGGCCCGCAAGATTCTCGCGGCGAAGCGCCCGGATCGCTTTGGCTTCGTGGGTGGCAACGACAGGCCAGACCCGTGCAAAAAACGGGTTATCGACCCGTGATGCCGGAAATGCCGCGATCGGCCTCATACTCCCTCTCCCCCGCCTGTCGATGTGCGATCACCCAGTTCACCAGCTGCTGGGATGTGGCACCCGCGCCAACCAACCCTGCCACCATATGGCCACAAAGGACCGCGCTCAGCACCCTTTCCGCGAATTCATCGACATCGCCGAACGGCAGGTGCGGCTTGGCGACCAAAAGGGCCGCTACCCCGTGCATAACGCTCCAGAGTTCGAGGGCGATGGTGGTCGGATCGTCGGCCCGGTAAACACCCTCATCCATCAGCGTTTGCACGGAGGCTCGCATGTGCTTGAACGCCGAGCTGTCCAGGGCGATATCGACATTGCTTCCCGACCGCCACTCACCCATCGTGGCGAGACGGTACAACTCTGGGGTCCCCGTAGCGAACCGCACATATGCCAGCCCTTGGGCTCGCAGCACGCCCACGGCGGACGGTTGCCCAATGGCGATCTCTTCCATTTCCTGGTCGAGTCGCGCCAGGTAGCGTGCGCACACCGCGTCCAACAGCGCGTCTTTGTCCTCGAAGTGCAGATAGATCGACGGCGGCGTGACGCCGACGCGTTGTGCCACTGATCGGATCGATACCGCCCGGGCATGCCCAGTCTCCAGCAGCAGCTCGGTGGCGGCGTCCAGGATTTCGTGGCGGAGCCGATCACCTGCTCCGCGCGGGGCGCGCGGGCGGCGCACGCCCTCCATCGACACGCTAACCAAAGTGCGTCACCGACTCCGTGAGCGGGCGCCCGTTGTGCTGCACCGGCTCCTCGGTCGGCTCAACGGTTGCGGTCCCTCGCATCTCTGCTCCCTCGCTGATGCCGAACCGGTCATGCAGCCACGCCAAGGGCTTGGGCGCCCACCAATTCCACCGGCCCATCACGTGCATGAACGCCGGCACCACGACCATCCGCACCAGTGTGGCATCCGCAATCACGGCAAGTGTCAGGCCCAGGCCGAACATTCGCATGAACGAAACGTGCGCGGCGATCAGCGCGGCGAACGACATCGACATGACCAACGCGGCCGCGGTGATCACCCGCCCCGTGCGGGCCACACCGTGCGCCACACTCTCGTCGTTGGCGGCGTGCGCCTGTTTTGCGCTTGGCTTTGCCGGTCGAGCGGCTCCGGAAGCCAGCCAGTACTCACGGATCCTGGAGATCAAGAACACCTCGTAATCCATGGACAAGCCAAATGCGATGCAGAACAACAGCACCGGCATGTTGGCCACCAGCGTCCCGCTCGGGGTGGTTCCCAGTGCGCCGAGATGGCCGTCCTGGAAGATCCACACCAGCGCACCGAACGCCGCAGTCAACGACAGCACGTTGCACATCAGCGCCTTCACCGGCAGCACCACGCTGCCGGTGAGCAGGAACAGCAGCACGAACGTGATGGCGGCCATCAGCCCAAGCACCAGCGGAAGTCGGTCCGTCACCGCATTGACGCTGTCGCGGTTGACCTGTGCGACACCGCCCATCTCAACGGACCGGCCGGCCGGCCCGGTCACCTCGTGCAACCGCGTCAGCTGCGTGTCGTTGGCCGGCGAAAACAGCGGCGCCGTGCTGCTCACGGTCAGGAGCGCGCTGCCGTCGGCCAACCCGGTGGCCGCGGCCGGTGGTCCGACCCGGTTTCCGCCCACGAATGTCGCACCCGGGGCGCTCACCGCGGACACGTCGGGAACCCGCGACAAGTCGGCGGCGTATTTGTCAAGATCCGCCGGGCTCAGGCCATGAGCATCGGGGACGACGACGGGCACCGCCGTCGCAGAGTCGTGCGCAAACCCGTTGCGCAACTCGTCACCGACCTGATGCGACGACGCCGAACGCGGCAGTACCCGGTCGTCCGGGAAACCCCACTTCACCGAGAAGAACGGAAGCCCGAGCAACACCAGCACCGCTATGACAGTCAGGCCGATCGGCGCCCAGCGGCGCATCACGAACTTGCTCGACCGGTACCAGAACAGCTCCTCGACCGGCTTATGCGCCGGGTCGGGGCGCCGCAGCAGACGGCGCACGTTCAAAGCGTCCAGGCGGGAACCCAGCAGCACGATCGCGGCCGGGGTTATCACGATGGACGCGGTGGCGACGAAGGCCACCGTGGCCACACCGGCGTAGGCGAACGACTTCAGGAAGTACATCGGGAACGCCACCGTCGCCGACATCGACAGCGCCACGGTGACCGCGGAGAACAGCACCGTGCGGCCGGAGGTGGCCATGGTGCGGATCAATGCCTCGTCTCGGTCGCTGCCCTCGGCCAACTCGTCGCGATAGCGGCTGACGATCAGCAGCGTGTAGTCGATGGCCAGGGCCAGGCCCAGGGCGGTGCTCAGGTTGAGCGCGAAGATCGACACTTCGGTGGTAAACGTGATGAGTCGCAACACCGACATGGAGCCCACGACGGCCAGTGCGCCGAGGGCCATCGGCAACGCCGCCGCCAGCAGCCCGCCGAACACCCAGATCAGCACCAGGAAGCTCGCCGGGAGCGCGATCATCTCCATCAGCAGCAGGTCGTCCTGGTTTTGCTTGTTCATCTGGGCATACTGCATCGCAGGGCCACCGGCGCGGACGGTGACGCCGTCACGATCGTGCACGAATTGGTCCGACAGGGATTGGGCGTTTTTCTGCGCGTAGTTTTCGCCGCCTTTGAGGTTGATCACGATCAACCCCGACTTGCCGTCCTTGCTGACCAGATCGGCGGCGGCCTGCGGCGGGGCGGTCCACGCCGAGGACACGTTGTTGTACACCAACGGCGAATGTTGCAACTGGTCGACGAGGGCGGTGCCCACCCTGCGTGCCTGCTCGCTGTTGGCGCCTGCGGGGGCTGTCACCAGGATCAACATCTGCTGACCGCTCTGCCCGAACTTGTCGCTCAACACCTTGATGGCGCGGGCCGACTCCGAGTTCGGATCTTGAAAGCCCCCGGGCGACAGGCTGTCGGCGACCGGGATACCGAAGACCGCCGCGGCTATGAACATCAGGACCGCAACTCCGATGATTCGTCGGGGTGCCGCTATGGCTAATCGAGCGATCCCCTGCAGCATGTTGCAGTCCTCCCACCGCCGGTGCCGGTCGCCCCCGACCCCGCACCTACCCGCGGTAACTTATCGACGCTAACTTACAAGTGTCAAATAACACCCGTCTTAGGTACGAACGTGGATGATGCAAGGATGGTTCAATGCGATGCGGACATGGCCACAGATGGCGGCACCCTACCGGGCGGTAATATTGCCACCATTTTCCGAATCGTGACTCAATGATTCCTTAATGCCGACTCATAGGCTCAGTGTCATGTGGATCGACGACTCGAGTGCAGACGTCATCAAGACTGACTTCGAGGCTCTCTACCACGGCGACATGCTGGTGGAAGGCGAGACCTCAGAGCAGTTCGAAGACTCGCACCCGCTGCCTACGGCAAGCTGACCCGTTATGAGCGTGCTTGCGCGGCTACTTATGGCCGACCCCGGGTTTAAGCGATGGTTCCGTCGATAGTCGAGTTCCTGTGTGCGATGTCAGCCCCCCGCCGGTGCGGGGGGCTTTCGCTTTATCTGCTCAGCGCGGCGCCATGCGGATGGCGCCATCCAGACGGATGACCTCACCGTTGAGCATCGGGTTTTCGATGATGTGCACCGCGAGTGCCCCGTACTCGTCGGGGTTGCCCAGCCGCGATGGATGCGGTACCTGCTTGCCCAGCGACTCCCTGGCGGGTTCCGGCAGACCTGCCAGCAGCGGGGTGTCGAACAGCCCCGGGGCGATCGTCACCACCCGAATGGCCTTGCTGGCCAAGTCGCGGGCGATCGGCAACGTCATGCCGACCACACCGCCTTTGGACGCCGAGTAGGCCGCCTGCCCGATCTGGCCGTCGAACGCCGCCACCGAGGCGGTATTGACGATGACCCCACGCTCCTCACCGATCAGTTCGGTTTTGGCGATCCGCTCGGCGGCCAGCCGCAGCACGTTGAACGTGCCGACCAGGTTGATGTCCACGACCTTGCGGAACGCATTCAGTGGGAAAACGCCGTCTTTGCTGAGCACCCGGATGGCATTGCCGGTGCCGGCGCAGTTGACCACGATGCGCAGCGTGCCCATCGCCTCCGCCGTGTCCAGCGCGCCGGCGACGCCGTCCTCGTCGGTGATATCGGCATGGACGAAACGCGCGCGATCGCCCAGCTCGCGAACCACGTCGTCACCCCGGAGGTCCAGCACGACCACCTGTGCACCCGCGTCCAGCAGGCGCTTGGTGGTGGCGAGGCCCAGGCCCGACGCGCCGCCGGTGACGACGGCCACGGCGTCTTTGATCTCCATGCGAGTCCTCTCGCGCTGCTGCGATCCTGCCGAGCAACCTGCTGGTTGGGGACTATACCCAGTCCTTGAGTACGGCTTCGGCGTCGGCCATCGGCGCCGCGGGGCGCGGCGTGCCGGGCGCGGTTCGGGAGAACCGCGGCGCCGGCCGCGGCTGCAGGCCGCCGTTGACTTCGTAGAAGGTGTTTCGCTCGGTGATGTGCGGCTCGGTGTGCACCTCGCCGAACGCCAGCACGGGAGTCACGCAGGCGTCGGAGTCGGCGAACACCTTGGCCCAATGATCGCGGTCGCGACTGGCAAACGTTTCGGTCAGCACCGCCCGCAGTTCGGGCCAGCGGGCGACGTCGTTCTGCGGTGGCAGGCCGGCCGCGTCCAGACCCAGCCCGGCCAGCATGGCCGCGTAGAACTGCGGCTCGATGGCGCCGACGGCGACGTAGCGGCCATCGGCACACTCGTAGGTGTCGTAGTAGGGCGCGCCCCCGTCGAGCATGTTGGTGCCACGCACGTCGGACCACATCCCGGAGGCCCGCATCTGCCACATCATCTGGATCAGCACGCTGGAGCCGTCGACCATCGCGGCGTCGACCACCTGCCCCTTGCCGGAGCGTTGCCGCTCCCAGAGCGCGGACAGGATGCCGACGAGCATGAACATCGAGCCGCCGCCGAAGTCACCGACCAGGTTCAGCGGCGGCACGGGCCGCTCGTTGACCCGGCCGATGGCGTGCAGGATGCCGTTGAGCGAGATGTAGTTGATGTCGTGGCCGGCAGTCTGGCTGCGCGGGCCGGTTTGACCCCAACCGGTCATCCGGGCGTAGACCAGCCGGTCGTTGACCTTGGCGCAGTCTTCCGGGCCGAGCCCGAGCCGCTCGGTGACGCCCGGTCGGTAGCCCTCCATCAACACATCAGCTTTAGCGATGAGCTTGAGGACAAGTTCGCGTCCCTCGTCGGACTTGAGGTCCGCGGTCACGATGCGCCGGTTGCGACTCATGGCGTCTCTGACGACACCGCTCGAACCCCCCGGGTTCTTGGCTGGCCGATCGATGCGAACCACGTCGGCACCGAGATCCCCCAGGATCATCGCGGCATGCGGGCCCGGCCCGATGCCGGCCAGCTCGACAACTCTCAGTCCGGCTAGTGGTCCCGCCATGATCTACCGACCTTTCGTCTGCTCTGACGCGCCGACCCCGTTCGGATCGAACAACCGGTTGTTCGCATCATCGCAGCCGCCGTCGAAGCCTGCGCACCCCGGTCGCCTACCCGTGACTAGGCCTCGGCGGTATTACCCGGCGAAACCGGCAATCCTTCCTTGCGTCAGGTCCGAATCACTGACAACCGAGGAATGGAGAATCATGTCGTCCGCATTGCTGCGCTGCCTGGTGACAGGTGCGACCGGCTACATCGGCACCCGGCTGGTGCCCCGGTTACTGGACGAGGGTCATCACGTTCGCGCGTTGGCCCGCAACCCGACGAAGCTGGCGGACGTGCCCTGGCGCGGGCGGGCCGAAGTGGTGCGCGGTGACCTTGATGATGTCGATTCGCTGATCGCGGCGTTCGACGGCAGTGATGTCGTCTACTACCTGGTCCATTCGATGGGCTCGGCGAAGAATTTCGCCGCAGCGGAAGACCGCGCCGTCCGCAACGTTGTGACCGCCGCTCGATGCACCGGGGTGCGACGTGTCGTGTATCTCAGCGGGCTGCATCCGGAAAATACTGCACTTTCAACGCATCTCGAGTCCCGCACAGCCGTGGGCGAGACCCTCATCGACTCGGGCATCGAGGCCGTGGTGCTGCAAGCCGGAGTCGTCATCGGTTCGGGGTCGGCGTCCTTCGAGATGATCCGCCACCTCACCGACCGGTTGCCGGTGATGACCACGCCGAAATGGGTGCACAATCGAATTCAGCCGATCGCGGTGCGCGACGTGCTGCACTATCTGGTCGCCGCGGCGACCGCGCCGGTGCCGTCATCGCGGACGTGGGATGTTGGCGGACCCGACGTGCTGGAGTACGGCGACATGATGCGGATCTATGCCGAGGTTGCCGGATTGCGCATGCGCCGTTTGATTGTGCTGCCCTTTCTGACCCCGACGATCGCCAGCCTGTGGGTTGGGACCGTGACCCCGATCCCCGCTGGACTGGCGCGGCCGCTGATCGAATCGCTGGAATGCGATGCGGTGATGCGTAACTCCGACGTCGACACCATCATCGAGCCCCCACCGAGGGGCCTGACCGGTTACCGGCGTGCCGTGGAGTTGGCGCTCGACCGCGAGACGCGAGGCCTTCCCAACTGGGACTCGCTTTGCTCGCACCCGGCGGAGCCGCTGCCCAGCGACCCGGAGTGGGCCGGTGCGGTGAGCTACACGGAGGTGCGGACGGCGACGATCGGCGCGGAACCCGACGACGTCTGGAAAGCGGCCGAGGACGCCGCGAATGCGGGCCGGTGGTACTTATTCGCGGGTCGCCCGGCCACGCGGTGCAGCGTCGAGGAGTGCTCGCCTCCCAGCACGCTGCGACTGCGCGCAACCACTGGCTCGTTGGGGCAGTCGTGGCTGGACATCACGGTCACCCCGCGCGATGGCGGCGGCAGCGAGTACGTTCAACGCGCCGGTTTCGTGCCGATCGGCCTCCCCGGCCAGTTGTACTCAGTTTTACTGCGGCCCTTGCATATTGCCGCGCTGCGCGCGCTGGCGCGCGACGTTGTGCGAACGGTCAAACACCGAACAGCGGGGGCAGCGCAAGCACCATGATCAGACCCCAGAAAAAGTGGGTCAGCATCGGCGCCAGAATTCCCCCACTGGCTCGGCGCTCCAGTGCGCACACCGTCCCCAGGATGAGCGCGGCGAATCCAAGCATTGGGTTGCCGCTGGCCATCGTCGTGCAGGTATACAAGACGGTCGAGATAACCACCGGATGGTGGCGGCCCAACGCGGTGTAGAGCGCGCCGCGAAAGAACACTTCCTCGGCCACTCCGTTGACCAAGGTTATCGCCACGACCAGCAAAAACGGCCCGTGATGGGCAAATTGAAGCACACGGACGATCAGAGCCGCGATCGCCGGGACCTCCCTGGCGATCAACCCGCCGACAACGAAGATACCGCCGACTAACAGACCGATGATCGTCCCGGAGATGACCGGGCGCTGGTTGCGGCCGCGCCAGTTGATGCCACCCAGATGCAGCGGCCCCGAGATGAACGCGCCCGTGAGCCAGACAGCCGCCAGCGCCAGCGTCAGCCAGTAGAAGCTCGACTCGCCCGGGGTACGCCGCAGCGAAAACCCCAGCACCCCAGCGCCGACCACCAGCGTGATGCCGACGACGATACGACGGCGCAGCACGACTGCGGGCGGTTCATGGTGTGGCACAGCGATATTCGTGATCGCTCGACGCAGCTCGGAGAACACGCTGGTGTGGTATGGAGTGGTGGGCGTACTCATGCAGACCACACCTTCGGGGTCAGCATGATCAGAATGTCCAGGCCGGTTCGCAGCGCACCGGCGAGCGGGCCGGGAACAATGTTCACCAGTCCCAGGGTGGGCCGCGCGATGGGTGGAGTCACCGCGCGGGCCAGCCGCCGGATGCGCAGCGCGTCACCGCCGGCCCACCCGGGATCGGTGTCGGCGAGGTGATGCGGATCGGCCAGGGCGTTGACCGGCCGCGGCGGGTTGTCCGACCGGTTCCCCAGTGCCAGCGCAATCGCATCCTCGACGGGCAGCAGGCCCCCCGGTGGATCGGGCACGCGGTCGCGCAGGCCGATGCCGGACGCCAACATCAGGTGGTCCAGCGACTCGACGAGGTCGCCGGCCAGTCCGCGGGGCACCGGCAGCGCGAGCCCGGTGATCAGTGATGCCACCGTCGTGTCCAGCGGCAGCCGCAAACCCGCGTGCCACCGCCCGGAAATGCGCGCATACGTTTTGAGCAGACTCCGGTACGACGTGGTGTCCGGCCCATAGATGTCGTAGGCGCCGGCGGGCACTTGGTCGGCGTCGGCCGCGGCCACCAGGTAGTGCAGCACGTCGCGAATGGAGATGGGTTCAATCGGGTTGTCCATCCAGGCCGGCATCGGCATGACCGGGAACCGGTCGCCGACGTAGCGCATCATCTCGAACGACGTCGACCCGGCGCCGATGATGATCGCCGCGCCCAGCCACACCACTTCCGGGCCGCCCTCGACCGTCAAAGCCTGGGCCACCTCGGCCCGGCTTACCAGGTGCTCGGACAGCGTCTCGTCTTGGGGCACGAATCCGCCCAGGTAGACGATGCGTCGCACACCGGCATCCCGGGCCGCGGCTGCGATGTTGGCCGCCGCGGTCTTGTCGGCGTCGCGAAAGCCGGGTTGACCGATGGCGTGCACCAGGTAATACACCACGTCGACCGGACCCGCGGCGTCCCTGGAGAGGCCAAACGCGGCGTGCGCCGACGCGGCGTCGGAAGCATCGAGAGTGATCGGTACGACGTCGTCGAACCAACCGAAACGCTTGATACGAGCCGGGTTTCGGGAGGCGGCGGCGACCTGATGATGGTCCGCCAGCAACGCGGTGACCAGGCGCGATCCCACATAGCCGGTGGCACCGGTTACCAGAATTCGCACACCATTCAACCTAGCCCGGCGATCCCAAACTTCCGAGCGGGCCGTGAACGGCCCGAGGTGGAGCCGGGCAATCGGGACTAAACGGCGCAGGCATGGGCCCTTCAGATAGCTGGAAGCCAAGTGGTCGACGTCACAACCATCAAGGCTGAACCCATCAACCTACGGCACCGTAACTTAGTGCATGAATAACATCACAGGGGGCAGTTCGGGATCCCTCGGACTGGATACACCGACAGCCATCGCAGAACCATCAATCGCAGCAGTTGCAGTCAAGTTCCCGCCAAACCGGTACACCCAGGACGAAGCCATCGGCGCGCTGACCGACTTCGCCGGCCCGGAATTCCGGCGGTTTGCTCTCAGCAGTGGGGTTGAGTTCCGAAACACCGCGCTGCCGCTGTCGCGGTACAGCCAGCTGAGCGGCTTCACCGAGGCAAACGATGCCTACGTGGAAATCGCCCTCGACCTGGCTGAGCAGGCGTTTCTCGCGGCGCTTGATGAGGCGAAGGTCAAGCCGTCGGAGGTCGACATCGTGTTTTCGACGACGGTTACCGGGCTGGCCGTGCCGACACTGGAGGCGCGGCTGGCCGCGCGGGTGGGGCTGCGCCAGGACGTCAAACGCGTCCCGCTGTTCGGCCTGGGCTGCGTGGCCGGCGCGGCCGGGACGGCGCGCATGCACGACTACCTGCGCGCGTTTCCCGACCAGGTGGCAGCGCTGCTGGCGGTCGAACTGTGCTCACTGACCATTCAGCGCAAAGACAATTCGGTGGCCAATCTCGTCGCCACCAGCCTCTTTGGTGACGGCGCCGCCGCCGTCATCGCCAAGGGTGCCAACCGGGCTGCTGCGGGACGTCCCGGTCCCAGAGTGCTGGCAACTCGGAGCCGCATCTACCCCGACACCGAAGAGGTCATGGGCTGGAGAATCGGCAGTGACGGCTTCCGGATCGTCTTGTCGGTCGACGTCGCCACCATCACCGAGAAATACCTGGGCGAAGATGTCCGCGGGTTCCTGGCCGACCATGGGCTGACCCCCGAGGACGTGTCGACCTGGGTCTGTCACCCCGGTGGGCCCCGGGTGATCGAGGCGGTTGAGAACGTGTTGGACCTGCCTGGTAACGCACTTGACCACACGCGAAACTCCTTGCGTAACAACGGCAACCTGTCCTCGGTGTCGGTATTGGATGTGCTTCGGGCCAATATCGCCGATCCGCCACCGGCGGGTTCTTTCGGGCTGATGATCGCAATGGGCCCGGCTTTCTGCTCCGAGCTCGTACTGCTGGCCTGGTAGTGCCAGTGAGGAGATATCAGGGGATAGTGGAGACATGTATTACCTGCTGATCCTGGCGGTCGGCGTCGAACGCCTGGTGGAGCTGGTGGTATCCAAGCGAAACGCGCAGTGGTCTTTTGCCCAGGGCGGCAAGGAGTTTGGCCGGCCTCACTACGCGGTCATGGTTGCCCTGCACACCGCGCTGTTACTCGGCTGCATCGTCGAACCGTGGGCACTGCACCGGCCGTTCATCGGCTGGCTGGGCTGGCCGATGCTCGCCGTGGTGGCGCTCAGCCAAGTGCTCCGCTGGTGGTGTATCACGTCGCTGGGCCCACGGTGGAACACTCGCGTGATCGTGTTGCCGGAGGCGCCCCTGGTAAAACGGGGGCCCTACCGGTGGCTACACCACCCGAACTATGTCGCGGTGGTGGCCGAAGGGTTCGCGTTACCGCTGGTGCACACCGCGTGGCTGACCGCCGCTACTTTCACGGTCGCCAACGCGATCCTGCTCAGTGTGCGCCTCCGGGTAGAGAACGCCGCGTTGGGTTACGTATGACGAATTACGACGCTGACCTGCTGATCGTCGGCGGCGGGCCCGCTGGCCTCGCCACGGCGCTACACGCGCGCAGACACGGACTTTCGGTGATCGTGGCCGAGCCGCGAGAAGGCCCGATCGACAAGGCGTGCGGCGAGGGGCTGATGCCCGGCGGCCTGGCCGAGCTGACTTCGCTCGGGGTGGACCCGGCCGGCATGCCCTTTCGCGGGATCGCTTATCTCAGCGAACAGGAAAAATACAGCCGGGCCCAGGCGCGGTTTCGCACCGGGCCGGGCCGAGGTGTGCGACGCACCACGTTGCACGCGGCGCTGGCGGCACGGGCCAAAGAGCAAGACACCGACTGGATCCGGACGCGGGTGACAAGCGTCCGGCAAGACGCACACGGCGTGACGGCTGCCGGTGTGCGTGCGAAATGGCTGGTGGCGGCCGACGGACTGCATTCGTCGGTCCGGCGTGACGTCGGAATCAAAGCGACGGCCGGGAAACCGCGGCGCTATGGCGTGCGGTGGCATTACCGGGTGCCGGTGTGGTCGGAGTTCGTCGAAGTGTATTGGTCACGTTGGGGTGAGGCGTACGTGACGCCGGTGGAACCGGACCTGGTCGGCGTGGCGATCCTGTCTGCCGGCCGACCCGACCTTGCCTGGTTCCCACGGCTGGCCCAACATCTGCAGGGCGCCAGCCGCGGGCAGGCACGCGGCTGCGGCCCGTTGCGGCAGGTTGTTTCCCGCCGGGTCGCGGGACGAGTGCTGTTGGTGGGCGACGCGGCGGGGTATGAGGACGCGCTGACGGGCGAAGGCATCAGCCTGGCCGTCAAGCAAGCCGCTGTGCTGGTCAACGCCATCGTCGACGATGCGCCGTCGTCATATGAGGCCGCGTGGCACCGGGTGACCCGCGATTACCGGCTGCTTACCCGCGGGCTGGTGCTCGCCACCACCCCGCGCGCGGGCCGGCGTGCGGTCGTGCCGGCGGGCGCGCTGCTTCCCGGGATGTTCGCGCGCGCGGTGAACGTCCTGGCGCACTAACGCGCCTTCCAGACCGGCTCCCGCTTCTCCGCAAACGCCAGCGGTCCCTCCCTGGCGTCCTCTGACCTGATCAGGGAACGCATCTCGCGCACCGTACGCTCCCAGCCCGCTTCATCGGCCGTGATGACGCCGTCGTCGACCCCGTAGGCGATGCGCTTGCTGGCCTGCACCGACAACGGCGCGTTAACGGTCACCCGCGCCGCCAGCGCCAGGGCCGCGTCCACCACCGAGCCCTCCTTGACGACCTGGTTGATCAGTCCCCACTGGTAGGCGTCGGATGCGGTGAGCGGCTCACCGGTCAACAGCAGTTCCATCCCCACCTTGCGGGGCAGCTGGTTCACGATTCGGAAAACGCCGCCGGCAGCGGCGATCAGTCCGCGCTTGACCTCCGGCAGCCCGAATTGGGCGCGCTCGTGGGCCACCACCAGGTCGCTGGCCAGCGCCAGTTCGGTGCCCCCACCCAG
>Ga0210389_10000446_pt1 | contig 38158 bp, 33 predicted proteins | sample IncBWH28OmetaG_FD_160127 | JGI IMG/M metagenome (GOLD analysis project Ga0210389, IMG submission 160127) | Forest soil microbial communities from Barre Woods Harvard Forest LTER site, Petersham, Massachusetts, United States - Inc-BW-H-28-O ... | reverse complement strand
TCGAGCATGAAGGCGGTCAAGCAGTGGAGATATGCTCCGGCCGCCGCTGACGAAGTCCTTACCGTAAAACTTGAATTCGATCCCCACCGCTGAGTTTGTGGATTTTCTGACTTGGGAATTTCGCCCAGCGGAACGCTGGGCTACGCCTGGAATTCTGACGCTTCCGGGAAGCGCAGCTTGCACTTGGCCAGGGCGGTGGTCAGAATCTCTTCGACCTTGGACTCTTCGCAGTTGCGGGCCATGGCCAATTCGCTGACCAGGAGGTAGCGGGCCCGCTCCAGCATTTTTTTCTCGCGGAAAGAAAGCGGCTTAGCCTGATGCAGGGCGATCAGGTTCTTCAGGACGCTGGCCACCTCGAGCAGCGAACCGGTGCGCATGCGTTCGGAGTTTTCCTTGAAGCGGTCTTTCCAGTCGCCGTTGCTGCCGTTTTCGCCAACTGAAAGAGCGTCCAGAACCTTTTGGATTTCGCCGTTGCGCACCACGCGGCGCAAACCCACACTGCCGGCGTTATGGCAGGGCACCATTACTTTCAGGCTGCTGGCCTTGATGTGGAGCAAGTAAAACTTCTCCACCGTCGCGCCTACCGAACGGCTGCTGATCTGTTCAATAACCCCAACCCCATGATTGGGATAGACGACCTTGTCACCGATGTGGAAATTCAAGTCCGTACCGCTCATGTTTAGACACCCAAGGAAGGCAAAGGTTCGCGGGGAGAAGCTGCAACGGGCCCGAGCAACTGTCTACTATGCTACTCCGCAGTCAGGCCGAAAGCAAGACAGTTGACGGCTCGGGGTTTGTTGGGTCCTGTTAAGCTATTGAAAAATAAGCTATTAGCCAGACCATGGGGCCTCGGACCTGAGACCTCGGACGTCTGTCCTGGGCCCATTTCGAACGGGGTTTGCCGTCGTGATCGTTCCCAAGAACCCGCTTATAATCAGGGCTGTGGATTCTAACCGGAGAGCGCTGATTCCAGATCAGCCAGCAGATGAGTTGGCGGATGTTCCATCCCAAAACGGGACCGAGCGTGTGCTTCCGGCCGGGCGGGTGCTGGGACTCGACGTGGGTTCGCGCAGAATCGGCGTCGCCGTGTCAGACCCCCTCGGAATCACCGCCCAGGGGCTAGAAACCTTGCAGCGCAGCACCAAGCAGCGCGACTTCGAACACTTGCAGCATGTGATTCAGGAGTATGACGTACGCGAGATTGTGGTGGGCCTGCCCCTGCGCATGAGTGGAGCGCAAGGGACGCAGTCGGACAAGATGCAGGTGTTCGCCGAGGAACTGCGCAAGCGATTCCGGCTCCCGGTGCATCTGTGGGACGAACGGTTGACTTCGGCCGAAGCCAATCGGCTGTTGCGCGAGACCGATATGTCGATCGAGAAACGCGGGAAGGCTGTGGATCGGATGGCGGCGGTGTTGATTCTGCAGGGATGGATGGAAGGCCGGGCGAGCCGGTAGAGTCTCTGCGGCGGACCGGGGCTAAAGCCCTCCAATTTTTGGCGACTTGACGCCCGGCGCTAAAGCGCCGCTGTTCCACCTTGGCGCCAGTCTTCGACCTTGTCGCAGATTTCATCTTGTCTTCAGTTCTTCCCCGGTCCTCAGCTTTCTTATCTTCATCTTCAATCTTCAATCTTCAATCTTTCACCTTGGTCTTCCGCCGCCCTTCACTTTCATTTGTCAGCCTTTGTTTCATATCTTCAGGAATATTTTCTTGCGGTCCATGAGCCAGATCGGAATCAGGCATAACACGACGAAGACCAGCGAGAATAGTAGTGAGGCGAAACTTGGGCTCCCAAGCGGGGCAAAGAAGTGCTGGAAGATGTAGTCGTGGCTGTTCTCGATCTGGCCGTTTCGCCGAAAATTGATGACGAATTGCAGCACCGCGAAGAACCAGGCAACGATGTATGCGGCAATTGCGTTGCGCCCGAAAATCAGGAACGGTTTGGCGAGCGCTCCCCGCCAACGCTTGATGTCGGTGGCCCAATAGCAGAGGGCCAGGCAAACCAGCGCGAATCCGGCGGTGAACAGGACGTAGGAACTGGTCCAGAGTTTCTTGTTGATGGGGAACCAGATTCCCCAGGTTCTACCTACGGCCAGACCAACCACGCCGAACGCCAGCATTCCGACCAGCTTGGTTTGCGAACTGTTCTTCGAGCGCAACCATTCGCCGGTAAAGACTCCGAGCAGCGCGGTAGCGATTGCGGGCAGGGTGCTCAGCAAGCCTTCGGGATCGCGAGTCTTTTCCCAAAGAGTGGTGAGGAACTTTCGGTCGAGATAGGCGGCGAGGTTGGCGTCGGGGTGAAGAAACGGGATGTCGCGACCGGGGATGCCAAAACCCGGCACCGGGACGAAGCGCATCAGGACCCAATAGCCGATGAGCAGCGCCGCCACGACTAAGGCCCGGGTTCGGGGACGCGTATAGAGAAACAGGATGGACGCTGCCAGGTAACAGACTCCGATGCGTTGCAGAACTCCAGGAATGCGCAGCCCGGGGAAAACTGACGGAGCGATCAAGACCAGGCTGTAGTTCATCGCCAGACCGATGGCGAAGAGGATGACGGCACGGCGGAAGGCATGCAATAGAAGCACGTTCCTCGAATCGCCACGACGAAGCCGGGATTCGGAGGAGAAGACGAGCGAAACTCCGACAATGAAAAGGAAGAATGGGAAGACGAGATCGGTGGGAGTCCAGCCGTTCCACTCGGCGTGTTCGAGGGGCCAGTAAGGATGGTCGTTTCCGGGGTTGTTGACCAGGATCATAGCGGCGATGGTGACGCCGCGGAACAGATCGAGAGAAGTGAGGCGGGTGGAGGCGCTTGAGGAAGAAGACGACGAATCGGCCGGCGATACGGACGCGGTCTGCATAGAGGGGACAGCCGGCGCGGACATTTGATCTCCAATTTCGGATCGGCGCGAACTTAGGTCGGGATTGTACTATGGCGCCGAGGGACCTCGTACGAGGTTGGCGTCTAGTGTCCCCGCATGGCTTTGCGGTAGGCCACAACATTCTTGTCGTGCTCTTCGATGGTGCGGGCGAAACGGTGGTGGCCTTCGGCGTCGGCTACAAAATAGAAGTAGTCACTCTGCGCGGGATGCAGGGCGGCTTCGAGGGCGCTGCGTCCGGGATTGCCGATAGGGCCCGGCGGCAGGCCGGCATGGCGGTAGGTGTTGTAGGGCGAACTGAATTGCATGTCGGCGTGATGCAGTTTGCCCGTGTAAGTTCCGGCCAGAAGTTCCGCGTAGATGATGCTGGGGTCGGCATCGAGGGCGATGTTGTGGACCAGGCGGTTGAAGTAAACGCTAGCGACGAGTGGGCGTTCTTCGGGAACTGAAGTCTCCCTCTCCACGATGGAGGCTATGGTCACGATGTCGCGCGGAGAGCGGATAAGGACGCCTTGGGGGAGGCCGGCCGAGGCATCTTCCGGGGTCACTCCAATCTGGCGGGCGACTTGGTGGAACTGCTTCACCATGGCGGCGGCCATTTCGTGCATGGTCATCATGCGAGAAAACTCGTAGGTGTCGGGGAAAAGATACCCCTCGAGAGATTGCGCCCCCGGATCGACGTCGGCAATTAGCGCTGTATCGGACTCGGCTTCTTTTACGAAGTCATCAGCGGGGCCGAGGCCGGCGGCTTCAATCGCGCGGGCGATATCGAACATGGTGTAGCCTTCGGGCACGACCACGGTGTGGAGGTAGACGTCGCCGCGGCGCAGACGCTTCTGGATGTCGATGATGTTGGCAGGCTTGTCGAAGGAATATTCGCCGGCCTTGAGCGAACGACTGCGGTGAACGTAGTGCCAGAGCACGAATGCTTGTTCGCTGCGGATGATGCCGGCTACTTTGAGTTCGGCGGCGATGCGGCGGGTAGAGTAGCCCGGGTGCAACAGGACGAAAGTCTGCCCGGCCGGCTCGGTGGGCGTCAGCACGGCCCAGGCGAACCATCCCCCGGCGCCCGCCACCGCAATCAGGACCAGCCAGACGATCTTGCGCACAGTCACAATAGCTTAGATGATGCTGCTTCGAGATGTAGCTGCCGATCGTGCGTCGGACTTTGGTAAGCGGTTGAAGTGAACCTGGGGCAGGCAGCGTAAGAGGCTGATTTTATTCAAGATGGCGGGGCTTTGAGAACAACGAGCGCTCTCAGGTGGCACCTTCCTGACCAGGGTGGGACACTCGCAAAACCGTCCCACTGGACTTTTGCAACCTTCCGGGCGAGGTATACTCAAATGGCTTAGGGGAAGTCTTAATATTTTGATGAGACGTAAGCGGCCTTTTTTTACACTAACTTTACTTCTTGCAGTCCTGCCGACTACAGGATGCCTGTTCCACACGCGTCCGGTCGAAGATCGGATCTCGCAGGTTCAGCTCAAAGACTCTTCGCAGCAAGGGCTGATCGACAGCATTAACCAGCAAGCCGATGCCATTCGCTCGCTGAAGGCCACGGTTGACATCGACACCTCTGCGGGAGGCGTGAAGAAGGGGCAAGTCACCGACTACAAGGAAATCCGAGGCTATGTATTAGCTCGGACGCCGGGAGCTCTGCACATGATCGGCTTGATGCCGGTGGTGCGCACCAAGGCGTTTGACATGGTCAGCGACGGCCGGGACTTCAAGCTGTGGATTCCTCCCAAAAATCGCTTCGTGATCGGCAAGAATGAGGTAGCGACTCCTAATACCGATCAGCCGATGGAAAACATTCGGCCGCAGAACATCTACGATGCGCTACTGATCCGCCATATCGATCCGAATCCGGAGGTCGAGATTGCGGTGATGGAGAATGGCTACGAGATCATGCATGACGAAAAGGGCCATCGCATCCTGCAGGATGACTACGAGCTGACGGTGATTCACAAGTACGACAATGGCTGGAGAATGTCGCGCAAAATTATTTTCGGGCGCGTCGATCTGAAGCCGCACCGGCAGTATATCTATGATGAGAATCTGAAAGTGGCCACTGACGCCCGGTACGCCGAATATAAGGACTTCGACGGTGTCACCTTTCCATCTCGTATTCAGATCTCGCGTCCGCAGGAAGAGTTCGACATCACGCTGAACATGCTGAAAGTGGATATCAACCAGATGCTGACGGATGATCAGTTTCTGCTGGAGCAGCCGCCGGGGGTGGATGTGATCCATTTGGACCGGCCGCAATCAAGCCTGGTTGTGCCCGTCGGGCAGAGGCCGTAGCGGAATTCAGTAGCCGGGACTCAAGGTCAAAACCCCACTTCTTGCGCCAAGGACGCGCGAGAATCGGACACGCTTTCTATCCGGATTCCCATGATGAACAAAATGGTGGTCGCCAACCTGGTGCATCGGCCGACGCGATCGTTTATCGCGATGAGCGCAATTGCACTGGAAGTCACCATGATTCTGCTGGTGGTGGCGCTGTTTTATGGACTCTTGAATGGATCGAAGGAGAGCCAGTTGGGTGTGGGGGCGGATCTGATGGTGATGCCGCCGGGCGCCTCGTCGCTGATCGGACTGTCGGGTGCGCCGATCCCCATCAAGGTGGGAGACAAACTTCGCCAGGTACCGCACGTAGTAACGGCTGTGCCGGTGATCTGGTGGTTCACGCAAAAGCCGCTGGAGATTATTTACGGGATCGACGCGGCCAGCTATGACACGCTTCCGCCCAAGTGGGTGTATCTCTCAGGCGGGCCGTTTCAAGGGCCATATGACGTGATCGTGGACGATTTTTATGCCGACGGTAACCACGCAAAAGTGGGGGAAAAACTCGACATTCTGAACCACGAGTTCCGGATCAGCGGCGTTGTTCCGCACGGAAAAGGCTGTCGCAAGTGTCTGCCGCTGCAGACGATGCAGGACCTGGTGGGCGCGGAGGGCCGGGTTTCAGTGTTTTATCTCAAGCTGGATGATGCGGCCAATGCCGAGCAGGTAGAAAAATCGATAGAAGCGATACCCGGAATGGAGAAATATTCCGTTCGATCGATGCCGGAATATCTTTCGACGATGACGCCGGATAATCTTCCGGGGTTTGATCTGGCGATTAAGATTGTGATTGGTGTGGCTGTGGTGGTGGGTTTTCTGGTGATCTTTCAGTCGATGTACACGGCGGTGATGGAGCGTACGCGCGAGATCGGAATCTTGAAGTCGATCGGCGCGTCGAAGTGGTACATCGTGAATGTGGTGCTCCGTGAAACCCTTCTGCTGGCGGCGGCGGGAATTGTCGCGGGGATCATTATCAGCCTGGTAACCCGCAACGCCATCATGTATGAGAAGCCCGTGCTGCGCCTGTTCTGGAGTAACGAGTGGGTGTTGCGCGCGGCAGTAATTGCGCTGATCGGCGCGCTGGCTGGGGCCCTCTATCCAGCGCTTAAGGCTGCACAGCGCGATCCGATTGACGCTCTGGCGTATGAGTAGGGCTAATTTTTTCGCTAGAAGCTCGGGGCTGAAGCCCGGATTTTTCTCGATGCTTTACGCAGCGGTAAAGCGCCGCTCTTCCACGTAGCGCCGCCCCTCGATCTCTAATCAGAATTCAGTCCGGCTTGGCGGAGCATTCCGCGCAGGGCGCGTTCGCCGGCGGCGCCGCGTTGTTCGTCGGCGATGTTGCCGTCGCGGTCGATCACCACATAGATGGGATAGACCTGGGCATTGTACATGGCGGCCAGGTTCGTGTCTTTAGTCAGAACGATGGGGACCGAGCGCGGGTGGTCGACGAGATACTTCTTCACTTTCTGATCGGGTTCGAGGACGTTGACGGCAAGCACGATCAGGCCTTTGCCGTTGAATTCCCGTGCGATGTTGTCGACCATCGCGGCTTCCTGATCACAGTATTTGCACCAGGTGGTCCAGAACTCGAACAGGACTACTTTGCCTCTGATGGACTCGTTGTTGAACTGCTCGCCGGTTGTGGTTTTGGCGCGGAAGCGCGGGGCAGGCTGGCCGATCTCATCACCACTGAATGCGGAGGTAATGACGGCGATCACGAGGATCGCCACCAAGCGGAAAGTGGCGTGGCGCGCCATGACGCAGGAATGGTAGCACGCCTACCGTGCCGATTGATCAATGTTTCTTCTTCGTCGGTTTCGGTTTCAGCGTTTTCGCGTATTCGTAACTGGCGTCGAGATACTTCTGCAATTCCTTTGTGTTTTCGAGCAAAGCGTCGGGAACCGACACGTACTCCTGCATCACGGCGCCGTACGCTTCGAACAAAGTTGTTTTGTACTTTTTTAGAAACTTGTCGCGTTCGACCTGGGACAGACGTATGGCTAATCTTGCTTGATAGAGCAGCGTGAACATATTTCCGTTCAGCGAGGTGTAGGGGTTGGCGTCGCCCTTGCGCTCGATGCTCGGATTGGTTGCGATCAGCTTGTCATAGAGCGCCACGGAACGGCTGGCGGGTGCTTTTTTCTTGGCGGGCATGGCGGGCTTTCTTGTGATAGCCGGCGGCGCGCGTCGCCCCGCCGGCCATCTTGCAAGCGTCGTCAGTCGTTGGTCGTCGGAGCGCCACACGCACCGACCCATCTGCGGAACTTACTGCGGTCCGAAGTATTGCACGTGTACATAAGTGCCTAGCCGCGGGTTGTAGGCGAGATACCAGCCGTCATGGTCGGGATCTTCATAGATCACGACCTGATCGCTGTCCCAGAGCCAGTCGGCACACAAGGCCAGGTCGAAGGATGCAACGCCGAAAGCCCAGCCGTTAAACCAGAATCGACCGGGACCGCCTCCGCCAATGCGCCAGACGTGGCCGCGTCCGAAGCCGCCGGTGAAGTGGCCGTGCTCCCAGGGATGATCCAGGTGGAACCGCGCGTCGTCCCGTCCCGCGTCATGCCCGACCCAGGTGCCGTCGTGATGGACGTGCGGGGCTTGGGGATGGCCTTGGTCATCGTGAAAATTGGACGCAGGGTGGGCAACTGTTCCACGCGCGGGGGGTGGACCATGCTTCGGAACGAATCCGCCACCGACTGCGTGACCGCCAGCATGGCCGCCGTGTTGCGCCAAGGCGGGCAGAGAGAGGATCAGGGATACAGCCAACAACGTCAGAGGAACAGCAAGATGTTTTGGGAGTAATCTCATGTAGAACCTCCGCCGATTAGGTTACCACCACGGCTGTGTGAGTAACACGGCGTTGACATTTCTTTGCAGATTACGCTATCGTAAGGACTTGGTAGTCGTGTGGTTGCCCGCCTGATGGCCTGGCGTCCTCGCCGGGGAATCAACGAGCGGTCTTCTTTCGCAGTCTTTATTCAATCTGGGAGAACTCTGATGTCAACCTATTTCCCCAAAGAGGGGGAAATTGTGCGCAAGTGGTACGTCGTGGATGCGGACGGGCAGACGCTCGGGCGCCTGGCTTCACAGGTCGCGCGCATCCTTATGGGCAAAGAAAATCCGCAATACACGCCATTTCTCGATACCGGCGATCATGTGATTGTGATCAACGCCGAGAAGGTTAAGACAACGGGCGTGAAGGCCGAGCAGAAAAAGTATCACCACTACACTGGGTATCCCGGCGGTCTACGCACGGAAGATTACAACAAGCGATTGGTGCGCCGGCCCGAGATGGTGATTGAGTCGGCGGTGAAGCGCATGCTGCCGAAAAACAAACTCGCGGCGCACATGCTTTCGAAGCTGAATGTGTACAAGGGCGACAAGCATCCGCACCAGGCGCAGAAGCCGCAGGATTTGAAACTGGAAGTGCGCGAGTACAAGCCGCGCAAAGTTGCGGTTTCGTAAATAGCAAAACAACGATTTAAGTTTTGAGATGAAAGGCGCGGCTTCTGTTTTCGCGGGAAGCTAGCAGCTAGGAGCTAGAAGCTAAATGGCTGAATTGGTTCAATACTACGGAACGGGACGCCGTAAGACGGCGATTGCCCGTGTGTATTTGCGTCCGGGCAGCGGCGATTTCAAGGTGAACGGGCGTGCCTTTGAAGAATATTTCGTGACCCCGGCGCAGCGTTCGGCGGCGAAGGCTCCGCTGGCATCGTCAGAGATGGCGGCCACGTTCAACGTTATCGCCAGCGTTCTGGGCGGCGGCGTGCGCGGTCAGGCTGACGCGGTGAAGCTCGGGATTGCCCGCGCGCTGATGCAGTTCAATGCCGAACTCCGCAAGAAGCTGAAGGCTGAGGGATTCGTCAGCCGCGATTCGCGCGGCAAAGAGCGCAAGAAGTACGGCCAGAAGGGCGCTCGCAAACGGTTCCAGTTCAGCAAGCGGTAATTGCTGATGGATGCTGCGAGATTCCTCCGCCCCTCGCGCTCGCTCGGGGGTCGGAATGACAAATTTTTTGGGTTTTGATTTGTAGAAGCATAAGAGCTAACAGCTAGCAACTGGTTTCATGTGTTCAATTCTTCTCGTGCCTCGCGGCGCGGGGACGGGAATGGCAATCCGGAGCGGCACGTTGACGCAAAGGATGCAGACTAAAGAGGAGGTTCATTGGCGACTATCACCATGAAGGAGTTGCTCGAAGCGGGAGTCCACTTCGGGCATCAGACCAAGCGCTGGAATCCTAAGATGAAGGAATACATCTTCGGAGAGCGCAACGGGATTTACATCATCGACCTGCAGAAGACGCTGAAGATGTTCAAAGAGGCGTCGAAGTTCGTGCAGGATCTGGCGAACGACGGCCGCATTGTGCTGTTCGTCGGAACTAAGCGCCAGGCGCAGGACGCGATTGCCGAAGAAGCGCAGCGTTGCGGGATGTTCTACATCAACCAGCGCTGGTTGGGTGGACTGCTCACCAACTGGGTTACCGTACAGAAGTCGGTGAAGCGGCTGAAGGAGCTCGACGAGATGGCCACCGATGGCCGCTATGAGCTGCTCCCCAAGAAAGAAGTCATCAAGCTCGAACGCGAGCGCAAACATTTGCAGGCCAACCTGGCCGGCATCAAGAATATGAGTCGGTTGCCGGACGCGATCTTTGTGATTGATTCGAACAAAGAGCAGATCGCGGTTCGCGAAGCCCGCAAGCTGGGCATTCCGGTCGTGGCCGTGGTCGACACGAATTGCGATCCCAGCGAAGTGGATTATGTGATTCCCGGCAACGACGACGCTCTGCGGGCGATTCGCCTCTTTACCTCGAAGATTTCGGAATCGATTGCCGAGGGCGCACAGCTGATGACCGACAAGCAGGTTGCCGACATGCAAGCCGCGTCGGATGCGGCGCAGGCTGCCGAGACTGCGGCGGCCGAGTATCCAGCCGAAGAAGCGGGCGCGGTCGATGCTACCGAAGACATCAGCATGGAAGAAGTGCTGGGTCCGGGCATGCACAAGAAGCCGGCAGCCGCCGAAGAAGCGGAACTGCCCAAGGTCGAGAGCCAGACGGTTTAGCCAGTCCCGAGTCGCGAGCACCGAGCGTCAAGAAAAACCGGGATTAAAAATCAGACCCGCGCGGGTCATTTATAGATCGCCCGGCGCGGGTCAAAGTTTGTAGAGCAGCTTCAGGTCTCCGGTTTCGAGCGGCCTGAAGCGAAAAGTCCAAAGCACCCGAAACTGGAAACCTATTTATGAGCACTACTATGGCAAATATTTCGGCAGCACAAGTGAAAGACCTCCGCGAGAAAACCGGAGCTCCGATGATGGATTGCAAGCAGGCTCTGACCGAAGCCAAGGGCGACATGGAACAGGCGGTCGTGATTCTGCGCAAGAAGGGCGTTTCGGTGGCGGCAAAAAAGGCAACGCGCGTGACTAGTGAAGGAGCGGTGGCCAGCTACATTCACGCCGGCGGCAAGATTGGTGTGCTCGTCGAAGTGAATTGCGAGAGCGATTTCGTGGCCCGCACCGACGACTTCAAAGACCTGGTGCACGACATCGCGATGCACATTGCGGCCAGCGATCCGAAGTACGTCCGCAAGGAAGACGTCACGGCTGCGGATTTCGCCCGCGAGAAGGATATTTTCCTCGCACAGGCAATTGCGAGTGGCAAGCCCGCGAACATTGCCGAGAAAATGGTGAACGGCAAGATGGAAAAGTTCTACGAAGAAGTCTGCTTGCTCGAGCAGCCTTTCATCAAGGACCAGACTATCTCGATCGCGCAGCTGATCGCGGCGAAGATTGGCAAGCTGGGCGAGAACATCGCGGTGCGGCGCTTCGCGCGCTTCAAGGTCGGCGACGCGGGCGAGACGATTGCCGTCACGAAACCCACAGAGCCGAAAGGCGAATAATCCGGGCGCCCTGCGGGGCGCCTTTTTTGTTGCTATTGAGACTCCACATCCTTGTCATCCTGAGCGAAGCGAAGGACCTGTGCAATTGCAGCCGCCGGCAGAAGTACATAGGTCCTTCGCTGCGCTCAGGATGACAAAGGCGTTGTTCGCAATGTCAGAGTAAGATTGAACTGGTTGTTAAGCGGGAAACGGGCGACTGACTCATGACTGAAACCCCTGCCTTCAAACGTGTTCTGCTCAAGATTTCCGGTGAAGCGCTGGCCGCAAACCAGGGCTTCGGCGTCGACACAGCGCGCATTCACGAAGTTGCCGCTGAGTTGGCGGACGTTCATAAGCTAGGTGTTCAGTTGGCTATCGTCGTCGGCGGAGGAAACTTTTTCCGCGGCGTCGCCGACCAGGCCAAGAACATGGACCGGGTCTCCGCCGATCACATGGGCATGCTCGCCACCGTGATCAACGGACTGGCCCTCCAGGATGCGCTGGAGAAGCAAGGCGTTTATACCCGGGTGCAGTCGGCGATCGAAATGAAGCAGGTGGCCGAGCCGTTCATTCGCCGCCGCGCGATTCGGCACCTCGAAAAGGGTCGCGTCGTGATTTTTGCCGGAGGCACGGGCAATCCTTATTTCTCGACCGACACCGCGGCCTCCCTGCGCGCCATGGAGATCAAGGCCGAGGCCATTCTCAAGGCGACTCGCGTGGACGGCATCTACGACGCCGATCCAATGAAAGTCGATGGCGCCAAAAAATTCAATCACATTACCTACATGGACGTTCTGAAGCTGGGGCTGAAAGTGATGGACTCCACCGCCATCAGCCTGTGCAAGGACAACAACCTTCCCATAATCGTGTTTAACCTAAACCACCACGGCAACATTCGCCGCGTGGTGCTAGGCGAGAAGATTGGATCGAGGGTAAGCGCGTAAGGTCGTAGCGCGTAAGATCGGCGGCCACAGATCTTCACGCATTCGCACGGATTTCGTGACACCTCCGACCCGTGTTGATGCGCGCAAATCCGTGGCCAGATTTTTTGTTGGGTTTATAATGCAACGTTTTGATTTCCGATTGATACGGGGCTAACCATATGGCTCAAGCGACAATGGCGGCGATCGCCGGACTGAAAGAAACCTACGTCCAGCTGAAGACGCGCATGGATAAGGCAGTCGAAGATTTTCGCAAAGCGATGGCAGGCGTGCGCACCGGCCGCGCCTCGGTCCACATGCTCGACGGCGTCACCGTGGATTACTACGGTTCGCAGATGCCGCTGAATCAGGTCGCTCAGGTGCATGCGCCCGAGCCGCAGTTGATCACGGTGCAGCCCTTCGATGCGTCGCAGTTGGGCGCGATTGAAAAGGCGATCCGCTCCGGAGACATGGGCCTGAATCCGATGAACGACGGCAAGCTCATTCGCGTGCCGATTCCGCCGCTCACCCAGGAGCGCCGGCAGGACATGGTCAAGCAATTGCACCGCGTGCTGGAAGAGCATCGGACGGCGGTCCGCAACATTCGCCGCGACGGCAATGACGCGATCAAGAAGGCGCTGAAAGACAAGAAAATTTCCGAAGACGAAGAGAAGCGCTCGCTCGACGAAATTCAAAAGCTGACCGACGGCGAAATCAAGAAGATGGAAGATATGAGCAAGGGCAAAGAAAAGGAAGTGCTGGAACTGAAGTAAATTTTTTCGCCGCAGATTTGCGCGCATCAGCACGGATAAAGTACGAACTGGCAAAGCCGCTCCCCACTGCCATTCCTGAGCGTGCTCGGAAAGTTGACGCGATTCCCCTTGCTGAATCCCCGTTAATCCCTTGGGAGTCCTTGCTGGACGGGGCTTTTCGGGCGCACAAAAGGGCATGCACCGCAGTTTTTTCTTTCCCTTCGGCGCAGCCCAACTCCATAGCATCCAATCAGATAGCCTGAAACAGGCTCCTCCGCACGCCCGGTAACCTCTACTTGGTTACGCGACATTCCCCGCTGGGCCGTGTTTCGATCGTCGTGAAGCAAATCACGGCTCCCCCCGGACCGCGCTTCACCAACAAATTTCGCACCGGAGTCTGCCATGAAAAAGCTTCTTGGACTTACGTTGCTGTTCGCGCTCTGCCTGATGGGCCTGGGCTGCGCATCGAATTCCTCTTCGGGAGGTGGTTCGAATCCGCAGACCGCCAACGTGTTCGTGACCGGAGAGGACGCGCCGCTCCCCTCGGTCGTGGGCTTCAACGTCGCGCTAAATTCGATCACGCTGAATGGACAGGGCAACACCACTGCGACCGTGCTTTCGACGCCAACTACCGTCGATTTCGCGCGGCTCGTTGGCTTGCGTTCCCCGCTCTCGTTTAGTTCTGTTCCGGCCAACACCTATGCGAGCGCGACCATCGTGCTCGCCAGCCCGGTGATCAATTACATCACCCTGAACCCGTCGCCGACCGTGACCACGCTGAACGGGACCTTCCCGAACAATCAGAATCCATACACCGTGACCGTGAACTTCCCTACGCCCATGGTCGTGGGAACCAACGGTCTGGCCGGTTTGAGAATGGATTTCGACATCCGGCAGTCGCTTGCCGTTGACGGCAACGGCCAGATTACCGGCGCCGTGAACCCGGTCATCTTCATCAAGGCAACCCGCGCCAGCGATCCCGACGGGCAAATTACGGACCTGACGGGTGGTCTGGTTTCAGTGAGCACGTCCAACAGTTCGTTCGTGCTGCAAGGGCCGTACGGGCGCCAGTTGACGGTTTACGTCAACAGCAACACAAACTTCAACAGCGGCTGGAGCATCAACAATATGGCGACGCCGGCGATCGTCGGAGTGCAAGGCGCATTCCAGGCCGACGGCAGTTTGATGGCGACCGGCGTGGAAGTCATCACCACCTCGCGGTCGTTCGTCTCCGGACGAGTGCTCGCGCTGACCACCAACGGATCGAATCAGGTGCAGCAGATCACCATGTGGGTTGGCGAGACGGGAGCTGACATGGTCAGCGACATCGATTCCATTCAGACGGTGAACGTGAGCCTGCTCGACAACAGCAACTTCGACATCTGCTTCTTCAATGGCGCGGTGACGGAGTCATGGTTCAGCAACACCACGGTCGTGGTTGGGCAGAGAGTGTTCGTCGGCGGCAGCTATTCGAACAGCATGTTCACGCCGGAGATGATCTCGCTGCGGCTGCAGGGCGTTTATGGCATGTTCGTGCCGGCGAGCGTCACGGTCGACAGCGGCAACCTGGGCAGCTTCCAGATGTCGAACAACGGGCTGGTGGGTTATTCCGTGGGTGGGCCGGTGACGGTCAACACCTTCAACCTGACCTACTTCAACAACCTGACCGGGCTCGGTCAGCTGCAGACGCAGACCACTTCGATTCCTCTGGTCACGCGTGGGCTGCTGCTGGCGCCGAACGGAAATCCGGAAGTCTATGCGGGGTTCGTATCGGAGCCGAGCAACTAGGTCGTAAGTAAAGTCGTGCAGATCGGGCGGCCTCGCGGCCGCCCGATTTGTTTGTGCGGACGAATTGGACGATTCGGATACGGCCCGCCTTGGAAAGCACCGTATAATCGAAGGGCGATGAAGCAGGTCGTCCATGCCGCGTGCCCGCACGACTGTCCTGATGCCTGCGGCGTGCTGATCACCGTCGAGGATGGGCGGGCGACGAAGATCCAGGGGGATCCGGAGCATCCGGTGACGCGCGGTTTTTTGTGCGCTAAGGTGGCGAAATATCTGGATCGGGTGTATTCGCCGGATCGAGTGCTGTATCCGATGCGGAGGGTGGGGCCGAAAGGGCCGGTGGCGGGGCAGCGGAGCTGCGCTCCGCATGACCGGGTCAGAGACCCGGTCCCACACAATCAAAATCCACATACAGATCCAGACCCACAGACTTGGCAGCGGATTTCCTGGGATGAAGCTCTGGACGAGATCGCGGCGCGGTTTCGGGCGGTCGCGAACGAGTTTGGCAGCGAGGCGATTCTGCCTTATTCCTTCGGTGGGACGCTGGGGGCGCTGAACGGCGCTTCGATGGACCGGCGATTTTTTCATCGGCTGGGGGCGTCGCAACTGGATCGGGCGATTTGTTCGGCGGCTGGAGAGGCTGGACTGGAGTCGGTTCTCGGCATAAAGCTCGGCACAGAGCCTGAGCAGTTTTCGCATTCCAAGTACATCATTGCGTGGGCGTCGAACATTCACGCCAACAATGTGCACTTGTGGCCCTTCATTACCGAGGCGCGGCGCAAGGGTGCGAAGCTGGTTGTAATCGATCCTTACCGCACGCGGACAGCGGCGTGCGCCGACTGGCACCTGCCTATCAATCCCGGCACGGACGCGGCTCTGGCGCTGGGCATGATGCATGTGATCATCGGAGAGAACCTGCACGACGCCGACTATGTTTCGAAGTATACGCTGGGGTTCGAGCAACTGCGCGAGAAAGTGAAAGAGTATCCGCCGGAGCGGGTTGCGCAGTGGACGGGGATCGCGGCCACCGACATTCGCAAGCTGGCGCGGGAATATGCCACGGTGCGGCCGTCGGTGATTCGCTTGAACTACGGCGTGCAGCGCTCGGAAGGCGGCGGAATGGCGACGCGCAGCATTGTGATGCTGCCCTGCGTGATTGGATCGTGGAAAGAAATCGGTGGCGGGCTGCAGATGTCGACCAGCGGCGCGGCGGCCTTCAATACTAAAGCCCTGAAACGCACTGACCTGATGCAGGCGGCGCTGGGACGCGAAGCTCGAACCATCAACATGGTGGAATTGGGCCGGGTGCTCAACACGTTGAACGACCCACCGGTGAAGGCGCTGTTCGTTTACAACTCGAATCCGGCCGCGGTCGCGCCTCGGCACAACGAAGTGGTGCGCGGGCTGCTGCGGCCCGATCTTTTCACCGTGGTGCACGAGCAATTTTTCACCGACACTACGGACTACGCCGATATCGTCCTGCCGGCCACGACGTTTTTCGAGCACAAAGATTTGCAGAAGGCATACGGCCACTACTACGTCCAGGTTTCGAATCAGGCGATTGCGCCGCTGGGCGAGTGTCGTCCGAATGTGGAGCTGTTTCGCGCGCTGGCCGAGCGCATGGGATTCGAGGACGCTTGCTTCCGCGAAACGGTCGACGAGATGATCGATCTGGCGCTGGGTTCCGACGATCCGTGGTTTGAAGGGATCACGCGCGAGCGGCTGGAAGTGGGGCAGGTGCGGATGAACTTCGGAGGCCAAGATTCCGATCAGGATGCAGCGGACCTTCGCTTCCCCCGACCGGGTCAAAGATCCGGCCCCACACAAACACAACCGTTCCTGCCGTTTGCTCAAGGCGGTTTTCGCACGCCTTCCGGTAAGGCTGAACTTTACAGTGAGGTGGTCAAGGCGCTGGGGCTCGATCCGGTGGCGGACTTTACGCCTCCCACGGAATCGCGGCACGGAAAGCAGCCGGGGGCGCTGCCGCTGGAACTGCTGGCGCGCAAGAGCGACAACTTCCTGAACTCCACGTTTTCGAACGTGGCTTCCGTGCGGGAGATGGAAGAATCGGGCCTGCTGGAGATTTCTTCCCCCGACGCGCTTGCGCGCGGTATCGTGGACGGCGACCGCGTGCGCGTGTTTAATCACCGCGGAGACATCCTGCTGAAAGCGCGCGTGGATGGGAAAGTTCAGCCCGGAGTGGTCTCTGCCAGCCTGAATTGGGCGAAGATGACTCCGGGTTTTCAGAGCATTAATGCACTCACATCAGAAAAACTTGCCGACATGGGCAACTCCGCCACGTTTTATTCCGTCTTGGTTGAGGTAGAGTTATCCAAGCCATCCTAATGAAGCAACCGCAGGTTTCGCCGATCGGGTCAGGCCTGCTGGGCTGGATTTTGAATGGAGCCAATTTGATTTGACCGCCAGGATTTGGCCGAAGATTTTGGCCCAGAAGAGTTGCGGCTTTGGACGCTTTCCCTTGCGCTACCGTATAATGACAGTTTTCTTACATCCCAGAGGCTTGAGGTCGTAGCGATTCCTTTTCGCTTTCATTCGGAGAACCTTGCTGTGCCCAGGCACCCCAGTGTTTCAGGGGCCGCGTCGGTGCCATCTTCTTCATTTCAACGGCCTTGGCCAAGAGTGGGGTGGAGTCTGTTCAATCGTTGCCTGTTGCTGGCCACACTCCTGCTGGCGATGGCCGGCTTGACGTGGGCGCAGACGGATCTGGTTTCTGAAATCAATGTGAGCGGCAATCGCCGCATTCCAGCCGAAACCATCAAGGCTCGCGTCTTCACCAAACCGGGGGATGTTTACGATGCGGGCGCCCTGGAACGCGACTTCAACTCTTTGTGGAATACCGGGTACTTCGAAGACATTAAGATCCTGCGCGAGCAGACGCCCAAGGGCTGGCGACTCATCTTCCAGGTGAAGGAAAAGCCGACGATCCGCGAGATTCTCTACCTGGGTCACGGCTCGGTTTCCGACAGCGACATCCTCGATCGCTTCAAGCAGGACAAAGTCGGGCTGGTGGTCGAAAGCCAATACGATCCGACGCGCCTGAAGAAGGCGGAAGTTTCCATCAAAGGCCTGGAATCCGAACACGGGCACCAGTTCGCTACGATCCGCACCGAAGTGCGGCAGATTCCACCGGCCGCAGTCGGCATCACGTTCGTGATCAAAGAGGGGCCGAAGGTGAAGGTCGGCAAGATTAAGTTCGAGGGCAACAAGGCCATACCTTCGCGGACCCTGCGCGCGGCCATGAAGAACCTGAAGCCGATCGGCATTCCCCATTCCATCTTTCTGGAAAATATTTTTGCCAAGACCTACGATGCCACCAAACTGGAAGAAGACACTGAGCGGGTGCGCGCCGAGTATCAGAACCGCGGTTACTTCAAAGCGAATGTGACCGATCCCAAGACGGAAATTCACGACACGGGGCACAAGGGCCCCCACGTTCCGCTGATTCAGTCGGGGCCGGGCAAGGCGGTCGACATCACTATGCCGGTCGAAGAAGGCGACAAATACCGGCTCGGGAAGATCACTTTCAAGGGCAATAAAGCGATTACCAACGTGGCCGCGCTGCGCTCCCTGTTCCCGCTCAAGGACGGAGACATCTTCAGCCGCGAGAAGATTGCCAAGGGCCTGGAAGCTCTGCGCAAGGCTTACGGGGAGTATGGCTATATCAACTATACCCCGATTACCAATTCCACCTTTGACGACGACAAGAAACTCGCCTATCTCGAGATCGAGGTCGACGAGGGCAAGCAATTTACAGTGCGCAGGATCGAATTCACGGGCAACACGACCACGCGCGATAAAGTAATCCGCCGTGAACTGGCGCTCGAAGAGGGCGGCGTTTACAACTCCCGCTTGTGGGAGCTGAGCCTGCTTCGCCTGAATCAACTTTCTTATTTCGACCAGCTCAAGCCCGACGACCCGAACGTGACCGACAAGAAACTGGACGAGAAAAACGGCCAGGTCGACCTGACGCTGAAAGTCCATGAAAAAGGCAAGAACAGCATCGGCCTCAACGGTGGTGTCAGTGGGCTGGAGGGCGCCTTCATCGGGCTCAACTACGCCACCAACAACTTCCTCGGCCGCGGCGAAACCCTGCAGGTGCAAATCAGCCTGGGCAACCTGGCGCGCAGCGTGAACCTTGGATTTACGCAGCCCTACATGTTCGACCGTCCCTTGCAATTCGGTTTCAACGTGTTCGGCAACAAGATCAGTTACAACCAGGCGCGCCAGCTTTCTGTTTTCAGCGGACAGAGTTTGAATCTGCCCAGCGCGGCGTTGCAAAACCTGCAGAACTATTCGCAGTCGAGCGTGGGTTTCACCACGTCGATGAGTTATCCCTTGCGCCGCTCCTTCAAGCGTCTGGGCGTGTCTTTCACGCTGGACCGGTCGACGCTGCTGCCCTTGAGCACCGCATCAAAGAATCTGTTCGACTTCATCGCATTCCGCGGGATCTCCGGGCCGAACGCGGTGAACGGAATCATTACCAGCAAGATCTTCCCCAACTTTTCTTTCAATACCCTCGACAGCGGCATCTCTCCGCACAAAGGGCACCAGATGACGCTGGGGGTGGAGTTCGCCGGAATCGGGGGCACAGTCCATTCTGTCCGGCCGGTTATCCAGTACAAGAAATTCATTCCGGTCCAAAACCGCCGCAACGCGCTCGGCTTCAACATTCAGGGATCATTCATCAGCGGCTGGGGAGGCCTGGTGGCCCCGCCCTTCCAGCGCTTCTTCATGGGCGGGGAAAACGACATTCGTGGTTTTGATATTCGCTCTGTTTCCCCGGTCGCATTTCTTCCCAGCTCCAACGTAATTACGTTGACCAACCCGGATGGAACTCCGGTTCCCAAGAACCCGGCCAACCCGCGCTTGGGCAACTGGACGATTCCTATCCCAGTCGATCAGATCGTATTCCCGGGCGGCGACCTCAGTGTGTTCACCAATTTCGAATACCGCATCACCATCGCCGGCCCAGTGGCTATTGTTCCTTTCTGGGATATGGGAATCGATCCGATCCTCCGGCGATCGCAATTGCAGATCGCCCAGGCGCAGTACGATCAGGTAGTGGGTACACTGTTCGGATGTCCTACGCTCGACGCAGGCTATAACTGCCAGGGTGGGAGCATCCTGAATCCGAGGCCCTCCAATCAACTACAGGTGCTAGGCCAGACCGACTGGAGACCGCGAGCATCCACGGGCCTCGAACTGCAAATGTTCCTGCCCGTGGTGAATGCTCCGTTCCGCATTTACTGGGCGTACAACCCGCTGCGGCTGGACCAGCAGGCGAACCCGCCAATTCCAATCACCACCGCCATGTTCCCGCAAGCGCAGTGTCCCGCCGGGACGCCGCCTGGAACTATATGCAACACTGCGGCGGGTGCCTACACGTACCACCTGGCGGTGAATACTTATTCGCCCAGCTTCCAGTTGAGGGAGCCGCGCAAGACTTTCCGGTTTACGGTGGCGACGACGTTCTAGCGGACGCCACGCTTTAGTAGGTTTGACGGGCCATGCGCGAGATCACTATAATGTTTGCGATCCACGCCATCAAGTCAGCTGTAAGGAGTGGACGGCACACCTAGCCGATGCGGCGTGTGCGACGCTGGCAATCTAGTGCGCCTTTTCCGATGGCGGCCGCTACCGCTGCGGAGACCTCATTCAGTGCGGCCCAGCGTTGACTCAAGAAACGATCTGAGCAGCGATTCAGAGAATTTAGAGAACGACAAATGAAGTTCATTCCCGGAAGCATGCTCCGAAAAAGCATGTTCCAAGGAGTTCAACCGATCCAATGACAAGCAAGTTCTTGCGAGTTCTTCTGGCCTGCGCGGTTACCTTAACTCTTTCCGCATTGGCCCAAACCGGCAGCGCCGCCCCCCCGTCGGGCTCGGCCGCCACACCTGCCGCCTCGGCCCCCGCCCCCAACACTGGCACCAAGGTTGGAGCCATCAACATTGAAGCGGCTGTTTTTGGATGCAACGAAGGAAACCGCGACCTCGATGCTTTGCAAAAGAAGTTCGAGCCGAAGCGGAACGAACTGAAGACTCAGAACGACGAGTTGGAAGGTTTAAAGAAGCAGCTTACGAACACGCAGGATAAGCTGAGTCCGGAGGCTCTCGATACTTTGAAGAAGCAGATCGAGAGCAAGCAAAAGCTTTTTGATCGCTCCGTGCAGGATGCCCAGGAAGATTTCGGCTCCCAGCAGCAGGAAATCTTCGGCCGCGTGTTTCCAAAAGTCGCGCAGGTGGTGGTGAAGTACTCCCAGGACAACGGCTATGGCCTGATCATCGATACTTCGAAGCAATGGCCGCAGGGCTCGGTCTTGATCGCGGGCGATAACTTTGACATTACCAAGGCCGTGGTCGACCTTTACAACGCGCAGTCGGGCGTGGCTGCACCCTCCACGGGAACAGCGAAGCCGGCCGCTCCCAAGCCGGGTACCGGCGCTGGAGCTTCGAAGCCAGCAGCACCGGCAGCGCCTAAACAGTAATAGCCTGACACCTCGAGTGTCTGAAAAGTTCCAGCAGGCCGCGTGAAAACGCGGCCTTTTTTCTTTGCGGATTCCGCGCCCGCTCGAGCTCTCGTGGTGTCCATAACAGCAAACAGATTTCAAATGCTGGAGGACGCCATGTTGGAATACACCGGGCTCGATGACACCACATCCGAAAACACAATCTTTGCCGAGAGCATGCTGGAAACTTCCTGGGCTCAGCGCGGTCGCCGCAGTTGGACGACCATGACTTCGTTTGGTCTGCAGGCAGTGATTATTGGCCTGCTGCTTTTGTTGCCGGTGCTGCAGACCGTGGGCCTGCCCGCGGCGCGCACCGTCTCGACGCCCATCAGTTTGGGACGACGTTCTCCCGATCCGATCGCCGGCACGCCGCGAAGCGGAACCCCGCGCACTGCGCAGACCAATTTAGCGAATCCAAGATTGGTGGCACCAGGGCACGTACCAACGCTCGTATCCATGGCCGATGAATCTTCGTCGCAGCCGCCGGGCGGACCCGATACCGGCAGCGGAACAGGCCTTCCTTCGGGCGCGGTTGACGGACTCAACATAACGAATCTGATCGGCAGCGCTCGGCCCATATTGCCTACGCCGCCTCCAACAATCACACATGTGATTCGCAAATCGTCCATGCTTGAAGGCAACCTGCTGCACCGGGTCGAGCCAGTTTATCCTCCACTGGCGAAAGCGGCGCGCATCCAGGGCTCGGTAGTTCTGGTCGCGGTGATCAGCAAAGCGGGAACCATCGATAACCTGCACGCTGTCTCCGGGCCACCGATGCTGGTGCCGGCTGCGGTCGCCGCGGTGAGCCAGTGGCGTTATCGCCCGTACATCCTCAACAGCGAGCCCATCGAAGTGGAAACCCAGATCACGGTGAATTTCCTGTTGGCAGGAAACTAGAGGAGTTGGATCTGGACGGGTGCCCCATTTCTCGCGCGTCCTTTGCGCGAGAAGTGGGGGTTTTCTCACTCTACGCGGGAGTAGCCCCGCCGTAACCTGGGCGCCCCGGCTGCTCCCGCTATAATCGCGAAAGTGGCAACCACAGCAGAAATCCTGAGCCGTGTAGCAACGCGCCCAACCTGGGCGGAAGTTTCGTTGACTACGCTGCGGCAGAACTTTCGCACCGTGCAAAAGCACGTCGGCGGGAACGTCACCGTGTGTGCCGTGGTGAAGGCCGACGCCTACGGTCACGGCGCGATCGAGTGCTCACGTGCGCTCGAGGCTGAAGGAGCGAAGTGGCTCGGCGTCACATCGCTCGATGAGGCGATTCCCCTGCGCGACGCAGGTCTTCGCGCCAGCATTTTGTTGATGACCGGATTCTGGCGCGGCGAAGAGAGTGAGATCATCCGTCTGCATCTCACACCGACGGTCTGGGAGCCCTGGCATATCGAGATGCTGGAATCGGCGGCGGCCGCGCTGGGCGTGGCGCAGCATCCCGTACATTTGAAAGTTGATACCGGTATGGGCCGACTGGGAGTGGCCGTCGATCAGCTTCCTGGCGTGCTCGCCGCATTGAAAGCGGCGAAGCATCTTGCGCTGGAGGGCCTCTCGACGCATCTCGCGTCCTCGGAAATCATGGATGCGCCCTCGGTAGCCGAGCAGGAGCAAAAATTCGACTCGGCCCGGCGCATGGTGCGCGACGCAGGCATGGACCCGAAGTTCGTGCACATGGCGAACACTGCGGCTGTGATCTCGCGGCGAGAAACCTGGAACACGATGGTGCGCCCGGGAGTCGCGCTCTACGGCTATTACCTGCCCTTTCAGCGGGCCGGGCGCGAAGTGAGCGGGGGAACTCTACGCCTGCCAGTGAAACCGATCCTCACTTGGAAGACGCGGATCTTATCGTTGCGCGACTTCGCGGCGAACCAGCCGCTCGGCTATGGCGCGACTTACGTGACCAAAGCTCCCGCGCACGTTGCGGTACTGCCTGTCGGCTACGCCGACGGATACAACCGCCAGCTCTCCAATCGCGGCCGCGTGATTGTGCGCGAGCACTACGCGCCAATCGTAGGCCGCATCTCGATGGACCTGACTCTAGTGGACGTGACCGGAATTCCGGGCGTCGCCGTAGGGGACGAAGTCATCCTGCTCGGCGAGTGCGAAGGCCTGAGCGTTGATGCGCTGGAGCACGCGGAACTTGCCAACAGCACTCCGTACGAAATTCTCTGCAATATTTCGAAGCGCGTTCCGCGAAGGTATAGCACGCTTTGAAGTCCGCTCCGCTCGGCCGCAAAATAGCAATTGCCAATCGCTAAATGCGACCGTTGGATGTCCTCTCCGCAACTGCGGCGCTTCCCCTTGTTACACTTGAAGGTTAACCATGCCTTCGCGCTACGCACAATGGATGTACGACTGGGAACATCGGCTCACGTCGGTGGACAACAACCGCGTGGTGCGTCCGCTGGAGTGGGGCGTGGAATGGGCGCGGGACTGTCCTTGCCGCAACGGATTTCGCCCTGGGCAGACGCCGGGCTTGGCCTTGGATGATCCGGAAAAATTCATCCTCGACTACAACCGGCGCATCGTCGCAGCCAGCGACGAATTTTATTCCTACGCGCGACCCACGGACTTCCGCCTGGAGACCCGCGGAATTCAAGTCTTCTCCACGCGCGAGGTGCCCGACCCGAAGCTTGAGGCGAAAGTAAAAGGAACGTTCGCAGAATTTCTGCGCTTCACTTCGCCCGTGAAGACTCCATATCCCGAAAACAACTTGGTGAATGCGCGCTGGTTCCCGGCCAAGGGTCGTCGCGCCGTCATCCTTCTGCCGCACTGGAATGCCGACGCGATTTCTTATGTCGCCCTCTGCAAGCTGCTCAACATGCTGGGCATCGCAGTGCTGCGACTGACCATGCCCTATCACGACATTCGCATGCCCGCCGAGACCAGCCGCGCCGACTACGCAGTTTCCGCGAACATTGGCCGCACACTCGATGCGGTGCGCCAGGGAGTGGTCGACATTCGCAGCTGCCTCGACTGGCTCGAAGAGCAGGGTTACAGCCAGCTCGGCATTGTGGGTACAAGTCTGGGGTCTTGCTATGCGTTCATCGCGACGGCGCACGATCCGCGGATTCGCGTGGCGGCGTTCAATCACGCGTCGACTTATGTTGCCGACGTGGTATGGCACGGGCAGTCGACCCGGCACATCCGGCAGGGCATTGAGCAGCAGATTGATCTCGATCGTCTGCGGCAGGCCTGGCTGGCCGTCAGCCCCATGTCGTACTTCAAACAATTCTCGCGCTGGCCGCGTAGGTCACTCATCATTTATGCGAAATACGATTTGACGTTTCTCCCGGAACTATCTAGACAGGTTGTCGAAGAATTTGAGCGGCATAGGCTCGACCACGAAGTCGCCGTATTGCCCTGTGGCCACTACACGATGGGCGAGACTCCGTACAAATATATGGATGGCTGGCAGCTGGCGAACTTTCTCCGGACGGCGTTCTAGCAGCGCTCAGCAATCAGCCGGCGCGGCAATTCAGGAAGGGCGCGAGTTGCATTCGTGCTATCGGCAAAATCAAGTAAGTGCCAGGGCTAAAGCCGCCGCCCTTTTAGAATGTGAAAATGGAATTCGCCAATTCCAAGATGATCGTCGAGCACCGGCGCGGAGATTGCTTGATTAGCACCGATCCCGCCCGCCTTGATCTGGATACGATTTACGGCTTCCTCACGAACTGTTACTGGGCGAAGGGCATTCCGCGGGAAGTCGTGGCGCGATCGATCGAGCATTCCCTGTGCTTTGGCGTTTATGATGGTACTGGCGCGCAGGTCGGCTTTGCGCGGGTGATCAGCGATTTTGCAACGGTTGCCTATGTCGGGGACGTATTTGTGCTCGATATGCATCGTGGCCGCGGGCTGGGCAAGTGGCTGATGGAGTGCATTACGCAACATCCCGCCTTGCAAGGCTTGCGGCGCTGGATCCTGACTACGCGCGACGCGCACGGGCTTTATTCGCAAGTAGGATTTACCCCGGTGAAGTTCCCGGAGCGCTACATGGAACTGCACGATCCACACGTTTACGAAACCTAGGCACCCGAGATCAGGAAAACGACATGAACACTTCTACGAAAATGTACCTCCCGCTTTACGAAAACGATCCGCAGATTGCGGCTGCCATCGATAATGAAACCCGGCGCCAGCATGAAGGCCTCGAACTGATTGCCTCGGAAAACTTCGTAAGCGAAGCCGTGCTCGAAGCCGCGGGCTCGGTGTTCACGAATAAATATGCTGAGGGATATCCCGGCAAGCGCTACTACGGCGGGTGCGAGTTTGCCGACGTTGTTGAGAATCTGGCGCGCGACCGGGCGAAACAATTGTTCGGCGCGGAGCATGCCAACGTCCAGCCGCATGCCGGATCGCAGGCGAACATGGAAGCCTACGCTGCCGTGTTGCAACCGGGCGATACGATTCTCGGACTCAACCTGGTGCACGGTGGACATCTCACGCACGGCCATCATCTGAATTTTTCCGGCAAGACGTACAAGATCGTTCCCTACGGCGTCACCAAAGAAACAGAAACCATCGACTACGACGCGCTCGAAAAGATCGCAGAACAAGAACGTCCAAAGCTGATCATCGGCGGAGGCAGTGCTTATCCTCGCATCATCGACTTTGCCCGCATGCGCCAGATTGCCGACAAAGTGGGCGCGCTTTTCCTCGTCGACATGGCGCACTTTGCCGGACTCGTGGCCGGGGGCGCGCATCCTTCGCCGGTGCCGCACGCGCACATCGTTACTTCGACCACGCACAAGACTCTACGCGGTCCACGCTCGGGGATGATCCTGTCAAAGGCCGAGTTCGCGCAGGCCATCGACAAGGTTGTGTTCCCCGGAATGCAGGGCGGCCCGCTGGTGCACATCATGGCGGCGAAGGCTGTGTGTTTTCAGGAGGCGATGCAGCCGGAGTTCCGCGACTACGCGCGGCAGGTGGTGGCCAACGCCAAGGTGCTAGCGGAATCGCTGGCCGACGAAGGCTTCCGCATTATTTCGGGTGGCACCGATACACATCTCATGCTGGTCGATGTGTTTTCGAAGGGCATGCTGGGCAGCGAGGCGGAAAAAGCGCTGGGCGAAGCAGGGATCACAGTCAACAAGAACGCGATCCCGTTCGACACCAACCCGCCGATGAAGCCGAGCGGCGTCCGCATCGGCACCCCGGCGTTGACCACGCGCGGTATGAAAGAAACCGAGATGCGCCAGATCGGGTGCTGGATCGCCGATGTGCTTCTGCACCGCGCCGATGCGGCTGTGTTGAGCAAAGTGCGCAAGCAGGTGCTCGATCTCTGCGAAGCGTTCCCGCTCTACGCCGACCGGCGGGCAAAGGCGCAAGCGGAAGTACGGGCGTAATTCCTTTGCGTCGTTCCGCTCCTACTGTGTTTAAATTCCTTCCGTGAAGATCGCCATCGACATTCGGCGGATGACCGAGTTTGGCGTTGGCACTTACATCCGCAATGTGGTTCGGACGCTGGGCCGGCTCGACCACGAGAACGAGTACCTGCTGATCGGATCTCCGGCCAAGGTCGAGGAAATCGGTAGCCTGCCGCCCAATTTTCACGCCGTGGCGCTGGTCACGCCGGAGCGTACCCTGCAGGGTTACCGCGAGTTCCGCGGCGCCCTGCAGCGGCACAACTGCGACCTGGTTCATATTCCTAATCTTTTTTCGATTCCGAGGATGCTGCCTTGCCCTTATGTCATGACCGTGCATGACATGCTCGAGCACATGTCGCGCTCGCACCGGCGCGGCAACTTCTTGCGCTCGCTTCATTTTCAGATGACGAAGCGCGTGCTCGCCGGAGCTGCGCGCATTTTTGCCGTATCGAATTTCACCCGCAATGAAATCGAGAAGCTGTTTGAGGTTCCGCCGGGCCGCGTCGACGTGGTCTACAACGCCATTGATGAGCGCTTCCTCCGCGGTCACGCCAGCCCCGCTGACCGCGACCTGATCGCGCGCCGCTACCAGGTGACGTATCCTTTTCTGCTGTACGCCGGGCGCATCAGTCCGCATAAAAATGTTGTGCGCATGATCGAGGCGTTCTCCGCGCTGAAAACCGAACTGGGACGGGACAAGATCTATCCCGACCTCAAGCTCATCATTATCGGAGACGATCTTTCCGGCAATCCCGATCTGCGGCGAACCGTGGTGCGCAGCGGAGTGCAGCACGATGTGCGCTTCCTGGGATTCGTTCCCATCGAGGTGCTGCGGATTTTTTACGACGAGGCGAAGGTCTTCGTTTTTCCGTCGCTGTATGAGGGCTTCGGCCTGCCTCCGCTGGAAGCCATGGCGCACGGGACGCCAGTGGTTACTTCGAACGTATCGTCTCTGCCGGAAGTGGTGGGCAACGCCGCCGTACTGGTGAATCCCGAAAATGTGTTCGAGATCATGCGCGCGCTGTACCGTGTCCTGACGGACAAAGCGCTGCGCGACCGCATGAAGGAGCGCGGCTATCAGCAGGCTGCCCGGTTCTCCTGGGATGCGTCCGTGCGGCGGATGCTAGAGGCCTACGGCCAAATCTCCAACCCAGGCGGCGCACATACCGGTCAACAGCCCGCCGCCGATTGATTGAGAAAATGCCCTTGCAGAGACGTTGCTTGCAACGTCTGTTTTTGCACATGCGCGGTGATTGGCGCCGAAGACGTAGCAAGCTGCGTCTCTACGGCAATCGCGGGGCTACTTCAGTAGCGGCTGGCCGGGCGAAAGAATCGCGAGTTTGTGCAGCTTGGCTGTGATGCGAACCTTATCGGCGTCGGTTTTGGCGGCGGCCAGACGCTTGCGCAACTGGACAATTTTTTCTTTGCGGGTACGGCGCCGGCGAATCTCCGGCCGACGACTGGGTGCTGACATTCGTCCTCCTGAAATACGTGCGAAAAAGTTTGCGGGTTTGTAAGCCGGGCGAGTGAAGTTCCTGGAGCCCTTACCACGGCAGCAACCATTGGAAACGGAGACCGTGGAATCTGTCAATCCTGCTAACTCACTTTCGATTAGCGCGCCTCGCAATCGACGAGAAACCAGTCAAATGCCGGCGTACCAGGCGTAGCCGCCTTCTGGCGCCGCGGAGCCTAAACCTTTGCCGAAACCTTTCAGGCTGTCGGTAACCGTCAGGTGAGTAATGAATTTCACGCTCTTGTAGCCGAGTTGGCGGGGGACCCGCAGGCGAAGTGGCCCGCCGTTCCCCACGGGGAGTTCACCGCCATTCATCCCATAAGTGAGAAAAGTCTGCGGGTGCAAGGCGTCGGCCATATCGATACTTTCCCACCAGTCGGGATCGATCGAGAAATACACAACGTATCTGGCTTGCGGGTGAACTTCGACAGTTTGCAGAATTTGCGAGAGCGGCACGCCGATCCACTCCCCGATATACGACCAGCCCTCTTCGCACTGCACCATAGTGATCTGGCTGCGAGAGGGATAGCTCTTGAGTTGGGTCAGCGAAAACGAAGCGGGTTTGGCAACCATGCCGCTGACCGAGAGTCGCCAGTCGGCAAATCCTCCGGCCTGGAGGCTCTTGAACGCATCGTTCAGCGGCGGCATTTCGTTCGGGAACGGAGGCTGCGAAATCTGGCTGCGGGAGAACTCACGCGCCAACGAGTGTCGCGTCAGCAGACGCTGGGAGGCATAAGTGAGCGTTTCACCGAAGCCGTAAAATCCGCCATGATCGGGCGGGATCAGCCCATATCTTTGCGCAAGGCGCGCGGCCACGCTCAGGCCCGCGATGCCCGCTGTAGCGGCAAGTCCGGTGGTTATGAGTTTGCGGCGTGACAGATTGCGAGGCGACGAATCGCGGGGTGACGGTTCGAGTTTTGACGGCTCGAGCGTTGATGGTTCGGGCTTTGACGGCTCACTCATGCGCCCTCCTTGGGTGTAGCGGCACGGCCCGTGATCATTGCCCGCATGCGACTCTTGAACCCGGCAAACCAAACCATGCCGACATGGACTAGCAGGAAGAGCACCAGCGCCAGGGAGACAAAGAAGTGCAGCGTGCGCGCCGATTGCTGGCCGCCGAGTATGTTCACCGCCGCCGGAACCGCGGAAACGAAGGCGGGCGACATTGCCAGGCCGGTCCAGATGACGAACGGAAAAAGAACGAAGATCACGAACAAATAGCTCAGGCGCTGGAGCACGTTATAGGACAAAGCTTCGGCTGCACCCGGTCTCTCGAAACGCAAATGGCCGGCGATCGACCGCGAGAGCGCCCGCCATGAAAGATCGGCGCCATCGGGCATCAAGTTTTTCCGAAAATGCCCATTCAACAAGCTGAAGGCGACATACAACAAGCCGGTGAACACCAGCAGCCACGCCGATTGAAAGTGGAGATAGCGGCTCCAGCCATTCTGGTCCGGCAGTACGTAACCGTAGCCGCTCGGTACCAAATTCCTCGACGCGGGGATCGGCAGTTTGAACAACGTTGGAGTCAAATCGTTGCCGGTTTCGCCCCAATAAAAGCGCGGGTGAGAAATCACAATTTCAACTCCGCTGACCAGTAGAGCGAAAAAACACAGAGTGGTGATCCAGTGAGTGACGCGGACCAGCGCAGAGTGCCGCGCCGACATCATCGCAGTTGGGACGGCGGCGGAGGCCGTGGCTGGAATGGGCACCGCAACATCCGGAACGCAAGCGGAGTCACTCACGCGGGAATGGTACCATGGGGCCCGCACAGCGGGCATCCAGGAATCCGCGCGCCTGGGTTTACGTCCGCAGCGTTATCGAGATCGCTTTGGAAGAATCGATAGGAAAAGATTAAGGCAGCCGGACCTGTAAGCCGAATTCTGTCCGCGGGATTGCTCCCGTGGGACGGCCATTCCTCTGGGCCGCGCATTGCTGCGCGGCTCTAGCGACCTACCCGAAGGTTTGACGCACCGAGCCGGCACGTGTCCACGGCTGATTCAAAAGAATCAGGACGCGAACTTCCTCCCTATTTGGTCTTGCTCCGTGTGGGGTTTGCCCTGCCCGCGACATTACTGCCGCGGCGGTGCGCTCTTACCGCACCTTTTCACCCTTACCCCGGCGTTGCCGCCAGGGCGGTATATTTTCTGTGGCACTTTCCGTCGAGCGGACTTGAATCCACCCTCCCGGACGTTATCCGGCACACTGCTCTGCGGAGTTCGGACTTTCCTCCCTCCGCGTCCGAAGACGCCGAGAGCGACCGTCCGGTCCGGCTGCCTACAGAATCATTATATGCGGTCGATCACAATTCTGAATCAGGGAGTGACCACGACCTTTTCCTGGCTGGTGTTCGTAGTATGCACATTCGCGTTCGCGAACGGCGACCCCGGAACCGAAGTCAAGCTGCCGTTGCCTTGATTGATGGAAAAACCGAGCACAGCGTCGGTCCCCTGGCATCCTGAGACCGTGGCGCCGAGGTTGTAAATGAAGCTGCCGGAAGGATCGACGTTGACCGTGAACGGCACACAGATTCCGCCGTTAGAAGTGGCTCCGGCGTAGGACGGCACACCGGTATTTTGATTGACGCTGAAAATTGAAAAGTCGTTCGACTCGGAATCAGACACATAAATGAATCTGCCGTTGGGATCGAGGCTCATAGTCCACGAGTAATTGCAGACACCCAACGGAACGCAGAAGTATTTCTCTGGATAAGGCGATCCCGGCAGATCGGTCAAAGCGCCAGTGCTTTGATCGATGCTGAATCCCGTGATCGCATCTTCGATTCCCAGCACGGCATAGACGAATTTGCCATGGCGATCGACGGCGACATCGGTTGGGGTTTCCTGGCAATACTCGCTGCAGCCTGAATAATTCGGCACCACAAAAGGACTGCCGGACACCGCAGTGAGCGCGCCCGAAGTTGTGTTGATGGCGAATGCCGCGACTGCCCCGGTGTTGCCACTGTCTGCGGATGCGTAGAGGTAGGTTCCTGTCGGATCCATGGCGAGAGGTCCAAGCCCACCCGGCACGCTAAACGGAGAGCCGGACACCGGCACCAACGAGCCGTTGGCCTGCACTGCGAAGGCGTTCACATCGGTCGTGCCGCCGCCTGAGTTCGAACTGCTGACATAAACAAAATCGCCGGAGGGGTGCACCGCGGCACGAAGGCCCGGACCGGGCAGCGCATATGGCGAGCCGGGAACTTGGGTTAATGATCCGTTACTACGATTGATGAAGTAGGCATCGAGATCGTTCGATCCCAGGTTGGCGACATAAAGACGATAGCCGCCGAGATCGGACGCAATGTCGACCGGTTCACTGTGAGCAGAGACCGAGCCTTGACTGGTGGCTCTGATCGAACCAGTTAACGGATTCACCGTGTATTCCGCGATTGCGCCGGCGCTGAATTCCGTGGCGTAGAGGAATTTGGGAGGAGGCAAAGTGATCTTCGAGACAGTAATGTTTACGGTGGTTTTGCCCACGCCACCGCAGTTGTCCCAGGCCTGCACCACGGTGCTATAAGAGCCGGTTGGAAGATTAATATTCACGTTCAGTTTATTCGCGTCGACCGTGTAAGCGTTCACGCCGGGAGCGGTATAGATTCGCATGGCCGAAATGCCGTGCGGACAGCTTGGACTCGCCGCGGAAGCGACATAGTTGATGGGGGAACCGACGCTAGCGCCGGTTACTGGCGACTTTACTGTAACCACAGGAGTGGTGGCGAAGGCCACGATTGCCGATCCAGAAAGAAAAACGGTGAGAATGATTTTCCGTAGAAACATCTGAGCATCTCCGACTTGAGTTGCGGTTTTAGAAGGCGCAAATTTCCCTTTTGGTTGCTGGCTTTCGAGCATGGCTCCTGGGCTTCTCTTTCTAGGTCCTGAATAGATTTGATCCGAACCGGCCCATTCGGCCATGGGCACAGGTTTCTGCATCCCGCCGGAGCCGGGCCTGTTAGACTTGTTGCGGGCTGAATTGGCTTTAGGCTGAATCAGATACTCGACTCTTAAAACGACGGGCCCGAAGACCTTACGCCCAAGACCCATCCTGTGAACATTGCTGAAGCCATCCGAATCGCTCTGCGCTCACTGTGGGCGAACAAGCTGCGCTCCGTGCTCACGCTCTTGGGCGTGGTGATCGGCATCTCCTCCGTGATTGCCGTGGTGACCTTTGTTTCCGGCATCAACGACTACGTGGCCAAGAAGATCTTCAACCTTGGCGCCGACGTCTTCATCGTTCAGAAGATGTCCGGCATCGAAACCAATCCCGATAAATTTCTGGAGCAGGAAAAACGCAAGAATCTGGAACTGGAAGACTACCTGGCCGTGCGCGATGCCTGCAGTCAGTGCTCCGCCGTGGGCGCCGAGGAGGATAGCAGCGGCAAGGTGAAGCACAATGAGCAGTCGATTGAGAATACGGAAATCCAGGGCATCACGCCTTCCATGGCGATTGTGCACGACACTGACCTGACTGCCGGGCGCATGCTGAACGATACCGACCTCGACAACCACCTGCCGGTCGCGGTCGTGGGCACCGATATCGTGGAGCAGTTGCTCGCCGGGGTCGATCCGCTGGGGCAGGAAATCCGCGTCGACGGCTGGACGTATCAGGTGATCGGCGTGGGCAAGAAAAAAGGCAAGACTCTCGGCCAGAGCGCCGACAATTACGTGATGATTCCCATCACGGTCTACATCAAGAAATATGGGGCGCACACCAATAGCATCGAAATCTGGGGCAAGGCATCGGCGACCGGCGCGCCTCTGAATCAGGCGATTGACGAGGCGCGGGTAGTGCTGCGCGCCCGCCGGCATGACCCGCCGGGCAAAGACGACAGTTTTCAGGTCGAGACCAACGCCAGCCTGCTCAGCATTTGGGGAGACATCAGCAATACATTCTTCATGGCGACCATCGGGATCGCCGGTGTGTCGCTGGTGGTGGGCGGCATCGTCATCATGAACATCATGCTGGTTTCGGTGACTGAGCGAACCCGCGAAATCGGCATTCGCAAGGCTCTGGGCGCACGCCGCGATGACGTGCTGCTGCAATTTCTCATCGAGGCCGTGATGCTGGCCCTGCTCGGCGGCGTGCTGGGCGTGCTCTTGGGAATTGGCGTTGCGGAAGCCGTGACCGCGTTGATTGGAATGCCGTCGTCGATCAAACTGTGGGCGGTAGTAGCGGGACTGCTGGTCGCCGCCAGCGTAGGAGTATTCTTCGGGGTGTATCCCGCGCGCAAAGCCGCGCGACTGGACCCGATTGTGGCCTTAAGATTCGAGATGTAAGGCATTGAGAAATTGGGAAATTTGGTAATTGACTAATTGAAAACCGGTATTCTATCGGTTTTGGTTTTCAATTTCTCAATTACCAAATTACACAATTACTAAATTTTCTATGATGCGCAAAGACGAATTCGGCGAAATCGTTCAGATGGCAGTGGGCACGATCCGCGGCAACAAGCTGCGCTCGGCCCTGACCGTGCTCGGCATCGTGATCGGCGTCGCGGTCGTGATTGGCGTGTCATCCATCGGCCGCGGCCTCGACGACAACGTTCGCGAACTGGTCGCCAGCATCGGATCGAACGTTATTTTTGTGTTCCACCTGGACTTCTTCAGCTTTGGCCGCATGACCGACGAAATGCGCATGCGCAAGGAACTCACCTACGACGACGCGCTCGCCATGCAGGATTTACCCCACATCAAGGCAGTCTCAGCCGGACTGCGCATCTTCCGCCCGGAATTGGGCATCGGCAGTTACTCTGTGAAATATGAGGACAAGAAGGCCAGGCACACCATCATCGAAGGAGACATGGCGTCGGCTAAGGACGTCTTCGATCTGCCTATGGCGACCGGCCGGTGGTTCAGCGATTTCGACGATGAACATCACTCGCCAGTGGTGGTGGTTTGCTACGACACACAGCACCAATTATTTGGAGATCAGGATCCGCTGGGGAAAGACATCAACATCGAAGGCCGCCTGTTTGAAGTCATAGGCACGGTGTCGAAGATCAAATCGGTGTTCGGCGGTGGCAATGACCCCAACGATAACCGGGTCATCATGCCGCTGCGGACGTTCAAAACGCTACACCCGGAAATGAAGCAGCACATCATCAGCGTCAAGGCCACTTCGCACGACGATATGCCGAAAGCGATGGACGAAATTCGTGAACTGCTGCGGCGGCGGCGGAAAGTTGCTTTCGATAAGCCGGATAACTTCGCGATAATGACCTCGGATTCGATCTCCGATGTGTGGAATCAGCTCACCGGCGCATTGTTCGTCGGGATGTTCGCAATCTCCAGCGTGGGGCTCGTCGTGGGTGGCGTCGGGGTCATGAACATCATGCTGGTCAGCGTGACCGAGCGTACCCGCGAAATCGGAGTGCGCAAGGCGATCGGCGCCCGCAAGCGCGACATCCTGCTGCAGTTCACGCTCGAGGCCATCATGCTGACGGCGGTCGGCGGCGTAATTGGGGTAACGGCGGGCGCGCTCGTGGTCTGGGTAATTCCGCTAGTGTGGCCTTCGTTGCCGGCCCGCATGTCGATGTTCTGGGTTACCTTCGGATTCAGTTCTGCCGCAGCCGTCGGGCTCGTCTTCGGAATCTATCCGGCATGGAAGGCCGCGAACCTCGATCCGATCGAGTCCTTGCGGTACGAATAGATTGGCCTGCGCCCGCGCATGATTCACTCCATCGCCAGAATTCTTCAGTTCGCTGCAATCTTCGTTTCGTGCCTGGGCTGCCTCTCAAGCTGTATCTACTATCTAACTTGTCTTAGGGCTGCGTGGATTTTTATTCGTGAACAAAAGGCCGGGGGGGGCCGCACCATACAGTTCGTGCCGGCGGTTAGCATCCTCAAGCCACTGAAAGGCGCCGACCCGGACATGTACGAAAGCTTCCGCAGTCATTGCCTGCAAGACTATCCCGAGCACGAAATTGTTTTCGGTGTAAGTGACGCAAACGATCCGGCGATTGAAAGCGTCAAACAGCTGCAACGCGACTTTCCCGCCAGCAAGATTAAGTGGTTGGTGTGTCCTGCGATCCTTGGCGCAAATGTGAAAGTCAGCAACCTCGCTCAAATACTGAACGCAGCCACCTATGACCACTTGATCGTCGATGACAGCGATATTCGCGTAGAGTCCGACTATCTTCGCCGCGTGATGGCTCCGCTAGCCGATCCGGCTGTAGGATTGGTGACTTGTCTGTATCGCGGAGTTCCCGCCGCGACCGTGGGTTCAAGGCTGGAGGCGCTCGGCATCAGTACCGATTTCTGCGTCGGCGTTCTGGCGGCGCGCCAACTGGAACGCGGCATCCGCTTCGGGCTGGGCTCGACCCTCGCTTTCCGGCGCGCCGAACTGGAGCGCATCGGAGGGTTCGAATCGTTTGTCGATTTCCTCGCGGACGATTATGAATTAGGCCGCCACTTCGCCGATCTCGGCCTGCGGGTTGTGCTCTCCGACGTTGTGGTCGAGACTCATCTTCCGGCTTATGACATGCGCGGGTTCCTGGCTCATCAATTGCGCTGGGCGCGCGGCGTGCGGGATGCGCGCTCCGGCGGCTACTTCGGATTAGTTTTGACCTACGGCCTGATGTGGGCGCTGTTCGCGGTGATCGCCGCACACGGTGCGCCGTGGTCGTGGGGAGTTTTTGGCGTGACCGTCCTGTTGCGTTTGGCCGTCGCTTTATCCATGGGCAAGTCCGTGTTGCAGGATGCGCAGCTACTGAAGAACCTGTGGCTGCTGCCGCTCCGCGATCTAGTGGCAGTCGCGGTATGGGTCGCGAGCTTTGCCGGTCACACGGTGACCTGGCGCGGCGATCGCTTTGAACTGAAGAACGGACGCCTGATTCGCATCGCTCCGCAGAGGTAAGAATATTAGGCGTGTAGCTGGGGTGGATCCTTCTGGCCCAAGGCAGCGCGAATTTTCAGTGAGAATTGCTTCAACGTGTAGGGCTTCTGCAGAAAGTTCGTTTCCAGGTCGACTACTTTGTGGTCCATCACGGTCTTGCCGGCATAACCAGAAACGAATAGGAGTTTCGTGTCCGGCCGCAGCTGCCCGAGTTCCTTGGCCAACTGCCCACCACTCATGTTCGGCATCACTACATCCGTGACCAGCAAGTCGATATTCGAAACGTGGTTCTTGGCCACGGCAAGGGCATCGACGCCGTCCTTAGCTTCGAGCACGGTATAGCCCTGCGTGGTCAGGAATTCCGCGGTGGCCCGCCGCACGGCCTGCTCGTCTTCCACCAGAAGCACGGTTTCCGATCCGCGAGTTACAGGCTCGGCTTTGACAGTTTCGGCCGCAGCCGCCTGGTCGCGCGCACCCACGCACGGCAAATAGATCTTGAATACCGTGCCCATCTTGGGTTCGCTGTAAGCCCAGATGAATCCTTTGTTCTGTTTCACGATTCCGTACACCGTTGCCAGACCGAGGCCGGTGCCCTTTCCCGCTTCCTTGGTGGTGTAAAAGGGTTCGAAGATGTGCGGCATATGTTCGGGAGGGATTCCATTCCCGTCATCGCTGACAGTGAAGAGAGCGTAGCGGCCGGGAGGGATGGTCGCTTGATGACAATGAATGTAGTCGTGTTCCAGTTGCACGTCGGAACTTTCGATTCGCAAGGAACCGCCCTGGGGCATGGCGTCGCGCGCATTGGCAGCCAAATTCATCAGAATCTGCTCAACCTGCAGCGGATCGACTCGCACGCGCCCCAGTCCTTTACCCGGCGTGAACGTGAACTCAATGTCTTCTCCAATAAGCCGGGGAAGGGTGTTGGCGATGCCGGCGATCACCTGGTTCAGGTCGGCCACGCGCAGCGCTCGCGGCTGTTTGCGGCTGAAGGCGAGCAACTGCCGAGTCAACTCCGCCGCCCTCCGCGCTGCCAGCAGGATCTCCTGAATCTTGGCCTCGAGCGGGCTGCTCTGCGGCACGGCATCCAACGCCAGTTCCGCATAGCTCGTAATGATAGTCAGAAGATTGTTGAAGTCGTGAGCGACGCCGCCTGCCAGGTTGCCGATGGCGTCCATTTTCTGAGACTGTATCAGCTGTCCTTCGAGGCGCAGTCGCTCGGTGAGGTCGCGTCCGTTGCAGATGAAGTGAGTGATTGTCCCCGCGCCATCCCGCACCGGGCAAATGGTTTGCTCCACGTAGTACAGGTCGCCATTCTTTTTCCGGTTCACCAGAATGCCCCGATACACATTCCCCGCGCATATGGTGTTCCACATTTCCTGGTACACCTCGGGCCCTTGCTCGCTCGACTTCAGAATCCGCGGAGTCTTTCCGCAGGCTTCGTCTCGCGTATATCCGGTAAGAGTCTCAAACGCCGGGTTGACGTATTCAATAGTCCCACGAAGATCGGTCACCATTACCGTGTCGGCCGACTGCTCGACCGCTCGCGAAAGTTTGCGCAGAGATTCTTCCGCATTACGCTGATCCTGTTGTAGCGAATGCATCGCCAGCGTGTTGCGGATGCTACGGATCAGAGTTGCTCCATCCAGTTGCGACCTGGCTACGCAGTTCCACGTCCCACCCTCGATGACTTCGGCAACCGTGTTTTCGTCCGCATGCTCAGTGAGCACGATAAAAGGCACCGAGAGTCCGGCATGCAGAAATTCCGCCACAAAATGAACCGCTTCCGCATTTCCGGTTTCATGTTCGAAAAGAACCAGGCCGTAGCTGCTTTGTTGCAACATTTCTCTCGCCTCTTCGAGCGAGTGGGCGTGGTCCAGGTCGGCCGAAAGCAGGCTACGGGTCCGCTCCAGAATCTCGCGGATCAGGAAGAAGTCTTCCTCTTTGTTCCCCACCAGCAACACGTGCAACAACGCGGGGGCGGATTGTGCGGCCGTTGACACTGGCAAGGGGCTCCGTTATTACCATCGGGCTCTCAGCGTCCTCACGTTGGGCGAGATGCGCGATTTCTTGGCTGCCAGCACATTAGTAGTGCCAAATCGGAGAATTGTCGGAATCAGGAATATCGTGACGGGATTGCTCCGACTCGCAGTCGGTGGCTTTCCACACGCGACCGTGATTCGACGATAATAATTAGAGGATAATAAGAGAGTCCTCGGCAACCCGACATGAAGTGCTACGTGACTAAGCAATCAGGTCTTTTCCTGCTGACTCTGCTTTGCGCCTATCGCCTTGGAAGTCAGGTAACCTCGACCGCGCAGACCTACACCGTTCAGGTCTCGGCGGCGCAAGCCTGGACCGACAGCGGCCTC
>Ga0210389_10000445_pt1 | contig 38272 bp, 39 predicted proteins | sample IncBWH28OmetaG_FD_160127 | JGI IMG/M metagenome (GOLD analysis project Ga0210389, IMG submission 160127) | Forest soil microbial communities from Barre Woods Harvard Forest LTER site, Petersham, Massachusetts, United States - Inc-BW-H-28-O ... | reverse complement strand
ATGCACTACGACTTGGGGTTCTTTGACCACGAGACAGGTCGCGTCGAGTGTGCCCCAAACCCGTTCGGTGCCAAACTGTTACCCATGTCTCCGGAATGAAATGGATACCATGTCCCCGGGTAGGACCCTGGTTTTTATGGTCGGGGTGACAGGATTCGAACCTGCGACATCTACGTCCCAAACGGTGAAGAGTCCACCCCCGGTCCGACAAAGAATTTCATTTCGCAAACACCTCTTGCAGTGTATCCAAAGCGATGCTTAAGGTCTTGGCCGAAACGCTTCCCATCTTCTTCGCCAACCGCGCCTTGTCTACGGCCCGAATCTGATCCAGCAGAAGCAAACCCTTCTTACCCCCATGAGAGAGGGGAACTCGAAACGGCGCGGGCCGGCTCTTCGTTGTCATTGGCGCGACGATGACCGTACGCAAGTAGTCATGCATCTCCGGCGGCGAAACGACCACGCAAGGGCGGGATTTCTTGATCTCGCTCCCAATCGTCGGATCGAGCGTGACCAACCAGATCTCACCGCGGCTTACCAACTTAGCTCCGCGTCATCCTTATTGCCAAACTCACCCATTACGAGTGCGTCGTCGTCATGGTCGGCAATCTTCTCCGCCGCAGCCGCCCAACCGGCCCGCGCCGCCCTCGCGGGTCTACGTAATACCAGCGCATCCCGCTCGATGGACATTTCAGCGTGTCCTTCGAGCCCGACTTGCGCGAGGAGTGGTTTCGGGATCACGATTCCCTGTGAGTTACCAATGCGGCGAATAGCAATTTGGGTGCGCTTCATAGTTATAACAATGTAGCACCATATGGCTTGACTTTCAATGGACCCTTTATTGCCGGGCGTACGAGATCATTTCCGTAGGCTCCATGGATGGGTTTGCGCCGATCTGGAACGTACGCGCCCTTTCGACCCCTTCCGGACGATCAGCAACGTCCGCGATCTGTCGTGCGAGACATGCAAGCGAAATCATCCCAAATCAGCGTCGGGGTGGATTGGCCAAACGCTCGCAGTGGAGCAGGTAGTCCGCTATGCCATCCTTCCAAGCGTCCGTCGCATCAATTTGCCGCCAACCCAGACGCTCCGGATCGCGCACCCTTTGGCGCTCATCGACTTTAATAAAAGGTGCAGTCTGGATTTCAATCATCTCGATGGTCCAATCATAGATGAGCCCGGGCGCAGTGTGGTGACGCGAGAACCGCTCCATGTAGGCATAATGATCCACGCCAACATAAGCCTCCCCTTCGATCCAGCTACCTTCTTCGGCACCAGGCGGCGGTCTTCCTGCCTGATACATGAGAACGCCGACATCAATTGCCCACCACTCGCAATCGCGAACATGGACAATCTTCCCCACGATCCGATAAGTGCTATCGCGGAGGTGTGCCAAAGAGACGGCTTGACCGCTGCCCTCGACCAACGACAACGCGCTTGGAGCACGAAACTCCAGTGCAAACGCCGGGTGGTCGCCGCGCTTGAAGTCACTATAGTTCCCGTCTTGAATGACCCATGACGAGAGACCGATGATTAAGGAGCTTTCCATACTCTTATAGTTGGTAGTCCACTGGCGTCGCTTCCTCGTAAACCAATATAAAGTTCCGGCTCAAATCCACCGTTTTTAGAGACAGATAAAACCCCGCGTATTGCTTATTTTTGCGGTCACTTTCCGGGATCATCCTTTCTTCCATCGCCGCATACTCCTTCGGCTTTGCGTACACGGATATGGGTCGAGGAAGCAGGCCATTTTCGACGATTATGCGTTCACCCTTCATGAGGGTTCCCATTCCACCACCAGTGCTCGGCGCTGCCCACGAAATGAGATAGTGCACCTCAATGTCGGCGACGGCTTCGTAGACGTCGCCTTTCTTCGGGAACCTCGTACCTACTGGAATGAGACTTCTTTGGTAATCCCTCGCCCAATCAATCTCTGGAGGACCAACCGAGCTGCGTTTGAGCGCGCCCAATTCTGCAAAGAGGTCGTCAACCGTCTTGTTCCAACCCGGCGGAGCAGGGGGCGTGTGGTTGCTCATGTATTCGCGTTCGCATGGGCCAAAAGGGCAAGTTTACTGTAGACCTGAATGGCCGCTTCGAGGTGTTCATTTTGGGAGCCCGACCGCCCGCTCTTGGCCGCCGCCCAATGACAGAAGATCGCCGACGAACTGGCGCTTTCGACCCGCCAGTAGTGAACGGCTGTTTCCTGTTCAACACATTGGCATCGTGCGAGCGTGCAGATGTCGATTGCGGCTCCCCCGCCTTCGTTGGGTCTTGAAGAATTTCGACGCAAGCACCGCACACGCTGCAGATGCAAATCTGCCCGGGAGAAGAAATCAGTTTCTGAACCCCTTCTTGATTCCTCCCAGAGAGCTCACAAAGCGCTTCTCGCGTTTATCCGCAACTTGGTTTCGCTTTGCATTTGAAACAGGAGCGGCTCACGGCACAATAGGTGATCGAGCCACAGCACAGCAACCTGCGAAGCCCAACGATTCATGTCATCCGTTAGCATCCAAGCAAAGCCGAAGTTTCGCGAGATTTTCCAGCGTCGAGACTGGAACCGTTTTTGGAACCGTGAACCTTTTGGACCTGGAACCGTAGGCGAAGACGGTGAAAAAAACTCTAAAAAATCAGTGGTCGAGGTGACAGGATTCGAACCTGCGACATCTACGTCCCAAACATGGAGGCCCGTGACCGCGAATGGGCTAAGGTCGACACATTACGGTTTGTGTCAATGGCAGCTAGGCGGCAATGAAATCGATCCAAAAGGCTGCAATCGGCATATCGAGGATCCTCCCCTGGTACAGTTGCTTACCATGTAGTACATTGTAATACATGAGCACCTTGACACTTCGCGTACCGGATGAACTGGACAGGGCCCTTGAGCGTCAGAGCGCCGCTCTTGGAATTTCCAAAAGCGATCTTGCGCGTGAAGCCTTGAAGCGCTATCTGCGGGTCGCAGAATTTCGCACGCTACGCACCAAACTAGTTGCGCGTGCGCAGGCCGGCGGGATCAATACCGACGAAGAAGTATTTGAAGCGCTCAAGAGGAAGTGAGGATCGCACTTGATTCTTCGGTACTCATCGCGGCGCATATCAGCCGTGCGGGCGTATGTGCCGAATTGCTTGAGGATGTTCTGCTACATCATGAGCTGGTGATTTCCGACTTTATCCTAGAGGAACTCAAGCGAAAGCTCATCGAGAAGTTCAATTTTCCTAAGCGCGATGCGGATCTAGTTGGCGCATTCCTTCGTCGGGTTGGCACGATCGTCCAGCCCGCCGATCTGCCACCAGACCTGTGCGGAGACCCTACCGACGTACCGGTGCTGGGCACCGCAGTTGCTGGTGAATGCGCGCTACTTATTAGCGTTGATCGCGATCTTCTCGACATGCACACGATTCGGGCAATTCCGATAATTCGTCCGGGCGAGTATTGGCAGCGTGCTTCCGAGATCGATTGAATTTTTGGTAGGGTCAGTAAAGACTCAAGATTGGGTTCGCACTCAGAGCGCGCAGCCCCCCTGTGCACGACTCTTGGCTAATACCGTCAAACGTAAGCTGTTCATTTCATCGCCCCCGCTGTGCTCAGGGTGACGAGCTGCGCCTCCAGGTCCACAATCCGTCGATCGCGCTCCGCAATGACTGCGGCCACCTCGGCGGCCTCAAGTCGTTGGGGAATGTGTTGAGGGCAATTGACGTCCCACGCTCGAACCTTGAATAGGATGACTTGAGAAGGGCGCGCCTTGTAGCCCTTGGGCATCAGCCGTTGGGTCAGGTCCGGGTCGCCCTCGACGACCCGCGCCTCGCCCCAGAGCTTCACGCGCTTTCGATGCGCATAGTCGATCAGGAACAAATGCGCCTTCGGATTCTCGGCAAGGTTTCCAAGCGTGATGTACTGCCGGTTGCCGACGAAGTCGACGAAACCGATGGTTTCATCGTCCAGTACAGTCAGAAATCCCGGCGGCCCACCCAGGTGTTGGATATAGGGTTGGCCAAAGTCAGGGAGATATTGCACGGCATATTGCCGCGTTGCGATTCGCACGATAGATTCGCTGTGAAATGAAGAGGGTCCGAATATGAAAATGCAAGATGCCACTGTGCTCATCACCGGTGCCAACCGCGGCATCGGACTCGCTTTCGTCGAAGCTGCACTGGCGCGCGGCGCACGCAAAGTCTACGCAGGCGCTCGCAGCCCATCGTCCATCACCAGTGCGGGCGTTGTCCCCGTGAAACTCGACGTCATCTCGGATGAGGACGTGGCTGCCGCCGCGCGAAGCTGCAGTGATGTCACCCTCGTCGTCAATAATGCAGGGATTGCACGGCCGGGTGGTCTGCTGAAACCTGGAGCCACTGAAGCTGCCCATGCGCAATTCGATACCAATGTCTTCGGGATATTGCGCATGACGCTGGCCTTCGCCCCCGTGCTCGCCAAGAACGGCGGGGGTGCCTTCCTCAATGTCCTATCCGCCGCTAGCTGGATCAACAGCGGCGCCATGACCGCCTACGCCGTCTCCAAGGCTGCGGCCTGGAGTTTGACAAATGGTCTGCGCAACGAGTTGCGCCAACAGGGGACGCAAGTCCTCGGGCTGCACGTCGGCTTCGTCGATACCGAACTGACCCGCGGACTGGACGTTATTAAAGTCTCTCCACAGAGCGTCGTCGCCACTGCCTTCGACGCCCTGGAAGCCGGCGCGAGCGAGGTGCTCGCTGACGAGCGCGCTCGGACGGTCAAACGCGGGCTGACGACCGAGCCGCCGATCTATCTCTAACCAATAGCATTGTGACGCGGTGTTCGCATCGATGATGTCTGTGCTTCGCTGGATGCTGGCGGTGGCGAGGACCGAAGACTCCATAGACCTAACATCCGCAGGCGGCATATCTTGCTGCGGCGGAAGGCGTGCACGTCGACTAATGATTAGCCCGCCCTATCATTCGCAATAAGTGATGGGATCCATCTACTACAGCGGACAGTGTGGGCACTTGCATACTAGATGAAACAGCCCACACACCAGTGGCCAACGATTCATCCGTTTGCATCCAAGGACAGCCGACATTTCGCGAGATTTCTCGGCCTTGAAACTAGAACCGTTTCTGGAACCGCAAGCCTTTTGGACCTGGAACCGTAGGCAAAGACGGTGGAAAAAACTCTAAAAAATCAGTGGTCGGGGTGACAGGATTCGAACCTGCGACATCTACGTCCCAAACGTAGCGCTCTACCAGTCTGAGCTACACCCCGAGAAGCGTGCGTTTTGACGGGGCGGCAATCGTAGCAGGTCAGGGGCCGGCCCGCCTCATCGGTCTCGTGATCGAGTACTAGACTTTATACTATAATCGCGCAAGCCAAGTTGCCTCCCGTAAATCTTCCACATTCAAAGAAATTCAACGACTTGAAACAGCACCCACTCGTGAGTCATTGAGTTGGACCTGACCCCGCAGCGCGGCCCTGAGCTCTCCATCATCGTTCCCACATTCAATGAACGCGAAAACGTCGTTGAGCTGGCGGAACGAATCGGCGCCTGCCTGCCGGATTGCGCGTGGGAGCTGGTTTACGTGGACGATGACTCGCCGGACGGGACCGCTGACTTGGTGAGGCAGCTCGCCCACCAGGACTCTCGCATTCGGTGCGTGCAAAGATTGGGGCGCCGCGGCCTGTCTTCCGCCTGTGTCGAGGGGATGTTGGCAAGCTCCGCGCCGTATCTCGCGGTCATCGACGGCGATCTGCAGCACGATGAACGTCTGCTTCCGCACATGCTCGCCGAGCTCAAGGGAGGCGAGACCGATATGGTGGTCGGCAGCCGCTACACGCAGGGCGGTGGAACCGGTGATTGGGGCGGCGTGCGGCTTCGGTTGAGCAAATTTGGAACGCGCCTCAGCCGCATGCTGGTGCCTGACACGCTGACTGACCCCATGAGTGGTTTTTTCATGCTGCGCCGCTCCGTCTTTGAACGCGCCGTGCGCAAGCTGTCGAACATCGGTACAAAAATACTCATGGATCTTTTCGCCTCATCGCCAAAGCCGCTGCGCTTCAAAGAGCTGCCCTACAGTTTTCGACTGCGTCATGCAGGGACAAGCAAACTCGATTCGCTGACTGCATGGGAATACGCCATGCTCCTGCTCGATAAGATGTTCGGTCATATCGTGCCGGTGCGTTTCGTCGCCTTTTGTATTGTCGGCGCGCTGGGCGTCACCGTTCATCTCACCATCCTGAGTTTGTTGCGGCATTTTTCGCAAGGCAGCTTTTTAGTCGATCAGACCATTGCGACGGTCGCCACCATGACGTTCAATTTTGCCGTCAACAATGTGCTCACGTACCGGGATAAGCGTTTGCGTGGAATGCGCTGGCTGCGCGGCTGGCTGTCTTTCAATGTTGCATGCAGCCTGGGTGCCTGCATGAACGTGGGACTCGCGACCTATCTCAATGATGTCACCGGCATCTGGTACGTGGCCGCGCTGGGCGGCATCACGGTAGGTGCCGTGTGGAATTACGCCGTCACCAAGCGCCTAACCTGGAGCCGATCGCAAGTCTAGGCCGCTCGCGCAAACGCTACAGACCGAAGGCGAGCAGCACATTTCCAGGCCTACCGCCGAATGCACCGTAGCCCGAATCGACAAAGACCATGCCGTCGACGATGACGGGACCTGGACCCAGCATCGATGCGCCCTTGCCCGCGACCCCATTGACGGTTTCAAACTCGCGGTTGGTATCGGCTTCCCACAGAATCGCGCCATCCGCGCTCGAGTACGCACGAAGTGTGCCGTCGTTCGATCCTGAGAAAACAACACCGGGAATCACGCTGAGGGCTGCCGCCTGCGCCGCATTGCAGCGCGGTCCGGCAGCACATGCGGGCGGCCGCGGCGGGGCATACCAGACGCGCTGTCCGGTTTGCAGGCTGACCGCGTGCAATCCGCCCGGAGTCGGACTGAAAATATCGGAGACCGCGAAGTAAGCGTGTTCGGCGTCCACCGCCGAACCCCACTCGATGCCGCCGAGCGCGCCGCCGGCGCCGGCGCGATACTGCCAAAGCACCTCGCCGCGCTTCTCCGGGTCAAGCGCCCATCCGATGCCGGACTTCTGTCCAATGATGATCGCCCGCCTACCATGGGGCAGCGTCGCCAGGATCGGCGAATTGCCGAAGTCATAGTCCGGCCCTTGCTGATCGGCGCAATTCGGATTGCTGCTCTTCTCGCGGCAACCGCTGATGAATACATCGTTCGGAAAGAGCTGCCTCACCCATTCGATCTTGCCGGACAGATTCAGCGCAACTACGGCGTCGCTGGTTGGCGCAGCAGCACCCGCATAGGTATTTCCCGTGCCAACATAAATTAATTCGCGCCGGACATCGATGGTCGGCGCCGACCAGATAGACGCGCCGGCGGGACCATACAAAGCCGCTCCGGACGAGCTCGTGCCGCGCGGTCGCGTCTCGCCGGAAATCATATAAGTGCGCCAGACAACTTTGCCCGACTTTGCGTCCAACGAGGACAGGCTGCCGCGAAATGTGCAGCAGCTGTAGTCGGGCCGAGCGCCCTGTGACTCCTCATAGGAGGACATGGCGACATAGAGCCGGCCGCGGTAGAGCGCCGGGGCGCCGGTAATTCTGGCGAGCGGATGCGCTTCGATTTTCGTCTTCCACAACAGCCGGCCGCTCGTTGCATCCAACGCGTAGGCCTTCGCGCCCGTGTCGCCGAAATACACAGCCGCGCCGCCGCCCGTACGTGCCCCGACGCTGATCGCGGTCCTCACTCCGCCATCCGCGCTGAAGACCCAGCGAATGCAGCCGCTCTTCTCATCCAATGCATAGACGGTGCCATTTTGGCTGCCGACAAATATCCAGCCGCCAAGCACCGTCGGCTGTGCCCACGCGGAGGTCGCGTCGGGAAAGCCGAATGCCCACTTCAATTTGAGCCGCGGCACCGAGGAGGCCGTGAGTCCCGCAGCCGAAGCCGACTGCTCGCGCGTATTTTCCGGCGTTGCTCCCCAGCCGTTCCACCCTGGGCCCGGCGTCAGCTTGAAGGTCGAGGATGTTTCGCAGCGGCCGCTGGCGGCTCCGGTCGGATCCCCGGCTAGGACTGTACCCCCAAGATATTCGGCAATCGCCCGGCGCTCCGGGCCACTGAGCGTTGCTCCCTGGACCCGCATGGCGCCGTTCGCCAGCACCTCGAGAATCGTGGCCGCGGAACGCTGCCGCAGATCTTCCGGAGCGGGAGCCCGCGCATCGGCTGCGCCGCTGTGGCATTCGGCGCAGCGGCTCTGAAACAGCGTCTCACCGCTGGATATTGGCACCTGCGCGCAGGCAATGCGCGCCGCGACCAGGGCGCCGAGCGCGAGTGCCGCCATCGATGTTCGGCAGGGCATCCGCTTCCAGTTAATGGGGGTGCTTGCGATTCGGGAAATTGATCAGACAACCGGGAGACGCGGCTGACGCAACCGCAACCGGCTTATCGGCCAACACGGCATCCAAGGCGTCTGTTAGATACGCGTGGTGCACCGGCCGTTGCGATTCATAGTTCAATCGATCATCGATCGGCCCGTGGTACAAGAGTCTCCACGATTTCGGGTCAATGACGAACACCTCAGCGGTTCGATTGACGCCCCAGGTTTTGCCGACTTCTTGCGTGGGATCCAGCAAAACAGTCATGCCGAATTGAAATTCCGCAGCCTCCTGCCGCACGGCATCGCGCGTATCCTGAAGGGTGGGATTTAGCAGTAAAAACTCGATGTCGGAAGAGCGATAGCGATCGCGGATCTCGCGCAGCGCCGGGACCGCGAGTCGCACGATCGGACAGCCGTTGCTCTGCGTCATGATGACCACCGCTTTTTTCTTGGACAGCGCATAGAGCTCATGCGCCATGCCGGTCTCATCTTGCAAGGTAAAGTCGCCGACGTGACCGCCGGGCGCCAGTACCGCCGCTGTAGCCGTTCCGAAGGCAGTCAGCGCGCTGAGCAGCAAGGATGAAAGAGAGATGCGCATCCCTCGAGTCATGGGTTGCTTTGCGCAGTCCTCGTCGGATTTGCGTCCAACGTCAGGTAGCGGAAACGAATCACCCCGAACAGCATCTCGTCCCAGGTTTGCTGTCCCCACGGAACCACCCGATTGGGGTCCGGATTGGCTTTATTCTGCGTGGAATTGTCGTACGTCATGCTGTACTTCACCGCAGTCCCGGCGGGCAGGACGATGGGCGTCCTCAGCTCGTACGTCGTCTGCCAGTTGAATTCGTATCTCGGCACATTGAGCAGGACCTCTTCCCGGCCATCCGGATATTGCGCGACGAACTCAGCGGCGGTTCCGCGGAAATGCGCGTGCGGATGCAGGCTGTAGACCAGCACTTCGCGGTCGAACTTGTAGGTCGCGTCGTTCGTGTAGGCTTTGGTGTTGGCAGGAATCTTGATGTGCGGATTCGCCATGATGGCCGCGCGGTAGCGATACTGCGGCGGCTTGTCCATGAAGTACAAGCCCATCTGCGTCACGTCCGTCACAGGTTTGCCGTTCACCGTGTAGTGGGCTTGAAAGCCGAACTTGGCTCCCTTCTTGAGCAGAATGCCGCTCTCCGGCGGAATTTGCAGAGGCTCGGAACCCGGCACGTAATCCGCGAGACTGCCGTCGGTATCGCGCTTTTCCCCAGGCGCCATTTCACCCCCGATCGTGGCGATGATGTGATGCAGATTGGAACGCGCACCCGGCAAAAAATCCACCGCGCGCACCCACACATCATGATCGAGCGGATTGTCGACTGTCCACATTTGATAGGGAATCACGCCCGTCGCGGGCACGTCGAACTTCGGCAGATTAACCACGAGATCTGGCGTCCCCAAGGCCCACACCGGCCAGTCTTTTTTAACCTGCGTCAACGGATCGGCCCCGCCGCCGCGCGGTGACCCGGCTTCGATCCAGTGCACCAGCGTCTTGGTTTCCTCGGCGGTCAGTGACCGATCATTGCTGAAAACGCCATAGTGCGGATCCGCGTGCCATGGCGGCATGCGCTTGGTCCGCACTACTTCGCGGATCATGGGCGAGAAGCCTCGCACCATGTCGTAGTTCGACATCTGCCAGGGAGCGATTCCGCCCTCCCGATGGCAAGCCACGCAGTGCGCGCTCAACATGGGAGCAATGGTTTTCTCGTACGATATTTGCGCGTGGGCCGCGCGGCGATCGCGCTCCGGCATGGCGATCTTGCAGCCGCCGGCCTCCGTCTGCGAGGACTTGACCGGCGTGCCCGCCAAAGTGGCATCCAGCGCCGCGGCGGCATAATGATTTGCGCCATTCTCGACGGCGCCCCGATAAACAACTTTCCAATTTTCCGGATTGACAATCAGGATTTCGCCGTTACGCACCAGGCCCAAGGACTCACCGATCAGCTGCAGCTCATCAGTCAGGATCGGCATGCCGACACCATCGGATTTCGCTTCTTTTGCGATCGAGTCAGGCGTGTCCTTCAGATTCGAGTCGATGGCCAGAAACTCGACGCCTAGAGATTGATAGCGCGCACGCAGGGACTCCAAGGACTTGGCAGCGGTGCGCGAGGCCGCGCAGCCGTTGCCTGCAGCCAGCAAGACCACCGCCTTCATATCAGACAAATAGTAAAGTTCGTGGGATTGGCCGCTCTGATCGTTGAGACGAAAATCTTCGACGACATCGCCGGGATTTAGCGCAAATACTGGCCCTGCAAAGCAACAGGATGCCGCAGCCCCTAAGCAGACGTGTCGTAGATAACTCATAGAAAAAACTCCCTGATGGACACGGCGATTGTACTACTGGGGTTCACGGTGCGGCCAGGCAGGTCCTCGTTCCGCTAGATGGAATCGTTGTCGATGGCCTTAAGTATGGCGGCAGTATCCGCCCCCAGGAGCGGTGCCGCGCTGCCGATCCGGCCGGGTGTTTCAGACAGTTGTACGGGCACGCCGATGACCCGGATCGGGCCGGCGACCGCATGCTGCACGATTGGTGTCATATTGCGCGCGGTAGTTTGTTCATCGTCGAGGACTTCTTTGAGATTGCGGACCACGGTGGCGGGCACGCCGTGTTTCGCCAGCAATTCGACCCAGTGGGCGGCGGGCCGCGAACGAAACATCGATTCGAGCATGGGCTCAAGAACGCCGCGGTTTTTTACTCGTAGCGGATTGGTGTTGTAATCCGCATGATTGCCGAGTTCCGGCCGGCCTATCGCTTCGCAAAAGCTCCTCCATAGCTTATCGCTCGCCACCGCCAGCGTGATCTCGCGGTCTGCGCACACAAAGTTTCGGTAAGGAACGATGCCGTCGAATAAAGTCCCCATGGGCTTGGGCACGATTCCGGACGCCAGGAACCGTGAAAAGCTTGGCAGCATGGTCGACATCACCGTGTCCATCATGGACACGTCCACGAACTGCCCCCGGCCTGTGCGGTGACGGGCTTCCAGCGCCATCATCGCGCCGATCAAGGAAAACAGCCCGGCGGTGATGTCCGCGATCGAGTGTCCCGTTTTCACGGTCTCGCCCGCAGCGGTCCCGGTGATGCTCATCAACCCGGAAGCGGATTGAATGATGAGGTCCATGGCCGGCTCAAGACGCCTGGGACCGGTCTGCCCGTAGCCGGAAATCGAAACGTATATGAGCCGCGAATTTGCCGCGGACAGCGAGGCGTAATCCAGTCCGAGGCGGTTCATCGTGCCGGGTCTGAAGTTCTCCACCAAGACATCGGCCTGAGCGGCCAGCTTGCGGCAGACCTCGAGACCTTCCGCTGTCTTCAAGTCGATGGCCAGGCTCTGTTTGCCGCTGTTGAGGCCGACAAAATACGATGCATCGGCACCGCTGAATGGAGGCCCCCAAGTCCGCCCGATGTCTCCTTCGGGACCTTCCACTTTTATCACTTTGGCGCCGTAGGCCGCCATCAACATGGTGCAATAGGGGCCGGCCAGGGCGTGTGAAAAATCGAGGACGGTCAGGCCGTCCAATGGCGCGCTCGGTTGGGTCATGTCCCAGAATCTTATTCTATCGACTTCGCCTTGTCCCGCGAACCTCGTGTAAGGTTTCGATTTCCGGAGGCCTTGATGAAACCATCACTGTTCGCGCATCCCTTTGCGGCGTACTGCCAGAAAGTATTGATTGCCCTCTACGAGAACGGCACCGACTTCACTTATCGCAAATTCGGCCCTGAAGATCCTACGGCGATGAGCGAGCTTACGGCGCTCTGGCCCCTTAAGAAGTTCCCCGTGTTAGTCGATGACGGGCATACCTACGTGGAGTCGAGCATCATCATCGAGCATCTGGCAATCCGCCACCCCGGTGCCGTTCAACTTATTCCCAAGGATCCTGAAACCGCGCTCGCGACTCGCATGCTGGATCGCTTCTTCGACAACTATGTCATGACGCCGATGCAAAAAATTGTCGCGGACTTTATTCGCGCCAAAAACGACCGCGATCCGATCGGGGTCCAGGAAGCGCGCGCCCAGCTCGATACTTCATACGGCTGGCTGAATGGCGCGATCGCGACACGACAGTGGGCGTGCGGCGATGATTTCAGCCTCGCGGATTGCGCCGCGGCACCGTCCCTGTTCTTCTCCGATTGGGTGCACGAGATCGGCACAGAGTTCCCGCACGCACGCGCTTACCGCCGGCGGCTGCTGGCCCGCCCCTCGGTCGCACGCGCCGTCGACGAAGCCAGGCCGTATCGCAATTTGTTTCCGCCGGGAGCGCCGAATCGCGATTGAGCGCGAGCACATGCCACTCGCTGGAATCAGCAGGACCGCGATCACACGCCGATTTCGAACTCTACGCGGGGCGTTGTTCTCGATGCAAAGAGCGCTTGGTGGCGCTGGTCGCGAGGATTCCAATTGTCGAGGCCACCAGAACGCCGGTCGCCAGGGCGATCCAGGGGTAGTTCTGCACATAATCATTGACGGAGGCCGCGACATGACGCACTTTCACGTGCTCGCGGGGAGGATTGCTCTTGAGTGCAATTCTGGTTTGCTCCATGGAACGATTGAGCTTCTCGCGCAGCCCCTGAATTTCAGGACCGCGCTCATCCGCCAATTTGTCCAATAGTTTTTCGGTTTGTTCGAACAGGTCGTTGAGTTTGTGTGCTGAGTCCATCGTTCGCTCCTTGGAAACGTGCCTAGATGTGCTCATCTCGAATGCGGCCGCCCAATGCGGCCGAAACGCTGGCAATAAAGGCGCCAATCAGCAGCGACAAAGCTAGATAAAGGGATGCCTGCGCCGCAGCCTTTCTGGCTGAATCCGCCTCCGCCCTGAGTTTCGCCTGAGCTTGCGTCACGGCGGCAAGAAAACCGTCCACCCGCGCCTCCGCGTCGGCCCGCGTGGCACCTGTGCGCGCGGCCACCTGCTCGATCAGATAAGTGCGGTCGGCGTCGGAGACGCTGCCGCTGACAAAGGCGTTGGCAACAATGTGCGCCGTCTCAACGCGAGTGTCGGCCAAGGATGCTCCCCCGCCGGAATTCGATGACCTGAAAAGCTTGTCGATCTCGTATGCGGAAACCGGTGAATTAGCCGCCGCTGCACCCGCATCGGCGACAGTGCGACCTGCCTCGCCAACCGCCGACTTGACTGTACCCGTTGCGACGATAGCGACGAGAATGGTGGCCACTGCCCAGGTGATGAGCCCATGCGCGGTGTCCCGAAAGAACACTTCATGAACATGTGTTCCCAGCCACCGGGTCCGCAATCTTCCTGCGATATAGCCGCCTAATGCCGCCGAAATCCATTGCGTCACAATGAGCCAGATGGCGGTTGTAATGGCGAAGGATGTGACTGATGCACCGTGATTTGGCCAGGGTGAGACCGAGGCAAAGCCGATGCCTGAACCCAACGCGAGGAGAATGACGGTCGCCGACGCGGCCACGAAAGCACCGGCGATGATGGACGGCCATGAGGCGGCGGATCTAGCGGGAAACGCTCCCGCATCCATCGCGACGGCGGTCCCGGCAATTATTGTTTCTGCCATGCGCCCTCAGCGATGCGAACACATTGCGAGCAGAAGAATGACCGGGAGGGGCACGCCCAACAGCCAAAGCAGTATTCCGCGACCCATGCTAAGCCCCCTTAAAGTTATTGAGTGAGCGCTGTCGCCCAAATGCTTGGGGAATGGTGCTGCGAACTGCGCGGCCGCGCCATCGCTGCAACGATTGAATGCGTGTAAGGAGTTTCTTACCCGTGGGGCTCAAGCGTCAATGAGGCGCCGCCTTGCTGTCCTGATTGGCACGGTGAATGACAAAGTTACGAATGGCGGTGACATCATCGCGGCTCAACGCGGACTTGAAAGAAGCCATCCCGGCATCTTTCAGCGCGCCGTCGAGGACGATGTTGTAGAAGAAATCCATACTCAGAAAATTCGAGGCGCGCAGGTCCGCCACCACGCCGCCGCCGATCGCGTGCTCACCATGGCAGGCACTGCAGTACTGATCGAACAAAGGTTCGCCGCGCGCGATGGACGCTGCGTCGGCGGGCTCAGGCGGCGGATTGATGACGATGGCGCGCGGCTCGAGCGGCGGCAATGCCGCGCTGCCGCCGAGTTTGAACACCAGCAACCGGCTGACGTTGCGCAAATTGCCCGACATGGCCGCCGCCCTGCCGCCGCTCAGCGCGTAGCTGCCGCCCCACCCGCTTAACACCGCGATGTATTGCTCGCCGCCAACCTCAAAGGTGCTGGGTGCGGCAATGATTCCCGACTGCGCGAACATCGACCATAACTTCTCGCCATTGTCCGCGCGGTACACATTGAAATTTCCCGACGCATCGCCTTGCGCGACGATGTTGCCGGCGGTCGTCACCACGCCGCCATTCCACGGCCCTTTGTAGGCAACACGCCAGGCTTCGCGTTGACGCACCGGATCCCAGGCAAGCAGGAATCCTTCGTTTTGAGCCGTTAATGCTGCCGGCGCGACGCCCAGATTCCAGCCGATGGGAGCGATGGGCATGATCGGCAGCGGTGTGTAGTGCATGGGCACCTGTTGTGCTGGAATGTAGACCAGACCGGTTTTCGAATTGAACGCCATGGGTTGCCAATTGTGCGCGCCCAAGGGACCGGGCTTGACATCGACCGGCTTGCCCGTGTCGCTGTATCGAGCTTCTTTGTTTTCAATCGGACGTCCGGTCTTTAGATCGACGCCGCTCGCCCAGCTCACGGGCACGATCGCCTTGGCGGAGATCAACGCGCCGGTCTTTCGATCCAGCACATAAAAGAAGCCATTCTTGTTCGCCTGCATGAGGACCTGGCGCGGCTTGCCGTCGACATTGAGGTCCGCCAGTACCAATTGCTGAACGGCATCGAAGTCCCATTCCTCGCCCGGGGTGGCTTGATAGTGCCACGCATACTCACCCGTGTCGGCATGCAGCGCGACAATCGAGGCCAGATAAAGATTGTCGCCCTTGTTGGCGCTGCGCGCGGATCGCGCCCACTGCACACCGTTGCCGGTCCCGAAATAAAGCAGATTCAGTTTCGGGTCGAAGGATATGGCGTCCCACACCGGACCGCCACCACCCAGCTTCCACCATTCTCCGGACCAGGTCTGGGCGGCGCGCGCCATGGCGGAGTTTTCAAAGGGCTTGGACGGATCGCCGGGGACGGTGAAGAATCGCCACGCCAGCTTTCCCGTCTCCGCGTCATAGGCGGAGATATAGCCTCGTGTGCCGTACTCGCCGCCGCTGTTGCCGATGATCACGCGCCCCAGGATCACCCGTGGTGCTTGGGTTATGGTGTAGGGCTTGCTCGTGTCCACGGTCTGCGTGCTCCAGACCGGCTTGCCTGTCGCGGCATCGAGCGCCACGAGCCGCCCGTCGTAGGCGCCCACATAGATCTTGTGATTCCAAGCGGCAACCCCGCGGTTGCCCACATCGCAGCAGGCATTCATGCCGAGTTCGCGATGCACCTGCGGGTCATAGGCCCACAACAACCTGCCGCTGCGAGCGTCATAGGCCTTGACGAGACTCCAGGCGGTCGAGATATACATCACGCCATCGACGATCAACGGCGTCGCCTCCTGCGCCCGGTTGGTGTCGAGGTCCGCGAACCAGGCAAGGCCTAATTTTTGGGCGTTCTTGTCGTTGATGCGCGTAAGCGGACTGTAGCGCTGTTCCCCGTACGTGCGGCCGTAGGAGAGCCAGTTGCCCGGCTCCGCATCGGCATTGGCAATCCGCTCCCCGTCGACCGGTTTACCGCTTTCCGCGCTGCGCAAGGCCTCGCTACCCACGCCGAACAATATGGCGGCAGACAAGAGCAACGCACCATGTCGTGCGTATCGGCGTCTGTTCATTCTTCCCCCTAAGTGGTTCTTATAGGATTCTTCAGTCCGTTCCACGCGGCTTATACGTGAATTTCTGGCCCGCCAACGTGGCGGCATACATCAGGCCGCCCTTGGCAATCGTGAATACGGCCATGCCGTCGTTGTAGACACCGTCGGTTCTTGCATCTCTCTTTCCGGCGCTCGCTCCCGAGGTGACGCCGTCGGTTCCCGCGCTGGCATTGGCCGAGGCGGTGACCGCAATGGCGCTCGCGCCCGCGGAAAACTCAAAGCTGCCTGATTCGAATTGGTCGAGCGCGCGCTTGTCCTGAAAAAAGATGATTTGACTGAAGTCCTTGCCACCGGCCTGAAAACCGACGCTGAGTTGCTTCATCGTCGCATCGCCGACGAGCTGCCCATGGACATACACCCGGCCCTTGCCGTAGGCGCCGCCCACGAGCAGTCCGCCCTCGCCGATGTTCGGAAACACCGCGTAGGCGTAGCTCTTATGAAAGAATGCCGCGCTCTCTCCCGCATTCTTGAAGAGCGCGATCGTGTCTTGATAGTTGGCTGCGTATGCCGCGCTGGCCGCGGCAAACATCGTCGCAAGAAAAAGCAAGAGCTGACTGAAGCGTTTCATATCGGTACTCCTCATGCAGATGATTTACGCCGGCGGCAACACCACTTCAATCTCATCGACAAAGCACCAGCTCCAATCCTCGCCGGGCTCGAACGAGGAGATGATGGGATGGCCGGTGCTGCCGGCATGCTTGCGTGCGTGACGATTTTTTGAATCATCACAGCATCCAACGTGGCCGCACGTGCGGCACAGGCGCAAGTGCACCCAGGTGTCGCCCATGGCCAGGCATTCCACACAGCCGTTTCCGGAAGGTGTGACGCGCTTGACGCTGTTCAGATGAGTGCACGCTGGATGACCCCTACGCATCGTTTTGCCCTCCCGTCCATATAGCCGTGCCGGTGAAGAATGAATACCATGTAGCTTGCTTTATAGCAGAAGCCGGCAGCAAAATGGCCATCCCCAACCTTCCCGACTTTCGCAGCGGCATCGATATCCGCGATATTTCGGACGGCGCCATAGTCTCAGGACGGATCGATTCCGAGGATGCCATTCTGGTGAGGCGCGGCGAGGAGTTCTTCGCTGTCGGTGCGCAATGCACGCACTATCACGGCGCGCTCGCGGCAGGCCTCGCCGTCGGCGACACCATTCGATGTCCCTTGCACCACGCCTGCTTCAGTTTGCGCAACGGTGAGGCGTTGCGCGCGCCGGCCTTGGATCCCATAGCTTGTTGGCGTGTAGAGCGCGCCGGCGCCAAGGTATTCGTCCGCGAGCGGATCGTCCGCGAGCGGATGCCGACGCCTGGGCCTCCCGCCCCGAAGCCTGCCGCGGCCAATGACGGCAAGTCGGGAGCTCCGCCCTCCTCAGTAACCATCATCGGCGGCGGCGCGGCCGGTTTGGCCGCCGCCGACCGATTGCGCCGCGAAGGTTATTCAGCCCCCATCACTCTGATCAGCGCGGACGGCTCGCCGCCCTATGATCGTCCCAATCTGTCCAAGGATTTTTTGATGGGCACGGCGCCGGCGGAATGGATGCCGCTGCGCACGCCCGAGTACTACGCCGATCGCAAAATCGAGCTGCTTCTCGGTTCAAGGGTGGCATCGCTCGACCTCAAGCAGCGCACCATACGGCTCGAGCAGGGCAGGCAGCTCGATTTCGACGCACTCTTGCTGGCGACCGGCGCCGATCCGGTACGGCTGGATATACCCGCTGCCGGCGGTGCGCGGCTTTTCTACCTGCGCAGCTTCGCCGACTCGCAAGCCGTTGTGGCAGCGGCCGCCGCTGCAAAACGCGTCGTAGTCGTGGGCGCAAGCTTCATCGGCCTTGAAGTGGCGGCCTCCTTGCGCCAGCGCGGCATCGACGTGCATGTCGTGGGGCCGGGCCACATTCCATTTGAACGCGTACTCGGCGTTCAGCTCGGTGTCTTCGTGCGCGAACTTCATGAATCGCATGGCGTGACGTTTCACCTTGGCACCTCCGTCGCAAACGTGGACGGCAGGCGCGTTATGCTCAAGGACGCTTCGAGCATCGAGGCGGATTTCGTCGTCATCGGCGTAGGCGTGCGTCCCGCGATCAAGCTCGCCGAGCAGGCGGGTTTGGAGATCGATCGCGGTGTGCGAGTCAACGAATACCTCGAAACCAGTGTGGCGGGCGTCTTCGCGGCCGGCGACATTGCTCGCTGGCCCGATCCCCACTCCGGCGAGCGCATCCGCGTCGAGCACTGGGTGGTCGCGGAACGGCAGGGCCAGGTCGCGGCGCTCAACCTGCTGGGGCGTCGGCAGCGCTTCGATGCCGTGCCGTTCTTTTGGAGCCAGCACTACGATGTCACGATCAACTATGTTGGTCATGCGGAATCCTGGGACACGATCGACATCGATGGCTCCTTGAACTCGCGCGACTGCGCCGTGACATACCGGCGCGGCGGCCGTACTCTGGCGGTCGCCAGCATTTCTCGCGATCTTCAGAGCCTCGAGGCCGAGCGTGATTTCGAACTAACGCAATCAGGTGCGACTGATGGATAGGCGCGAATTTCTCGTGGCGGCGGCCGTCGCCGCGACCGCCCGAGCCGAACCAACCACGACCACCGCGACATCATCCGCCCATTCTCCGTCCGACCCGATCGAGGAACTGTCGCTCGCGGATATTGCAGCCGCCTTCGCCGACGGGCGCATGAGTTCGCAGCAGCTCACGCAGAGCTACCTGACGCGGATTGAGAAGCTGGATCGGCATGGTCCAACCCTGAGGTCCGTGATTGAAACCAACCCCCGAGCGCTCGAAATCGCGGCAGCGCTCGACACCGAACGCAAGACGCGCGGCGCCCGCGGCCCGTTGCACGGCGTGCCGATCCTCATCAAGGACAACGTCGAGACTTCCGATCATATGATGTCGACCGCGGGCTCACTCGCGCTCGCGGGGTGGTATGCGCCCCAAGATGCACCGCTCGTCGAACGGCTGCGCGCCGCGGGCGCCGTGATTTTGGGCAAGGCCAACTTGAGCGAATGGGCCAATTTTCGCTCGACACACTCATTGAGCGGCTGGAGCGGCCGCGGCGGCCAGTGCCGCAATCCTTACGCGACCGATCGCACACCGTCGGGGTCGAGCTCCGGCTCCGCGGTCGCGGTCTCCGCGAATTTGTGCGCGATTGCCGTGGGAACGGAAACCGACGGGTCCATCGTCAGCCCCGCCTCGATCAATGGCATCGTCGGTTTGAAGCCCACTGTCGGCCTTGTCAGCCGCCGGGGTATCGCGCCGATCTCGCATAGCCAGGACACGGCGGGACCCCTGACTCGCAGCGTCCGCGACGCTGCGCTGATGCTCGGCGTCATGTCGGGTCTGGACGCTGCCGACCCGGCAAGCGCCGCGGTCGGCGATCGTTTCCAGACCGACTATGTCCGGTACGTCGATGCCAACGGCTTGAAGGGCGCGCGCTTGGGTGTAGCCCGCAAGTTCTTCGCCGACAGCGCGCCACTCAATGGTTTCCTCGATGCCTGCATCGCGACGCTCAAGGGTGCGGGCGCGGTGATCGTTGATCCGGCGGACCTGCCGATGCACGGTTCGACCGGCGCACCGGAGCAGGAAGTGTTGCTGTATGAATTCAAGGCAGACCTGAACAGCTATCTACGCCGCCTGCCGCCCACCTTTCCGGTGCGCTCCCTGGCAGCGCTGATCCGTTTCAATGAGGCACACAAGGACACCGAGATGCCGCTGTTCGATCAAGAACTGCTGCGGCAAGCGGAAGCGAAGGGGCCTTTAAGCGAAAAAGCCTATATAGAGGCGCGCGCGGCGTGCCTGAAAGCGACGCGCAGCAACGGCATCGATGCGGTGTTGGCCCAACACAAGCTCGACGCCATGATAGCGCTGACTGCCGGTCCCGCATGGTTGATCGATACCGTGAACGGCGACGCCGATACCGGCGGCTGTTCCTCGCCCGCTGCCATCGCCGGGTATCCGCACATTACCGTCCCGGCCGGTCTGTTTCGCGGCTTGCCGGTCGGGTTATCCTTCTTCGGCGCCGCCTTCAGCGAGCCGACGCTCATTAGGCTGGGATCAGGATACGAGGCGGTGGCGCATGGGCGCACGCCGCCGCGCCTCTAGAGACCTTTGTTGGGATTGATCAAGTACTTGTTGCCGGTTGCGCGCTTGGAGTATGCGGCGATGACGTCCGGCTGCAGCGCTTCCACCAGTGAAATTTCCCGCGAATAGTGGCTGGCAAAGATTGTTTTCAGATCCCGGGCTACCCGTTCCTTGAGTTCCTGAAACGCCAGCGGACCGATCTTTTCGATGTACGGCGTGACCAGCCAGCCGCCGATACCCCACGCCATGCCGTAATTCCGATTGAGGACCGTGGGACTCATGTCCAGCGAACCGTACAGATACACCTGCTTGTGCGTGGTCGATCCGTAGCGGCTGTACACCGTAACGCCGCGATTCACGGCCGCTTCCATGCAGCTTAAGATTTGCCCCGCCAGGGGGCCGCCGCCGATCGCGTCGAAGGCGATGGTCGCGCCGGTCGCCGCAAGGGCGTCAGTGAGGTCTTTGAGGAAGGTCGGCGAATCCGTCCGGCACACGTGCAAGGCACCGGCCGCCTTCAATAAATCCTCTTGTTCCTTCTTGCGGACGATATTCACCAAGCTCACACGGTCGGCGAGGCAGAGCCGATTGAGCATCTGCCCCAAATTGGAGGCAGCGGCCGTGTGAACCAGAGCCTTGTGTCCCTCGCGCTGCATGGTGCCCACCATTCCCAACGCCGTGAGCGGATTGACGAAACAGGACGCGCCTTCGGCGGCGCTCGCGCCATCCGGCAATACCAAACATTGATTGACCTTGACGCAACGATATTGGGCATACATGGCACCGCCCAGAACCGCGACCGTCTTTCCCACCAGTGCCTGGGCGGTCGCGGAGGAACCAGCCTCGGTGACGAGGCCCGCACCTTCGTTGCCCACCGGCATGGAAATGTCGATGCGCGCCGCCATCGCCTGCACGGCATTGGCACTCAAGGCAGCCGTCATCACCGGACGCTGAGGCGTGCCGGACGCCTTGGCCTGGCTCCAATCCGCGTTCGCGAGCAGCAGCCCCAAATCCGATGGGTTAATCGGGGCTGCCTCAATCCTGACGATGACCTCATCGCTCGCCGGCGCCGATATCGAGGTGCTCTGCAGCGATAGTTCCAACTCTCCGGTTTTCTTGGCAAGAGAGCGCAGCTGCAAAAACGACAAGTGATTTGTGGTGCTCATGGGACCGTAGCATACGGCGGGAACGGCTCCCGCGGTAGCCAGGCCCCGAAACGAGATACCTTAAGCCGCCTTTTTCTTGGGAACCTTTTTCCCCGACCGCCGTGCCTCCGACAGGCCGATGGCAATCGCTTGCTTGCGGCTCGTCACTTTGTTGCCGGAATTGCCGCTGCGAAGCGTGCCCGCTTTGAGCTCGTGCATGACTTTCTCGACTTTCTTCTGGCTGCCTTTGCTGTATTTTCGCGCCATGTGCAAATCTCCGATGATGACGATTTCCGCACCATCGAGGATCGTGTTCAATCCCAGCATCGGCTGTCCGCCAAACAGTGCGTCAGAAGATTCCCATCGCGAGGCCGCTTGCCATGGTTTTGCCCAGCTCCTCGCAGCGCTCTAGACACCCCTTTTCGATCATCTTCGGCTTGAGAATTTGTTCGGGAGTTTGCGCGTGCGTGCACACGATGTAAGGATCGGCAATCGGCTTGAGGCGCCAACCTGCGGCAATGCGGTCTATTTGCTGCGCGGCATTGCGGCCATCGCTGCCGGCGCACACCAGCGTAAGAAACGCCCTGCCGTTGATTCTTTCGAAGGCCGCATAGTATGTGCGATCGAAGAAGTCCTTCATCATTCCGGACATTCCGGCCAGATTTTCCGGGGTGGCAAAGATATAGCCGTCGGCCTTCAGTACGTCTTCGGCGCCCGCCTTGACGGCGCGCAGCAGGGAGACCCGTACACCGGGTTCGCCGCCTGCTCCGGCGGCCGCGGCGCGTGCCATCTGCAGCGTACCGCCGGTCATCGAGTGATAGACGATCAATAGATTTTTCATTGATGCCGTGGGCTATGTCCTACGTCCGGGGAAGCCGCTCACCGACTGCAATAACGATTTGATTTGCCGATACTTTCGCCACTGCAGAGCACTGCTCAAGGTCCTTCGAGGTGTACACATGCTTCACTATGCCGTTGTCTTCTTTGTAATCGCGTTGATTGCCGCGTTCTTCGGCTTTGGCGGAATCGCGGTCGGCGCGGCCGGAATCGCCAAGATCCTCTTCATCGTGTTCCTGATCGGCGCGATCGTCACTTTCTTGATGAGCCTCGGGCGGCGGGTCTAGGACATGCAAACGGCATCAGACACGGCGAAGGGCGTTGGCGATTTTGCCAACGGCCAGGTGAAAAGTTTCCTCGATAATGTCGAGGATCTGACGAGAGCCTTGAAGGACGTTGACTCGCCCGAAATCGCGAAAGTTCGGGCCAAGGTAAAAATCGCGCTGGCAGCGGCCAAAAGCGCGGTGGCCGACACCGCGTCGCAGCTGCGGGACCAGGCGCAGCAGGTTGGCAGGCAAACTGACGTATTCGTCCGCGACAATCCCTGGCAGGTGATCGGAATCGCTGCGCTGGTAGGACTGGCGGTGGGAATCTTCGCTTCACGCCGCTACGATTAGCAGCGATGGAATGGCGGCGCCTTAAGCGCGCCGCCATTCCGTTCGGCCCCCTGGCTTATCCTCGAGCAAAATACCCGCGGCGTTGAGCAAATCACGGATGCGGTCCGATTCGGCAAATTGCTTCTGGGCGCGTGCGGCACGCCTTGACTCGAGCAATCCCTCGATTTCTTCGTCGGACAGGTTTTTGGTACCGGCGCTGCGCTTTAGATAGGAATCCGGGTCTTGCTGCAAGACACCTACTATCGCGCCCAGCTCGCGCAAGGTCGCGGCGGCCTTGGAGGCGCCGCCGGAGTCGCCGGCCGCTTTCGCCAGATTCAAGTTTCGCGCAACCCCCTGCATGACTGCAAACGCCTCCGGCGTGTTGAAATCATCGTCCATCGCGGCGCGAAATCGCGCGACGTCCGCCGCGTCGGCCGAGCCTCCGGGTGCGGCGTCCTTGAGCGCGCGGTACAGGCCCAGCAAAGTCTCGTCCGCCTGCGCGAGCTGTGCCGCCGAATAGTTGATCGGACCGCGATAGTGGCTGCTCAGTAAAAAGAAGCGCAAGACCTCAGGATCGCGCAGCGTTTTCAGCACCTCACGCACGGTGAAGAAATTCCCCAGCGATTTCGACATCTTCTCGTCATTGACCCTGACAAAACCGTTGTGCATCCACATGTGCACGAAGGGCGAATCGCACGCAGCGCATGACTGCGCAATTTCATTTTCGTGATGCGGAAATTTCAGGTCTTCGCCGCCGCCGTGCAGATCGAAATAGCTTCCTAGCAGGCTCGTCGACATGGCGGAACACTCGATGTGCCAGCCCGGCCTGCCGGCTCCCCAGGGCGATGGCCACGAGGGCTCGCCGGGTTTCGCGTGTTTCCACAGCACGAAATCGAGCGGATCGTGCTTGGCCTCGTCGACTTGCACTCGCGAGCCGGCGCGCAAATCATCGATCTTTTTCCCCGAAAGCTGGCCATAGTTTGCGAACTTGCGCACCGAATACAGCACATCGCCGTTGTCGGCGGCGTATGCGTAGCCTTTGTCGATCAACCTCTGAATCATCGCAATGATCTCGGCGATGAATTCCGTTGCCCGCGGTTCCAGATCGGGCTGCTGCAGGCCCAGCGTCGCGCAGTCTTCATGCATGGCCACGGTAAAGCGGCGCGCCAGGTCCGCCCAATTCTCGCCGTTCGCCGCGGCACGCTCGATGATCTTGTCGTCGATGTCGGTGACATTGCGTACATACGTGACCTTGTAGCCCAACGACCGCAGGTAGCGCTGCACTAGATCGAATGCCACCAGCATGCGCGCGTGACCCACGTGAATGTAGTCGTAGTTGGTCATGCCGCAGACGTACATACGCACTTCATTGGGACGAAGCGGCTTGAACTCTTCCTTCGCGCCGCTCAAGGAATTATGGATTTTGAGCATGGCTTTGCAGGCGTCGCCTCACCGTTTCCGGCGACATGAGCTTCATGAGCAGCGCAAGTTCCGGACCGTGCGCTGTGCCGGTCAAGGCCACTCTCAGCGGCATGAACAGCTCCGGTCCCTTGCGTCCGGTGCGCTCCTTCAGCTGCTGAGTGACCATCTTCAAATCGCCGTGCGACTGATCGTAGGCCAGAGCGGCGGCGGCAAAAAATCCCGCGCCCGCGGCCGCCACGATGCGCCGCTCTTCCGCGCCCAGGGGCGCAAGCTCGCCGTTCACCACCGTGCGCCACGCAACCGCGTCTGCGGGCAGGATCACATTATGGCGCACCAGATCAATGAACTCCTTCGAGTCGTCCGCCGCCAGCCACGCCCGATACTCCGACGCCGACAGATGTTCCAGGGATATCTTTTGCCAATGCATCAATTGCGATACTTCGAAGCGCGCCGGCGCCCGGCCCAAATGCTGCGGCCGAAAATGCAGCGGCATCTCGGCAGCCGGCAGCCACCCATCGATGTCGCTGGCATGACCCAGGCGAAACAGGTGATTGAGCACGGCGATGCTCAGGAATCCCCGCTCGCGAAATTCGTGCACACTGGTGCTGCCGTGCCGCTTCGACAAGGGTGCGCCGTCTTCTCCCACCAAGAGCCCGATGTGGCCGTAGGCGGGGATGCGCATGCCGAGGGCATCCAAGATCATGATTTGACGCGGTGTATTGGTCAGATGATCATCGCCGCGCAATACTTGCGTGACGCCCATGGCGGAATCGTCGGCCGCATTGCAAAAAAAGAACGCCGGCGTACCATCTTCGCGGCGAATAATAAAATCACCGATGTCATTGGTTGCGAATCGCTGCGGTCCGTGCACCGCGTCCGTGAATTCGATGCTCTGATCGGCGGGCACCGCAAAGCGCAGCGTCGGCTTTAAGCCCTGCGCTTCCCGTTCGGCGCGTTGCGCGGCAGTTAGCGCTCTGCAGGTACCGGCATAGCGCGGCGGCTTTCCCGACATGCGTTGCAACTTTCGCGACAATTCCAGATCCTCTGCCGTGCAGTAGCACGGATAGGCGCGGCCACTCGCCGATAATTGCTCATACAACGCCCGATAAAAATCCCCCCGCTGCGCTTGGGCGTACGGCCCCGACGGTCCGCCGACATCCGGCCCTTCGTCCCAGTCCAGGCCCAACCAGCGCATGTCGGTCATGAGCTGGTCGCGGTACTGATCCTTGCTGCGCTCCAGGTCGGTGTCCTCAATGCGCAAAATGAACTTTCCGCCGGTTTTGCGGGCCCAAAGATGGCTGAAAAGAGCCGTCCGAGCATTACCCAGGTGCAAGGATCCCGTGGGACTGGGCGCAAAACGTGTGATCACCGGCGACTGGGTAGTTGCAGACATATCTCAAGATTGTACCTATTCGAGTAGAATCCCGGCGTATGAAACAACTTTTACCTACCCTTGCTCTTGGATTCTTGGCCACCGTCTGTCTGCACCCGTCCATCGCGGCCGAGAAGGCGGCGGATCCCAAGGCTCAGCCCAAGCCGGCGGCCGCGGCTTATTCGCCGCAGGTGCAAGTGTTCACGTCGATGGGAAATTTCACGATCGAATTGAACGCCGAGCGCGCGCCGCTGACCGTCGCCAATTTTTTGGCCTATGTCGATGCCGGTCACTATACGAACACCCTGATTCACCGCGCGGTGGCCAATTTCGTGATTCAGGGCGGCGGCTTTAACACCGACTACACGCCCAAGCCGGCGGCCTTGAAGGTGGTGAACGAGTCGGGCAACGGCTTGAGCAATGTGCGGGGCACCGTGGGCCTCGCCCGCACGACTGATCCGCACGGCGGCAATGCACAGTTTTTTGTGAACCTGAACGACAACGCCGCGCTCGATCCCAATGCGACGCGCTGGGGTTACGCGGTATTCGGTCGTGTGACCGACGGCATGGACGTGGTCGATCGGATCGGCAATGTTGCCACGGGCGCGCACGGCGCCATCAAGGAAGAAACCCCGCTCAAACCGGTCGTGATCCTCAAGATCGAGCGGCTTGCAAGCACGAGCGGGGGCGGCGTTCCAAAGCCATAGGACCCTATCCGAGCATTCCGCGTGACCACGCTCTTCATCTCGGATTTGCACATCGATGCCGCTCGGCCCGCCATCATCGAGCAATTCCTGCAGTTTCTGCAGACCGAGGCCAAGAACGCCGAGGCTTTATACATTCTGGGCGATCTGTTCGAGTCGTGGATCGGCGATGATGCGCCGGATCCGGCGCAGGCGGCGGCGATTGCCGGGCTGCGCGCGCTCACCTCAAGCGGCGTGCCGTGCTTCGTCATGCATGGCAATCGAGATTTTCTGTTGTCGCGGCAATTCTGCGACCTGAGCGGCGCGCGATTGCTGCAAGATCCGCTGATCGTGACGCTCCACGGAGAGCCGGTGTTGGTGATGCACGGCGACGCGCTGTGTACCGATGATCGCGCGTACCAGCGGCTGCGCGCCACGGTGCGTGACGCCGACTGGCAGCGCCAGTTCCTGGCGCTGCCGATCGAATCCCGCCGTGCGCTCGCCGGTGCGGCCCGCGCAGGCAGTCAGGCGCATACCGCCGCCATGGAGCAGGGCATAACGGACGTGAATCCCGACAGCGTTGCGATGGCGCTGCGCGCCGCCGGAACATCCACGCTGCTGCACGGCCATACGCATCGGCCGGCGATTCACGCCCTGGAAGTGGATGGGCGGCCGCGGACTCGCATTGTCCTCGGCGACTGGTACGATCAAGGCAGCGTGCTGCGCTGGGATCAGCGCGGCCCCGAGCTTCGGTCACTGCCGCGCGGCTGACGGACTATTGCAGCGGCGGCGGCCCCGAGTGAAACCGAAACAGCGGATCCGGAGCGGTGATCAGTTCGGCCTCGCGCGCTGCGAATGCGGCGACTCGCGGCTGTAGTTCCAAGCCCGCTCGCGCGGCCGCTCGGGCGGCCAGATCCAGGTATAGCCGGTAATGCCGCGATTCAGCCTCGTGCAGTCCTCGGAACAGCTCAGCCAACGGTGGACCGATGGCGGCCCCCAGCGCGGCGAAACGCTCGCAGGACCGCGCTTCAATGAACGCGCCGCAGATCATCAAGTCGATCTCGCGCTGTGGTTCGCCGCTCGACACCAGGCGCCGCAGCTGCGTCGCGTAGCGCCCGGGCGCCAGGCGCTGCGGCGCTATTTTCAGCTTAAGGATGAGCTTGGCGACCTGACTGTAGTGGCGCAGCTCTTCACGTGCGAGCCGCGACATCGCATCGGTCAGCTCCAGATCCTCGGCGTAGGCGAACATGAGCGCGAGCGCGGTCGACGCCGCCTTTTTTTCGCAATTCGCATGATCGATCAGCAGCACCTCGGGAAGCGCGCAGGCCTGAGCAATCCACGCATCCGGGGTCGCCGCGCACAACAACGGCTGGACAAGACGTGCCTCGCTGCTCATGCCGGAATTTTTAAGGTAGAGATGGCCGCCAGCAGTTCGCCCGCCGATTGATAACGATCGCCGGGTGCCTTCGCCAGCAGGCGGCGCAGCAGTCCGTCGTAAGCGGCAAACTGCGGCCCGATTTCCGGCAGTTCGGCGCGTTTGTGCTTGTAGATGACCTCCATCGCGGTGGCGCCGTTATAGGGCTTGCGGCCGATCAACATCTCGTAGAATACGACGCCCAGGCTGTACAGATCGCTGCGCGCGTCGATGATCTCCGCGTGGCCCTGCTCCGGGCTCATGTAGTAAGGCGTGCCGAAAATCTCGCGCGTCCCGGTGAGAGAAATATCCTCATCGTTTGCCTTGGCCAATCCGAAATCGATCAGACTGACGGTGCCGTCGACCCGCAGCATCACATTGGCGGGCTTGAGGTCCCGGTGCAGCACGCCCACGGAATGAATGGCCTCGAGCGCGCTGGCAATTTGCTGCACGAATCCCAGCGCGGTTGCCGGCGCGAGCGGGGTCTTCATTCGCTGCCGCAAATCCCCCGCCGGGAAATGCTCCATCGCGATGTAGGCATGATCATCGGCGACGCCCAAATCGTAAATGCGCACGATATTCTTGTGATTCAGGCCGGCGACGATTTCATATTCCTGCAGGAACCGATCGAAGCTGACAAAGCGTTCGGACACGTCCGGAACCTGGCTGAACACCTTCAGCACCACCAGCGCCCCCGCGCGCTCGCTTTCCGCCAGATAGATCTTGCACATGCCGCCGCTGCCGACCTGGCGAATGCATCGATGGCCGCGGATGATCACCGTGCCGAAACGGTATCGATTCTCGTAATCCGGACTCGCGCGCAGCAGTACGAGCGCCTTGCGATGTTCGTTGGAGGCGGTGACGATCATCTTCAGCAGCCGATCGCGGTCGATTTTGCGGCCGTATAGCCGGGTCACGCCCTGTATCGCGGGCGGCGGGAATTCCGGCGCCTCTTCGAGCAACAGCAATAGAATCGGCGCGAACTCCGGCTTGGCCGCCTGCGCCGCCGCGAAGTCGACCGTGGTCTGCGTCGGCGGCGCGCCGACCATGACGACCGCGTCGTAACCGATGGCGGCAAAATGCTGATCCAGATCGGGATCCTCGCCGAGGGCGTGTTCGACGACGACCGCGTCCGGCCACTGGATTTCAACGTGCTTTCGGACCAGCAGTCGATATTCGTCGCGGGCGGCAATCACCAATAGGCGCATAATCTTGTGCCGAAAGACCGGCGCCGGCGGCTCGGCTCTCTACAGTATTCGGACGGATTTGAGACCACGGCCGGTGCCCTGACGACGCTGCTCTTTTGCCTCGTCGGAGCGTTCTTCCTGCAGCCGCCGCAGATACTCAGGCGTTACATCGCCGGTCACGTACTCGCCGGAGAAACAGGAAGTATCGAAATCCTCGATCTTCGCATTGTCGTGGCGAACCGCATGTTCCAGATCTTCCAGATCCTGGTAAATGAGCCAGTCGGCCCCGATGATCTCGCGCACTTCCTCGTCAGTGTGGCCCGCGGCCACCAGTTCGGAAGCATCCGGCATGTCGATCCCATAGACGTTTGGATAACGTACGGGCGGCGCCGCCGAGGCGAAAAAGACCTTCTTGGCGCCGGCTTCGCGCGCCATGTCGATGATCTGCGCCGAGGTCGTGCCGCGCACGATCGAGTCGTCCACCAGCAGCACGTTTTTGCCGCGGAACTCCAGATCGATCGCGTTGAGCTTGCTGCGCACCGATTTTGCCCGTTGCTCCTGGCCCGGCATGATGAAGGTGCGGCCGATGTAGCGATTCTTGATGAACCCCTCGCGGTATTTGACCCCGAGCAGCTGCGCGACCTGCACGGCGCTGGTCCGGCTCGTGTCGGGAATCGGAATGACCACATCGATGTTGTGTTCGGGCCGTTCGCGTTTGATCTTCTCCGCCAGGCGTTCGCCCATGCGCAATCGCGCCTTGTAAACCGAGATGTTGTCGATGATCGAATCGGGGCGCGCGAAGTAGACGTATTCAAAAATGCACGGCGTGTGCCGGGCCATTGCCACGCATTGCTGGGCATAAAAACGGCCCTGCTCATCGATGAACACCGCCTCACCAGGCGCGACGTCCCGCACCATGTCGAATCCCAGCATGTCGAGCGCCACGCTTTCGGACGCCAGCATCCATTCGGTGCCTTTCTTGGAGTCGCGTTTACCGACCACCAACGGGCGGATCCCGTTCGGGTCGCGAAACCCCAAAATGCCGTGGCCGATCACCATGGCCGTAACGGCATAGCCGCCCCGGCAGCGCCGGTACACCGCATTGACCGCTGCGAATACGTCTGCCGGCGTGACGCGCGGCGTGCCGACGCGCTCGAGCTCGGAGGCCAGGACATTGAGAAGTACTTCCGAATCGGAGCTGGTATTCAAATGCCGGCGGTCCTCGCGCACCAGCACCTCGGTGAGTTCGCGCGCATTGGTGAGATTGCCGTTGTGGCCAAGACAAATTCCGTACGGGGAGTTGACGTAGAAAGGCTGCGCATCGTGCGCACTGTCGCAACCGGCGGTCGGATAGCGCACGTGGCCGATGCCGATATTGCCCTTGAGCTTCAGCATATGCTTCTGCTGAAACACATCGCGCACCAGACCGGAATCCTTGCGCATGAACAATTCGCCGTCCTGCGCCGTCATGATGCCTGCGGCATCTTGGCCACGATGCTGCAGCACCGTCAGCGCATCATAGATGCGTTGATTGACAGCGCTGGTACCGACCATTCCGACGATTCCGCACATGAGGGATCTCCGCTACTTAGGTCTGACTTTCACGCCGGTCAGGCGGTCGAGCTTTGCCCAAGGCTCACCTTTCTCGCCAACCATCGCGCGCAGCCAATCGCCGATGGTTTCGCCATAAGGGACCAGCTTCGAGCGGCCCCACCAATCCTCGTTATTCAGGTGCAGCAATTCGCCGCCGATCACCACAAGACCCACCAGCACCATGCCGCGCACGATACCGAAGACAACCCCGATGACCCGATCGAGCGGCGCCAAGCCCGTGCTGCGAGTGAAGTAGCTGAGCACCATACCGACCACCCAGCCGACCAAAAGCACCAGCGCCAAAATGACCAATCGTCCCACCCAGGGAGCGATATTCGGATCCGCGAGCAGACCGCCGAGACCCGGTTCGATGGTGGCGCCGAATTTCCAGGCAGCCCAGATGGCGAGGACCCAGAAGGCGACCGAAACTGCCTCTCGAATAAAGCCGCGCAGCGCGCCAATGAGTGTTGACCCCAACAGAATCAACAGGATTAGAACGTCGGCACCGGTCAATATTCGGCCTCCTTATGCCTGTCACATATTCTACCGGAGCGGCGCGAACCCCGTCCTGAAACCGTCGCAAAGTGAGAAATCAAGCCGCCGGCGACACCAAACTGGAGACATGCCCCAGCGTTTTGAGCTTGGCAGCCATCCGCTCGGCAGATTCGCGGTCGGCCAACGGCCCTACACGCACGCGATATCTCACCGCAGAGCCTGATCCGCCCGGCAGCACAAACACCGAAAATCCCTGGCCCTTGAGCTGCCGGGTCAAGTTCTCAGCGTTCGCGCGGCTGGCAAAGCTGCCAAGTTGAACCGACCAGCCACCCCGCGTGTTTCCACTTATGGGGGAAGCCGTAGAGGATTCAAGCTGCCGCGCTGCTGCCGGCCTGGCCGATGCGGACTTCGCTGCGTCCGAGGATGCCGAGCCCGATGTCGCGGGACCCACGGAGTCTGCGGGACTTGCGCGACCTGCGGAGCCTGCGGGGCTTGACGCGGCGGAGCTTTCCGCGGCCGGTGCGTTTGCGCCGGAGGCTGCGGCAGAGGCTCCCGTGTCCGGCACGGGCTCGGCCGCGGGCGCAGCCGGCGGCCTGCTGGTGGCGAGGTCCACTTCCACGCTTCGAGTCGGTTCCGGCGCTGCCGCGGGAAGAGTGGGCGCAGGCGCAGTCGTCGGCTTGGGGCCCGACAGCAATTCCGGTACCACCAACACGACAAACGCAACCAGGATCGATGCGCCGATCAGCCGTTCTTTGACGCGACGATCCATTAGCTGTGAGTATATTCGGGACGCGGCGCCGCCGGCAGCAATCCTTGGGACTCGAGCCAGTCGAGCGCAGGACCGACGGTGTGAAATGATCCGAACACCACGATTCGATCCTTTGGCTCCGCTGCTCTCAAGGCCGCGACACAGGCGCCGGCAACATCATCGGTGGCCGTAATCGGGGCGTGCACCTCGTCTCGCACCGCCTCGGCCAACAGCTGTCCAGTGCGGCCGCGCGCGCCGTCGATCGATGCGCACCACCATGCATCGATGCAGTGGTCCAGCTCGGAGGCGATTGCCCGCGCATCCTTGTCCGCCAAGATCCCGCACACCGCCAGAGTTTTGCCCGCGATGGGGTTGGCGTGGAGATTTCGTGCCAGCACGCGTGCAGCGTCGGGATTGTGGGCGACGTCCAAGACCCACGCCGGCGAGCTGCGCCCCGGCGCAATAATTTGGAAGCGGCCGTCCAGGCGCGCGCCCGTGAGCCCGCGCGCGATTGCCGCGGCGGGGATTTCTAAACGCGGCGCGAGTTCCTCGAGCGCCGCAAGCGCGGTCGCCGCGTTGGTGAACTGGATATCGCCCAACAGCGCCGGCGCGGGCAGATGAGGCAAATCCCAATGGGTGCCGCGGTAACGCCAACCCGCGCCGTCGAGAACGTAGTTGTACTCGATGGCGAGCCGCTTGAGCGGTGAATTGAGGCTGTGGGCCGCGCTCTCGAGCACCGGGGAGGGCTCGCGGCCGCCGATCACCGCGGCTTTCCCGGCGCGGAAAATCCCGGCTTTCTCGCGCGCGATGGCCTCGAGCGTATCGCCCAGGTACTCCTGGTGATCAAGGCCGATGCTCGTGACGACGGCGACATCCGGATCAACCACGTTGACCGCGTCCAATCGTCCGCCCATGCCGATTTCCAGCACCCAGGCATCAAGCTTGGCCGCGCCGAATACCAACAGCGCGGCCAAGGCGTTGAACTCGAAAAACGTCAGTCCCACCGAGCCGCGCGCGGCTTCGATGCTCTCAAACGCTGCCACCAGTTCTTCAGGACTCACGAGGCGCTCGTCAACCCGGATGCGCTCGCGGTAGTCGCGCAGATGGGGTGAGGTAAAGACACCGACCTTGAAGCCCGCGGCGCGCAGGGTTGCCGCGCAATAGGCGCTCACCGAGCCCTTGCCGTTCGTGCCCGCGATGGTAATGACGGGGATGCCGGGCTGCCGCCACTGCAGCCGATCCAGCACCACGCGCAGACGTTCCAATCCGAGATCGATTGCCTGCGGGTGCACCTGTGCTTGGTAGGCCAACCACTGCTCGAGACTCCGCACCAAAGGATTCAGCCCTTAAGCCGCGACCGGCTCTTTGCCGCTCATCAATCGCAGCATCGCACCGATGCGGTCGCGCAACTCGCGCCGGTCGACAATCATGTCGAGGGCGCCATGCTCGAGCAGAAACTCGCTGCGCTGAAATCCTTCCGGCAATGTTTCGCGCACCGTCTGTTGAATGACTCGCGGCCCGGCGAAACCGATCAGCGCTTTCGGCTCGGCGATGTTGATATCGCCGAGCATGGCAAGGCTGGCGGAAACTCCGCCCATGGTCGGATCCGTCATCACGGAAATAAACGGCAGGCGCGCTTCCGACAAGCGCTTGAGTGCCGCGCTGGTCTTCGCCATTTGCAGCAGCGAGTACAGCGCCTCCTGCATGCGTGCGCCGCCGCTGGCCGAGAAACACACCAGCGACATGCGATGCTCGAGGCAGTGTTCAACCGCGCGCACGAACTTCTCGCCGACCACCGACCCCATCGAACCGCCGAGAAATCGAAATTCGAATGCACAGGCAACCACGTCCAGCCCCTCGAGCCTTCCGGCCATGACGATCAGCGCGTCGCGCTCTCCGGTCTGCTTTTGAGCCTGGACCAGCCGGTCCTTGTAGCGCTTGGAATCCTTGAATTTCAGCGGATCTTCAGGCTCGACCTTGGCGGCGATCTCGATGGTCGATCCGGTATCGAGAAATTTCATGATCCGCTCGCGGCCGTTGATGCGCATGTGATGGCTGCACTTCGGACAGACGTGCAAATTGCGCTCGATCTCGGCTTTGTACAGCACGGCATCGCAGGCCGGACACTTGGTCCACAGGCCTTCGGGCACCGAGCGGGTACGGCGCTCGGTTTTGATCCGCGACGGGACGATTCGCTCAAACCAGGACATGCTAGGAGCCTATCTGACTATTCCCCCAGTTTAAACCAGTTTGGCGCGTCGGCGCGGGGATCGCGAAATCCTGGGGGTATTCGACCCGCCACAGGTACAGGCCCGTGGCCGGCGCGGTAGGGCCGGCGTAGCGCCGGTCCGCGCTCGACAGCACCTTGGCCATGGCGGCCGCAGGATCGGATTCCTGCTGTACGTCGAGCAGCGTCCCCACGATATTGCGGACCATGTGGTGCAGGTAGGCATTGGCGGTGATTTGCAGGGAGACCAAGTCGCCCTCGCGGGTCACTTCGACGGCGTCGACACGTCTGATCGCGGTCTGGGACTGGCATTCGATCGAACGAAAGGCCGAGAAATCGTGCTCCCCGATGAGCGCCTGCGCGGCCGCGTGCATGGCCTCGGCATCGAGCGCCCGATGAATCCAGGCCGTCCGCATCCGTTGCAGCGCCGATCTCGCGCTGCGATTCAGGATTACATAGCGATAGATGCGCCGCACAGCCTTGTGGCGCGCATGAAAACCCATGCTGACCTCGCCCGCCCATTGCAGGGCAATGCTTGGCGGGAGCTTGGTGTTCGCGCCCAAGACCCACGCCCGCGGCGTGCGCGCGGCATGCGTGTCGAAATGGATGACTTGGCCGACCGCGTGCACACCCGCGTCGGTACGCCCGGCACAGATCGCCACCACCGGATGGCCCGCCACGAACGACAGCGCGGCTTGGACCGCGTCTTGAATCGAGGCAGCGTGGGCTTGGGACTGCCAGCCGGCGTAGTCGGTACCGTCATACTCGATGATGGCGGCAAGGCGGCGGCCGAGCTCGGTCACGCTGGCGGCCTCACGTGGAATACCCGGACAGGCTCCTAGCCCGGCAGATTCTCAATCAAGCGCTGGGCTTCCTGTTTCTGGCTCGCGGAACCTTCGCTGACGACTTCCTCGAGAATACTGCGTGCGCCTTCGGGGTCGCCCATGTCCATATAGGCCCGTGCCAGATCGAGCTTTGTACCGACCTCGCTCATCGTCACCGGCTCCAATTCCGGAAGCGCGAGCTCTTCTGTCTTGATCTTGCTGGTGCGCTGCGTGGAGATTGTCTTGAGCTTGTTCGTCGCAGCAGCCTCGGAGCCGTTGAGCGCTTCGCCGACATCCAGATCGACGTTGCGGTTCTTTTGACTGGCCTCGAAGACTTCGGTCGAGAAAACCTCGTCTTCGGCGCGCGGCTGTTCGACGGTGTCACCCGATCCCAAGGCGTTGGCAAGGCGATCGAGATCCAGGTCGATGCTGTCGGCGTTGAGTCCGCGCAATTTCGACGTGGAATCCACATCGGGCCGCTCCGCGTCCTGCACATCTGAATATTCGGGCGACTTGAAGCGCGATGTCGCGGCGGGGTCTTGACTCGTGCCGCGCGGCATCTGCACGGTCGGCGCTGACTCAGGACCCAATACCGCCGTTTTGATCTCTTCGTGGTCCGTGCCCAGATCGGCAACGAACGAGGCTTCCAGCTCGCGTTCGAGTTCCGTCAGGTCCTTGTCGCGCGCACGGCTCTCGGCTTCCGCCATCATGCGCCGCGATTTTTCGTCGAGACCGGCGACCATCGTTGGCGCGTCCGACGGATGATCGGTTTCCTCGAGCCGCGGGATGCTGATCGAAGCGCCTGAAGCCGCGCCGTCAAGATGATCCAAATCCAGACCCAAATCGTCGATCGACAACTCCGCGGTTTGATCTGCCTTGCTGACCTTGTCGAGCTTCGAAGAAATCCGGTCGCGCACATCCGTGGGTTTCAAGGTCGGCGATTCCGCCGTCGGCGAGTCGGAAAAATTCATCAGCTCGGATTCGACCGTCGGCTCGTCGCGCGGCGGCGGCGGCATCTCGCGCGTGGGTGAAGTATCCGCGCCGCGCTCCGCATGGTCCAAAGTGAAATCGAGATCCGAACCGGGATGCAGGCCCGGCGATTCGCCGGTTGTCGCCGTGTCATCGCTGTCCTTGGCGATCGTTTGATCAATGCTGCGCTCGCCTTCCGGGTCGCCGAACAGATCGATGTCGACGCGGTTTTCGCCGCCTTCGAGATTCAAATCGACCAACGCCCCGGCGCCGCGGCCGCCGCCGGTCGTCGACGCAAACAGCGGCTCGTCGGGGCAAATCTGCTTGCCCATGATGACGATCTTGTCCCACTCGCCGGCAGGCGCACGGTCGCGCGTGGACTCCAAGCCTTTCGCCGTTTGCAGGAAAGCCTCTTTGTTGCCCCACACGAAATAAATTTCCAACAGCTTCAGGCGCAGATCGCGGCGATCCGGTTCGCGCTCGAGCGCAATGCGCACCAAGTCGGCGGCCTGATCGTACAGACCGTACGCCATGTGAAAGTCTGCCTCGGCCAGAGGATCTCCCTGATCGAGGTTGACCGCACTCTCACTGGACATCGTGTCATCGGGTGCCTTGAGATCCGCGGTGGTCTCGGCGTAGCGCTCCGCCGGCTCGTTGAACTCCGGCATGCGATGCTCGCCCGATTCCTCGACGACAAACGAATCGTCGGCGCCGCGGTTGCTGGCGATTCGCGCGCTCGGATCACGGAATTCGGTTATGTCGGTGGCATCCAATCCCGGAAAGTCGCCGCCACTGCCGCCGCCCCCGCTCGCCTGCCGGCGCCGCCAGGAGTTGAACGCGAGGCCGCCGAGCAACACCAAGATCACCGCCGCAGGCAACCACCAATTTTGTTGCAGCCAGTCGATCAGCGATCCGCTTTCCGCGGGCGGCGGCGGCTTCTTGGCCACCACCGGCTTCGGAGCAGGCGCAGGCGCGGGCGCCGGCGGTGGCGTCGGCGCGGTCTCCGCAGGCGCAGGCGGCGGTGTCGGCGTCTGCGCAGTTGACTCAGGCGCGCTGGGCTTCGTTTCCGCCGGTGTCGGTTCCGGCGTTGGCACCGCGGCAGGCTTCGGCGCCGCGGCGATTTGCGCCGGCGGAGGTGTCGGCGCCGGCGTCGGCGCGGTCTGCGCAGCCAGCTTGCGTTGCAGTTCGCTCAGTTCGTTGTTCTTCAGATCGAGCAGCCGGTGCGCATCGGAGAGCTGCCCTTCCAAATCCTTGACGCGGCCCTTCAATGCCTGCGCTTCGCCGCTGGAGGCGGTATCACTGCTGGTGCTGGTACCGCTGCCGGCACCCGGCGTGACGAGACGCAGGTGGCCGCTCGGCGCGGCGGTGCTGCTGCCGCGCCAGGCATCCATCTGGCGATGCACTTCGCTCATTGCCTCGGATTGGTTTAGCGCCGCAATTTCGTCGCCTCCGGGCACGCGCAGCACGGCGCCTCGCCGCAAAATATTGATGTTGCCGCCGAAGGCCTCAGGATTCGCGCGGTACATGGCAATCATGGCCTGATCGAGGTCGCCTCGCGTCGTGGCACGCAAGCTGCGGGCAATCTTGGTCAGCGTGTCGCCCTGAGCGACACGGTAGGTACCCTCGGTGAGGGCAGGCGTGCCCTGCGCACTGCTTGCGGCGCTCTCACTGCTCTCGGTGCTCGGGGTGCTCGCCGCCGGCTTGGTCGCGGCGGCGCTGCCGGCCGAAGTTACGCGGGCAGATCGGCCGGAACGGGCTGAACGCTTCGGCGGCGTGACTGGCGTGGCAGTGGCATCGGTGGGCGCCGGAGTCGCGGCGACTGGAGCCGGTTTGGCGCGGGGCGACGGGGCCGGCGCGGCCGGAGCTGCCGGTGCCGTGGTCGCAGCCGCGACCGGCGCGGCGCTGCTGGCCCGCTCGCCGGGTGTATACACCGGCGGATCCAGCAATACGGTGTACTCGCGCATGAGGCGGCCGCGTGCCCAATTCACCTCAACCAAAAAAGTCACGAAGGGTTCGGGAATCGACTCGGTCGACCGCACCTGCAATACATCCCGGCCATCCTTGCTCTTCGCGACTTTGAAAGTCATCGTCGAGAGAAACGGGGGCCGATCGATGCCGTAACGGGTGAATGCATCCTTGGGGGCAAGGGACGCTCGCAGCGCGCTCAATTCTTCAGGACCCGCCGCAATCAGGTCGATTTCGGCGTTCATCGGCTCGTTCAGCGCTGAGTTCAGGTGGATCTCACCCAGGCCTAAACCCCACGACAACGATGGGATCAGCAGGCACGCCATCAGCATGAGGCGAGGCAGGGTCACAAACATTTCTACTCCCAGAATTCTGGTGGGCAAGCGAACAAAGTTCATTGTGCTATAGAGGCTTGGAAGCGAATTCTCACTTGCCTTTTACA
>Ga0210389_10000444_pt1 | contig 38326 bp, 34 predicted proteins | sample IncBWH28OmetaG_FD_160127 | JGI IMG/M metagenome (GOLD analysis project Ga0210389, IMG submission 160127) | Forest soil microbial communities from Barre Woods Harvard Forest LTER site, Petersham, Massachusetts, United States - Inc-BW-H-28-O ... | reverse complement strand
TGAAGACACATTCATTGCGGACCTCGCCGTCGCCACCGGCGCAGGCCAGATCAAAACCGGCTCAGCCTCCCGCACCGACCGCATCGCGAAATATAACCAGTTGCTGAGAATTGAAGAGGAGTTAGGATACGGCGCGAGATTTCTGGGATTAAAGGCGCTGAATTACGACAGGTAGGCTTCGGCGGTTGTGAAGTGATCAAAGATCGGTTCAGATGCCGCTCGGGAAGGGCACGACTTAAAGAGGCTGCGGAAGAACTCGGCTTTGCATTCGTTTTTGGGTGGCGCAGCGGTTCACCGCTGCGTGGCTTGTTTTGCTTGAAGACTTTAGCCGCTGAGGTGCATCGAGTCACGTATTCCGCAACCCCTTAAAGTCGTGCCGCCCAGATCTCTTACACTCGGGACCAATCAGTGAGTTCTTTGTCGATATTATGCCAAACCATGTCGACCGGGACCTCAGACGTCGGCTCCGTGCTATACTCCAGTCACTTTTTTGGGGCCTTCTCTCAACCTGTTCGCCAGGAGCAACCAAATGGCCTCTTCCTCCGCTCCCCTTCGCGGCAGTCAGATCGGCCTGCGGCATGTGGTGTTTGCAGCGCTGCTGCCGATGTTTCTTTTTGTTTTGTGGCATGACGAGCGCTTCATCTTTATCCATTCTGATCAAAAATGGGTCTACTATTTCCCTGTGCGCTGGCTAGTCCTGCTGCACGTGTTGGGAGGACTGACAGCACTTCTCATAGGCCCTTTTCAGTTCTCGTCGCGCTTTCGCCAACGACACCTGCGTGTGCACCGCATTATGGGCCGTATCTATCTTGCGAGTGTTGCCGTTGCGGCGATCGTAGCCCTTTACGTCTCGGTGATTCACCAAAAGGATATGCAGGACAGACAGTGGGTATTTGCTCTCGACATTGCTTGGCTCATTACGGGAGCGATGGCGTTCGCCGCAGTTCGCAATGGCAATATCGAAGCGCATCGGCAGTGGATCGCGCGCAACTATGCATTTACCACGGTCTTTGTAACGGTGAGAGTGCTGGGTGCCCTTCCGATTCCCGACGCTTACGGATCTGCATCAGGCTGGATTCTGCTCTTGGCGACACTTTTGCTCACTGAAGTAGGGCTCTCATGGCGCAGCGTATTCACGAACCGCAAGTTGCAACCACCCGCGATGGCACCAAGGCCGACGCCAAAGGCCGCTTTGGCAGAGGTCGACAGTTGACGAGAACAGGCGGCGATTTCACTCACCATTGCGGTTCTTAGCCTTCCTCGGAGGAAGGCCGCCACTCAAAGCCGTGTGACATGTAACCTTGCCTTGCACAGTACCGACAGCGCGTCATTCCGTTATTAAGCCGGGGGACAACCTAAAGGGATTATCGTCCTGCGGCCTTCTGTTCGCGAAGGACCATACAAGTGGAAGCCGCTTTTGCGACCAATCGGTTCTCCTGGTCGGTAATGGTGCACTCCACATAGCCGATCGTGTGGCCCCGCCGGACGACGTTTCCTTCAGCTTTGAGTTGTGCCTGCCAGACTGGGCGGAAGAAATTGATTTTCAACTCCACGGTAGTAAAGGATTCATCTGGTGCGAGAGTGCTCGCGAACGCAATGCCCATTGCGGCGTCAGCAATATCGCAAAGAATTCCGCCATGCAGCGTTCCCATGGGATTTGCATGTTGTGGTCCGGCCGCCAAGACGACCGTCGCGTGCCCGTCAGCGATGTCTTTCGCTTCAAATCCGATCAGACGCGCGATTGGAACGTCATTCCTTTTTGCTCGTTCCCGGGAGTCCGCTTGCGAGCGAATTTCTTGTGTACTCATGACTTGGGCGCTCCAGCCTTCGATTTTCGCGCACGAACCTTGGTTTCGAGATATTCCTCCAGATGACGGACGGCAAGGTCACGAGGCTCTTCCTTCTTCTGCAGACGGCTTACCATTATGCTGCCTTCAAGCGTACTTGCAATTAAGGTAGCCAATTGCGCCGAATCGACATCGGTACGCACCTCGCCTCGTCGTTGCCCCTCCTCGGCAATTGATTGCAGACGATCAAGTAAGGAACTGAGAGCCTGGCGGGCTTTGGCTCGCAACTTGGGATTGCCATCGTCGGAATCAATGGCCGTGTTCAGCAGCGGGCAGCCTCCCGGCACCAGCCCTGTACGCCGGTCGCGAAAGTTCCGCACGATTTGTTTGAGACGATCAAGGGTATTCGGGATCTCCTCTGTTCCTTCGAAGCGCGCATCCATTGCAACTTTCCAAGCGTGGTCGAAGGCGTCTCCTGCAAGCTCTTGCTTGCTCTCAAAGTGTCTGTAGATTCCGCCTTTTTCCAGACCAGTGGCTCGCATGAGATCGGAAAGTGCAGCGCCGTCGTATCCTTTTCGATTGAAGATTGGCGCTGCCTTACGAATGATGTCTTGCCGCGTCTCCTCGCCTTTGCGCACGTTATGCTCCTGGTAAATACTAATTCAGCGATCATATTGCCGCCGACTGCGCGATACAAGTGGTTGGATGAGACCGACCGGTCCCAGGTCGCATTGGATATGCGGCCCGCAACCGGAATTAGCCATCTTTGACCGCCCGCGCCTGGTTCCGCTAACACCCCTTGGGGTATTCACGACGACTTAGGAAGACCTGTAGGAGGCTCAAGCAGATTCAACCTAAGGTCACCGTCGGTCAGTGGCTCACCGCTTTGCTGGTGGTCGTAATGATGCTCCAGCACTACGCGCGAGTCTTTCCATTTCCTGAAGGTGCGCCAGTTCACTGTGAAGACCTTGCCTGTCGCCCCGACCAACTCCAGTGTCCACCCAGAATGGGTCTCGTCCACAACATCTCCAGGAATCGGCGTTTGTCTAACGGATATGGACACACCACCGACCTCGGCCATTGCATGAAGTGGAACCAGGAAGCTGAAAAGAAGTGAGCGCACTCCCGCCTTTCCGCGAATCGGCTCTTCTGTGGTTTCGCTGCTTGCCTCGACATCGTCGGCATAAAACTCGTCGAAGATCTCCAGATATTCTTCGTAGCTTCGGCTGATGTCAGCGTGGACCATCGCAGCGTTTAGGGCGCCCTCCGCATTCCGGGATTGTGTGTACGGATCGGGATGGAACTGATCGGCTGAGATGAAAACATGTTGATTGCTCATTGATCTAGGCCTCGCTCTTGCCTTCTCCGCGTTGGAGCGCCTGCGATTACCACCGCGAACACCGGCGCATCCCGGAAAATAAGGGACGCTGAGTGTCGGTGCCCTGGCAGAGAGCCACTGTTGGGGCGCCAACCCTCCTCATTCATCTACCTGGTAACTTTGATGATAGAAGGGACCGGTCGGTCGCATATTGTCTGAGCGCCCACCATTACATGCTGCGGGGTACCAATTCACAACTTTAGTTTCCTCTGCATGCGACCGATCGGTCTCTACCATCATCTGATGGAGGGCAAGGAGAACTCACACAGGAGCTCAACATGTCAAAGACAATTCTGATTACAGGCGCGAGCACGGGCTTTGGCCGTGATACAGCGGAAACTCTGGCGAAGGCCGGACACTCAGTCTACGCTTCCATGCGTGACCCCAAGAGCAAGAACAAGACCCACTCGGACGAACTCTCGAAACATGGCGTCAAGACCGTCGAACTCGACGTCACCAGCGATGCTTCAGTTGACAAGGCTGTGGGCGAGGTCCTCAAGAGCGCAGGCAAAATCGATGTTCTGGTCAACAATGCCGGTATCGGTTCGGCGGGTGTGACAGAGGCGTTCACCGCGGATCAGGCTGCGCTTCTGTTTAACACCAACGTTATCGGGATACTGCGCACCAGCCGTGCTGTGCTGCCCGGCATGCGCGAGAAGCATGACGGACTCATCATCAATGTCGGTTCAATCCTTGGTCGAGTGACGTTGCCGTTCTTCGGTATCTATGGTGCCAGCAAGTTCGCAGTCGAAGCGCTCACCGACAGCTTGAGGTATGAGGTTTCCCAACTCGGAGTCGATGTCACTCTGGTTCAGCCGACCGCGTATCCCACGAACTTTTTTGCGAACCTTCAGCTTCCGGCAGACGGGGGCCGCGGCGAGGCTTACGGAGAAGTGGGCAAGATCCCCGGAGTGATGTTTGAGACCTTTACCAAGATGTTCCAGGCGGCAGATGCGCCGAACCCGCACGACGTGGCCGAGGCAATCAGCAGGCTCATAGCTCAGCCTAAGGGCGGTCGGCCAGTCCGCACCGTGGTCGGTGCGCCGTTTGGCTCCGACACCGTCAATCAGCAGACCGCACCTGTGCAGGCGAAGGTTGTTGAGGGACTTGGTCTTGGTCACTTGGCCAAAATCGCCTAATCCGATGTCGGGCCAGCGTTGCTCGCTGGCTCGGCTCGTTTCACTTAAGCGCGAAATTCGAGGAGATTATGGCCACACCCGCTGATACCGTGCTGGAAGTCGTCGCCAAGTAGAGGTAAGTCCATGTGGATAGTCAGACTAGCTCTTAATCGCCCGTATACCTTCGTTGTTGTCGCGATCCTCATTGTGTTGCTGAGTCCTGCCGTCATTCTTCGGACCCCCACTGACATCTTTCCGAATATCGACATCCCGGTTATTTCCGTCGCCTGGACTTACACCGGACTAAATCCTGAGGACTTGGAAACCCGGCTGACCACTCCTTTCGAGAAGGGCCTCACAACACTAGTAGACAACATCGAGCATATCGAATCGACGACCTATAACGGCACTGCGGTTGTAAAGATTTATCTTCAACCCGGCGCCAGCGTGGACCGCGCGAACTCGCAAGTAGTAGCGCTTTCCGGCTTCATTCTGAGACTTCTTCCTCCGGCTACCCAGCCGCCGGAGATCATCAACTTCAGCGCTTCCAGTGTCCCGGTCCTTCAGCTAGGCGTCTCCGGGCGCGGAATGTCGGAACAGCAACTGAACGATCTCTCGCTCAATTTCTTGCGCACTCAGCTTATTACGGTGCCGGGCGCGGTTATTCCTTTACCGTACGGCGGCAAGCCGCGGCAGGTCATGATCAACATGGATCAAAACCTGATGCAGGCCAAGAACGTCTCGCCCAGTGATGTTTTGAATTCGGTGAATGCGCAGAACCTTATCTTGCCGTCCGGCACGGCAAAGATCGCGGAAAGCGAATTGGACGTTCGCGTAAACGTCACACCTCGCACGGTCACGGAGCTTGGCGATCTTCCCATCAAGCAGGTCGGAGCGAAAACGATCTACCTGAGAGACGTAGCCCGGGTAAGCGACGGGTTTGGTCTTCAAACTAATGTGGTACGACAAGATGGCCATCGGGGCGTGCTGGTCAGCGTGCTCAAGGCTGGAACTGCATCGACTCTGGATGTCGTGGCCGGAATTCGAAAGGTTTTGCCCCGCGCTTCGCTGACCTTGCCGCCGCAGTTAAAGATTACTGCCCTTGCTGACCAGTCTCTTTTTGTGCGGAGTGCGATCGACGGTGTGGTTCGCGAAGCGGTCATTGCCGCGGCCCTCACAGGCCTGATGATTCTTCTCTTCATCGGCAGTTGGCGAAGCACGCTCATCATTGCAATTTCCATCCCGTTGTCGATCCTCAGTTCGATTCTGATGCTCAGTTTTCTGCACGAGACCATCAACATCATGACCCTGGGCGGGTTAGCTTTGGCAGTTGGGATTTTGGTGGACGACGCGACGGTTGAGATCGAGAACATCAACCGCATCCTCGAAGAAGGTCACGAGACCGAGATTCGGCAGGCCATTCTGGATGGCGCCCAACAGATCGCTGTGCCTGCACTCGTCTCGACACTGTGCATCTGCATCGTCTTTATGCCGCTGTTTCTGCTCGGCGGAGTAGCGCAGTACCTGTTCGTTCCGCTGGCGGAGGCGGTGGTCTTCGCCATGCTCGCTTCCTACATTCTTTCGAGAACACTGGTGCCGACGCTGGTGATGTACATGCTCAAACTCAATGAGGGGAGCGGGGAGTCGCAGAATCTGTTCGTGCATTTTCAGAAGAGATTCGAGAAAGGCTTTGAACGGCTTCGCAACTCTTATCGAGGTGTCCTGACGCAATGTGTCGAAAGCCGGCGGGTCTTCATTCCAGCGTTTCTGGGGATTTGCCTGTGTGCTTTTCTTTTGGTGCCTTGGCTCGGCCAGGACTTTTTTCCGCAGTCTGATGCCGGCCAATTCATCCTACACATTCGAGCGAAGACAGGCTCCCGCATCGAGGAAACTGCACGCCTATCGGATCTGGTCGAAGACGCGATCCGTGAGAAAGTTCCGCAGGCGGAGCTGGACAACATTCTCGACAACATCGGACTGCCGTACAGTCCGCTGAATACCATGCATGCGACGTCGGGCGTTATTGGAGCGAACGATGTCGATGTGCTCGTCTCGCTGCGCAAGAATCACAGGGCCACGGCTGAATACGTCCGCGAGCTGCGCGAAGAGCTGCCCCGGGAGTTTCCCGGTGTGAGTTTCTATTTTCTTCCCGCGGACATCGTGACCCAGATCCTGAACTTCGGTCTGCCTGCGCCCATTGACGTGCAAATCGAAGGCGCGAACGTGCAGGCCAGCCATGAAATCGCTGACAAGATTCTGACCGAATTACATCAGGTGTCTGGTCTTACGGACTTGCATATCCAGCAACCGCTCGATTATCCGACTCTCGAAATCAACGTGGACCGAACCAAGGCAGCGCAGGCGGGCTACACGGAGCGCGATGTGGCTTCAAGCGTTCTGAATTCGCTCAGCGGGAGCTTCCAGATAACCCCGATGTTTTTTGTCAACTGGAACAATGGCGTGAGCTACAACCTGGTCGTGCAAACGCCGCAGTATCGCCTGCAAACGGTCAAGGATGTTCAGAACATTCCCATCGCGGGCAGCAAGGCCAGTCCTGAAATTTTGGCCGACGTGGCTTCGATGCAGCGCTCGCGCGAAATGGCCATCGTCTCGCATTACAACATCCGTCGCGTGGTCGATATTTACGGAGCGGTTCAGGACCGCGATCTTGGAGCAGTAAGCCGGGACGTGCAACGAATCGTCGACGCCAATCGAAAATCACTGCCACGGGGAACATTTATCACCATTCGCGGTCAGGTGGAAACCATGCGCAGTTCGTATCTCGGTTTGATCATCGGACTGGGCTTCGCGATCGTACTCGTCTACATGCTGATCGTCGTTAATTTCCAGTCCTGGCTGGACCCCTTCATCATTATTACTGCTCTGCCGGCTGCCATGGCGGGCATCGTTCTCTTTCTCTTTTTCACGCACACAACCCTGAGTGTTCCGGCGCTGATGGGCGCTCTGATGTGCGTCGGGGTCGCGACGGCCAATAGCATCCTTGTGATTTCATTCGCAAAGGAAAGGCTGCAAAACCATGGCGACTCTGTTAAGGCCGCGATCGAAGCGGGCGTCACTCGTTTCCGTCCGGTCATCATGACGGCGCTCGCCATGATCATCGGTATGGTGCCGATGGCGCTGGGTCTCGGCGAGGGAGGAGAACAAAACGCTCCTCTGGGACGCGCGGTCATCGGAGGGCTGCTCTGCGCCACGGTAGCCACGCTGGTGTTTGTCCCATCGGTGTTCGCAGTGTTTCATGGACGCAAGTCGGAAACAGAAAGGCTCTAACCATGACAATAAATGAAATTAACAATCACAATCTTGCAGTCGCCACGGAACCGGTTGAGAAGGATCCAGTTCCGAACAACCCAGGTCCAGACAACCGAGGACATACAATCAGCAAGCGGGCAATCGCGATTACGGCAATCCTTACAGTGTGTGCTGCCTTGGCCATTGTCTCCGGGTTACACTCGCGCCTTAGAGCTGAAACCAGATTGCGAGCGAGCGCGCAGGCATCGGCGATTCCTTACGTGGACGTAGTCTCTCCCAAAGCAAGTGGAGACGCCGATGAAATCGCACTGCCGGGGAGTACGTCAGCCTTCAATGACACTCCCATCTACGCGAGGACCAGCGGCTACGTTAAGCACTGGTACGTAGACATCGGCGCCGGCGTAAAAAAAGGCCAGCTTCTGGCCACGATTGAAACCCCTGAACTTGACCAACAACTGCAGCAGGCACGGGCAGACCTGGAGAATGCCGAAGCGAATCTCCAGTTGGCGACAACCACGGCTGCGCGCTGGCAGCATCTGCTTGAGACCGATTCTGTTTCGCATCAGGAAACGGACCAGGCCGTCAGCGATCTCCACTCGAAACAGGCTCTGGTGAATTCAGGCAAAGCAAACGTCGAACGCTTAGAACAACTTCAAGCCTTCGAGCGCGTTACTGCTCCGTTCGATGGTGTGGTTACAGCCCGCAATACGGATATCGGGGCGTTAGTGCAGGCTGGCGACAATTCGGGCCCGAAGGAACTCTTTCACTTGGCAGCCATTCAGACACTGCGTGTCTACGTGGCCGTGCCGGAGATCTACGCGGCGTTTGTGAAGAACGGAGAACAGGCAAAGCTCACGATCGATGCACTACCTGGTGAAACGTTGACGGGCACTATCGTGCGCAACGCCGATGCGATTGACGCGACCTCTCGCACGCTAAATGTTGAGGTGGACGTTGCTAATCCAACAGGGCACCTGTTGCCAGGCGCCTATGCGTTTGTGCATCTCCGCGTTCCTCCCCATCCAGGCTCGGTCACAATCCCGTCAAACGCATTGCTCTTCCGCGGCGAGGGCTTGCGCGCAGGGGTTGTTCGCAATGGTCATGTCGAACTCACACCTATCTCCATTGGACAGGATTATGGAAGCACCGTCGAGGTGATCTCCGGACTATCGGCGCGCGATACGGTGATTGTGAATCCGTCCGACTCGCTTGCAAATGGTGCAGCGGTACAGCTGGTCGCTAAGAACGCAAATGGAGCAAGGCAATGAGAAGCTATGGCATCGTTCTCGTGACCTCCATTGGATTTTTCCTTTCCGGCTGCATGGTTGGTCCCAGGTACGTCAAACCTACGGTTCCGCTGACACCGAACTTTGCGGAGACAGAGGAGCGACAAGAGGGAGACGGATGGAAGGTGGCACAACCAGACGACGACCTTATCCGCGGAAAGTGGTGGGAGCTCTATGGCGATGCAACGTTGAACGAGATCGAAGATCAGGTGGACTCATCCAACCAAAACCTGAAGATCGCCGAAGCGAATCTGCGCCAAGCCCGGTCAGCGATTCGCTTCAATCGCGCCGCGCAAGCACCGACCATTGGAAGCTCTCCCAGCATCTCCGACATTCGAGCTTCCGCTAACAAACCTTATTTTCCGTCCAGCTCAGTCAACAACGGAAGCGGAGATTTCATTCTTCCTCTTGACCTGTCGTATGAGGTCGACCTGTGGGGACGGGTTCGCCGCAGCGTAGCATCTGCCAGGCAGCAGGCCCAGGCAAGCGCCGCTGACCTGCAAACCGCTCGATTGAGCCTCCATGCCGAAGTTGCGATCGACTACTTCGAAGTTCGGAGCGCCGACGCCCAGGAAAGACTTCTGAACGATACTGTGAAGGCCTATACCGAAGCATTGCGGTTGACACAAAATCGCTTCGAGGGCGGGGCATCTCCGAAATCGGATGTGGCGCAGGCGAAGACGCAGCTTGAAGATGCCAAAGTGCTGGCGTCCGATATTACTGTCCAACGCGCGCAGTACGAACATGCTCTGGCGATTCTTATCGGAAAACCTCCGGCGGCATTCCACCTTGCAGTTTCTCCCCTGAATCTTGTGGCGCCCGTGCTGCCCAGCGTTCCCGTTGCTCTGCCGGCGCGGCTTCTTGAACGTCGTCCAGACATTGCTGCAGCGGAGCGGCGCATGGCGTCGGCCAACGAACAAGTCGGCATTGCCAAGGCGGCCTACTATCCGACTCTTAATCTGGCCGCGAGTGCAGGACTGGAGGGCTCTTCGATTCTGAATTGGTTTTCCTGGCCTAGCCGTTTCTGGGCTGTGGGGCCAGAACTGGCGGAGACGCTTTTCGACGCGGGGCGACGCCATGCGACTACCGAATCAGCCCGCGCAGGGTACGACGCCACTGTCGCCGGCTATCGGCAAACTGTCCTCGATGCATTCCAGCAAGTCGAGGATAACCTGGTCGTTTTGCGCGTCCTCAGCACTGAATCGACGCAACAACAGCAGGCCACCAGTGCCGCGGAAGAATCGCTCAAGCTGTTTCAGAACCGTTACGCCGGGGGCGTTGATACGTATCTGCAAGTCGTCACATCACAAACCACGGCCTTGACGAACGAGAGAAACGACATCGACATTCTGAGACGGCGCCTCGAAGCGAACGTGCTCTTGATCAAAGCCACGGGCGGCGGATGGGATGTCTCGAATTTGCCTCAGTCATAGAGAGGGCCTATTTCGGACGGGAGCGTTGAGGTTCGAACTATCTCATGAACTTCGAACCCAGCCTTGACTTGGCCAATCGAATTGTCTAGCATTTTTCTGCTGCTGTAGGGCGCATCGGCTGACAAGCCGGAGGGGCATTGCCCGCCTACGACAATGTCAACGGTAGAGCGCCCATGTCAAATCTCGAACACCTCAGAAAGCAAGCCAAGTTATATCTGCGCTGGCACCGTGAACGCTATTACCCTGTCGCGGTGCAAATCAGATCCGTTCTAGCCCGTTTCGGAGACTTGTCTGACAGAGAAGTGCTGGAGGCAGGCTTCAAGCTCAGCGATGCCCAAGAGCTTGTCGCCCGAAAATCCGGGTTTGAGAGTTGGCCGTCGCTGATCAAAGGAGTCAGGAGCATGAAAGAATCACCCGCGTCCACCGTCGGTACCTCCGTCATCGTCGCGTCGGAGCCGCAAGTCTTCGTCGCGGACCTCGAAGCCGCGAGCGCGTTTTATGTCCACAAACTTGGCTTCAAGGTCGTGTTGTCCTATGGAGAACCGCCCTTCTGGGCTCAGATCGCTCGCGATGGGGGGCGGCTGAACCTGCGAAGGGTCAGCGGGCCCGTCTTCGACAGTGGGTTTCGTTCCAGGGAAGCCGATGCCCTTTCTGCGACGCTTACGCTCGATGACGCCAAGCCACTCTTCCTCGAGTTTCAGAAGGCCGGAGTCGCGTTCCACCAGACATTGAGAACGGAGCCGTGGGGCGCCCGCACGTTCATCGTGCAAGATCTGGACGGAAACCTCATCGCGTTCGCGGGAGGTTAGAGATGTTCCCATCACGCCGTGAGGTATTTCGATTCGCGCGAGTGGCTCGCGCCGAGTCCTGCTCGCTCCCAGCCAGGCGACCAAAAGCCCGCTATTTTAGAGCAAGGGCTATCTGCCCCAAGTGGTAGGACAGGTGGTTGGTTCGACTCAGCAGAACCGCCAAGCGGTTCCGGGTCGGATCTTTGGCATAGTCTTCCTCGGACATTGCGTAGTGCCGCTGCAACCATTCGTCCGCGGAAAGAGTTGCAAACTGCGAGCGCAGTCTACCGTTCACTTCGTGCCAATATTTTCTCAGCTCTCCCGCAGGAGGCAGTGCCCCTGCCTTGTCAGGACTGGAGATGAAGACCGCATCGAGTTCAGGATGTAGTCGCTCTCCTAGACCGAGAATTGGAAACATGGCATCGTGAACGGCCGTGAGGTGTCCCCATAGATAAATGAGACGGTTTCTCCCCGGAGCTACTTCTCTCAAAAGCTGGTCGTCCGTGAGATTTGAAAGCATTTTGTTGGCTCTCTCCATTACGAGTCGCCAGGAATTGATTGCCACCCGCACTGATAATTTCTGAGATGTCATTGGTAAAAGCCTCTCTTGGGTTACTGCCCATTATTTCGATTACATCTGGCGATTAGACCTGCGCTCTGCCGCCGTCAACGAACAGTTCAATGCCCGTGACGAAACTGGAGTCATCCGAAGCCAGAAATAGAGCCACCTTCGCAACTTCGTCGGGCTCGCCCATGCGTCCCATCGGGATGGTAGAGAGAATCCGCGCAATCACGTCCGGAGATTGCCGGCTTGCCAGTGGCGTATTGATCGGACCCGGACTAACAACGTTTGAGCGGATACGACGATCCTTCAGATCTGTGGTCCAAGTTCGCACCAAAGATCGGATTGCAGCCTTGCTCGCGGCGTAGACGCCGAACGCAGCAGTACCCTTAACACTCGCGACGGAACCGTTGAGAATGATAGAGCCACCATCCTTCAGGAGCGGCAACGCCTTTTGCACCGTAAACAGCGTACCCCTTACATTGATATTGAACAACTTGTCGAAATGCTCTTCGGTGACGGCGCCGAAAGGAATAAATTCGCCAACACCTGCGTTGGCGAAAACAATATCGATCCGACCCTTCACCTTAGCGATCGTCTCGTAGAGACGATCAAGGTCATCCAATTTGGCGATGTCTCCCTGAACGCCATAAACGTTGGTGCCGAGAGCCTTTACGGCGTCGTCGAGTTCCTTCTGCCGACGGCCCGTAATGAAGACATACGCACCCTCCTTGACGAATAGCTTTGCCGTAGCCAACCCAATCCCTTCGGTGCCGCCTGTGATGACCGCGATTTTGCCTTTAAGTCTCATGGACATTCTTTTTCCCCTTGTTGCCGAGTCATAACGGACTTTGAGTCGGCGGAGAAGCTATGTTCCCCGGCGATTGCCCCCTTTAGGGTTGGATGCTGATGAGACCGTTCGGTCGCATAACTCAGGGTTTAACATTAGCCTTCGCACCCCGTTCAATTGCCAAGAGAAGGCCGGCAGATGGGAATTTCTCCTTTATGGTCTTAACAAGGCTATCCGGATCTTTGGCTTTCTTGAGTTCTTCTTCAAAAGTTAATAAGTAGTTTTCCGTAAAATCTACGGCGGTACTTGCGTCAAGGGCAGCTCCGACCTTGCTGTGTCCCGGGATAACAACCGAAGGTTTTAATTCTCTGATTGTCCCTAGTGAGTTCAACCATTTCCCTCTAGCCTTACTGTCCGTTTCTGCGGTGTAAACGTGCATGTCATTGAACAAAACATCGCCGGCAATGAGAATTCTCTGTCCAGGAATCCAAAGCATCGTGTTTTCGTCGGTGTCGCCTTGGATGTTTTTAAGGACCTCTATTGTTGAGCTCTCAAAGTCAATAAAGTTGCCGTCGAATCTGTCGATAGGAACAACGTGCGAGGTTGCGCCTGGGCCCAAGATCTTTTTCCATTTATCTATTTTCTCTTGATAGACCTTGTTGATTCGGTCTACGACCGCAGAATTCGCAATAATCCTCACTCTCGGGTATGCCTCCCTAAAAACCTCCAAACCAAGAAAATGATCGGCGTGCTCATGGGTAATGTAGATAATAGACAGTGGCTTTTTAGTCTCTTTGATTTCCTGCAATACTCTTTCAGCACTGGTCTTTGTTAACTGCGCATCGACCAACATCACTTCGTGTGTTCCCTCGATCATGACGGAGTTAGTCCAAAACTGATCGTCGGGGGAGGTGAACACCTTGATTGAAAAGCCGCGCTGACCGCCCGCAAATGCAGATGGAGACGAAAATAGAAATAAGAGACTGATCACCGCTAAAGAAATAATGCTTCTCACAACCAGCTCCATAAATTCTCCTCTCTTGGCCGTTCGCCGATGATGCGTACCGGTTTGACGCCCACTAAACGGATACGGTCGTTGGGGCGTAGGCATTGATGAACCCGGGGAAGTCGAGAGGGACTTTGGCCCGGTCGTAGGGGCGGCGACTTCACAGCCAAATCCGGTGGCAAACTAAGTACCAGTGGCCGCGCGTCCAGCAATTCCGATGGTCCCAACTTGACCTATCGGCTTCCTTGTCAAGCTACTATTTGTCGTCCCATTGATCGGTAAATACCACCGGTACCCAGCCGTACCCACTCCCCTCCTCGCGCAAGCGACCCAAGGCAGGAAATAACGACGTATGCGGCGTCGCGATCAAAACATCCTCGCGCGCGAGCTTAGACAGCAATTGGTGCCGCGTCGCCGCAGCCGCTGTCTGGTCGATGTCGAAAATCGCGGTGACCTCGGGATGCTGCAACTGAACGCGCTGTGCATGAACGATGTCGCCCCAAAACAGGATCTTTTGTCCCTTTGACGAAAATTCATAGCCAGTATGTCCCGGAGTATGACCAGGCAGCGGGACGACTTGCATGCCGTCGACGATTGGCTCCGAGCCAATAAACGTGTGCCACTTACCGGCCTTGATGTACGGCGCTGCGATGACTTGCGCACTCTGGAAGAACAGTTGCGCATCCTTTGGCGCCTTAGCAGCGCTTTCCGGCGACAGCCAAAAATCACTTTCGGCCTTCGCCACGTAAACATCAGCGTTTGGAAAGACCCGCTTTCCGTCCTGAGTGGTCAGGCCGCCGACGTGATCGGAATGGAGGTGCGTGACCAAAACGATGTCGACTTCCTCCGGCGTGTAGCCTGCGCTGCGGAGGCTGCTCGCCAAGCGCCCCAGCGCTCCCCCACCCCACCACGTGCCTGCGCCCGCATCGACGAGAATTAGTTGCTTGCCGGTGTTGACCAGGAAGCCTGAGTCAACAATATCCAGCATGTGCGGATCTTCGTGCAGGGCCTTTTCAACGCCATCCATCGTTGCCTTCGAGCCGTTCAGCCAGTGCGGATCGAATACACCGGTACCATCGAATAGGGCCGTCACTTCGAGGTCGCCAACTTTCAGCCGGTAGAAGCCCGGCACCTGATCGTGGTGCTGGGCTGCGGCAGCCAGAGCTGCGTTCGGACCCCCGACAAAGCTGGCCAGCATTATCAGGACAGCGACGGCGAAGCGCATCATAGACCATCCCGACCTCCTGTCATTTGCGCGCTGTGCTGACTGTAGTTCGGTGACCAGAGGCCTTCCGCCCGCGTAGTCACCCTCACTGAACAGTGTCTCGAACGCTTCGAGCACGGTTGTCTTATTCCGTTCTGAGAACGAGTTGCTCATGGCCTCTCCTATGCTTGTGAAATATCGATCTGCGCTTTCAGATCATGAGATTATGATCATCATCCAGAAGTTGCAGAATTGCTGTGGAAAACTGTTTTTTTATGACAATTTATCGTGATTCCCAAGGCGGGCGTCATTACTGTTCATCGTCAACGTGGCGACTGGTTGCACCCGGAAGAAGCGGCTTGCATCTAGATGGTGTAGATAATGATGATACTCTAGTAGTTGGTTGCTGCCTCAAGTTGGAGCGATGGACAACGATTGCGAGCCCCAGCACGTTCGGGAAGAAGTGGTGATGACAGATGGGTTATTCGAAAAGAGATAAGGCAGAGACACATACTCGCATCGTAAGCGTTGCGGCCAAGAGGTTTCGCGAACTCGGTCTCGGAGGCATCGGCGTTGCGGATGTAATGAAGGAGGCCGGTGTTACGGTCGGTGGTTTTTACAAACATTTCGATTCGCGCGATGAGCTGGTGGTTGAGGCGCTCGCAACCGCATTTCAAGACCTCGACCGCTGGGAGGAACACACCGACACGCTAACGAAACTTCTGGAGAACTATTTATCCGAAGAACATCGGGATGCTCCGGGGACAGGCTGTGCTCTGGGTGCTTTGCTTGGTGACATGTCTCGGGCCAGTCGATCGGCGAAGGCCGTGTACACCGCGCGATTGAAGCGCACCTTGGCATACTCGACGGGTCTGGTTCCGCCGAGGGGAGCCTCTGATCGGCGCGCCCGTACCATTCTTATGATTAGTGCAATGCTAGGAGCGATTAACCTCTCTCGTGCCGTGTCGGACCCAACCCTTTCACGAGAGATCCTCCAACAAACTCGTGATCAGTTAATCAGTTTGAACAAACCCGCGAAAGCGCATTAAACGGAATGCTCGACAAGGACTCCGAGAAGATGCTCTGCATGGCGCAGATCACTGCGCTAGATTGCGAACACCGCTTGTGGTAGCGCCACGGAAACATACTTTGTTAAGGTGGTAGCGATGCTTTGTAAGCATGGGAGCGGGAAATGGAATTACGGCATCTTCGTTATTTCGTTGCAGTTGCCGAGGCAGGAAGTCTGACGGTCGCAGCCGAGCAAAGGCTGCATACGTCACAACCGTCCCTAAGTCGGCAGATTCGAGATCTCGAGGACGAGGTGGGCGCCCCACTTCTGACGCGAAGAGCTCGCGGCGTCGATCTGACCCCCGCGGGTCGAGCGTTTCTCGATCAGGCCCGCTCAGTGTTATCGCAGGTTGAAGCGGCAAGCGAAGCTGCACGCCGGATTGCTGGTCCGGCCAAGCCATGCTTCGCGATGGGCTTTCTGACCGGACACGAATTGACGTGGATGCCCGAAGCTATGCGGATCTTGCGCGACGAACTTCCTAACATCGACGTGATGATATCGAGTCAATACTCTCCGCTGCTTGCGGAAGGTCTTTCGAAAGGGAAAATCGATGCAGCTTTTCTTCGACGGGAGAAAGGAGTGGCAGGGTTGGCGTTCCGTCTTCTCGTGAAGGAACCTTTGATGGTGATCCTGCCCAGCGACCACCATCTTACTGCGCTCAAAGCCGTGAGTCCGAGGGATCTGGTAGGCGAGACATTCGTGATTGTTTCGGGCACCGCACCTGTGCTGCGTTCCGTCATCGACAATTACCTGAAGCGGTCCGGAGTCAATATCACGCCCGCTCACGAGGCGGATCACGTCACCATGGGCCTTTCACTGATAGTGTCGACGCACGGTGTAGGGCTGTTACCTGCTTACACACAGAACTTTCTCCCTTCGTCTGTCACGAGTCGCCCTCTGAAGGGATATACGCCAACCGTCGATCTAGTCCTCGGCTACAGAAAATCGAACGACTCTCCCATCCTGAAGCTTTTGCTTTCGAGACTCGACGAGTTGGTGGCTCGTGTCTCGAAAAAAGCGTAGTAAGCTTTGTACGTAGTGAGTCTTGTTCCACACTGCCACCGGCTAAGTCCATCGCCTGCGAATGACGAGGGTGTCTGGCGGGGCGCACGATGCGCCTGGCCGCCCTGCGATGTGGAGGAGGGCTGTGGCCAGAGCACACCGCAATGCGCGCCCCACATTCAAGGGCTCCGCAGCCCGCTCGATAAGAAGATAGCGAGTGCGGCGGTCATAACCACGAGATCGAACCGCGCGCTGTCCAGGCTGAAATCCACCACAGAAACAAAGAACAGCACAAGCAAGAGAATCCGCATTACCGTTGTGATCGTTGTTATCAAGTCAAGTCTCCGGTCGAGGCACGATTCAGAGTCTCGCCATCTACCTTGTGCTTAGGGTGAAATTCGATTGCATTTCGATTTGCTCGAATGCGCGAATTCGCGCTGCAATCACGTCCCACCGGACGCAGCTTAAAAATCCCTCTTCACCGAATCGTGCAGTCCGGAGACAAGGACTGCTGAGCCTTCTCGCGATCCGCAGTCAGCACGAACGACAGCCGGTACAGGGGATCGTTCTCTTCTTTGAAGATTCGGTGAAAATCGCAGTTGCTGGCGCAGGCCGAAGGGCTAATACTGTGCTTTTTTTCCGGTATGTTCACCTCCGCCGTGATTCCTGTTGTTTCTTCCGCGCAAGTTGCTTCAGCACGTGCCCGGTGAGAACGCTGCTGGAGGAAAAGTTGACCGCTTTCTTCATCAGATCGAAGATCGCGTCTTCTCCCTCGGGGCTAATGGCTGTCACGTCGGTCAGGTCGATGACCAGTTTCCGCCCTCCTAAGTCCTGGCTTGTGTTTCTCCAGGTTGTGCCAAGCTCAGCTACCCAGACTCCGATGAGGGTTCCTTCTACGAGGAGCGTGCGCCGCGACGGCGTATCGGCGATGGATATCCTGAGCATGCTGCGCTTGTACCCCACCCGCGCTCGTACCGTACCTGGCTACCGCAAGACGTTTGCCAAAGCCACGTGGCTAACGCCCTGGCAACCTGTTGAATCTGTTAGGGCCGGCCAAACCGGCGACGGGGTGTGTCGAAGACTGTCGAGATCAATCGACAATTGTCGAGAGTGGGGACAGATAAAGCGCCGGAAGCTTGTCTCACGGAGTTGCGCAGGAGCGGCCCAAATGTAGGGTGCCGAGGGCGACGGCGTGGTCCTGGCGGCACAGTTCAGGTAGAGCCGCAGAGAATCACCGAGGTAAGGGGGAAGCCCCGTTCGTGCCAGGCCTGTAGGCCGCCGGCCAAGGGCCGAACCCGTTCAAATCCACGGCGGCGCAATTCAAGCGCTGCACGCGCGCTCGTGAACTCATGCAGGGTAGTACAATAAAGGACGACCTCGCGATCGCGGGGGATGGGCATTCGCTTCCTGGGGTGCTGTCCAAGCCTGTGGGGATCGATGTACACCGCGCCGGGAATCCCTTGGTGGCCTCGCAGACCGCCTCGCAGACCATTCCGACGGCCGTGCAGATCAACAATCATGACCTGTTCGCCCGCGTCTAGCTTCTTTTTAAGTTCCTCCGGTGTGATCCGCGCCATTCGAAATTCGCGCACAAAGCGTTGCCATCGAACCAGCTTGCGACCGACGTATACAGCAAGTGCAGCGAACACAAAAAGAACCCAAAGCATGCCCAGTGTGGCTGCGTACGCAGCAGCGCGATCCAGGTCTTTGCCGAGGAGATAGCCGAGTCCGGCATAAACACCTGACCAGAGAGCAGCTCCAATGGCGTCAAAGGCGATGAAGCGTGTCCGGCTTGTGCCCGACAGCCCAGCTAAGGGAGGCGTTGCCGCATCCAGTCCCACGACGAACTTGGCGAGCATGAGAGTACGGGCCCCATGTCGGACGAAGGTCTCTTTCGATCGGCGAGCGGCGGCGGCCGGATCGAGCGCGAGCCCGTAAATGAAGTGCAAGATCTGGTCACCCCACCGTCTACCTGCCTCGTACCACACCATGTCGGCCAGCAAACAGGCTACGATGGCGAGGCCGAGGGCAACGCCCAAAGTCATCCGTCCGGAGTCTGCGAGAGCCCCAGCAGCAATCAGAAACAGAATTGCCGGTACTGGCAGCCACATCTGGCGCGCGAACACTGAAACAAACAGAACCGAGTAACCATGCTTCACCAGAAGCTCAACGATAGCGTTCACAGCTGGGCCTCCCGCGCCGCCTCGGTCGTCGCATAGTCCTTGTACTGTTTGCCGAGAGCCTGCGACGAGTTCGCCTTCTTGCCAATGCGGCGTTCCCAAATGTCGCGCCAGTCCGTTCGACATTCACCCTGACACTTGAACTCCTTTGTGCGTCCGCCCATCGGTCCGCCGCACTCGGGGCACACCCAGTTAAGAATGCCGGAAATGATCTCTTCACTTGTTTGCGACATTGCGTGCGGCATCTGCAATTCTCCTCGTTCGACCAGACTCTCGTGACTCGTCAATGCGGATTCCTTATTCGGTTCCTCTATCTGAGACGAAATGCCGAACTTCTCAAGCCTCGTCCTAAACCTAATTCTCGGAGGGTCCTTTCTCGTAGCCACCGCTATACGAAGTGAGCCGTTCGGGAGCGGTGCCTGACACCCTTCACGCGTATGACCCCAGCAAGCTTGACGCGCGCTCGTGCGAGCTGCGCTTTCACCGTTCCTGGTGGAACACCCAAAACCAGCGCAGCCTCCTTCGTCGTTAGACCGTCGATTTCACGCAACTGAAATGCTTTGCGCAGTTTTGGTGAGAGCTGCTTGACGCCCTCGACCAGCCGGTCTCGTGCTTCCGCTGTGGAGCAAACTTCTTCTGGACTTGGCTTCGAATCAGCTAGCCGTTCCGAGAATGGGAGCCCGTCTTCCCTCTGCTCTTCGTCGAGCGACAAGTAGCTGCTGCGGCGCCGTAATTGCATCCGCGCAGCATTGGTGACGATTGTCGTTAACCAGGTTGAAAGTTGCGCTTGCCCTCTGAACTGGCGTAAATGCTTGTAAGCGGAAAGGAGAGCATCCTGGACAGCGTCCTCCGCATCTGTTGCGTTCCCCAAGAAGCGGAAAGTCCTCTTGTAAAACATAGGCAGGTAGAGCGATAGACATTGTCCAGTTCCTGAGTACGCTCGCAAAAGACACCGCCGCGAACTGCTCGCTCCGCCTCTATGAACGTTGCCATCGCCGACATCACGTGTCTCCTCTTTAAACGACCCAAGACTCTTCGAGGCCACTCAATACCTACAGCAAGATCGGACTCCGTTGCTGCCAGGAGCCACGTAAGGACCCCGCCAGCCGGTCGAGCCGAGACTCACGTCTTTGCCTTCGAACAAAACTCGATAACCTTTCCTGGTTGGGGCTGAGCGGCATGCACGAACGTATTCCGAAAGTTCTTCGGGACGTAAAACTCAATCACCTTCGCCATGACAACCTCCTGCAAGCTACAACTCCTCCAAACTAGGTGAAAGCAATCAAAGGACCAAACGAAGTGCCTGGGAACGTCTCATAAATCGCTGACTTTCGCGGAAGAGCTTAGTCTCGAGCAGCATGGTGTCGGGAAGTGTCGAAGGTAGTCTCGACACTCGTGGAAGAGTGGTGACAGGGCAAACTCTGGAATCCACAGTTCGAGGAAGCACAGGAGTTGGTGCGGTGGGAAGTACGGAAACGCCCTGCTTGATAGGGGGTTACAATACTCTTCGCGGGTCGATGCCCAGCTTCTTCATGCGCGAGATCAGTGTCGTGCGCTTGATGTCCATGCGTGCTGCGGCACCGTCAGGGCCAGCCACCCGCCCGTTCGTGTCTTTCAGGATGCGGACAATCTCAGCGCGCTCATTGGCTTCGCGCGCATTCATTACAGGAACAGTCCTGCCATTATTGGTCAATTCACTGATCGGAGCTTGCAGCGCCGTGCCATGTGTAAGGATCACTGAACGCTCGATGAAATTTTCCAGTTCGCGGATATTTCCCGGCCAATGCCAGCTGGAAAGTCTCCTCATGGCCGCAGTGGGAATAGATTCGATCTGCCTCTGCATGCGGCGGCCGTACTTCTGCGTGAAGTAGCTGACCAGGAGAGGAATGTCTCCGGGACGTTCGCGCAAAGGTGGGATGCGGATGGGAAACACGTTCAGGCGATAGTATAAGTCGCTGCGAAACTCGCGATGCTCCATCATTTTTTCGAGATCGCGATTGGTCGCCGCTACCAGTCGCACATCGACCTTTTTGGTTCGGTTGCTGCCCAGCCTTTCAAACTCACGTTCCTGCAAGGCTCGCAGCAATTTGGGCTGAATCTCGACGGGGATGTCCCCGACCTCATCCAGGAACAGTGAGCCTTGGTCGGCCAGTTCGAGGCGGCCAATCTTCTGTGCAATCGCGCCGGTGAAAGCTCCTCGTTCATGTCCGAAAAGGTCGCTCTCGAGCAGTCCGGTTGGAATTGCGGCGCAGTTTAGCTTTACGAAGGTCCGCTCCTTACGGTGGCTGCGGTCATGAATGGCACGTGCAATCAATTCCTTTCCGGTGCCGGTCTCACCGAGAAGCAATACCGTCGAGTCGCTGGGTGCCACGGTTTCCACCAGATTCAAAACGTGGCGGAGAGCCGAACTCTGTCCCACAATTCCTTCAAAGTCTATCTCGCCACGAATTTCATCTTCCAAATACAGTTTTTCCTGTGCGAGCTTGTCTTTCAATTCGGCTACCTCGCGATAGGCCAGGCGATTCTCGATGGCGATCGCCAATTGCCCCGCGGCGCGCAGAAGGAAATCAACGTCTTCCGGGCGGATTGAGTTTTCGATCCGGCTGCCGAGTGTGAGCACACCGAGCGTCTGACCTCGGCTGATCAGGGGCAGGGCGCAACCCGACTCGATAGCTTCGGCGCGAGTTTCAGCAGACACACGGAGAGCTAGTTGTTCACTACTGAGATCCAATACGACAGGCTTGCCGGCCTTGAATGCCGCTCCTATCACCGACCCCTCGATCGGTTGCAGCGCATCCTCCTTAACGAATCCCTTGCTCTCTGGGAAGTCCATAGCGAGTTGGCGCAAATGGACGCGCTCCGCATCTGGCACCCACACCCCAACGATGTCGCAATGCATGACTTGCCGAATGCTCGCCGACACCGTGCGGAGGAGATCGCGACACTCTAAAGTCGAGACCAAAGTGGCTGTCATGTCGAGGAGCAGCTTCAGTCGGTCGCTCTCGCGTTCCAATTCCGGGCTTGCACCCGGCGACTCGTGAGAATTGACTGAGTGGTCCAGCATCATCGAAGAGGTGCTCATTCGTTAAGCCTCCCGAAAGACAATGTCGAGATCGCTCCACGCGCCAAACGCATTGGCCGCGCGTATCAGCGCTTCACAATGGTGCTTGTTCACTCGCGAGATCGTTGCTGACAAAGGACTCATACACTTCCGTCGTAACGGTTGACCACGAACTGCTTCAACCACCTCTACGACGAAACGACGAGTACCCGGTTCGACGAGTCGCCAGTTCCTGGACGTGCCTCTTCTGATGTAGAGAAGATGCAGAAGGTTTCGATAAAATGTCTTAGCCCCTCGTAACCTGGCGAATCGGGTGCCCGAAGTGCTCAACAATCCCTTTCGGCCGTTGATTTGTGTCAACCAGTCTCAGGCAGAGACTTTGGGGAAGAACGGGAACGGATCCACCCCGAGTTGAATCCTGTGACGGTCTGGGACCATCCTAATAAGCGAGCGTTATGAACGACAAAGCGGGCAAAGTCTTGGTAGTGGAGTCTGACGATAGTCTCAGAGAACACATCGTCGCGGTGCTGAGCGATGCGGGATACGAGGTTTCGAACGACTGGCGGGGAGGAATGAAGGCGGTCGTCGCCTTCAATCCTGACACAGTTGTCCTGGGTGCTGATCCGCCCCAGCTGGATTGCTGTGACCTTCTTTCTGAAATCAAAGGTTCCGAGCAGACGCGCAACATACGCCTCGTGATGCTATCTCCGGGAGGATCAGCCGAGCGCACTCGGGGGCTGGATCTCGGAGCCGACGATGTGCTGTCCCTGCCGTTCGACTCGCATGAATTGCTGTCGCGGGTGCGTTCGCAACTACGGCATAAGTCTATCGCGGACGAGTTTCGAGAGCGGCTGCGCCTCGCCGAGGAAAATCGGAACGCCACCCAGCAGGTCGTGACAGCCGTCAACGAAGAGCGGCGGACGCTTCGGGTTGGCGGACTGGCCACTGCTGCCGTGCTTATCGTTGCCTCCCTGGTCTTTTTCTTTTTCTACCGTCGCACCCCGGAACCGAATACTCGGGTCTATTCGGCGATCACTCGATTGCAAACGGGCGTGCTCACAGAACAGCAGTTGTTGGAACGTTCGCGTCGGGCCCTTGACGACCGTGACCGCGGCCCTTCCCAGGCAGGCGATCCCCAAAAGCTTCAACTTCAGAAGAAGAGCGAAGACCTGAAGTCGCAAATCGCAACCAGCGATCCAGAAAACGCTTCTGTTTTGGAAAATCAATTAGCCGCGGTAGAAGGCCGTCTCCAGAAGATTGAGACCGACGGTAAGTTTGCTGAGAGAATTATCCAGGCTTATGAACCCAGCGTCTGCCTCATCCACGTTGTGCTTGCTTTCCGCGAGCACACTACGGGATTGAGGCTGCGCTATGCTGGAGTGACGAGCGGCGGCGAGCCTCAGACCGACGAACACAACAACCCGCTCGTGGGCCTCACCGGTAATGGTCCGGAAGTACACCTGGACGTCTTTGGCACTGGTTTTCTCGTCTCCGAAGCTGGACGAATTCTCACCAATCATCACGTCGCCGAGCCCTGGTGGCAGAATGACGATCTGAAGGAAATGCTCGATCAAGGTGTCGAGCCGGTGATCATCGAGATGACAGCATATTTCCCCGGGGTTCCTCAAGGTATTGCCGTCAACACCGAGAAGATTTCATCTGCCGCGGACGTTGCCCTGGTGAAAGGAAACGTTTCAGAGATGGGAATCAAACAAATAGCCCTCGCCGATAGCCGCGGTTCAGCTGTCAGGGGTGGACCGGTCGTGCTTCTCGGATATCCCACTGGTCTTGATGCAATTCTGGCTCGGGCAGGTGCGGAGACGCTCCAGTCCATCGCGACTGCATCCAAAGGCGATCCGAAGCAGGTGATCGAAGAACTCGCCCGCCGCCATTTGATCCGGCCTACCACCACCCAAGGACACATCGGCGACGTGCTGCCGGACAAAATTGTCTACGATGCCCAAACCACATCGGGCGGCTCTGGCGGTCCGCTTTTCAACAACGAGGGCAAGGTAATAGGAATTAACTTTGCCATGGTGCGTGAGTTCGGAGGATCAAATTTCGCCATTCCTGTCGGCTACGGGAAGTCTCTTCTAAAACCTTAAGCCCGGCAAGGCCACGGGCACGAGGGGGGCTCTACTCGATTGAGGATTTGATGGATTTTTGAGAGTATTCTCTGCCAAGTAACAGATCGAATAGGTCGGCGAACTCAGGATTCTGACTCCAAACCTAGGACCAGCCTCGATCGCGGGTGGGCATGACTAATCACTGACATATAAGGAACTGAGCCATGACAGCGCTGCAGGAATTCAGATGTGAAGTCTGTGGACGCGTGACTACGAATCCCATGCACTGGTTCGTGATTCGATGTGGAGATTCCGATCTTACCGTGTACCGTTGGAATTCTGAATCCGCCAACGCGGCAGGAGCTCGGCATTACTGCGGTGAAGCTCACGCCGAGGTGTACATCAGTCGCTGGTTCGAATCCGTGTGCGCGCCGCCGAAGCCAAGTTTTACATAGCGCCCCGCCGGTGTCGGTTCGATTGCGTGTACTTGCACCTCCGAGGATCGCCCTTGGGAAAGTGCCTTATTGCCAAGAAGATGCTGAGGAGGCCAGAATAATCATAGCCAGCATGAGAACGCCCTGCGATGAATTGGTGGCGCAATCGACAGCTGCCACTGTTCCATATGTGAAGGAGACGAGAACATGGGTGCTCGTCGCAACCATATTCGGATCAAGCATGGCTTTCATCGACGGTACGGTAGTCAATGTAGCTCTGCCGGCACTCCAAGCCAGCTTCCATGCGACGGTGGTGGATCTGCAATGGGTGGTTGAGTCTTACGGAGTTCTCCTGGCTGCCTTGATTCTAGTCGGCGGCTCTTTCGGTGACCGCTTCGGCCGACGGCTGACCTTCATCGCAGGTGTGTTAATTTTCGCCTTGGCCTCCGCGGGCTGCGGGCTCGCTTCGAGCATTCATCAACTAATCATTGCGAGGAGCATTCAAGGTGTAGGAGCTGCTCTCCTCGTGCCAGGCAGTCTTGCAATTATCAGTACGTCTTTCGATGAGAAGAGTCGCGGACCGGCGATCGGTACATGGTCGGGGTTCACAGCAATCACTACCGCCATTGGCCCGGTGCTTGGAGGCTGGCTGGTCGAGCACGCTTCTTGGCGGTGGGTGTTCTTTCTCAATCTTCCGATTGCGGCGGCCGTGGTGGCGATTTCGCTTTGGCGGATTCCGGAGAGCCGCAGTGCCAGCGCGGGGCGGATAGATTGGCCAGGAGCGATTCTTGCCACCCTGGGACTTTGGAGTTTGGTTGTTGGTTTCATCGAATCTCTAAACCGGGGCTGGGGAAGTCCGCTGGTTTTCGGGAGTTTGATCCTTGGCGTCGGCTGTCTTTTTGTGTTCGTGTTTGTCGAGGCTGCCAGCACCTCGCCAACGCTCCCGCTCACCCTGTTTAAATCTCGAAGCTTCAGTGGCGCGAATTTGCTGACGCTCTTTTTGTACGCTGCTATTGGGATTTTCTTTTTTTTATTTCCCCTGAACCTGATCCAGGTCCAGGGATACTCCACCACCGCAACGGGCGCGGCCATTCTTCCGCTGATTCTCCTAATATTTTTTCTTTCTCGCTGGTCTGGCGGACTTGTCGCCCGCTATGGTTCACGGGCTCCGCTGATCGTTGGTCCTCTCATCGTCGCGTTTGGCTTTGCGCTGTTCGCCGTGCCGTCTACCGGAGGCGATTATTGGAGAGAGTTCTTCCCGGCGATAATTGTTCTCGGTTTCGGAATGGCAGTCACGGTGGCTCCTCTCACCACCGTCGTTATGAATTCAGCAAGTAAGGACCGAGTCGGCACGGCCTCTGGAATCAACAATGCCGTGGCGCGCGTTGCGAGCGTGCTTGCTATCGCAGTCCTTGGGATTGTGATGGTGAAAGCTTTTGCTTCTCAACTGAACCCCAGCCTGGCTCGACTGACGCTGCCGCCTGGTGTTCTGGCAGATTTGCAAGCGAACGAGACTAAACTCGCCGGTTTGCAGGTCCCCTCCGGCCTTAGTCCCAGTGTGAAACTTGCCATCGGAGGCTCCATTCGGGACGCTTTTGTATTCGGATTCCGAGTTGTCATGTTGATTTGCGCAGGGCTGTCTCTTGGAAGTGCGGCTGTGGCGTGGTCGTTGATTCCGAAAGATCGTGATCACTGAGAGCTGCATTCGAACAGTCTTCAGTAACTTACGCTGGCTGCGCCGTGGCAATCACCTCCGCACCGGTACCTGCAGGTCGAGTCGGACGCGCTGCACACCCTTGCTCTTGAAATCGAGAAGGCGCGCGGCCGTGGAGGAAACGTCAATGATGCGACCGCGGTCGACCGGACCACGATCGTTGACGCGGAGGGTGACGGCACGCCCGTTATCGAGGTTGGTGACGCGTACGTAAGTGCCGAGCGGCAGGGTTCGATGTGCCGCGGTTAAGTCATCCATGTCGAAAAGTTCACCGCTAGCCGTGGTCTTCCCATCGTGCTCCTCACCATACCAGGAGGCGGTGCCGATCTGAAAAGCCTTGCCCTTGATTGTGAGGAGGTTCTGGCTCGGCTTACTTCGAGAGTTATCGGAATCGATGTTAGTCGCTTTCCGGCTGGCGCCGGCTCCGGTGCAGGCCAGCAAAAGCAGGACGGCTAGTCCATCGGCGGTTGGTCGTCGCATTGCACCTCCGCATGCAAATTTTGTCGATATAGAAACTACGCAGGATCTGGCACCTGCGCTGCTTCGGCGCATGTCTCCCTGAGACTACAACCTAAGACTACCGCAATAGTACCGAGGCACCCATTGGGCTGATAACTGTTAAAGATGACAGGACCCTAAGGTGTCGTACAACGGATCGAGACTGCTCTCACAGCCGGTAAGCGGAAATCCCCCCGTGGGTGGGCCCAATGACACGGCGCGTCAAGGCGTTCGCCCAGAGAGACAATGACTGTTCCTTCTGACAGTAGGAAGTAGGCAGATCGGAGCGTAAACAATCCTATGAGGCTCGAAGTCCGCCTGCTGCATTTACGAGGATTATGGAAGGCTCTTCGCGTCTGTAATGTGGGCGCCGCCGTTAGAAGGGAAGCGCAGGAAGCGATTCTCGTCCAATAAGTCTTTTATGTCTTTGAGAAAGCCTTTGTAGAGTCCAGTGGACCATTGTCAAAGAGTTCTCAATGAGAAATGCCATAGCGATTCTCTGCTTCCATCTTGCAGCCCCGGCGGCGTGGCGTGCGAATTGGGCATGGGGTTTGCCGTTAATTGTATTAACCGTGGTCTTGCATGTTCTAGGTCTCGGGTTCATTAACAAGAAGGTAGCGGGCGTGTTTGGCCACATGACGGAGCGCCGCTATCCGATGTTGGTGTTCGCAGTGGTCATGGGAGCAACGACCCTGCTGGCTACGATTCTGCACGCTACGGAGGCGGGGATATGGGCTGCCGCCTACCAGTTCACCGGCGCTCTGCCTGACTTCAAAATGGCGATGCTCTATTCGCTGAATGCGATCACAACCTACGGCCACGAGAGTTTGCTTCTGGAGAACCGCTGGCAGTTGATGGGAGCCATCGAAGCGCTGAACGGATGCCTGCTATTCGGGCTTAGCACCGCTTTCCTGTTCGGTGTCATTCACAAAATCTGGTTATTAGGAGGGGTATCCAAGATCGATCAATAGCCTCCTCGTTTGCACGTCCCTTACTAAAGGTATGACATTGAAAGGCAACGAAAGGCAACACTCATGGCCGAAGCAACCTCAAACGTGGAATTTGCGCATAAGATTCACGAGCACGCCCATCATCATTCCTCGCCCGCCGATCACCGTGCGGAATGGATCGAGATCCTTGAGGCCCTGGTGCTCGCGATTGTTGCAGTGGCTACTGCCTGGAGCGGCTACGAGGCGGCGAAGTGGGATGCCCTCTCGGCACAAAATTATAACCTCGCGTCGCGGACTACAGTGGTGTCGCAAGAGAAGGCGACGCTGGCGGGCCAAGACCGCCTCTATGACATCACAACCTTCAACGGATGGGTTTCCGCCAAGCTGACGGGCAGAGAGAAGCTGGCTGCATTCTATGAGCGCCGATTTCGACCCGAATATGTCGTGGCTTTCGCCGCTTGGTGGAAGCTCGATCCGATCAACAATCCTTCTGCGCCTCCGAGCCCTACCTTCATGCCGGAGTACACCAACGCAAACGGCCAACAGTCCGTGACTCTGGCGGAGGATGCGAAGGGTTATTTCGAGAAGGGCGTAAACACGCGGGAGATTGGTGACAGGTATGTGAAGATCACGGTCTTGCTGGCTACCGTGCTGCTTTTGACCGCTCTCAGCCAGCGCTTCGAGATCTTTGGCCCCCGGGTCGCGGTCGTGACCATTGCTTTCATTCTGCTGGTGATCAGCGCGTACTCGATCTTGACCTTTCCACGAGCGTAAATCGACTCGACGGGCCAGGCCGCAATACCTTCAAGCCGGACTCGATCTCCTTGCTTAGCGAAGCCCCTGTTCAAATCACGATCAGGTCAGCGACGGATGAGAACAAAACCATCGCGCGAAAATGTCAAAACTGACAGTTGCTCGAAGCCAACCTTTCGCAGAGCATCCTGCTAGGAAACGCGGCCCGAGACCTTGCTAGGAAAGGACAAACAAATGCGGCGTATCAAAGATCTATCCACTTACAAAGTCGTCATCGGAAAATTGATGCCGATCGTTCTGCTGATGCTGGCAGCCACGTTCGCTTTCTCCGGCGGTCCGAAGTCGGAGACCATCGAGGCAAGTGCCATGGGTACGGGCACACAGATGGGCCAGGTGATCGGCGTCACCCTGGATATTTATGACTTCTCCACTCCGGAAGACAAGCAGATCCTGATGCAAGCTTTTACCAAGAGCCAGAATCAAGGCTTGGTCAATGCACTCTCCAAGATGAAGGCCGTAGGGCACTGCTCGATCACCGGGACGCTCGGCTATGACGTCAGCTACATCCGCATGGCCCCAACCGCGACCGGAAGAAAGATCTTGTTTGTAACCAATCGTCAGATCAGATTCGGGGAAGCTTTTTTTGACACCCAGTCGCAGTCCTTCAACTTGACAGCAGGCGAGTTCGAATTGAACGACAGCGATAAGAGCAAGAGCACGGGAGTTTTGTATCCCGCTGCTCAGCTGATCGTAGATCAGCAAGGGCAGCTCCAAGTTGACCTGAGGGAAAACGCCTGGAAACTCGTTGACGTTCTCGATTGGAAGGGAACGCCGGGCGTTAATTAGGCGGGAGGCTTGCTATGGACACTCGAAGGGTGTTTGCCATCCGGTATTTTGCTGCGTCGGTCGCGTGCCTTTTGCTGTCCTCGCTGATGGTGGCCCAGGAACAGCAACGCGGCAGCGAGAAGTATCTTTGCTCGGAGCCACATCCGGAGACAATCTGCACTGCAAAGAACACGTGCGGATCCACTTCTACTCCGTGCACCGTGGATATCAAACGAACTGCTTCTTCCGCGTCAGCCACCCCGGCTATTCCAGAGGCGAAATCGAATGAGCCTTTTTGTGTAAAGGCCGGAACCACTGTTACCTGGCGGAGTGCGTCCAAGAATACCGGGTTTGTGGTGGACTTTGGCCCGGACACTCCGTTTGGCATGGAAGCCATCATCGGCGGCTCCGATCGAGCTGTGTCGGCGGTTGCGAAAAAGCCGGGCTGCTACAAGTATTCCGCGGGAGCCTGTGTTTCGGGATCGATCTACGGAATGTGCGCCTCGGTAGAAACCGAACTTATCATAGGCGGCAGCGAGTAAGAGTGCGGGTGGCTCAACGGAGATAGGCGAGCGAGCCTCTCTACGGAAATTTTCTGCACGTGGAGGAGAGTGGATGTCGAAAGCAAGACCAACGATCGGAATCGACGGAGTGGCGCTTCCAGTCATGCCGCCGGAACGCGATGCGCGGGTGTGGGCAAAACTGGTGCGCATTATGTTCTACACCCCAGGCTTCCTGGCTATGCTGCTGCTCAAGGCAGGCGAACCGGAAGCCTTTGGCATCACGGTGGAGCTGCTGATGCTCTCCAGCGCGGCCGCCATCGTCGGGGGATTGTACGTTGGCACGCAATCAGCGAAAGAAGGCGCCGATGGCCCATCGAAGATCGGCACCTGGAGCGGATCGCTGGTGCTGGAGTTGCTCGCCGTGGTACCGCTACTATCTGCAATGCCGTCGTTATTCCATGAACTGGCGCACAGCAGGCTGCTGCATGCGGTGGCCCCCGCCTCCGTCGATATCACCTTGGGGGCCTCCGAACTGCTGCCGATGATGGCGATCCTGCCGTTCATGCTCTACCAGCTCGCGGGCTTCGGCACTCTGGACTACATCGTTTCGAAGCCAGTGAACTGGGCCATCAACATCGGCATTTTCGTCTTGATCATCACTGCCTACATCGCCAACCGTGAGGGTTCCTACGGTATGGAAAAGAAGCTCGTCTCGATTTTGGTGGTTGGCATGGTGATCACAGTGTTCTACGGCGTTCTCAAACTCAGGCAGATGCAGGCGATCTATGACGCGAAGTGCCCACCCAAGGCTTCTAAGTAAGGCACTCAAGCGCTCGGGTGCAGGGGCCATTCGACGCGATCTCTGCGGATGCGAGATCGAGAGATTTCTTTATGCTTGGCTTTAGGCTCGACCTCTGGGACTACCTGACATTTCTGGTGATTCTTCTTCTCGTCGGTGCTTTTCTAACAATAGCTGTGTTCATCCTGGGCTTGCCGGGGCGGATCGCCATCGCCCGCAAGCACCCCGACGCGGACGCGATCAACGTGATGGGCTGGCTGGGATTTCTGGCCGTTGTGCCGTGGATGCAGGCTTTCATGTGGGCGTTCAAGCCCACCGACGTTGTCGATATCCGCTACTTTCCGAAACAAGAGCAGCAGTACACCGAGGAAATGCTCGCGCGAATGAAGGGGGACACGGCGCCCAGGAGGAACCCGGAATCGGGCGAGGTGAAGTCCAAGGTAGTGACCGAGTCGGCTCTGTCTAAACGGGCGTCATGATCCTAGCATTTCTTATCACGTTTCTATTCATCCTTTTTGTCTGGCTGGTTTTCTTTAAATTCAAATGGCTGAAGTTCACCATGACGTGGGGAATCGTCACCGGCTTCTTCGCTGTTCATATATTTCTCATTTTTGTGATCGGCCTGCGCTTCGTTACCCCCTATTCGACGAACGCGAAAGTTGTTCAGTACACGATTCAACTAATTCCCCGCCTCCCAGAGCCGACTCTTGTGAGTGCCGTGTTGGTGCAAGCGGATGTTCCAGTGAAGAAGGGGCAACCGCTGTTCCAGTTCGACCGCCGTCCCTATGAATATCAGGTCAGCCAACTCGAGGCACAACTACAGGTCGCATCGGCGACCGCGATGTCTGCCAAATACAAGGTCGAACAGCTGAAGGCAGGCTTGGCAGCGGCCAAACAAGATGTGCTTATGTACAAGGCTGATCTGGAGGGCGCCGAACAAAAGGTGGTGCGCTCGAAAAGTGATCTGGAATATGCAAAGTTCCAACAACAGCTTTCCCAGGGTCTGGCGCAAAAAGGCGCGGGGCCGGAAGAAGATGCTCAGAAGTGGAACGCACAGATGAACGCGACCGAGGCCGCTGTATTGGAATCAACGGCCGAGGCCGAGCGCTCCCGCCTCAAGTACGAATCGCAGTGGCAAGGAGTGAATACGAACGTGGCTACGGCGGCCGCCCAGTTGAAGGAGAGCGAAGCTGCCGAAAAGCAGGCAGTTGCCACCATCACTATCGTGAAAGCTCAACTGGACTTGGCGCGCTATTACCTGGACAACACCCTTATGGTAGCGCCCGAGGACGGCCACATTGTTAATCTGCAAGTCCGACCGGGTATGGTCGCGGGGATCGTCCGTATGGGCGGTATTGCCTCATTCATCGTCGATAGTGACCGGTACCTTCTGGCCAGCTTCACTCAGGAGAATCTCAAATACGTGAAGGTTGGGCAACCGGTCGAAGTCGCGGTGGATCTTTACCCCGGCCAGATTTTTGAGGCGAAAGTGGACAGCATCTGGTGGGCCAATGGGCAAGGACAATACCTTCCCAGTGACATTATCCCGCAATTCGATCCGGCAAACCCGATGCAGCCGCAAGGGGAGTTTGCCGTGAAGATTTATCTCAATCATCTTTCCAAGGTTGTGCTTCCGATCGGAGCACAGGGTGCTGCGGCCATTTATACGGGTGGTGGGGGTTTCGCCGCACTTCGAAAAATCACCATCCGCATGCACACCTGGTTCAACTGGCTGTATCCGATGCCATTCTGATGAAACTCCTTGCGATGAACCCGCCTCAGAACAATCATCCGGTGTGGGGGCGAGGAGTGGATTGGTTGGCGCGCTGGATCTTCCTGGGGATCTTCCTGGGAACAATGGGAATCAGCTTTAGCGGCTGTGCACTCCACAGGCCGCCGCCGCACCCGACGATTGTCGATGAGGCGCTGCCCAAAGCAACACCTCTCCCCCCGAACTGGAGCGCAGCCCCAAATACTGAGAATGTCACCGGAGACTGGGTCAGATCTTTCCAAGACCATGGCCTCGAAGTAGTAGTCTCCGAAGCCATCGCCAGCAACCTTGATTTGCGCCAGTCTGCAGCGCGGGTGGAGGCCGCGCGCCAGAGCGTCGTTGTTGTCGGCTCGAAACTGAAGCCTCAGGTCGGCGCCAACTTCTCTGGAGCTACCACGCGTTCGAAGGACATGAACACGGTCGAGCAAAACCAGAGCAACATGGAGCTTGCGACGGTCGCATGGGAAGTCGATGTATGGGGCCGGCTTCGTGCCCAGCGTGCCGCCGCCCAAGAGAATTATGAAGCCGTCGCGCTCGATTACGCATTTGCCCGTCAATCACTGGCTGCCACCACGGCCAAGAGTTGGTATCAAGCCATCGAGACTCGTCAACTCCTCGCACTGACGGAACAGAGCGTTAACATATACGAGAAGCTGCTCGAGTTGGTGAAAATAAGACGGGGTGCGGGCAAGGTCGCGGACCTCGACGTCGCGGAAGCGAGTTATCAGCTCGATGAGGCCCAAACCCAACTGACCGTCGCAAAAGGCTTGTACAGCGACGCGCGGCGCACGCTCGAGGTGCTCGTCGGGCGCTATCCCGCAGCCGAATTGAAGGTGGCAGAAGCATTCGACCCCCTGCCGCCGCCGGTGGCCCCCGGAATTCCCTCCTCGCTGCTTGAGCGGCGGCCCGATATCATAGCCGCAGAACACCAGATATTGGCGGCGTTTCGAACCGAGGAAGCAACGAAACTCGCACTGCTGCCGGACTTCTCTTTTACGGTTAAAGGTGGGCGCCTGAGCGATCCATTGCTCTCCGTACTGGGTCTCAATCCCTGGCTGATTCACAGCGCGGTTGGAATGTTCGTGCCCATCTATGAGGGGGGAGCGTTGCGGGCGGAAATCAAGATCGCGACAGCGCACCAGGAGGAATCCGTCGCACACTTTGGGGGCGTGGCCCTGCGAGCATTTGCTGAAGTGGAAGTGGCGTTGAACAACGAAAGGTTGTTGGCCGAACGCCTCCCGTATATGGAGAACTCGGTCCGCGATCATACGGAAGCCGTGCGGGTGGCCAATCTGAAGTATAAAGCGGGTACTATGGACCTCCTGTCAGAATTGCAGTTGCAAACGGGGCAGATTCAGAGTGAGGCCGATCTCATCAAGCTAAATAGCGCTCAACTTACTAATCGCATTAGCCTGTATCTCGCCTTGGGGGGGAGCTTCGACAGTTCGCCGGCTACAACATTCCCGACTGCGACTGTTGCGATAAAACCTTAGTTTGCAGGAATGGCGCTCCAGTATTCGCGCGTGCCATTAGAGATAGCGGACATCGGTTCGCCATCGAAACAAGATGCCCTTAAACCGCAGTTGATTGTAGTGACGCGTCGAATACGATTTGATCATGGCACCATAGCAGTTCAAAGAAAGTGCGCGCCGAGTCGAGGTTCGTGCTTCGCTCGGAGGCGGGCAGCGTTTTTTCTATTAGCTCGCGGATACTGCTTTGCCCATCGATCGCGTCGAACCAGCGCCTTTCGGTTGGCCCGATTGGCAAGAACAAATCCCGGCAGGTATGAGTCTGGTTGATCAGAACCGCTGCGGCTCCGGGAGGCAGCCGATCCTGAACGCAGATTGTGTCCGACATTCGGATAGGTACATAGTCAAGCCAGGCGTTACCGGAAAAACTGATCTGTCGAGAGCGAGTGGCGCCCTCGTTTGGATACACAACGATGCTGTGGCGAACCATGGTGCCGCGAAACAGTTCGATCGCGGCATATTGTTCCGCGGGGGAGAGCCGTGCCATCCGCGCAGCCTGCGGAATCTTCGCGATGACACCGCAGTGAACGGAATAAGGCGCTTGTTTTATCCACCGGCCAAATGTCAGTCCCGCCTTGTCGATAAAGTCAAACAATTGCGGGACGGAATAGGCGCGATCCTGCGGGTGCAGCAGGGCGTCGGCAAGCGCTGCCTCGTGGCGAAAATCCGGAGCTTCCCTTAACAGGATTTCCAGCGGATGTCCCGGAGGCAACGCGCCCAGCGCGGCGACGAGATCCCGAATTTCCCCATCGCTCGCATGGATGCCGATCCGTCGGCAGAACTCCTGCAGCATGTAGATGCCCGCGCGTCCGTAGGGCGCGTAGACCATCAGATGCATTGCTCCATCCGGTTTAAGCACGCTGCGCAGAGCTCTGAGCCCAGCATCAGGATCGGCGAGATGGTGGAGCACACCGGTACAAACGATCTGATCGAAACTCATCCCCAGCTCATTTAGCTGTTCGATAGCAAGCTGATGGACCTCGAGATTCTTGAGATTGTATTTTCGCTTAAGCTGCTCGGTGCTGCGCACGCTTGTTCCACTGCTGTCGATACCGATCACTTGAGCCGCGGGCCAGCGCAACGCATGCTTGGCAGCCTGCGATGTTCCGCAGCCGGCGACAAGGATGGAGTGGTCTTCTTTATAGGCTCTTGTGGGCCAAAACAGATGGTAATCGGCGCGGCGTCTTTGCGGATTCTGCCAGAGCCGCTGATATTTCTCCAGATTTTCAACCGGGGGTGGATAAGGATAATGATCGTAGAAGTCCCTGACTTCGTCTGCTACATCAGGGAATGGCGATGGATGTTGTTGCTGACTCATCAAAGGTTAATCAGGAATTCCGAGAGCTGTTTTAATCAGAGCCATTCATTCGTAGTGCGCAATGCAGCGGAATCCGATGTGATTCATGCTGGTATCGACCATCTGCGGCTGCCGCGCCGCTGGACGGTAACGCAGACAGTAGTTCGGCGCACACAGGTGTGAGCCGCCTTTGACCACCTTGCGAGGAATCCGGAACTGCGCCTGCGCAGCATCATAACTCTTGTCGGGCGAGAGAATGCGTGGATTGACTGTCGGGCCGCAGCAGGGCGTGACCACTTCGTCGGCGTGGCGCGGGACAAACCAGTCACAAGTCCATTCCCATACGTTACCCGCCATATCGTACAAACCGTAACCGTTGGAAGGGAAGGATCCGATGGGGGAAGTTCCCTCGTAGCCGTCAAGCAGCAGGTTTTGCCAGGGAAATTCTCCCTGCCAACTGTTTGCCATGATCTTGCCGCCGGGAGAAGGATCGTCGCCCCAGGTAAACTTCTTTCCGTCAAGCCCGCCGCGAGCGGCAAACTCCCACTCCGCTTCTGTGGGAAGTTCTTTCCCGGCCCAGCGTGCGTAAGCTTCGGCGTCTTCATAAGCGACGTGAACCACGGGATGTTCTGCGAGACTCGCGAGCGAGGACTTCGGTCCCAGCGGATGGCGCCAACTGGTTCCCGGCGCCCAGGCCCACCAGTTGGAATAATTGCGTACGTCAACGGGGCCGGCGGTCTTTTGAAAGAGCATGGAGCCGGGTACGAGATTCTCGGGAGGTGCGCCAGGGAAGTCGGCAGGATTAAGCGGGCGCTCGGCCAGCGTTTTGTAGCCGGTCGCATCCACGAAGCGCGCGAACTGGTTGTTCGTGACTTCGTGGCAATCCATCCAGAAGCCATCCACGGTCACTTCGTGAACTGGCCGCTCTTCGGGATAGAAATCTTCCGAGCCCATGCGGAACGTGCCGCCGGGAATCCATGCCATTCCGGGATGGGGCGGATTGGCAGGGGTGTCGGCTTGTTTGTCTAAGGTCATGGGGCTATTTTGCGATTCACGGTCCTGACAGAGTCGCCCGGTTACACCCTGTAGCGATTCTTGTGTGATCATTAGCGTCGCCGCATTCAAAAATTCCCCGGCAGACCATGGTCCGCCGGGGAAGCTCTCAACGGTTCTGAAGGGGAGGTCTTTCGACTTCCCTCTCGATCGCCGTAACTTACTTGCCGACCAAAACGCCGTGATCCGCCTCGGCCTTCTGCTTGGCTGCTGCTGCCGCCGCTGACTTGGCTGCCGCCGCGTGATCCAACTGCGCCATCACCCCGTCGAGGTTGAATGATGCTGCCTTTTGGCGCGGTGGGTAATTGATGTAGTTCTGGATCTGGGCCGCCACGACCGCCTGACACTGGTAAAGCTGAGGAACGTGGTTGATCATCCAATCCCAGTAGACGTTCGAGTTGACATTGGCGCGCTCGAAAGGATCGCGCCGTAGATTAAATATGTAGGGAAGGCGCAGCTTCACCATCGGCTCCTGCCACACCGCGGTTGAAGTTGCACGTTGCTCCTCAAACACCAACTTGTAGTCGTTCACGCGCACCGCCATGACGCCGCCATCATCGCTGACATAGAAGAAGGCTTGTCTTGGGCTCTCCTTCGCTTCGCCTGTGAGGTAGGGCAGTACGTTGACTCCATCGATGTGTACCTTGAAAGTCTTGTCCCCGGCCTTATGACCAGTCAAGAGCTTCGTGCTCACATTTGGATCACCTGCAATTGCGAGCAACGTCGGCAGCATATCCTGGTGGGAAACGATGCCGTTCAGGGTTGAGCCAGCTTTGATCTTGCCGGGCCAGCGCATGAAGCATGGAACGCGCCAGGCGCCTTCCCAGTTCGTATCTTTCTGGCTGCGGAACGGCGTGTTGGCGCCATCGGGCCAGGTGTCGTTCTCGGGTCCATTGTCGGTGGAATACATGACAAAGGTATTGTCGGCGATGCCCAATTCATCGAGCTTGTCGAGCATCTGGCCAATTTGTTCGTCGTGGGTGACCATGCGATCGCTATAGTCGTCCTGACCGCTCTTGCCGCGGTTCTTATCGGCAAGGTGAGTTCGGAAGTGCATCGCCGTCGAGTTGTACCAGAGGAAGAAGGGCTTGTTCGCTTTGGCCTGCTTTTCCATAAAGCCCAGTGCGGCCGAAGTGATCTCCTCATCGATGGTTTCCATGCGCTTCTTGGTCAGGGGGCCGGTGTCCTTCACCGTCTGCTTGCCCACGCGGCCCCAGCGGGGATCCGTGGTTGCATCATCCTTGTCGGAGGCAAAGCTATGCATTACGCCTCTGGGTCCAAAGGCCTCCAGGAATTTGGGATCCTTCGGATAATCGGGGAGTTCCGGTTCCTCCTCCGCATTGAGGTGATAGAGGTTGCCGAAGAACTCGTCGAATCCGTGCACGCTCGGCAGGAATTCATTCCGATCACCGAGATGGTTCTTGCCGAACTGGCCGGTAGCGTAGCCGAGTGGCTTGAGCAATTCCGCGATCGTACAATCTTCCGCCTGCAGTCCGACGGTGGCGCCAGGCATTCCGACTTTCGTCAAACCGGTGCGGAGGGGGTTCTGGCCGGTAATGAAGGCTGCGCGTCCGGCGGTGCAGCTCTGCTGGCCGTAATAGTCGGTAAAGGTGACGCCTTCGGTGGCGACGCGGTCGATGTTCGGGGTGCGATAGCCCATCATTCCCCGGCTGTAGTGGCTGATATTCCAGGTTCCGATGTCATCGCCCCAGAGGATCAGGATATTCGGTTGCTTTGTAGCCATGATTTATTCCTTCCTTTAAGTTGATTTGGTGTTGCGATTGCCGGTCCGAGCCGGGAAAACACACCGAAAGGCGAAATGCCCCCGATGTTTCACTTGATTGCGATTTGCGTGCCGCCCGACGATGTTGAGGGAGGCGGTTGAGAGTGAACGCTATCGTGCGGCGCAGGCGTCGCGAGACTGAGCTCACTGAATGGCGATTGCGGTGCTCGGTTGCCGTGGCAGAAGCGGAACTTCTGACCGCTACCGCAGGGACAGGGATCATAGGGACTCCGCTTCGCGTCCTCGGTGGCAATCATTGCCATCACCTCGGAGCACGGGCGCCCGCGCTGCACTAGCTGGCCCATCATCCGCATCACGGGTTGAGTGTGGGTGAAGAACAGATACAGTCCGGAGCAGAGGTAGTTTTGTCCCGGATCGCCATCGCTGGACTGGGCGAATCGAGCCTGCGGACATCGC
>Ga0210389_10000443_pt1 | contig 38606 bp, 28 predicted proteins | sample IncBWH28OmetaG_FD_160127 | JGI IMG/M metagenome (GOLD analysis project Ga0210389, IMG submission 160127) | Forest soil microbial communities from Barre Woods Harvard Forest LTER site, Petersham, Massachusetts, United States - Inc-BW-H-28-O ... | reverse complement strand
CGGCCTCCCGATAGGCCATGGCGACCAGCTCTGGGCCCGCGGCGGCCTCGAGAAGCAACAGGTGCGAGGCGCCGGCGTCATGCCATCCGGTGATCAGGCCGTCGACCACCCGGCACGGGCGCCCGGGACCCAGCACCAGATCCGTCCAGCCGGCGGCCGGACGTACCACGCCATCGGCGTTCGCGGCCGACTCGAGAGCACGGGTCGCCGTGGTGCCGACCGCGATCACCCGGCTCCCGGCCGCGTGCGCCGAGTTGACCATCCGAGCGGTGGCCGCCGGCACCGCGAACCGTTCGGGAGTCGGTGGCTCGCCCGCCTCCGCCGACGACACCCCGGCATGCAGCGTGATCGGCGCGATCGCAATGCCGGCGGCCACCAGAGCGGTTACCAGCTGAGTGGTGAAAGGGCGCGCCGCACTGGGCATTTCGGCGCTTCCGGCGCTCCTGGCGAAGACGGTCTGGTAGTAGCGCAACGGCCATGCGCGCGGCACGTACGAATACCTGATCGGCCGGCCATACCGGCCGAGGTAGGAGGTGACGGCGCCTGCCGGACCCTCCAGGATCACCCGCGCGGTCCACAACCGTGCGCCCCCGACCCCAGGTTCCGGATACGACGACCCGATGACCAGCGCTGCGCCGCCGGGCAGGTCGATGCGTTCGCCCGGCTGGATGTCCGTGAGGTGCTCGGCCGTGTCCGCGAGCCGCGGTTCCACCACCCATAGTTTTTCGGCGCGCGCCATAGAGAAGTGCACGGCGATGAGCCGCCCGCCACGGCGGCCGTCAACGGCGGCGGGCAGGGTGGCGGAGTTGTTCACCACCAGGACATCACCGGGTCGCAGGTGAGCACCGAGGTCGGCGAATCGGGTGTGAGTGACCCCACCCGGCCGGGCGACCAGCAACTTGACCGCGTCCCGGGCGACGCCGTGAGCTTCCGGCGGCTCGAAGGCGTCGGAGCCGGGCGGCCGGTGGAAGTGCGTTTGCGGGCTCATCGCGAGAGTCATCAATGCGCTCCCGCCGTTGTCAGATCCGCCGCCCGGTAACGCCCGGCGGCCGGCCTGGTGTCCAGCAGGCGCAGCAACGCGGGGACTTTCGCCTCCGGCTCGGCGCGGTCGGAGATGTCCTCGCCGGGGAACGCCGCCTGATGCATCTCGGTCCGCATGTCGCCCGGGTCGAAGGCGTAAACAGCCACCGCCCTGGCCGCTGAGGTTACTGAGACCTCAGCGGCCAGCACGGCCGACAGCTGATCCAACGCGGCCTTTGACGAGCCGTATCCGCCCCAACCCGGATACGGCTCGACGGCGGCGTCGGAGGTCACGTTGATGATCACGCCGCCGTTGTCGGCCAGCGCCGGCAGCGTCGCCTGGATCAGCGCGAGCGGGGCGAGCACGTTGGTCTGATATACGGCCCACAACTGGTTCGGCGGGTAGTCGGCGAGCGCCGGTTGCGGGCTGGGTCCTAGTCGGCTGGCGTTGTTCACCAGCAGGCGGAGCGGCCCGGCCCGCAGTGCGCCGGCCACGAGTGCGGCACGATGCGACGCGTCGGTGATATCGCCGGGCAAGGCGATCAATCGCGTTGAATTCAGCTCTGCAGCAGTGGTTTTCAGTTCGACGGCGCGGCGGGCATCGCCGACGACGGCCCAGCCGCGCTCGAGCAACGCGGCGGTCACCGCTTTGCCGAAGCCACGAGACGCGCCGGTGACAATTGCGACGGGATGAGGTTGAGATCGAGTCATACGGCCATACTGGTAGTTAAAGTTGACTTTAAGTCAAGTCTTCAATTCGAGTAGGCGACATGGATAAGCGAGATTTGTTCACCGTCAGTGAGATAGCCCATCGCAGCGGCTTCGCTGCGTCGGCAATCCGGTTCTACGAGAGCCAGGGCCTGATCTCGGCGACCCGGACTGCCGGCGGTCAGCGCCGGTTCGAACGGCAGACGCTGCGGCGCCTGGCGTTCATCCGGGCCGCCCGAAACGTCGGGTTGAGCCTGGATGAGGTCGCCGACGCGCTGGCAAAGCTTCCGCAAAGCCGCACGCCGACCCGCGCCGACTGGGCCGGGCTGTCCAAAAGCTGGCGCGCACGCCTCGATGACCAGATCGCCGGGCTGATCGCGCTGCGCGACAACCTGGACTCGTGCATCGGGTGCGGCTGCCTGTCACTGAAGCGCTGCGCCATCTCCAACCCGGGCGACTCGGCAGCAGTCGCCGGATCGGGCGCGGTGTACCTGCCGAAGTCACTGCGACGGCAGCTAATCAGCCGATCTCCGGGGGCCGGCTAGCCCCGCGTGCTCAGCTCGACCTAGTCGGCGTCGGACAGCCGCTGCTTGAGCGCCTCGAATTCGTCCTTGACGCCGGTGGGCAGCTTGTCGCCGACGAACTCGAACCACTCTTCGATCAACGGCAGTTCCTTGCGCCATTCGTCGGCATTGACCACCAAAGCCTTTTCGACGTCGGCGCCGTCGACGTCCAACCCGTCCAAGTCGAGGTCCCCGGCGGTGGGGACGATGCCGATCGGGGTGTCCTGGCCGCCGGCCTTGTGCTCGATGCGGTCGACGATCCACTTCAGCACCCGGCTGTTCTCACCGAATCCCGGCCACAGGAAGCGACCGTCGTCGCCGCGGCGGAACCAGTTGACGAAGAACACCTTCGGCAGTTTCGACTCGTCCGAGTTCTTGCCCAGATCGATCCAGTGCTGGAAGTAGTCGCCGACGTTGTAGCCCAGGAACGGCAGCATGGCCATCGGGTCGCGACGGACGGTGCCGACCTTGCCCTCGGCGGCGGCGGTCTGCTCGGAACCCAGGGTGGCCCCGATGAACACACCGTGCTGCCAGTCGCGCGCCTGCGTCACCAACGGCACCGTGGTCTTGCGACGGCCACCGAACAGGATCCCCGAGATCGGCACACCCTGCGGGTCATCCCACTCCGGCGCCAGGATCGGGCACTGCGACATCGGGGTGCAGTAACGCGAATTGGGATGGGCCGCATTCGTTTCCGTCTCGCGGAAGTACCAGTCGTTGCCCTTCCAGTCGATGAGGTGCTGCGGGTCGCCCTCCAGACCCTCCCACCACACGTCGTTGTCGTCGGTGAGCGCGACGTTGGTGAACACCGTGTTGCCCGCGGCGATGGTGCGCATCGCGTTGGGGTTGGACTTCCAGTTGGTGCCCGGCGCGACCCCGAAGAACCCGAACTCGGGGTTGACCGCGTACAGCCGGCCGTCCTTTCCGAATCGCATCCAGGCGATGTCGTCGCCGAGCGTTTCGGCGCGCCAGCCCGGGATCGTCGGCTGCAACATCGCCAGGTTGGTCTTGCCGCAGGCCGACGGGAACGCCGCGGCGAAGTAGTACGCCTTGTTCTCCGGGGAGATCAGCTTGAGGATCAGCATGTGCTCGGCCAGCCAGCCCTCGTCGTGGGCCATCGCCGAGGCGATGCGCAGCGAGTAGCACTTCTTACCCAGCAGGGCGTTGCCGCCGTACCCGGAGCCGTAGCTCCAGATCTCGCGGGTCTCCGGGAAGTGGGTGATGTATTTGGTGTCGTTGCAGGGCCAGGGCACGTCCTCTTGACCGGGCTCCAGCGGGGCGCCGACCGAGTGCAGCGCCTTGACGAAGAAGCCGTCGTCACCCATCTTCTCCAGCGCGGCCTTGCCCATCCGGGTCATGGTGCGCATCGAGACGACGACGTACTCGGAGTCGGTGATCTCCACGCCCAGCTTGGGGTCGTCGGCGCCGAGCGGGCCCATGCAGAACGGCACCACATACATGGTGCGACCGCGCATGCAGCCGCGGTACAGGTCGGTCATGATGGAGCGCATCTCGGCGGGGTCCATCCAGTTGTTGGTCGGGCCTGCGTCGATCTCCCGCTGAGAACAGATGAAGGTCCGGGACTCCACCCGCGCCACGTCGGACGGATCTGACAACGCCAGGTAGGAGTTGGGGTGCTTCTTCTCGTTCAGCTTCGTGAACGTGCCGGCTTCGACCAACTGGGCGGAGAGCCGCTCACACTCTTCGTCGGAGCCGTCGGCGAAGACCACCCGGTCCGGCTGGGTGAGTTCGGCGACCTCCTCTACCCAGGACAGCAGCCCCGGGTGATTGGTCGGCGCGCTATCCAGACCGGGAATGGTCGCTGAAGTCATCGAACTCTCCTGGGTTCTTCTGCCTGCTTACGGCTCTCGTCGTTACGTATGCATTCGCCCACACAACTATTTACATGGTGGCGTTAACTACAGGTTATCCCGCGCCACTTGTCGGGGAAGCCTCGGGCGGGTATAAGCCTTCTCACATCAACGATTCAGAAGCTCCGCCAAACGCCGGAAAACGGCGTCATTCGTCCTCGTCGAGACCCGGTTTGTCGGTTTTTTCCTCGCTGCGATCCGAGGCGGAATTTCCGGATTGTGATACGCCCGATTCTCCCAGTTCGGCACGCACAGCCTCCAGCGCGGCCTGAACCGCCGGCATTTCCCGGTCACGCACCGCCGCGGCCCGCGCCGCGGCGATCGCGTGCTCGCGCAGTTCGCTGTCGATGGCGCTGACCTGGTCGGCCACCTGCGCGTTCTCGGCCTCGTCGCGGGCGATCAGCGCGCTGCTCAGCACCGACTCGGCGACCAGCACGCGGGTGGCGACCAGCTCCTCGACCACAGAACGCAGCGACGACGTGACGTCGCCCGCCCAACGGTCCAGCAACGCACGGTCGCGCAGCAGGCCGCGGATGTGGATCACCACGAACGTGACCGCCAGGCCGATCACCACGCACCCCGCTACGCCGGCGATGGCAAGGCCGGGACTCAGCCGGGAGGCCAGCCCGCCCACTAGGCGACCCAGCGTCAGCGCCACCCCCAATCCGAACCCGGCGCCCAGCAGCATCATCAGCCAGGTTTCCTGGCGCCGCGATTTCAGGGGCGGGGGCGAGACCTCGACGCCCGGCAGCTTCTCGAGCGCCGGCAGGGCCATCGGCACACCCATCACGTGCGCGACGTCGACGAGCTGGGTGGTGGTGCCCTCGCTCACCTCCGCGACCACCTCGTCGACGCGGCCGCGGGTGTGCGCCTCGAAGCGGGGCATGTTCCGCCGCGACAAATCCGCGGCGTCCTCCTGCAGTTCGGTACGCACCGACGAGCAACGGTTGCGCGCAAAGTAGGACAACTGGACCCTGGCCTGCTGGATCTGGCCGCGCAGCGTGACGGTGCGCTCGGTCTTCGACTGGCGCCGCTGCCGCAATGCCGTGCCGCGCTCTTCGCGCAACGTGTCAACGCGTGCCCGTCGGCCGGCGCCCTCCGCGTCGCGATCGAACCTTCTGGCGACCGTCTGCAGCCGGGAATCCCAGGCGCGCAACCGGTTTCGTCGTGCAATGTCAGGCTCGGCCAGGCGGGCCGCGACGGTCTCGACCAACTCGTCGACGATCGGTTCGCCCAGGTCGGGCGCGGCGGCCACACCGACCCAGGGCACCTTGGCATAGCGCGGTGCGTGGTCCGCGAGGATGTCGAGGTCGGCGGCAACCACGTCACGCCAGTTGCGGTGCACGTCGATCTTGGACACCACACCGACGACCACATCGGTGTTCTCGGCGGCGGCATCCAGTTGTGCACAATCGGATCCGGTCAGCTGGGCCGCCGCGGATACGACGAAGACCGCCGCGATCGGCGCATCGCCGGGTGCCAGATCCGTGGACTCGACGAAAGTGTGGCGCGGCAGCCGTTCGCGCAGCACCCCGACCACCGAGCTGACCCCGGCCATCCACGGGCCGGTCACCAACACCACGTCGCGGCGGTTGATGGCGGGCACCTCCAGCCGGGGCCCGATCGCTGCCACCAGAGCGTCGACCTGGGTGTTGGGGTCACCGGCGGCCTTGGGTGTCACCAGGACTCTCCGGGTAGCGAGCCGCAGGTCTGCGACCACAACCGCAGCGATCCCCTGGCGATGTCGGTGCCGCAGGCCCGATGCAGATCGCTCACCGGGCCCAAACGTCCAAGGCTGTAGCGCTGCCAATGCACCGCCCGCGGCAGGTGTGCAGCGGGATCGTCGCGATCCAGATTGCCGGGGGCCAGATCGGTGGGGCCCAGCCCCGCCGCCTCGGCCAGGTCAACGGCGACCGCCATGCGGGCGACCACCGTGTCGTCGCAGGACAGGAACCCGCTGATGCTGTCCCCGAGATCTCCCTGACCGACGGCCAGGGCCTCCAACTCCGCGACGACCTCGAGCATCCGCTGGTAACGCACCTCGGCACCGAGGGCAGCGACCGCGGTCAGGACGGCGTCGACGCCACTCATCCGGCGCAGCAACGCCCGCAACTGCGCCGGCGTCCTGCCCTGTTGGACGGCGGCGATGCCGAGCGCGGTGCCGAGCAGGTCGAGCGTGTCCAGCAAGCGCAGCCGCACGTCGGTGGGCACCGCAACGTCGGCGTCCAGGAACCCGGCGAAAGAACCGTCGAGGCAGGTCGCACCACCCGGATCGGCCGCCAGCACCCGCAGCGCAGCCCACAGCGCACCATCGAGGTCGTCCAGCGCGGCAACCGCGAGCAGACCGATCATCGGCTCCATCGGCACCCCGACGAGGGCGGACAGGTCCGCGCAGCGCATCCGTGCCGCCACCATCGGCTCGTCGCCCGCCCGTCCGGAAAGAGAGCCGGCCAGGTCGGCTTTGTTCAGCACCGCCAGCACCGGGCGTCCGGCGGTGCCGATCGCGTCGATGTCCTCGGGTTTGACCACCTCCGCGGTGACGTAGACAACAACATCGGCTCTTATTTCGTCGAATATTTCGCCCAAGGCGGGGGCGCTGTCACCGGCGCAGGTCGGCGGTGTCGCCCCGATCGTCGCCGTGATCCCCAATGCGCCACCGGCACGATCCAGGGCGTGCGCCACGGTGCTGCGGCCCACTCCGCCACGCCCGCACACCAGCACCCGCAGCGGCGCGGCTGCCCGCTCCGCGATCGCCGTCACGCGCGGGTCGGCGTGGCCGGCAGCAAAGCCGGCCAGCTCCTCGGCGAAAATCTGGTGTCCTCGTCTCGTCATGTCCTGCCCGTTCGATCCGCTCGGGCCGATTGCCCGGCCGGCGTTGCCCCGACCGGATCCGGCGTCGTCGCCGGGACCAGGTCCGTTTGCCGCCAAACCGCTCGAGTCCCACCGAATGGTGGCACCTGCGTCACCGAGATGCGAGCCACTGTCTATCTGTTACCAGTTGAAGGCAACTGTTGGGTATCAATCTGGACCAGGGGCGGCTACATCGGGGGTTCATGGGCCACCATGGACAAATGCATTCGCAACCCGGGGTGGGGACGTGTCCCGACACGCCGGTGGAGGTGGGGTTCGGCCGGCAGGCCGGACGAGCCACTGGAGAGGGCATGACCGCGCCCCTGCCGCCCGATCCGGACCGCCCCGAACCGGGTTATCTTCCGGCCACGGGTTTCCGCTCGCGGCGTTCGGCGCTTTCCGGCGCCCAGCGCGAGACCTGGGAGCGGCTGTGGCCGGAACTCGGCATCTCGGGGGGGACTGCCTCAGGGGGGCGCGAGGGCGCGGAGCCGCTGGACACCGGCGTGTGGTTTGGCCGTGTGGCGCCGGTGGTGCTCGAGATCGGCTGCGGCAGCGGCACCTCGACATTGGCGATGGCCAAGGATGAGCCCGGCATCGACGTGATCGCGGTGGAGGTCTACCGCCGCGGGCTGGCGCAGCTGCTGTGCGCGATAGACCGGGAGCGGGTTGGCAACATCCGGTTGATCCGCGGCAACGCGATCGACGTGCTCGCGCATCGGATCGCACCGGGCTCGCTGACCGGGGTTCGGGTCTTCTTTCCGGATCCGTGGCCCAAGGCTCGGCACCACAAACGCCGGTTCCTGCAACCGGCCACGATTGGCCTGATCGCCGACCGGCTACTCCCCGGCGGTGTGCTGCACGCCGCGACGGACCACCCCGGCTACGCCGAGCACATCGCCGAGGCCGGCGATGCCGAACCGCGGTTGGGCCGGGCCGACGCGGGTAGCCGGCTACCGATCTCGGTCGTCCGGCCGACCACCAAGTACGAGACGAAGGCGCACGACGCGGGGAACTCCGTGACCGAGTTCGTCTGGAGAAGGCTCTAGAGAAAGCAAAGCAATGACATGGGGACTATGAGCCTGGAAGAGACCGCAGCGGCATCGCAACCCCTGGCGTCACCGGGAGTGCCGTCCGGTGCCGCGCTGGCGAGCCTCTCACCGGCTCCGGGTGGACGCGTTCTGTTGGTGTGGGACGCGCCCAACCTCGACATGGGCCTGGGCTCGATCTTGGGCCGTCGCCCGACAGCCATGGAGCGCCCCCGGTTCGACGCACTGGGTCGCTGGCTGCTGACGCGCACGGCGGAGGTCAGCGCGGGGCATCCGGGCGCCGTGGTCGAACCCGAGGCCACCGTCTTCACCAATATCGCTCCGGGCAGCGCCGATGTGGTTCGACCGTGGGTGGATGCCTTGCGTAACGTGGGGTTTGCGGTCTTCGCCAAGCCGAAGATCGACGAGGATAGCGACGTCGACCGCGACATGCTCGCCCATATCGAGCTGCGGCGCACCGAAGGTCTCGCGGCGCTGATCGTGGCGTCCGCCGACGGTCAAGCTTTCCGTCAGCCGCTGGAGGAAATCGCACGCGACGGCATCGGTGTTCAGGTGATCGGATTTCGCGAACACGCGAGTTGGGCACTAGCGTCGGATACCTTGGACTTCGTCGATCTGGAAGACATCGACGGCGTTTTCCGGGAGCCGTTGCCGCGAATCGGCCTAGATTCGCTGCCTGACCAGGGCGCGTGGCTGCAGCCGTTCCGGCCGCTGTCCGCGCTGCTGACCGCGCGTGTGTGACACTGGAAAACCGATGCGCGGGTCGCTACAGATCCAGTAAGGAGCTTACGTGTTCGCCTGGTGGGGTCGAACTGTGTACCGCTACCGGTACATCGTGATCGGGGTCACGGTAGCTCTGTGCCTTATCGGCGGCGCATTCGGGCTGAGCCTGGGAAAGCATGTCACACAGAGCGGTTTTTACGACGACGGCAGTCAGTCCGTCAAGGCCTCGATCATCGGCGACAAGGTCTACGGCCGCGACCGAACCGGGCACATCGTCGCGATCTTCAAGGCGCCGGACGGCAAGAACGTCACCGACCCGGCCTGGGCCAAGCAAATCACCGATGAGATCAACAAGTTCCAGCAGGACCACCCTGACCAGGTGCTGGGCTGGGCCGGCTACCTTCGGGCGCCGGACAGCCCCAGCTCGGTCATCCAGGGCATGGTCACCCCGGACAAGAAGTACACATTCGTCACCATCCCACTCAAGGGCAACGACGACGACTCCATTCTCAACAACTACAAAACCATCGCGCCCGACCTGCAGAAGCTCGACGGCGGCACGGTCCAGCTCGCCGGCCTCGAGCCGGTCGCCAATGCCCTGACCGGAACCATCGCCACCGACCAGCGCCGCATGGAGGTGCTGGCGCTGCCGCTGGTGGCGGTGGTGCTGTTCCTGGTGTTCGGCGGGGTGATCGCGGCGTGCCTGCCGGTGATGGTCGGCGGGCTGAGCATCGCGGGCTCGCTGGGCATCCTGCGCCTGATCGCCGTCTTCGGGCCGGTGCACTTTTTCGCCCAACCGGTGGTCTCGTTGATCGGCCTGGGCATCGCCGTGGACTACGGGCTTTTCGTGGTGAGCCGATTCCGGGAGGAGATCGCCGAGGGCTACGACACCGAGACCGCGGTGCGACGCACGGTCATGACGGCGGGCCGCACGGTGACCTTCTCGGCGGTGCTGATCGCCGCGTCCGGGGCCAGCCTGCTGCTGTTGCCGCAGGGCTTTGTGAAGTCGCTGACCTATGCCCTCATCGCGGCCGTGACACTTGCGGCCGTGCTGTCGATCACGCTGCTACCCGCGTGCTTGGGGATCCTGGGTAAAAATGTCGACGCGCTCGGTGTGCGGACCCTGTTCCGGGTGCCGTTCCTGCGCAACTGGTGGGTGTCGCGCGGCTACCTCAACTGGCTCGCGGATCGCCTGCAGAAGACCAAGACCCGCGAAGAGGTCGAAGCCGGGTTCTGGGGCAAGCTGGTCAACTTCGTGATGAAGCGGCCGCTGACCTTCGCCATCCCGATCGTTGTCGGCATGATCCTGCTGGTTATCCCGCTGGGCAACCTGTCCTTCGGCGGCATGAGCGAGAAGTACCTGCCACCCAACAATCCGGTGCGCCAGGCCCAGGAGCATTTCGACCAACTTTTCCCCGGGTACCGCACCAATCCGCTGACATTGGTCATCCAGTCAACCAACCACCAGCCCGTCACCGACCAGCAGATCGCCGACATCCGCAGCAAGGCGATGGCGATCAGCGGGTTCAGCGACCAGGACAACAACCCCGCCAACATGTGGCAGGAGCGCAGCTACGCGCCGGATGCGTCCAAGGATCCCGCGGTGCGAGTCCTGCAGAACGGGCTGATCAACCCGAATGACGCGGCCAAGAAAATCAACGACCTGCGCAGCATCACGCCGCCGAAGGGCCTCACGCTATGGGTCGGTGGCACCCCGGCCCTCGAGCAGGACTCGATTCACAGCCTGGTGGCGAGGGCCCCACTGATGGTGCTCGTTTTGATCACCACCACCATGCTGTTGATGTTCCTGGCGTTCGGGTCGTTCGTGTTGCCCGTCAAGGCCGCGGTGATGAGCGCGCTGACGCTCGGGTCCACGATGGGCATATTGACGTGGATCTTCGTCGACGGGCACTTCTCCAAGTGGCTGAACTTCACGCCAACACCCTTGATGGTGGTGATCATCGCCCTGGTCGTCGCGGTGGGATATGGCTTGGCCACCGACTACGAGGTGTTCCTGGTGTCCCGAATGGTCGAAGCGCGCGAAGAAGGCATGTCGACCCAGGAGGCCGTCCGGATCGGAACCGCGACCACCGGCCGGCTCATCACGGCGGCCGCGCTGGTCCTTGCCGTGGTCGCCGGTTCATTTGTCTTCTCCGACCTGGTGATGATGAAATATCTGGCATTCGGCCTGATGGCGGCGCTGTTGCTGGACGCGACGGTGGTGCGGATGTTCCTGGTGCCCTCGGTGATGAAGCTGCTCGGCGATGACTGCTGGTGGGCTCCGCGCTGGGCGCGGCGCCTGCAGAACCGCATCGGGCTCGGCGAGATCGACCTGCCCGACGAGCGCAAGCGGCCCACCCTCAACGGGCGTCCCTCGCGGCCTCCGGTCGTGACGCCCAGCCTGGTCGCCGCCACTGCGCGCCCCGCGCACGACCCCACGCACCCCGGCGCGCTGGAGCCGCCGCGGCCGGTGCGCTCGGGCCCGCCCGAGCCCAGGCCGGCAGCGGAGCTGCCCGCACCGTCGGGCGCCAGCACCGCGCGCATCCAGACCGGGCCCAGCCAACCGACCGCCAGCACGTCGCGCCACTCGGTTCCCGCCAACACCAACGCGGTTCCCGGCGGCCCGGCCGCGCCCGGCCGTCAACGACCCGAAGACCGCCGTCCCGGCAGCTCCACGCCGCCGGCCCCGCCCCGCGCACAGGGACCGGCCTCCCCGCCCACACCGTCCAGCGGACAAACCCGGGCCATGCCGGTGCCGACGAGCCGTTCCGACGACGACAAGGCCGACCCGGCCGACCCGACGGCCGCCCTCCCGGTCATGGGTAGCGACGCCAACGACTCCGACGCCGCCACCGAGAAGCTCAACGCCCGCGGCCAAAGCGACAATGGTGACCGGCGCCGCCGCGGCGGCGGGGGCCTCAGCGCCCAGGACCTGCTGCGCCGCGAGGGACGGCTGTAGCCCCGAAAGCCCTGGAGAGCCCGAAAGCCCCCGAAAAGCTCAGTTCGGGTCGTCGTTGGGGTCGTCCGCCGTGGCCTGGACCATCACCCCGAAATCGTCCTCACCCTCGGTCTGCTTTTCGACCTCGGCGGACGGATCGGGAGCCAGCAGCACCTGTATCGCATTGTTGAGGAATGCGACCGTTGGAACGGCCAGCAACGCGCCGACGATCCCGGCGAGCACACCGCCGGTGGAAATGGCCAGCACCACCGCGAGCGGGTGAATCGACACCGCGCGGCCCATCACCAATGGCTGCAGCAAATGAGCCTCGAGTTGGTTCACCGCGATGAGCAAACCCACCGTGATCAGTGCGTAGAGGAATCCCTTCGCCAGCAGGGCCACGATCACGGCCAGAAAACCCGCGATCACCGCACCCACCAACGGGATGAAGGCACCGAGAAACACCAGTGAGGCCAGGGGCAGCGCCAGCGGAATGCCCATGATCGCCAACCCGGTACCGACACCCGCGGCATCGGTCAGGGCGACCAGGAAGGTGGCCCGGATATACGCGATCAGCGATCGATAACCGGCGCGGCCCGCCTCGCGCACCCGCTCCCGGACGCTGACGGGGAAGATTTTGGTGACGTAGTGCCAGATATTGCGGCCGCCGTACAGGAAGAAAATGAGCGTGAACAGCACCAACACCGCGGCTGTCACCAGCTCGGTGACGGTTGCTGCGGTGGCCAGCGCACCACTGGTCAGCTTGGCCTGATTGTTGTGCAGCGCCTGGATCGCGGCGTTGCCCGCGTTGCCGATCTGTTCGCCACGCACGTGCAACGGCCCTTCGATCAGCCACTTGCGGATGGAGTCGATGCTGCGGGTCACCTGTTCGGTCAGGTCGGGCAAGCCGTCGATGAACTGGATGATGACGAACGCAAGGATGCCGCCCAGGATGGCGAACCCGACGAGCAAGACCAGCGCCACCGCGGCACCGCGCGGCAAGCCCCGCCGGTCGATCCAGTCAACTGCCGGCACCAGCAACGCACTGATGATCAACGCCAGCAACACCGGAACGACGACGATCTCGAGCTTGTCTATGACCCAGAGCAGCGCGACCGCCGCGGTCAGGATGATGAGCAAACGCCACGCCCAGGCCGCGGCCTTGCGGACAAGCGGCTCGACCGCGGTGTCATCGAGGTTTGCTGACATGGTGTCACCCTATCTGGCACGGTCCACCGGCGAAGGCCAACAGAGGTCGTCCGAAGACCGGCCCGAGCCCCTCCCCAGGGCCGCCCCGGCGCCCCCGGCCGGCACGATCCGGTTACGACGACGACACGGTCGATGCGGCGCCTCGTTGGCCGCGCCACCTGCGCGGTTACCCTAAAGTACGTGTCGCACGACGCACTCACCCGCAAGCTTCATCTGGCGCGCGCCGGGGCAGGTCCCCGTGTGCCGGTGGCTGCGGCGCACGCTGGGGGTGTCGGCCCACCCGCCCGCGAGGAGAACCCGCGCGGCAAGTACTGGTGGGTGCGATGGGTGATTCTCGGCGTCGTCGCGATCGTGCTGGCCGTCGAGATCGCGTTGGGCTGGGACCAGCTGGCCAAAGCCTGGGTGAGCCTGTATGAGGCCAACTGGTGGTGGTTGCTCGCGGCGGTGTTGGCAGCGGCCGCGTCGATGCACAGCTTCGCCCAGATTCAGCGCACCCTGCTGAGATCCGCCGGTGTGCACGTCAAGCAATTGCGCTCCGAAGCCGCCTTCTACGCCGCCAACTCGTTGAGCACCACGCTGCCCGGCGGCCCGGTGCTGTCGACGACATTCCTGTTCCGTCAGCAACGCATGTGGGGCGCCTCGACCGTCGTGGCGTCGTGGCAATTGGTGATGTCCGGTGTGCTGCAGGCGGTGGGTCTGGCGCTGCTCGGCTTGGGCGGGGCCTTCTTCCTGGGCGCGAAGAACAACCCGTTCTCGTTGCTGTTCACGCTTGGCGGCTTCGTCGCGTTGTTGCTGCTGGCCCAGGCGGTGGCGTCGCGGCCGGAGCTGATCGAAGGCATCGGCACCCGGGTGTTGGCGTGGGTCAACTCGGTGCGCGGCAAGCCGGCGGACACCGGCCTGGACAAATGGCGCGAGACGCTGATGCAGCTCGAATCGGTGAGCCTGAGCCGGCGCGACTTGGGGGTGGCCTTCAGCTGGTCGATGTTCAACTGGATCGCCGACGTGGCCTGCCTCGGCTTCGCGGCGTACGCGGCCGGCGACCACGCCTCGGTCGCCGGGCTGACGGTTGCGTACGCGGCCGCTCGCGCGGTCGGCACGATTCCGCTGATGCCGGGCGGGCTGTTGATCGTGGAGGCGGTGCTGGTGCCCGGCCTGGTGTCGAGCGGCATGTCCTTGCCCAACGCGATCTCGGCGATGCTGCTCTATCGGCTGATCAGCTGGCTGCTCATCGCCGCGATCGGCTGGGTGGTGTTCTTCTTCATGTTCCGCACCGAGAACGCCACCGACTCCGACGACGACCCGATCACCGGCCCGTTGCCCCGCGTGCAGCTGCAGGGCGACCATTTCGCCGACCCGACCGAGACCGCCCTGCAGGGTCCCGTGCCACCGCCCGAGCAGATCCCACACAGCGACAGTTAGCCGAGTCCCGGACATCTCGCAAATGGGCTGCAACACAAGGCTCTTGACGGCGGAGTTCCCCTGGCAGTGCCCGGGGCCCGCGGCGGCCATCCGACATCGTGCCATCCCGGACCCGGTTGCCGCCCAAGCCCACAACGCCATGGCCGGCTAATGGGACCGAAATCCCCCTGGTCACCGGTTCACAACGACTGCGCAGCGTCTTGGCAACATCGCTGTCTTTGCAGCTCAGGAACCAGATAAGCGCACATCATCCACAGGGTGCTGCGGTAATGTCGCCTGCACGCATTGCGTCAGAACCGGGGAGTGAAGAAAATCCAGCAGTTCATGATGCGCCTTAGTCGCAGCCTGCGTAGGTACCGCTGGTTGGTCTTCACAGGCTGGTTGCTGGCATTGGTGCCGGCGATCTATCTGGCGATGACGCAGTCCGGAAATCTCACCGGCGGTGGTTTCGAAGTCGCCGGCTCGCAGTCGTTGGCCGTCCACGATCAACTCGAGGACCTCTACCACGAGCAGGGAGCGTCCTCGCTGGCGCTGGTGGCGGCCCCCCGCCCGGACGCCAGCTACCAGGACATCAACGACGCGGTCGCCCAGCTGCGGCAGATCGCCGGCGAGTTCCCCAACGTGACGGAGGTGCCCAACCCCACCCAGCGGCCACCGCAACCGGACCGGCCGTATGTGGTGTCACTGCGGCTGGACGCGCACAACGCCGGCACCAGTGACCTCGCCAAGCAGCTCCGCAAAAAGGTTGGCGTCAAGGGCGATCAATCCGGTCAAACGGCCAACGGAAGAGTGCGGCTTTACGTCATCGGGCAGGGCGCGTTGAGCGCCGCCGCGGCGGAAAACACCAAGCGCGACATCGCCGCGGCCGAACGCTGGAACCTGCCGATCATTTTGATCGTCTTGCTGGCGGTGTTCGGTTCGCTCGCCGCGGCGGCGATCCCGCTCGCCCTGGGCGTCTGCACGGTTGTGGTCACCATGGGCCTGGTCTACTTCTTGTCCGCGTACACCACCATGTCGGTGTTCGTGACCTCGACGGTGTCGATGTTCGGGATCGCGCTGGCGGTCGACTATTCGTTGTTCATCTTGATGCGCTTCCGCGAGGAATTACGCACCGGCCGGCGGCCGAACGAAGCCGTGGACGCCGCGATGGCCACGTCCGGGCTCGCGGTGGTGTTGTCGGGGATGACGGTTGTCGCCTCCCTCACCGGGATCTACCTGATCAACACCCCGGCACTGAAGTCGATGGCCACCGGAGCGATTCTGGCGGTCGCGGTGGCGATGCTGACGTCGGCCACCTTGACCCCGGCGGTATTGGCGACATTCGGCCGGTCGGCCGCCAAGAGGTCCGCGTTGTTGCACTGGTCGCGCCGGCCGGAGAGCACGCAGTCCCGGTTCTGGAATCGCTGGATCGGATCGGTGATGCGCCGGCCGTGGATATCGGCGATGGCGGCGGCGGTGGTCCTGCTCGTCATGGCCGTGCCGGCCGCGTCGATGGTGCTGGGCAACAGCCTGCTGCGCCAGTTCGACTCGTCGCACGAGATCCGCGCCGGGGTGGCCGCGGCCGCCCAGGCGCTCGGGCCCGGCGCGCTGGGCCCGATTCGCGTGCTGATCACCTTCCCCGACGGCGGCGCGGCTTCGCCCGAGCACAGCCAGACCATCGCGGCGATCCGTCAGCGGATGACGCAGGCCCCCAACATCGTCTCGGTGTCACCGCCGCAATTCGCCGAGGACAACGGCAGCGCTCTGCTGTCCGCCGTGCTGTCGGTCGACCCCGAAGACATGGGCGCCCGTGACACGGTCGGCTGGATGCGCACCCAGCTGCCCAAGATTCCCGACGCGGGAACGGCACGAGTCGACGTCGGCGGCCCGACCGCGCTGATCAAGGACTTCGACGACCGGGTATCGCAGACCGAGCCGCTGGTGCTGCTCTTCGTCGCACTGATCGCGTTCGTGATGCTGTTGATCTCGATCCACTCGGTGTTCCTGGCCTTAAAGGGCGTGCTGATGACGTTGCTGTCGGTCGCGGCCGCCTACGGCAGCCTGGTGATGGTCTTCCAGTGGGGCTGGTTGAAGGATCTCGGCTTCACCCAGATCAGCTCGATCGACAGCACCGTTCCCCCGTTGGTGCTGGCGATGACCTTCGGGCTGTCGATGGACTACGAGATCTTCCTGCTCACCCGCATCCGGGAACGCTTCCTGCACTCGGGGAACACTCGCGATGCGGTCGCATACGGCGTGAGCACCAGCGCCCGCACGATCACCAGCGCCGCCCTGATCATGATCGCGGTGTTCATCGGCTTCGCGTTCGCCGGCATGCCGCTGGTCGCCGAGATCGGCGTGGCGTGCGCCGTCGCGATCGCGGTGGACGCCACGGTCGTGCGACTGGTCCTGGTCCCGGCGCTGATGGCGATGTTCACCCAGTGGAACTGGTGGCTGCCGCGATGGTTGCGCCGGATCTTGCCGTCGGTCGACTTCGACAGGCCGCTGCCCGAGGTCGACCTCGCGGACGTCGTGGTGATCCCCGACGACATCTCGGCACTGATCGCGCCCGGTGCCGACCTGCGGATGGTGCTCAAGTCGGCCGCGAAGCTGCGGCACTTGGCGCCCGACGCCATCTGCGTGGCCGACCCGCTCGCCTTCACCGGCTGTGGGGCCGGCGACACGGAGCCCGAAAGCGGCTCGAAAGACGACTCCGGGAACGGCGCAAAGGCGCGCGGCCGTGGCCCCGGGCAGATTCCCCACCAGGTGAACATCACCGATGACGCCGAAGTGGTCGCGGTGGGCCCGGCGGGCACGGGATCTTCTGCCAAGACCGGCACCAACGGTCAGACCAGGGGTCAGTCCGGGGCCAAGAAGCTGGTCGGCGGGCTGGCGTCCCGCAACGGCATCGCCCGGGCGATCGCCGGGGGGGATCGGCCGGTTCATCCGGTCACGTTGTGGCGGGGCCGGCTGTCGGTCGCCATCGACGCGCTGGAAACGCACGGAGTCTCCAACGCCGACAACACAGAGGACCTCAAGTACGAGCGGCGCAGCCCGGTCGAAACCACGCACGTGCAATTGCCCACCGGCGATCGATTGCTCATCCCGACCGGTGCCGAAGCGCTCCGCCTCAAGGGCTACCTGATCATGTGCCGTAACAGCAGCCGCGATTACGCCGAATTTGCTGACATGGTCGAAACGGTGCAGCCCGAGACCGCTGCGCAGGTGCTGGGTGCAATGGACACGTATTACTGTTGTCAAACACCCAGGCGGCAATGGATCGCCACGCAGTTGGTCCGTCGGCTCGCAGATCCACATCCTTGCGATTTCCGCGACGATAAGTTTTCGGAAGCCGACGCGAAGGCGGACTGGGACCAGGTCAAGCAGCGCTGCCTGTCGGTGGCCGTGGCGATGCTGGAGGAGGCGAGGTGACGTTGGCAGCCGCCCGCAGCGAACCAAGCCCGGCACCGCCGCCCCAGCGCCCCGCGGGCGGACAGCGCAAACCTGCCGACGGAACCGACCAAGCACCCGACCAACCGGTGGAGCTATGGCCGACCGTCGCCATCCGTTCGGCGCTGCAGGGCGGTGACATCGCCACCTGGAAGCGCATCGCCGCCGCCCTGAAACGCGACCCCTATGGGCGCACCGCCCGTCAGGTCGAAGAGGTCCTCGAGGGGACGCGGCCCTACGGCATCTCCAAGGCCCTGTGGGAGGTGCTGGAGCGCGCCCGCGCCCACCTGGACGCCAACGAGCGCGCGGAGGTGGCCCGCCACGTGCGGCTCCTGATCGACCGGTCCGGCCTGGCCGAGCAGGAATTCGCGTCGCGCATCGGGGTGTCCCCCCAGGATCTGGCGGCCTATCTCGACGGCAGCGCCAGCCCGTCGGCCGCGCTGATGATCCGGATCCGCCGGCTGTCGGACCGGTTCGTCAAGGTGAAGTCGGCACGCTCGGGCGAATCCAACTGATCCGTCAGCGAGAATTGATCGGCGTCACGTCCGACACCAGCCAGTTGTCGCCCTTCTTGGTCAGCGCGACGCGCAGCGCAGGCACCGCCCGACTGGGCGGCTGCCCGGGCGAGGTCTGGGTTACCCGCAGGATCACCGCCACGCTGGCCGCTGACGGCCCGAGGGCCTCGACCCCGGCCGACAGCGTGGCGGCCTGCGCCGTGATGTTGTGTTGGACCAGGTCGGCGCTGGACTTCTGGTACTGCTCCTTGAACGCGCCCGCCTGTTCCGGCGCCATCATCGCCGCGGCCCGGTCGATGGAGCTCGTCGGGGAGCTCGGGCTGAACGACGCCATCGCCTCGGCCAGGCCGGTGGCGACCCGAACCACCTCGCGGGAATCCTCTTTGAACTCGTGGTCCGAGCTCGTCCAATGCGTGTACTCGGTCAGGACCGCCGCCGACACGGCGGTCGCGCAGACAACGACAACGGCCAATCGCAGCCCCGGTGCGTCGTCGTCGGTGCCGACGCTCACTGAATCGCGGCGCAGCAGCCAGAAGTTAACCGCAGCGCCTTCGACGATCAGCAGCACCAGCACCGAGCACGTCGACACCCACCATCGCGGCCAGTCGAGTACCACTCCGATCATCAGCAGTGCGCCGACCGCGGCCAGTGGCGCCACGATGTCGAACGCCAGGAGCCGCCAGAGGTTTCTCATCGGATGGATTCCAGCGCGGAGATCATCAGTTTGCCGTCCACCTCGGAGACGTCGAGCCGCAAGTTCCAGTGCACCGTCTGCGGCTTGACGCCGATGTTCTCGCTGACCGACGTCGCGACCAGCATCACCGAGTCCGTTCGGGTGGCTAACGCCGGCAACTTGGTGGTGACCACGGGCCGGGCAACACCGGGCTGGGTGTCCAGGTCATGGTGTACCGCTTCGACCGCTACCGCATCGATTCGGCCGGCGCTCTGCGACTGCAGCTTCTGTACCACCTGCCGATAGGGCTGCATGGCCGCATCGAAGTCGACGTTGAGTTCGCCGACCGTCCCGTCATGCAGCCGCTGCAAGCTGGCGTCGACGTTGCCGCTGTTCATGTTGATCAGCACGCCCGCCCAGTCGGCGGCGGTCTGCATGACGCGGGTCAGGCGGGCGCGTTCGTTCACCTCGGCGCGGTGATTCGACCAGATGATCGCGCCGAGCACCACCGCGGCGACCGACAGCACGCCCAGCACGGTCGACGCGATGCCGTAACTGGAGAACATCCGGCCGGCCCCAGGTTCGGGCCCGGAAGCGCCGGGGCCGGAGTCGTCGTCGGGCTCGACGGACTCTTCCTTTGTGTCGCGGGTCGCTGGCTTGGTTCGCTCGCCGTCGGGCATGGCCCGATCGTCGCACCCAAAAGGAGATGGAAGGATGGCGGGGTGACGCTAGAGGCCATCCAATCGGGCATCGACCTGAGCTATGTCGACGCGGACGCCCGCCCGCAAGACGACCTGTTCGGACATGTCAACGGCCGCTGGCTGGCCGAATACGACATGCCGCCGGACCGGGCGACCGACGGCGCCTTCCGCCACCTCTACGACCAAGCCGAAGAGCAGGTGCGCGACCTGATCACCGAAGCCAGCGAAAAAGCGGGCCTGGCGGACTCGGACTCGGACGCGGACGCGCAACGCATCGGCGACCTCTATGGCAGCTTCCTCGACGAGGAAGTCGTCGAACGCCGGGGCCTGCAACCGCTGCACGACGAGCTGACGGTCATCGACGGCGCCGCCGACGCCACGGCGTTGGCCGCCGCGGTGGGCGCCCTGCAACGCACCGGGGTCGGCGGCGGCGTGGCGATGTATGTGGACACCGACGCCAAGAACTCGGCTCGCTATCTGGTGCACTTCACCCAGTCGGGCATCGGGCTGCCCGACGAATCGTATTTCCGCGACGAGCAGCACGCCGAGGTGCTGGCGGCCTATCCGAAGCACATCGCGCGGATGTTCGGCCTGGTCTTCGGCGGGGAAGCGAGCGATCACGCCGAGACCGCGTCCCGGATCGTGGCGCTGGAGACCAAACTCGCTGCCGCGCATTGGGACGTGGTCAAGCGCCGCGATGCCGACCTCAGCTACAACCTGCGCACCTTCGCGGAGCTACACAGCGAGGCGGTGGGCTTCGACTGGGCCGGCTGGGCGACCGCGCTGGGCAGCGCACCGGAGGACCTCGCGGAAGTGGTTGTGCGCCAACCGGATTACCTCACCGCGTTCGCCGCGCTCTGGGGCAGCGAGGACTTCGAGGACTGGAAGCGCTGGGCGCGTTGGCGTTTGATCCGGGCCCGTGCGCCTTGGCTGACCGACGAGGTGGTTGTCGCGGACTTCGAGTTCTACGGCCGCCTGTTGACCGGGGCCGAGCAGATCCGCGAACGCTGGAAGCGCAGCGTGTCCCTGGTGGAGAGCCTGATGGGCGACGCCGTCGGAAAGCTTTACGTGCAAAGGCATTTCCCGCCCGACGCCAAGGCGCGGATCGACGCGCTGGTGGAGAACCTGCAGGCCGCGTATCGGATCAGCATCAGCGATCTGGACTGGATGACGCCGCAGACCCGGGAGCGCGCGCTGACGAAGCTGAGCAAGTTCACCGCCAAGGTCGGCTATCCGGCGAGGTGGCGCGACTACTCGAAGCTGGTGATCGACCGCAGCGACCTGTACGGCAACTACCAACGCGGGCACGCGGTCAACCACGACCGCGAGCTGGCCAAGCTCGGCGGCCCGGTGGACCGCGACGAGTGGTTCATGACGCCGCAGACCGTCAACGCCTATTACAACCCCGGGATGAACGAAATCGTGTTTCCCGCAGCAATTTTGCAACCACCGTTCTTCGACGCCGAGGCCGACGACGCCGCCAACTACGGCGGGATCGGCGCGGTGATCGGACACGAGATCGGGCACGGTTTCGACGACCAGGGCGCCAAGTACGACGGCGACGGCAACCTGGTCGACTGGTGGACCGACGACGACCGCACCGAATTCGGTGTCCGCACCACGGCGCTCATCGAGCAGTACGACGAATACACACCCCGGGCGCTCGCCGGGCATCACGTGAATGGCGCATTCACCGTCGGCGAGAACATTGGCGACCTGGGCGGGCTGTCCATCGCCCTATTGGCCTACCAGCTGTCCCTGAACGGCCGGCCCGCCCCCGTCATCGACGGCCTCACCGGCGTGCAGCGGGTGTTCTACGGCTGGGCGCAGGTGTGGCGAACCAAATCACGTGAGGCAGAAGCGATCCGGCGGCTGGCGGTGGACCCGCATTCCCCGCCGGAGTTCCGGTGCAACGGCGTCATCCGCAACATGGACGCCTTCTACGACGCCTTCGACGTGGCCGAGGGCGACGCGTTGTACCTGGCGCCCACGAGCAGGGTCAAGATCTGGAACTAGCTTCCTCGCGAGCTGGGGGTATCGTCGCCTCGCGAGCAGACGCAAAATCGCACAATTTAGCCGCTAAACGTGCGATTCTGCGTCTGCTCGGCACAGTTCGATCCGCGCGGGCACATGTTTGTGCCACGGTGTGCCGGCGTACGGGTCGCGCCATTCGGTGGAGGTGAGCATGTTCGGGGCGACGCCCGGAACGACGGTGCGCCCGTCGTCGCCGACGTAGTCCATCCCGAAACCGTTGGGCAGGGCCGCATGTCCGGCCAGCATGGTCTCGGTGATTTCGACGCTCGCCTCCGCGCTGCCGGCCACGGTGCTGATGCGGACACGGCATCCGTCGACGAGCCCCAGGGCCTGGGCATCCTCCACGCTGACCCGCAGCGCCCCGTCGGCGTCCCGCTTGCGCCATGACGGGTCGCGGAAGATATCGTTGGCGGTGTAGGCACGTCGCTCGCCCACCGACAGCACGATGGGAAACTCCGGCGTCGTCAGCCGGGGCGGTGTAGCGGCCAACGCCCTTAGCTCGTCGGTCATTTCGGGGATTTCCAGCGCGATCTTATGGTCGCCGTGGCTGATCAGCGCGAAATCGTCCGCATAGTTGTGCACGGTGAACGTGACGCCGGACGGGCTGCTGAGGATGGCGTCGAACAGTGCGTCGCCGTTGGCGTGGCCGGCACGCGCAACGGCTTCCGGGTAGCTCATGGCGGTCTTCTGGGCGAGTCCCCACAGGGCCGCCGCACCGGACAACCCGTCCGGCAGCGTCGGGCCCAGTGTTTCGTAGAGGACATAGGGAACCAGTCTGGCCACGGTCGGATTGCTCGCCACGGCGCTGAGAAACGCTTCGGCATAGTCTTGGCGGCCGCGCCGCGCCGCCTCGCGTAGCGGCCGCAGCTCGGTGTCGTCGAGCACGCCGAGCGCGCGCACCAGCCGGGCCCAGATCTCCGGTTCGGGCAACGTCCCCGGCAACGGCTGCAGCAGTGGCCGGCGCAGCTGAAAAGTGTTGGCCGGGAACTCGAAATTGAAGAACGTCGCTTCCGGCTTCTCGAACTGAGAGGCGGCGGGCAGCACGTAATGGGCGAGCCTGGCGGTCTCGGTCATCGCGACGTCAACGACCACCATCAGTTCCAGCGCTTTGAACGCCTCCCGGCAGGCCGCCGAGTTGGCCAGCGAGTGGGCGGGATTGCTGCTCTCGACGATCATCGCCCGCAAGCGGTCCGGATGATCGGTCAGGATCTCCTCGGGCACGACGTTGCTGGGCACCAGACCGGAAATGATCGGGGCGCCGGTGACTGGTGTGCGGCCGGAGACCTGACTGAACAGCGGGGCAAACGACGAATGCAGGTGCTGGCCACCCTTTTTCGCGAAGTTGCCGGTCAGAATCCACAACAGCTTGTTGAGGTAGGAGCACAGTGTGCTGTTGGGTGCCTGCTGAATGCCGAGGTCCTCGAACACCGAGACGCTGGCGGCGGTGGCGATGCGCCGCGCCGCGGCGCGCAGCAGCTCATCGTCCACGCCGCAGTGCTGCGCGTAGTCGGTGACCGCGACCTCGCGCAGCGCGGCGCGGACGGTGTCGACGCCGTGCACATGCGCGGTGAGAAATGCTTCGTCGCAAAGGTTTTCCTGGACGAGAATGGCGGCGAGCGCCGCCAGACACCAGGCATCGGTCCCGGGCCGCACCCGCAGGTGAAAGTCGGCCATCTTCGCGGTGTCGGTGACAACGGGATCGATCACGATCATCGACCGGGCCGGATCTTTGGCGATCTCGTTGAGTACCACCCGAGCTCGCGGGAAGCTCTGCGACATCCATGGATTCTTCCCGACGAACACCGACACTTCGGCGTGCTCGAACTCGCCACGCGTGTGCCCGCCGTACAGCTGCTGATCGATCCACGCTTCACCGGTCTTCTCCTGCGCCAGCGCATTTGACCGGTACCGCGAACCCAGGGCCTTCAGGAAGGCGCCGCTGTACGCCCCACCCAGGTGGTTGCCCTGCCCGCCGCCGCCGTAGTAGAAGATTTTGTCGCCACCGTAGATGTCACGGATGTGCTTGAACCCCTCGGCGATCTCGACAATCGCCGTGTCCCAGTCGATCTCCTGGTAGCTGCCGTCGGGGCGGCGGCGCAGTGGAGAGGTCAATCGGGCGCCGCTGTTCTGGTAGTGGTCCAGCCGCAACGCCTTGTTGCAGGTATACCCCTGCGACCCCGGGTGCGCCTTGTCGCCCCGGATGCGGGCCAGCCGGCGATCTTCGACTTGCACGACGATGCCGCAATTGCATTCGCACAGAATGCATGCGGTGGACTGCCAATCAGCGGTCACGGCCGGCGTTCCCTTCGTTCGTGTCCAGGGCAGCCAGCAGCGAGCTACGCAGCTGGCGGTGAACGAGGTCCAGCGGCGTCGGGTCACGTCGCACCCGGGCCAGCACGATGGCGCCTTCGAGTGCTGCGGTTGCCAACACCGCCAATTCGTCGGCCTGATCCGCCTGGATACCGTCGGCGATGAACCGCCGCGCGATCAGGCCGGTCCAGCGGTCGAAGACCGCCGCGGCGCGCTCGACCACCGGGACCATCCGCTCGCGGTCCTGCTCGTCACCCGATTCGACGGAGACCGCCACGACCGGGCAGCCCGCGCGGAAGTCGCTGTTGAGCAACTGACGCCGGTAGGTGTCGATCAGCGTGTCCAGCAGTTCGAGGCTTCCCCCGGCCTCGGCGATGATGGCGCCGACGTGCTCGCCCGCGTAGTCGACGGCCTCACAGAGCAGTTGCGTTCGCCCGCCCGGGAAGTAGTGATAGGCCGAACCGCGTGGCGCTCCACTGTGCTGCAGGACGTCCGAGATGGCGGTGGCATGGGCGCCGCGCTCGCGGATCAACAGCGCAGCAGACACCACCATCCGCTCGCGTGGGCTACGCATGAAACGCTCCTCAGTTGCCGCAGGGCTTATGTATGATGCTATACATAAGCGCCCGGCAGCCGGAAGCCTTGGTGAGCGTCGCGCCGTGAACCGTTAGCTCATCCAGTCGCTGGATCCGTCGTTCTTCTTGTAATCGCCGCCGGTGGAGTTCTTCACGATGATCGGATCACCGGGGCCGAAGTTGTCGAAGAACCACTTCGCGTTGGTGGGGCTGATGTTGATGCAGCCGTGGCTGACGTCGCGCTTGCCCTGGTCGTCCACCGACCACGGGGCGCTGTGCACGAAGTCACCGACGTTATCGAACCGGACGGCCAGTTCGACGGTCACCTTGTAGCCGTAAGTCGAGTTGACGGGGACCCCGTACGTCGAGGAATCCATCACCACCGAGGGCATCTTCTCTTGCACGTAGTAGGTGCCGTTGGGCGTTTGGTGGTTGCCCGCCGACATCCCCATTGACATGGGGAAGGTCTTCTCCACGGTGCCGTTGCGGGTGATGGTCAGCTGGTGCGTGGAGTCGTCCGCCGTGGCGATCAGCGAGTCCCCGGTCTGGAAGCTGGACACAGTACCGCCGGCGTCGACGGTCACCGCGGTGTGGGCGGGCCAGAAGCTCAAGGGCCGCCAGCGCAGCTGAGTCGGCGTCATCCAGTAGAACTTGCCGGGCACGGGCGGGACCGACGACACGTGCACGGCGTTTATCGCCGCACCGGCGTCCTCGACCGTTCCCGGGAAGTTGAGGATGATCGGCTGGCCAACCCCCACCGTCGACCCATTAGCCGGGTTGAACTTCGGGGGCCCGAACGGCGGTGTGCCGGTGAAGGGCGTCGGATCCTGGCCGGCGGCCGGACCCGCCAGCACCGGTTGGGCGAACGGGGCGGGCCACGGCGGCAGCCCGAACGGTGGCGCGGCCGGCGGTGGCGCGAGCACAGGTGGCGCGAGCGGGTCTGGGGGAGGCGGCGCCGCCAGCGGGTCGGGCGGTGGCACGGGAGGGCCGACGGGGGCGGCGACCACCCCGGGGTCGCCGGGGGCCGGATCCGGATCCGCCAGCGCGGGCCCTGCACTCAGCACCAGCACCCAGCCCACTGCGGACGCCAATCCGACTGCCTTCAGAGCGGCTAAGGGGCCCCTCCGAGTCCAGGCCCTCGTCCAGCCCGACATATGCATCCCTCCCGTCAGGTTTGGACCTAGTGTGGCATAGCGCTCGGGCCAGCTACCCAGTCCGCGCGCGGCGCCGGGCCGGTGATCGACGCAAGTCGCCCAGTTGACCTGCGCAGTTATGAATTGGGCGAGCTTGCTGGAGGAATGTCCAGCATCTGCCGATTGGCCGTCATACCGGCCAATGCGACGCCCATCAGGGCCGCCGAGGCGGTCAGCATCAGCGCCACACTGCGCTCATACAGCAACCCGCCACCGAGCGACCCGGCCATGATGCCCACCTGGAAAGCCGTCACGTACAGGCCCGACGCCCCGTCGGGATCGTCGGCTCCATTGCGCATCGCGGCGGACTGCAGCATCGGCGACACGGCGGTGGCCATGGCGCCCCACAGCACGATGGCGCCAGTCCCGACCAGCAGGGCCGTCACCGTGTGATGCCCGCCGAAGGCGAGCGCGGTCAGCAGGGCGAACGCCGCCGTAAGCCCGGCCATGCAAAAGATGACGGCACCTTTGGGCCGGCGGTCCAAAGGTTGGGCCACCAAGCCCACCGCGATCACGCCGGCGGCGCCATAAGCGGCCAGCACCCAGGCCACGTTGGGTCCGCGCACGCCGACGACTTGGCGGATGATCTCCACGATGTAGGTGTAGGACACGAAGTGGCCGGTGACGCCGACCATGGTGATCACGCTGACGACGATCAGCCGACGATTACGATGGTGCCGCGCCCGCGGACCCACACACTTGAGCTGGTCAGCGCTGAGCACCATCTCGGGCAGCAGAAGCCGGGCCGCGACGGTGACGATGGCTGCGGCGACGGTTACGCAGACCGCGGCCAGCCGCCAGCCCCACATCAGGCTCATCGCCGCCGTCAGCGGGCTGCCGATCACCAGTGCCAGGCTGGTGCCTACATAGATCGACATCGTGGCGCGACCGGCGTGGCTGGGCGGGACCAGCCGGGTGGCGATCGGGGCTATCACCGACCACAGCAGGCCGTGGGTCAGCGCGCACAGCACCCGTCCCGCGGCGAGCACCGCGAAATTGGGCGCCACGGCCGAGATGAGCTGGGAAACGGTCAGGCAGACCAGGCTGACCACCAACGCGCGCCGGCGTGGCCAGTGCGCCGTCCAGCGCACCAGCGGGACGGTTGTGAGGGCCGCCACCAGCGCGTACCAGGTCAGTAGGGTGCCCACCAGCACCACGCTGACTTGCAGGTCTCGCGCGATCGAGGGCAGCGCGCCGACCGGCAGAATTTCAGCGGTGACGTAGATGAAGGCGGCGGCGCCCAGTACCGCTAGTTGCGCGGCGATCCGTGGCGTCCACGTTCGCGCGGCAGTGGTGGCAGTTTCGGCACTCATGGGCGTGGGTTTGCGCAATCCGCCGGGCCTTTTCCCTGTGTGGTCGTTCCTGGCCCGATTGCGCTGTCCCTACCGTACGCACTCCGGCAACGGGTTCGCCCAACTTAGCGGTTCAACACGCCTGCCCGATCAGGAACGCACCAACCGTGCGATGGCGGCAGAGGCTTCGGCCAGCTTATCGTCCGCATCGTTGCCGCCCTCGGCCACCGCACGCGTCACGCAGTGGCTCAGGTGCTCGTCGAGCAGATTGAGGGCCACCGACCGCAACGCACTGTTGACGGCGCTGATCTGGGTGAGAACGTCGATGCAGTACTTGTCTTCGTCGATCATGCGTGCGATGCCACGCACTTGGCCCTCGATGCGCCGCAGCCGCTTGGCGTAGTTGTCCTTTTGCTGCGAATACCCGTGTGCAGTCGTCATCTGTCAACGCCCTCCCGGTGCCCGGGCGGCCGGCCCGATCGGTAACCCGAGTCTACCCCATACCCCATCGGGGTATAACCCCGCGCGGTTGCGGCGCGACCGACTCGCGCATACTTGAGCGATGGCTCCCACCACCGATTCGGCGCCCGCTCAAGGAGACGCCGACATCAAACCGCGTAGTCGTGACGTCACCGACGGCCTGGAGAAGGCCGCGGCCCGCGGCATGTTGCGCGCGGTCGGTATGGGAGACGAAGACTTCGCCAAGCCGCAAATCGGGGTCGCGTCGTCATGGAACGAGATCACGCCGTGCAACCTCTCGCTGGACCGGTTGGCCAAGGCGGTCAAGGACGGGGTCTTCCAGGCGGGCGGTTACCCCCTTGAGTTCGGCACGATCTCGGTCTCCGACGGCATCTCGATGGGCCACGAAGGGATGCACTTCTCGCTGGTGTCTCGCGAGGTGATCGCCGACAGCGTCGAAACCGTGATGCAGGCCGAGCGGCTGGACGGCTCGGTGCTGTTGGCCGGCTGCGACAAGTCGCTGCCCGGCATGCTGATGGCCGCCGCGCGGTTGGACCTGGCGTCGGTGTTCCTTTACGCGGGCTCCATTCTGCCGGGGGTGGCCAAACTGTCCGACGGCAGCGAGCGCGAGGTCACCATCATCGACGCGTTCGAGGCGGTCGGCGCGTGCTCGCGCGGTCTGATGTCGCGCGAGGACGTCGACGCCATCGAGCGCGCGATCTGCCCCGGCGAGGGTGCGTGCGGCGGCATGTACACCGCCAACACCATGGCCAGCGCCGCCGAGGCGCTCGGGATGTCGTTGCCGGGCAGCGCGGCGCCGCCGGCGACCGACCGCCGCCGCGACGGGTTCGCGAGGCGCAGCGGCCAGGCAGTCATCGAATTGCTGCGGCGCGGCATCACCGCCCGCGACATCCTTACCAAAGAGGCGTTCGACAATGCGATCGCCGTGGTGATGGCCTTCGGCGGCTCGACCAACGCGGTGCTGCACCTGCTGGCGATCGCCCATGAGGCCGACGTCGCGCTGTCGCTGGATGACTTCACCCGGGTCGGGTCGAAGGTTCCGCACCTGGCCGACGTCAAGCCGTTCGGCCGCCACGTGATGTCCCACGTCGACCACGTCGGCGGCGTGCCGGTGGTGATGAAGGCCCTGCTGGACGCGGGCTTGCTGCATGGTGACTGCTTGACGGTGACCGGCAAGACCGTTGCCGAGAACCTGGCCGCCATCGCACCGCCGGACCCCGACGGCAAGGTGCTGCGGGCACTGAACAATCCCATCCACACGACCGGTGGGATCACCATCCTGCGCGGCTCGCTGGCACCCGACGGCGCGGTGGTCAAGACGGCCGGTTTCGACTCCGACGTGTTCGAAGGCACCGCAAGGGTTTTCGACGGCGAGCGGGCCGCGCTGGACGCGCTGGAGGACGGCACCATCACCGAGGGCGACGCGGTGGTCATCCGTTACGAAGGCCCCAAGGGTGGGCCCGGGATGCGCGAAATGCTCGCGATCACGGGCGCGATCAAAGGCGCCGGGCTCGGCAAAGACGTTCTGCTGCTTACCGACGGCCGGTTCTCCGGCGGAACGACCGGCCTGTGTGTGGGACACATCGCGCCCGAGGCGGTCGACGGCGGGCCAATCGCATTCCTGCGCGACGGCGACCGGATCCGCCTGGACGTCGCCGACCGGGTCCTCGACGTGCTGGCCGATCCGGACGAATTCGAGGCCCGGCGAAAGGATTTCACTCCTCCCCCGCCGCGGTACAAGACCGGCGTATTGGCCAAGTACGTCAAGCTGGTCAGCTCGGCCGCTATCGGGGCGGTCTGCGGCTAGCCCTGAATTGGACTCCCGCCCAACGGACTTCGACAGCTAGGCGCTTTTCGCAGTCGTCCGCGTGCGGGTGCCGAAGTAGCTGGCGGTCATGCCGAGGAACGCCAACACCACACCGGCGATGACATTCGACCAGATCATGCCGTCGGTCAGGATGACGCCCTGCAGGATCCACGGCGACAAGATGAGCCACAGGCCGAGCACCGGCACCGTCCAGGTCAGGCCGTGGGCGCGGTCCAGTGCTGTCGCGAACCCGTACCCCAAGAACGCCGTGGCGAGCCCGACGATGAGGTCGCAGCTGGCAAGTTGTGCGGTCGAGCTGAATCCGACGATCCACGGCGAGGCGGCCGCATACAGGCCGGCCAACAGAATCAGGCCGAAAGTGAGGTGCGCACTCGGCAACTCGGCGGCGCGCTCATAACCGGCGCGCAGCGCCAACAAATCGGGGTGCTGATCGATTGATGAATGGACTGTACTCATTTGGCAACCCTTTCTCTTATCCAGCAAGCGGTATGGGCCCACCGCAACCCATCCATCTGCTCAAAGATTACGCTTGATCGCCGCAGGCCAGCAATGAAAATCGGCCGCAAATAAACTCGGCGGAATCGTGCCATTCCGGCAAACGCCTAACGGCTATTCTCACCGCACCAATGCGAGCGCGAAACCGTCCCAATGTTTGGCCCCGACCGTCTGGATCACCGCGGTGTCCAGCGCGGGGTGCTCGCCCATCAGCTGCAACGTCTGGCGGGTTGCCCGCACTCTGGGGTCATCGGGCTCCGGATCCAGGATCTCGCCGTCACGGATTACGTTGTCCACCACAATGACCGAGCCGGCACGAGCCAGCCGCACCGCCCACTGTAGATAGGCCGGGTAGTTCTCTTTGTCGGCGTCGATGAACACCAGGTCGAAGGGGTCACCGGAGAGCGTCGGCAGCGTATCCAGCGCCGCACCGACTATCACTTCCACCCGGTCGGCAACGCCGGCCCGCTGCAGATTGGCCCGTGCCACCTCGGCGTGTTTGGGCTCGTATTCCAGCGTCACCACCCGTCCCTGCGGGCCGGCGCCCCGCGCCAGCCAGATGGCGCTGAACCCACCCAGCGTGCCGATCTCGAGGATGCGGCGCGCCTGGATCGCACCTGTCAACAGGGACAGGAATTTGCCCTGCTGCGCCGATACGGCGATGGTGGGCAACCCGGCGGCGTTGCTGGCCTGCACCGCGGCAGTCAATGCCGGATCGTCGCCGATCACGGTGCTGTCCAAGAATGCATCGACGTCTTGCGGGGTTGGTTTTTCGGTCATTCCGCCAACGCTAGCCCCGGCACGGGCCAATCTGCAGCGGGCCGGGGCTATTTACCAGATACGGGTAGGGGGTATAGAGTGAACTGGTCCACCACACAGAAGGGTGATTCGAAATGGCAAGCTACGAAACGGGAACCTTGCTGACGTGTGGCCACGAGGGCTGCGGCTGTCGTGTTCGCATCGAGGTTCCATGCCACTGCTCGGGCGCCACTGAGCCGTACCGCTGCACCTGCGGCGACGACCTGATCCCCGTCCAGTAGCGGGTGACACGCCAGCGGTGCGTTCGGATCATGCCCGACTACCGTCCGAACGTGCGACCCGTGAGCTCGACCTCCGCTGCCAGCTGCAGCGCGACCGACGAAGCGCCCACCGCCACGGTGTGACCGCCTGGCCTAATGCGCCAGCTTCCCGCGTTGCCGTCGTATCGGGCGATCAGTCGCGGATCCGCCTCGATTACCACCCGACGGGTGGCACCCGGCGCGAGCTCCACCCGTTCAAAGCCCAGCAACCGCAAGCACCGCTCGCCGGGAGCCGCCGTCAGATACAGCTGCGGGACGTCTGCCCCGTCGCGGTCGCCGACGTTGACGACGCTAAAGCTGACGCTGATGGTGTCACCTCCACTCACCGCCAGCTCGTGATACTCAAACCTGGTGTAGGACAAGCCATGACCGAATCCGTACATCGGGGTCTTTCCACATTTGGCAAACCAGCGGTAGCCGACGTCGGCTCCCTCGAAGTAGTCGATTGTCGTCGGCGTCCCCCACGGAGCGTCGAGGTCGGGCAGCTCCGGCCGGGGCGTCTGACTGAGGTCGACAGGGAAGGTGATCGGCAGCCGGCCCGACGGGTTCACTTGGCCGACCAGGATTTCCGCGATGGCCTGACCGCCGGCCTGACCCGGATACCAGGCCTGCACGATGGCGTTCACGATGTCGCGCCAGGGCATGGTCACCGGGTTGCCGGTCTCCAACACCACGACGGTATTCGGGTTCACGGCAGCGACGGCGGCAATCAGCGCCTCCTGGCCCCAGGGCAGGGATAGGTCGGCGGAGTCGAACCCCTCCCCCTCGGCGCGGATCGCGAAGACGATCGCGACGTCCGCTCGCCGCGCCGCCAGCACCGCCTCCGCCGGATTGACGCCGGGATCAAATTCGATCTGCGCGTTGGGAAGTCGCTTTCGCAGCTCGTCCAGCGGACTCGACGGTAATAAATACAGCTTGCGTGCGGCGGCCGCCAGGCCCGGGCCGCCGATCGGGATCACGCACGCATAGCCGCCGGGCGGAACGACGGCACTGGAACCGTAGCCGGCCGGGACGCCCAGCTGTGCGTAGCCGCCGATGACGGCGATGCGCGCGGTTGACTCCGGCTCCAGCGGCAGGCCGCCACGATTGGTCAGCAGCACGATCCCCTGCCGTGCGACCCGCAGCGCAACCTCGTGGTGTGCCGCCAAATCCGGTGCGGGCGCGGGTTCGTGTCGGTCGATTCCGACCGCGAACATCGAACGCAGAATCCGCCGGACCATGTCCGCCAGGCGCTCTTTGGGCAGCCGGGCGTCGGCGTAGGCGGCTCGCAGCCGGTCACCGAACGCCTCCGACTGCCACAGCAGCACGTCGAGCTGCGCGCCGCAGTCCTGGTCGAGGCCGCCCAGCGCGCATTCCCAACTCGGCGTCGCGCCCCAGTCGGACATGACCCAACCGCGGTATCCCCAGGCACCTTTCAGCACCTCGTTGATCAACACGTGGTTTGCCGCGGCGTAGTGGCCGTTAACCTTGTTGTAGGCCGCCATCACGGCGCCGGGCTGCGAGCGTTCGATGGCCATCTCGAAGGCCAGCAAATCGGATTCGCGGTGCGCGTCGGGGTCGACGACCGCGTCCAGCCAGTGCCGGTTGGTCTCGTTGCAGTTCAGCGAGTAGTGCTTGACCGTCGAGATGACGCCTTGTTGCTGGATCCCGTTGACCGACTCCGCGGCGATCATCGCGGTCAAAAGCGGGTCCTCGGAAAGGTATTCGAAGTTGCGACCGTTGCGTGGATCGCGCGCGAGGTTCATCGCGCCCGCGAGCTGCACGTTGAATCCGCGGCTGCGCGCCTCTCGACCGATCACGTCGCCCGCGGTGCGGGCCAGCGACGGATTGAAACTGGCGGCCAGCGCGAGCCCGGCCGGCAGCGCGGTGGCCGTGTCACCGGGGCGGTAGCCGGGATTGGTGACCCCGAGGCCGGCATCGCTCATCAGCAGCGCCGGGACACCGAGCCGGGGAATCCCGGGCACGTACCCGGCGCTCATCGGCACGTCCGGCGGGATGCGCTCATCGCGCAGCTGCCACATCTCGCTGGCCCCCATCACCGCGACAAGCAGCGAGAATCGTTCGTCGTCGGTCATCCGGGCTTCGACCTCGCGCGCCCGCGCGTCAGCGTCCAGATCGCTCACCGCACACCCTCTTTGGCGTAGACGACACGGAGCACGTGTCCAAGCTCCGGCCCCATGACCAGCTCCGTCAGCTCACAGATCGTCGCGACGAACTCCGGGCCGTGCGGCGGCCCGGCATGGCACAGGTGATGCGCCACTTCGTGCAGCACCACCAGCTCGCGCAGGGCCCAATCGGCGGTGTCGCGATCGGGAACCGCGATAACGCCTGCCCCGTCGCGGCTTTCGTAGTGCGCCGCGGTGGCGGCCCGGCGCGCTCGCACCCGCAACGGCGATACCTTCGGCCAGCGTTGCCGCACCGTGGGCAGCGCGAGCACGTCGTCGACATAGCGTTGCACGGATTCGACCGACCCGAATCGCGCCTCGGGCGGCAGCGTCAGCCGCGTGCCGAAGAACTCCACGGCGGGCGATCCATGCTCGTTGGCACGGTCGAACAACGTCCGGACGAACTCCTCAGCCGCGTAAACCTTGGCCCGCTGAGAATCCCGAGAATCCCGAGAATCCCCCCCGGACCGGCCCGGTGTACCGCCCCGTGTCACCGGCCCAATGCGCTACGCGCGCCGGGCATTTCGGGGCTGTTTCCAAGCCGCGCTCGCCGGCCGGCCCGGTCACCCGCGCGTCGCGCGGCCGACGAATATCCGGCGGACGCTCGACTGGCCTGCCAGGTGCCGCGCGCCTTCGACGCGCCGCGATAGTGGTCGCGTAGCTCGATCTCCTTGTCCCGCAGGGCGATAGCGGTACCCGGCGGACGGCGCCGGTCCTTGGTGGCCTCCCGCGTGGCCTGATCGCGGGCCTCGGCCAGACGATGACCCACCCGGGCCCCGAAGGCGAGCTGGAAGTTGAGCCGCGCGGTGATCATCGGCGTGGGCCGGTGCGCTCCCGATGCGAGGTAGTTGTCCGACGCACGGACCATCTGGACGACCAGGCTGGCGTAGAGAGCGTGGCTCGCGTCGATGTCCTCGGCGAACCCATAGGCGTAGAGGAACGTCGAATTCGACGCCACGTCGCAACGCACGTCATTGGCCGCCGCGATCAGCACGAAGAGCTGCACATACGTCCGCAGCCCGCGGGTACCCGCGGTTCCGATGGTGATGGTCCGTTGTATCGGCGCCTGCGCCGGCGAGCGCTTCGCCGCGTGGGACCGCGCCACCGCGAGGTCGATGGAGGACGCCGTCGCCAACCGTTGCGCGGCGCTCATGAAGGCGTCCGCCTCGTGTGCGTTGTCGGTGCCTTCGGCCTGACGCAGCAGCGCGGCGATGCGGGCCAACATTTTGTCGTCGGTCATGACGCCAAGTTACGGGAGCGATCCGACACTCGGAGGGTGGCAGAGCCGGCAGCCGCTCATAGCCTTTTCGAGATCCAGGAGACTACGTCGTCGAGCACCTGGTCGCGCTCTGGCTCGTTGAAGACCTCGTGGTACAGGCCGGGGTAGACCTTCAACTCGACGTCGGTGGATCCGACACACTCGACCAGGCGGCGGCTGCCGGCGACGGGGATGAGCCGGTCGTCGGAACCGTGCACCACCAGCAGCGGCGCGGTCAGCGCCGGTGCCCGCTGCGGCATCGTCTCGCCGACCTGCAGCAGTGCGCGACCGATGCCTGCCGGGACTTTTCCGTGGTGGACCAGGGGATCTTCGTTGTAGGCCGCCACCACCGCGGGGTCCCGCGAGATGGCGTCGACGTCGAGCTCCTGCACCGGCAGACCGGGCACGAGAGCACCGAGCACCTTGGCGGCGACCACCATCAGCGGCGACACCAGCTCCTGGGCCGCCACCGCCGGCGCCGAAAGCACCATCATGTCGTAGTTGTCCGGGCGCTCGACGCCGTACGCGAAGACGATCCCGCCGCCCATGCTGTGCCCGAGCACGATGCACTTGAGGCCGTGCTGCTCGCGGGTGGCGACGCCTACCAGCGTGTCGAAATCGGCGGTGTACTCGGAGATGTCGCGCACCAGTACCCGCTTGCCGCCGGAGCGGCCGTGTCCACGATGATCCAGCGCGTAGGTGACCAGGCCCGCGTCGCCGAAGCGCTGCGCGACGTGGTCGTAGCGGCGGGCATGCTCGCCAAGACCGTGTGACAGCACCACCACCGCCCGCGGCGGGGCGTCCGGCGTCCACACGTCGTAGACGATGCGTACGCCGCCGACGCCGTCGAAAGTCCGTTCAGTGCGAGTAGTCATTATGGGCAGCGTAGTGGCTCACAGGTCCGCCGAGCCCGCGGAAACGCCCGTCTACCAACCTTCGGGCGCCCGGGTCGTGGGCTCGTTGAGCGACGTCACCGCGTCGCGGGAGCGGCGGAATCACCTCACGCGCCGGGGCGCAACCGACAAAAATCGAGTAGCCAATTACTCGTTACATTAGTTCGCTGGAGTGCCTATAATTCTCGCGGTCAGAACGGCCTCTGGTGTGTTGGGGAAGTGGTCCGATGACGCAGGTCGAGGTGTGCAACCCTCGCGTGGTTAACGGCGTGCGGCTACTTGTTTACGGGACAGGGCGAACGCGCGTGACGGGCCCATCGTTTCCCGTGTCCCCGGCCCAGAGACGACACGCTGGGAAGCGTCCGCGACACCACCGCCCGTTCGGAGATTTGAACTGCGGAGTCGCCTTGTGAATCGATTCGGCGGCTTTCTACTCGATATCCACAATCCGCCGCCGGCATTAAACGTGCGAAATCAATGGAACCACGATGTCAAATAAAACCAAAGGAGTGGTGATGTGAGCGGTTATATAGCAGATCCAGCGAATTCCCGTCCCGGAGTTGGTTCCATTTCTCGCCGGCCCGGATCGCTCGTAATTCTGGGGTCTGGTATCAAGGCCATTAACCAGTTCACGCTCGAAGCCGAGGCGTACATCGAGTGGGCGGACATCATCTACTACTGCGTGGCTGACCCCGCCACTGAACAGTGGATTCTCGGCAAGAAACCGCATTCGGTCGACTTGTACCAGTACTACGGCAACAACAAGATGCGAGGCGACACCTACGTGCAGATGGCCGAGGTCATGCTGCGTTCGGTGCGTCAAGGCCTGAACGTTGTGGGCATTTTCTACGGCCACCCGGGCGTATTCGTCAACCCATCACACCGGGCGATCTCAATTGCGCGTGCCGAGGGCCACGAGGCGTTTATGGCGCCCGCGATCTCGGCGTTGGACTGCCTGTTTTGCGATCTCGGTATCGACCCTTCTTTGCCGGGATGTCAGATCTTTGAGGCCACGGACTTGGTATTGCGGCGTCGACCCCTGGCCGTCGATAGCCACGCGATTATCTTTCAGCCGGGCAGCGTCGGGAACCCGGGGTTCAACTTCGATGGCTTCACCAATACATATCTCCCGATCCTGATCGAATATTTGCAGAGTTTTTACGGTGAAGACTACGAAATCGTCAACTATGTCGCCTCGCAGTACGCGATCTGTGAGCCGGTGATTCAGCGGGTCACCCTGTCGGCTTTACTCGAGCCGGAGGGAGAGAAGATAGTTACCGGAATTTCGACGTTCTATATTCCCCCGAAGCAGGTGCGGCCGATAGACCAGGACGCCCTGGTGAAATTCAATATGGGTGGCGCGTCAGCGTCGGCGGTACGCCGTCTCGGAAACGGTTCGCCCGCGACCAGAAAGCCTGTCCCCTCGACCAATGGGTACGCGGCCAGGGAGCAGAAGGCGATTGCTGAGCTCGATCACCACACGCCCCCGGAGGAGTACCGGCCGAGCCGGCCGTCAGCCGAGATGTACAAAGCGATCAAGGAGCTTTCCCTCGATCCCGTCAGCCTCGAGCGGTTCCGTTCAGACCCGGAATCGTTCCTGCGCAGTCATAGCGAGCTGTCGGCCGAGGACCGGGTGGCGCTGCTGGCCAGGCATCACGGGTTGCTGCGAAAAGTCATGCGCCAGACGACGTCCGAGGTCGCCCAGGTCTTTGTCCACCGACTCACGCGCGACCCCGCCCTGTGTCGCCGGTACGAAGCTGCGCTGCAACGAAATCTCACGAGTCGCGGCGCGCGGGAAGCCATCAGCGAGGCGCTGCGGACGGTGGGTTATGACACCACCGCGAATGACATCTCAAGTGCCGCAGAGCGTCTGGAGCGTCACGAGTTGGGCACTTGGTCCGCCACGTACACGCTGGTGTTGAACGGGCATGTCAGCGGAACCTTTACAGTCAGTCCTACCGGCGTCCGGATGGGATCCGTAGCGATCGATAACTATCGCTTTTCCGGCGGGGTGTTGAGGTGGGACACCGGCGGCGGAAACCGCACGTCGGGAATGCTCGACTTCACGCTGCTCACGTCGCGCGACGGTGCGCCGCTCGTTGGGGAATACGTCGGACCGCAGTTCCGCGGCAAGATCTGGAGCGAGGGCGCCGAAGAGCCCGCGGACGACAACGCCATCGGCAAAGTCGGGGTGTTTTCGGTGGACAGCGCCGCCGACGCGTTCCGCGCCGATCCGCTGGATTCCTGGCTGGGCGACTACACCACCAGCGTCTCGCTTGCCACCAGCCTGCACGACCATGAGCTTTCAGTGACCCTGCGGTCGGCCGGTGACACCGTCGAGCTGGAGGTGGGGGGTGAGCGTGTCGACAACTTCGAGTACCACAACGGCTATCTGAACTGGACGCAGGCCGAGCCCGCATTTTCAGGCTCTGTCGTGTTTTACCGCGATAGTTCCGGTGACGCTCGATTCGTCGGGCGCATGTGGCAGCGTGTGCGCGAGGCTTCGTTTGCGGTCAACGCGTTTGGCGTCAGCGGCAGCTCCACCGATTCGCCAGACGAAGACTTTGGTTCTGCGATCCGGGCTGGCGTCAACGTGGCCCTGGCGAAGGGTCGGGCGGCCACCCTTGCGCTGGCTGTGGCCACTCTCCGCGAGACTGCGCGGCTCCTGGACGCCGATCGTGGCGACGGGGCGCGGAACTTCCGCGCTGCCACGGAAGCCCTTGCGTCCAAAGTTCATTCGAGTCGATTCGTCACACTGCCCGGCGGCGCGATGATCGGCCGCAAGTTCGCGGGCGTCGCGGGGCTGGGCGTGGAAGCAGGGCCATCGGCCGAGCTGCTGGCCGTCGAGGCACCGCTGGACGTCGTGGATATCGGCGCACTGAACTTGCAGTGGGGTTTTGTGGCCAACGTTGCCGTCGAGTTCGAGATCGACGTGGAAGCACTCGACGTGGAAGCACTCGACGTGGAAGCACTCGATGTCGAAGCGCTCGACGTCGATGTCGTCGGTCCAGAACCGGAACCAGAACCAGAACCAGAACCAGAACCCGAACCAGAACCCGAACCAGAACCAGAACCAGAACCAGAACCAGAACCAGAACCCGAACCAGAACCAGAACCCGAACCAGAACCAGAGCCGGAGCCAGAGCCAGAACCAGAACCAGAACCAGAACCAGAACCCGAACCCGAACCAGAACCAGAACCAGAGCCGGAGCCAGAGCCAGAACCAGAACCAGAACCCGAACCCGAGCCGGAGCCGGAGCCGGAGCCGGAGCCCGAACCCGAGCCAGGACCGGGACCTGGACCGGGACCTGGACCTGGACCGGGGCCAGGACCGGGGCC
>Ga0210389_10000442_pt1 | contig 38632 bp, 30 predicted proteins | sample IncBWH28OmetaG_FD_160127 | JGI IMG/M metagenome (GOLD analysis project Ga0210389, IMG submission 160127) | Forest soil microbial communities from Barre Woods Harvard Forest LTER site, Petersham, Massachusetts, United States - Inc-BW-H-28-O ... | reverse complement strand
GATCGGGCTGCTTGCCGGGGTTCTGAACACACGGTTCGAACCCGACAGCTTCGGCCAGAAGCTTGTATTTCCTGCCGTGCTGTTGGTCTTGGTACTCGTACCATTCGTGAAGCCTTTGCTCGATCCGATCGAACTCAATCGCCTGAGTGACCACTGCGACGGCGAGGTTTGCATGCAGAGTACATTTTCCACGTGCGGACCCTCGAGCGCCGCAACCCTGTTGAAAGCCTTCGGACAGGCTGCCTCAGAAAAACAGTTGGCCAGCGAATGCCTTACGTCGCGCGAAGGAACGGAGGTCTGGTACATCGCACGCGCGTTTAGGCGGCGAGGATTTCGCGAACGCGTCCTGATTCAGCACCCTGACAACTCCTCCCTGCCAAGTCCCGCGATTGCCGGAGTCGTGCTGCGAGGAGGAGCCGGGCATTTCGTCGCGATCATGAGCCAGAGTGCGGACGAGGTAACGATTGGCGATCCGATGAAAGGCAAGCTCGTAGTGAAGAGGTCAGAATTGAAAGACTACTACCACTTCACGGGGTTCTTTCTGGTCGTCGAGCCTCGATAAACCTAGCGCCGACAGGCTGTCAGGCGGCCTTTGAGGTTTCATCGCATCGCCGTTGATAGTATTCCCGCCCGCGCTGGTAGCCGTGGGTAAACGGTTCTTCGACGTCCGCGCCGGGGTGCTCGCGCTGAACGTCCTCGAGACCGGCATCCATCGCAGCCGAAACCTGGTCGAATTCCATACAGCGGGTTCGCGCGTGCAATGCGGCTTCGAAGCCGCGGCGAAAGTATTCTTCGTCCTCGGCGAAGTTTCTGTGAGGCTTGGCATAATGGCTCTGTTCGGCGCTGCGTAAGCCGATCCACCATTGCTCGCGGGCGGCATCGATCGACTCGGCTCCCTGCATCTTCAGCAGTTCGCGGAGCAGTGAGGCTTGCTGCTTATCTTCGGCCATCACGAGGACCACACTTCGGCCCTGGCGCAGAGCGTCTTCATAGACGAAGATCTCGTCCTCCGGGAGTCCATCGGTGGCGGAGTCGTCCATCTTGTCCCCCAACGTCGCGCCAATCGTAGCGCCGGCAGCGCCCAGGACTGCGGCTCCCAGCATCCCGATTGCAGTAATTGGGCCGACTCCAGGCACCAGGGCCATCAGGAGGGCTCCGCCCGTCAATCCGACACCGCCGCCTGCGAGAGCGCCCATGGCTTCTCCCATTCCGGGCTGCTCGGTGTCATCGGTATGGACCGCCTGTATTTCTTTATTTATCTGATCGGCGCTCCCAGGAGTCAGAAGGGTGACTCGGCTGGATGGGATGCCTGCCTTGAGCGCTTCCTTCACTGCGTTCTCAGCACGGGTCCGCGTTTTGAATACTCCGCTGATGGCTTCCATGGTCATCCTCCTTAGTTGGTCGGCTTTAGTGGGCTCACTTTCGCTCGAGTCGCGACGGTTTCAGAAATGCCATTGTTTTAAGATGCTTAGTTCGTCTACGCGGCTACATTGAAAATTGTAAAGATCATTTTTCCGCTGTCCAACAACCTTGTCTCCCCGGTTGCAAGGACGGGTGCTGCCTGCCTTACCTAGCCTTATGAAATCAAGGCGACCGGGTGTATGCCCAGGATGTAAGGAATCAGAGGCGTATTCGGAGCGGGAGCGAGGATGCAGCAAGGCCTTCGAGGATCTATACGATCGGGCGTGACTCCTGCAGTTCAGCGAACTACGATGCGTCAGTTAGAGTCAGTAACCACCGGCCAGGGAGAAGTCGACCTGAACTTGCGTTTCCACTTCTACCGGCTGACCCATCAGCGAAAATGGCTTATAGCGATATTGCTTTACCGCGTCCATGGCTGCCTGAACCAGTTGCTTGGGGCCGGAAATGAGCTGCAAATCGGCGATTTTACCGTCCCTGTCGATTCTGGCCTGCAGCACCACGCTACCCTCGACCCGTAGTGCCACCGCTCCTTGCGGGTATACAGCCGGGACGTGATGCACCATCGCGCTTTTGGCAACCGCCTTCGGGAGCTGAACTCGCTGGGGAAAAACTGAAGCCGTGCCGATCGCTTGCGCAACGTCGTTTGCACCTGGACTATCGCTGCCGAGGACGAAATTGAAGGTCGCGCTCGAAATCACCGCGACCGGCTTTCCACCTTGGACTACCGGCTTGAACTTCCATTTCACGATTGCTTCTTGAGCAGCGACGTCAAGGAGCGGCTGATCCTTGGGAACGTCGACGTATTCCACGTCGCCGGATTCGGACAAAAGAAACTTGGCAGTGACCTTCCCTTGGGTTTTTTGTGCAAGGGCTTGCGACGGGAAAGTCGCGGGTGGAGTGGCGATTGGCTCCAGATTGAATTCGGTTGATTTTGCGTCAGGAGTGTTGTGTTGGGAAATCTGTTGGGAAGGAAGAGTGGCGGGTGTCGCAGCGGCCACAGTGGCTAGGGGGGGCGGACCGTTCGGCTGCGCCTGGGCTAGATTGAACGGGGTTCGAGCCAGGCTGCAAGCCAGCGCGATGAGGGTAAACTTCCATAGTTTCGACATAGGGGATAAGTCTACGCCAACGGGACGAGGAGTGTTCTTCGATACGATATCATTCGTCATTGCCTGGAGCGGCCCCGTAACCTTTTGCCTCGTCTGCCCGTTATTCAAAATGTAAGGCCAGACCGCGGAGAACTTGTTGAAGGCTCTGAAGAAAGAAGCGGACGAGCGGCTTCTGATCGAAGCTGCGCAGCGCGATCCCGCCTGCTTTGCGGACCTGTATGAAATCAACTTTGAGCGCGTGTATGCCTATGTGATGCGGAAGGTGGGCAACCGGGCCGAGTCGGAAGATTTGACGTCGGAGGTATTTCATCAGGCGCTGGCGAACTTGAAACGGTTTGAGTGGCGCGGGATTCCGTTTGCGGCGTGGTTATTTCGGATTGCGGCGAATCTGATTACCGATCGCTGGCAGCGCTCGGGGCGGGAAGTGGCGGACGACGCAGGCCACATTGATTCGGCACAAGTAAGTCCGGCTGAAATTGAGGAAGTCGAGCGGCGGGCCACGTTGTTCCGCCTGGTAGAGACATTGCCAGCCGAACAGAAGCGCGTAGTGGTGCTGCGGTTTGTCGAAGAGAAAAGTATTAAGGACGTGGCGCGGGAGATTCGCAAGACTGAGGGAGCGGTGAAGCAGTTGCAGTTCCGCGCGCTCAGCAGCCTGCGGGCGCGCATGGAGGGTGCCGATGCCTAAGCGCTCTCTTTCAGGAAGCAGGAATCCGGGAAATGAACAGAAGAAGATTGAGCAGCTGAACAAAGCTGTCGAGGCGATGCTGGCCCGCGTGGACGGCAAGCCGCCGAAAGTGGAGTCGGGCATTGAGCCATTGGTGCGCATCGCGGCGGACTTGCGCAATCTGCCGAGTGCGAGTTTCAAGGCACGATTGAAATCCGAATTAGGAGGAAAGAAGCGTATGTCCACCGTTGCCGAGCACATTTCCGAGCCCGCATCCAAACCCGTCGCCGCTAGTCGCATGAGTGCAGCGCCCAGGATAGCGTTCCGAGATCCTGCCAAAGCGATTGAGTTCTACAAGCAAGCTTTGGGGGCGAAAGAAACGTTCCGTTTCCAGGTGGGAGACAGCATTCCGCACGCCGAGCTGATGATCGGCGATTCGCCCATTGACATAACCGGCGAATGGCCCGAGGGAGGCCGCTTCAGCGCAGAAACGCTGGGTGGTTCGCCGATTTCGATTTCCGTCCAGGTTCCGGATGTAGATGCCTTTGCGAAACATGCCGTCGCGGCCGGGATGAAGCTGGTGCGCGAGCCCAGGGACCAGTTCTACGGGCACCGCGATGCGACGCTCGAGGATCCGTTTGGCTATTCGTGGGGCGTGTTTACCGTGAAAGAGGAGATGTCAGCCGACGAAATGCACCGGCGCATGCAGGGGATGACCAGAGGGCCCGAGGGCGGACAGATGCCGGAATCAGGTAAGGGAGTGAATCCGGTTCCACGCGGATTCCGGATGGTGACGCCGTATCTGGTCGCGGCGGATGGTCCGGCGATGATCGACTTCGTGAAGGCAGCGTTCGGCGCCGAAGAAATGATGCGCGCCGAGACACCGATGGGCGGAGTGCACGGCGAGGTGCGCATCGGCGATTCCATGATGATGGTGGGCGGCGGCATTCCCGGGAAGAACTTCCCCGGTCAACTGAAGCAGAACGCGTTGCACGTTTATGTCAAAGACGCCGATGCCGTGACGGCGAGGGCGGTAGCGGCGGGGGCGACGCTCATCGATCCGGTTCGCGATCAGGAGTATGGCGAGCGCTCATCCACCGTGAAGGACGTGGCGGGAAATTTCTGGTACATCGCGACGCACAAAGGTCCGAACTACAAGTGGGAGGGCGCACCCGATGTCCAGCCGTATCTGCATCCGCGGCGGGCCGACCCACTGATCAACTTCTTGAAGCGCGCCTTCGATGCGGAAGTGGTGGGACGTTATGCCTCCCCGGATGGTGTGGTCCATCACGCAACCCTGAAGATCGGCGACTCGCACGTGGAGATGGGCGAGGCGCACGGCAAGTACGAAACGATGGCCGCGATGTTCTACCTCTACGTACCCAACGTGGATGCGCTCTACAGGCAGGCTCTGGCGGCCGGCGCGACGTCGTTCCAGGAACCGGCTGATCAGTTCTACGGCGACCGAAGCGCCGGCGTGCGGGATACCTTCGGCAACACCTGGTACATCGCCACGCACATCAAAGATGTGGCGATGTAGTCAGCGGTTACGAGGGGAACGGCTTTCGACCCGAGCGAGGCGATGACGGCTCCGGTGCGAGATTCCAGCTACGCGTTTGAAGTGTTGGGCGGGAACGTGATTCCCCAAAACGTTTCCGCCTTTTCGTCCTGCTCCACAAACTCGATTGCGTAGGTGGAAATACCCTGCAGTCCGGCCAACTGCGCCACGATGCGAGCCGAGATCTGAGTGCCGCTCTTGTTTCTTACGGTGACGAGCGAGCCTACCGAAAGCTCGCGACCGAGTTCGACGGCGGCGCCGTGCTTATTCAGTTTCGTCGCCTTGGCCGGCATGGTGAAGGAACATTTCTGGCGATCTTCTCCGGACAGCCCGACGGATGCGTGAAGCGCCATGCGATTGCTGCGGCGCTTTGCCATCATGCTGCGGCCGACGGTCGCGTGAGTGGACGAGTGCGGATGGTGCGATTTCAGGTGGGGGTGAGCAGGTTTCAAATTCATTGTGATGGCGAGATTAGAGTGTGCTCCGGCTTGCTGCAATGTTCCATTCGTCACCCTCGCCAGGTTACTCCGCAGAAGTCCTTGATTCTTCGTAGTAAGGCCCGCACCGCATCACGGCACGAAATAGGACATGTACCAGATTCGCAGGGCTCCGAGAACAGAATCGGCTCAGCCCTGCCATGTAACGTCAATGGGCCTTGGCAGCCGCGCCAGACTTGATCGCCTCCAGGAGTTGATTGACTTTGCTCTCGGTGATCGCCCGCAAGGCGTCCTCGGCGCTCGCGCTTCCTTGGGCGATCGCTTGTCCGGGGAGGGGCGCGACGTTTGAAAAGGTGCCATCCGCCCACAGCGTGAACATCAACTTTACTTGGAGGTTGATGCCCTGCTTCGCTACTTGTACGACTTGCCCCGAGATGGTGAAGCCGCTCTTCGCCGGAGTGCCCCCATCGGCCTTTACGGGCGTGAAGCCATCCTTCTTCTTGACCGTGTTCCAGGCTTCGTCACCCATAGCGTCGGCCAGAGGCTGGCGCTGTTTCTGATCAATGGTCTTTGCGGCGGTCCAGGGTCCTAAGGTTATGTCCATGATTGGTCTCCTTTCTTTCTCGGCTCCGTCGATAAGTTATACGGGAATCTTTCAAAACAGCCCAGTGGCGAATTTCAAACGGCAGCATTACCCAAATCCACTTCGGTTTGACCCTCCCCACTCCCTTCTTTAGACTGAAAGGTTCAGGATTCCTGCAGGTCTCAAACTATGGCAGACATGATTCATGTGAAGCTCCCGGATGGTAGCGTGAAAGAAGTTCCGAAGGGCACGACTGCGTTCGAAATTGCGAAGGAGATCGGTCCACGCCTGGCGGATGCGGCGCTGGCGGCCAAAACCAATGGCGATCTTATTGACCTGGCGCGGCCGCTGGAAAAGGATACTGATCTTCGCTTCTTGACTGAGAAGGATCCTGAGTCGCTCGAGATCTTCCGGCATTCGTCGGCGCACCTGCTGGCGGCGGCGGTGCTGGAACTCTTCCCTGAGACCAAGCTTGGGCACGGGCCTGCGACCGAGAGCGGATTTTTCTACGATTTCTATCGGCCCACGCCTTTTACTCCGGAGGATCTGGAAAAGATCGAAAAGAAAATGCAGGAACTGGTGCAGCAGAACCTGCCGTACGCGCGCGAGTTTCTGCCGCGCGACCAGGGGCTGGCCGAGTTCAAAAAAGAAGGCGACTTCATGAAATGCCATTTCATCGAGCAGTTCACCAAGCCCGATGAAAAGATTTCGATTTACCGCACCGGCAAGTTCACGGATTTCTGCCGCGGGCCGCACATTCCGTCGACGGGGAAGATCAAGGCGTTCAAGCTGTTTAATATTGCCGGCGCGTATTGGCTGGGCGACGAGAAGAATCCACAGCTGCAGCGCATTTATGGGACTTCGTTTTTCTCGAAGAAAGATCTCGATGCGCACCTGCAGCAAGTGGAAGAGGCGAAGAAGCGCGACCACCGCGTGATTGGCCAGCAGTTGGATTTGTTTTCGATTCAGGAGTTGGCTGGGCCGGGGTTGATTTTCTGGCATCCCAAGGGCGGGATCATCCGCAAAGAGATGGAAGACTGGATGCGCGAGCAGTACCTGAAGCGCGGCTACTCGCTGGTCTACACGCCGCATGTGGCGCGGCGGCAGTTGTTCTTTACCTCGGGGCATGAGGGCTATTACTCGCAGAATATGTTCGACGCCATGGAACTCGATGACGCCGAATATCGCCTGAAGCCGATGAATTGTCCTGGGCACATTCTGATTTACAAGGATTCTCTGAAGTCGTATCGCGATCTTCCGGTGCGGCTGGGGGAGTTGGGCACCGTGTATCGGTATGAGCGTTCGGGCGTGATGCACGGGTTGTTGAGGGTTCGGGGTTTCACTCAGGATGACTCGCACATTTTTTGTACTCCTGAGCAGGTTGAGGGCGAAATTACCGGCTGTCTCGAGTTTGCGCTGGATGTGCTGAAGGATTTTGGCTTTGACCAATTTCAGACGGAGCTTTCGACCTGGGATCCGAACGATCGTAAGAATTTTGTGGGCAGCGAGGAGCAATGGAACCACGCGATCCAATCGCTGGAGAATGTGCTGAAGCGGAAGAATGTCGACTACAAGACTATTCCCGGCGAGGCGGCGTTTTACGGGCCGAAGATCGACATCAAGCTGGTGGACGCGATCGGTCGGCTTTGGCAGCTTTCGACGGTGCAGGTTGACTTCAATCTGCCGCAGCGCTTTGGCCTGGAGTATGTCGCCGAAGATGGTTCGCGCAAACAGCCGGTGATGGTGCATCGCGCGCTGTTCGGATCGATCGAGCGATTCTTCGGCGTGCTGATCGAGCACTATGCGGGTGCGTTCCCGGTGTGGCTGTCGCCGGTGCAGGTGGCGATGATCCCCATCAGCGAGCGGCATGCGGAGTATGCGAACAAGGTCGCTGCGCAACTCAAGGAGATTGGCGTGCGCGTGGTGGTCGATGCGCGTAACGAGAAGATGAACGCGAAGATTCGCGAGCATGCTATGCAGAAGGTGCCGTTCCTGCTGGTGGTCGGAGATAAAGAAGCGGAGGCGGGGAAGGTGAACGTGCGCGCGCGCGCGCGGGGGAAAGAAAAGACGGAAGACATGTCGGCGGCGGAGTTTGTGGAGAAGATTCGAAAGCTGATTGCGGAGAAGAGCGCGGGGGTATAACGCGTCATGATGCCGACTGGTTTTGGCTGGCTGACAATCGTTTCCGGCACAGCTCTAGCGCCGGCCTTATTTTTCTGGCGAGTTCCCTATCGGGGCAAGAAAGTGCCCGCTCGCTTTCTTGTCTGCTTGATTGTGTTGTTTTTGTTCTCACTAATCCAGTGGGCCTCTTGGTACAAATGAGGTCGGAAATATTCCAGTGCAGCCCCTCGCGCAGCGCGTGCTTTCGCTTGTTCGGCGGGATGAATTGCTTTCGGCTGGGGATCGTGTGGGCGTGGCGGTTTCTGGTGGGATTGATTCGGTGGCGCTCTTACGGCTGTTGCTGGAGTTGCGGGGGGAGTTGGGGATTGTCCTTTCGGTGGTTCATTTCGATCACGGGCTGCGCGGGGCGGAATCGGACGCGGATCAGGAATTCGTGGCGGGGCTGGCGCGCGAGTTTGATTTGGACTTTCATGTCGATGGCGAGGACGTTGGCGCTCAGGCTGCTGATGAGCATGTGAGCATCGAGACGGCTGCGCGGGAATTGCGGTATGGATTTTTTCGGCATCTGATGGGTTCGGAGCGGGGTCCCTCGGGGGCTGAAGCCCAAGCTCATAGCGGGGCGGCTGATGGCGTCGCTGAAAGCGCGACGTCAAACAATGGGGACGCATCCCAAGACGCGCCGTCCGAAAGAGTGCCACAGGGGCTAAAGCCCGATTCCGAGAAACCGCCTTTTCGCGGCCCTGAAGGGCCGCTCTTCCACGTCACCGCCGAGGCTGCAGGTGTCCGCGAGTCGCCTTCCATTCGCCGCAGTCACTCGGGCGTCGGCCTGGCTAGAGTTCGTTTGAACAAGATCGTGACTGGGCATACGCTTGATGATCAGGCGGAGACTGTGCTTATGCGGATGATTCGTGGAACTGGGTTGCGGGGGCTGGGGGGGATTCATCCGCGTCTTTTGGTGGAGGATGACGATGGAGAAACTTCTGGCGAGATTGTGCGACCGCTGCTGGGAGTGCGGCGGCGCGAACTCGAGCAGTATCTTCGAGACATCGGGCAGACCTGGCGGGAAGACTCGACCAATGCGGACGAGCATTTCACTCGCAATCGCGTTCGCAAGCTCGTGGTTCCGTTGCTGGAGCGGGAGTTTAATCCTGCCGTCGCGGAGAGTCTGGCGGAGTTGGCGGAGATTGCGCGCGGCGAAGAAGACTATTGGGAGAACGAAGTCTCGGGGTGGCTGGGGACAGTGGTGCAATGGGTGCAGCCGGAGTGGGCTCGGGCGGTGTCTGTAGAGAAGAGTTTGGTGCAGATTGCGGGGCTCGGAGAATTTCATGGCGAGCCGACCACCGGAAAAATCCCCACTTCTCGCGCAGAAGGCGCGCGAGAAATGGGGCACCCGCTTCGGAATGCTAGACAGCCTGATCTCCTGGCCGATCTCCGTTCGAAGATCGACACTGCTCCCTGGCTAGTCATGAACGCTTCCGTCCCTCGGATGTGGTTTCTCGGAGAGCCGGTGGCTGTGCAGCGCAGGCTGGTGAAGGCGATTGGGGAGAACGCTGGGATTCCACTGGAGTTTAAACATGTGGAGGAGGTCCTGCGGATCGCGGCAGGAGACGCGGCATCCGGCAAGGAAGTATCGCTGCCGAGGGGCTGGAGGTTCGTTGTCGAGCCTGACGAGTTAACCTTCATGACTCCGGATTTGCGCGAGCCTTCGCCGCAGCGTGAGTACGAGTACGACCTTTTGATCCCGGGCGAAGTTGTCGTTCACGAGGCCGGCGTTGCGATTGAAGTACGGCGAATTCCCAGTGGAGAGCAGGGGGCGTATAATCCTGATCAACTTCTGGATGCGGAAACTCTGCCCGGACGGTTAAGGGTGCGGAACTGGCGTCCCGGAGATCGATACTGGCCGGCCCATACGAAGTCCCCCAAGAAGATCAAGGAATTGCTGCAGGATCGTCATGTGGCTCAACCGGAGCGCGGGCTTTGGCCAGTGATCGTGGGGAGAGACACTAGCAGGGACGGCGACGAGATCGTTTGGATGAGAGGATTCCCGGTGCCTGCCAAATTGCGGGCGAAGGCGGGGCAAGCGGCGATCCTGATTGTGGAAAAGCTGATCGCAGAGAAATCGCTCGCAGAAGTTCTTGGTTGAATTGGCCGTCGAAGTAGAATGAGCAAGGACGTGCCGGGAGGCACGCAAACTTCATGAATGGTCCGCGAGTCGAACCTCTTCGCCCGGTCATTTCAACGGATCAGATCCAGAAGCGGGTAAAGGAGTTGGCTCGGCAAATCTCCGACGACTACAAGGGTCAGACCATCCAGATGCTGGCGGTGCTGGAGAACGCATTCATGTTTCAGGCTGACCTGGTGCGGGCTCTCGAGGTTCCGGTGGTTTGCCAGTTCATCAAGCCCCGGTACACGCGGCCGCCGAGTGGCGCGTCGCCCGATGTAATGGAGATTTTTTTCAGCCACGAGCCCGATATTCGCGGGCAACACATCCTGCTGGTGGAAGGGCTGGTGCATTCCGGCGTGACCAGCGAGTTCCTGATGAGCGACCTGCGGTCCCGAGGAGCAGCCTCGGTGAAGCTGGTGACGCTGCTCGACCGCCAGGCGGCGAGGAGGGTGCCCTTGCAGCCGGATTATTTCGGCTTTCTGGTGGATGAAACTTTTCTGGTGGGCTACGGGCTGGGCGCGGCCGAACAGACCAATCGGAACTTGCCCTACTTAGCGGCGGCAACCCCAACAATCCCCGTGACTTAAGTCACCGCAGTAGGAACGGGCCTTTTTGGCGGGGAAAAGGTAGAATAAACGTTCAACGATTTGCCAATCGAAAATTGCGCTCGGGCATCTAATTAGCGGTAGGAGCCTCGGGGGTTGGTGTAGTCAGCTGACCGCTTCGAATTTAGGAGTCCTCTAGGTGAACTCAACTGTAAAGACCGTGCTGTTCTGGTTGCTGATCGGCGTTTCCGCGCTTCTGTTGTGGCAGGTGGTGAAGAGCGCGCGCGAAGGCCAGAAGGACCAAGAGTTAAAAACTTCCCAGTTCATGAACGAAGTGGAACAGAACAACGTTCAGGAATTTGTGGTCAACGGGATGGAAGTGCGCGGCAAATTGCGCAACGGTTCCGCGTTTCACAGCACGGCCCCCGCAACCTATTTCACGCCCGAAATGCTCAAGAGCCTGGATAGTAAGGGTGTGAACGTCGACTTCCGCGACATCAATGGCGGGAACTGGGCGTGGATGATTCAGGTGATTCCGATCGTGCTGATCGGGGCGGTCTGGATATTCATGATCCGGCAGATGCAGACCGGCGGCAATAAGGCTCTGTCGTTCGGCAAGAGCCGGGCGCGGCTGCTCTCGATGCAGCAGAAGAAAGTTACGTTCAAAGACGTGGCCGGGGTAGAAGAGGCGAAAGAAGAGCTGCGCGAGATTATTGAATTTCTGCGCGAGGCGCAGAAGTTTCAGAAACTGGGTGGGCGCATTCCGAAAGGCGTACTGCTGGTGGGGCCTCCGGGAACGGGCAAGACGCTGTTGGCTCGTGCGGTTGCAGGCGAGGCGAACGTTCCGTTCTTCTCGATTTCGGGCTCTGATTTCGTTGAAATGTTTGTTGGCGTCGGCGCGAGCCGCGTGCGTGATCTGTTTGAGCAGGGCAAGAAGAATGCTCCATGCATTATTTTCATCGACGAAATCGATGCCGTGGGACGCCATCGCGGGGCTGGCTTGGGTGGTGGACACGACGAGCGCGAGCAGACTTTGAATCAACTGCTCGTCGAAATGGACGGGTTCGAGTCGAATGAAGGCGTCATTCTGATGGCTGCGACCAACCGGCCGGACGTGCTGGATCCGGCGTTGCTGCGGCCCGGGCGTTTTGACCGGCGGGTGGTGGTGAGCCGTCCGGATGTGCGTGGGCGCGAGGAGATTCTTCGCGTACACACTCGCAAGATTCCTCTTGCTGAAGATGTCGATCTCTCGGTGCTAGCTCGCGGGACGCCGGGATTTTCTGGCGCTGATTTGGCCAACATGGTGAACGAAGCTGCCTTGGCGGCGGCCCGGCAAAATCGCAAGGCTGTGCTCCAATATGATTTCGAGCTGGCCAAAGACAAAGTCCTGATGGGTGTGGAGCGCAAGTCTCTGCTGCTCACCGACGAGGAAAAGAAGAATACGGCGTATCACGAGGCGGGACATGCGCTCGTGGCGGCGAAGATGCCGAACTCCGATCCTCTGCACAAGGTCACGATCATTCCGCGCGGCATGGCGCTGGGCGTCACCATGCAGCTGCCGACCGACGACCGCCACAATTACTACAAGAATTATCTTGAGACCGAAATTGCGATCCTGATGGGCGGTCGCATTGCGGAAGAACTGTTCCTCAATGTGATGAGCACCGGCGCGGGCAACGATATTGAGCGGGCGACCGACATGGCACGCAAGATGGTCTGCGAGTGGGGCATGAGCGACTTGGGGCCGATGACGTTTGGCAAAAAAGAAGAGCAGATCTTCCTGGGCCGGGAAATTGCCCAGCATCGCGATTACAGCGAGGACACGGCGATCAAGATCGATCAGGAAGTCCGCAAGCTGGTTAACAAAGGCTATACCACCGCCAAGGAGCTTATCTCGGATAATCGCGAAACGCTCGAACGGATCGCGCGCGCGTTAATTGAGCGCGAAGTGCTTGATGCGAACGAGATCAAGATGCTGGTGGAGAACCAGCAGCTTCCTCCGATTCAGCCGCCGCCGACCTCGAAGGACGACGGAGTGCAGCACGTCATTAAGCCAGAACTGCAGCCGGGACGCGCCAAGGGCGGGGAGCGACCGGCCACGGCGTAACAGTAATTGCGGGATACTTTTCACGGGCGGCCTTATTGGCCGCCCAATTTGTTTGTGGGTCATGCGAATTTCTGGGCCTGCACGTCGTTCCGATCTGGGCGTTACTGGCTCGATTCGACGCGTTTCGAGGGTCTCGAAATGTGCCTGTTTATGGTATAATCGATCCAGTAACAATACGACCCTAAGTATTAGGAATTTCAATAACTTGAAGTCTTTTGCAGGGGGCTTCAACGCGGCCAGTCAAGGCGCTAATTCCAGCCGAAATTCCAGGGATTCGCAACACCAAGTTCACAGAAAAAATCGGGACATTTTCGCGGAGCGGAATGGCCACCAAAGAGATCAATACTCCCATCGTTGAGATCAAAACAAAAAACGGAAAAGTGACTCCCATCAACACGTCGAACGGCGGCGGCAACGGCAGCAATAACGACTACAACGCCGACTCGATTAAAGTGCTGGGTGGCATGGAGGCGGTTCGCAAGCGCCCTGCCATGTACATCGGTTCGACGGGCGAACTGGGACTGCATCACCTGGTGTATGAAGTCGTCGACAACTCCGTCGACGAGGCGCTCGCTGGATTCGCTACGAAGATTGAAGTCACGATTCATCTCGACAACTCGATCACGGTGATCGATGACGGGCGCGGCATTCCAGTCGACGACATGATGATTGACGGCGAGAAAGTTTCCGCTGCGCAGGTGGTGATGACTACGCTGCACGCCGGCGGAAAATTCGATTCGTCGACTTATAAAGTTTCCGGTGGACTGCACGGTGTGGGCGTGTCGTGCGTCAACGCGCTGAGCGAAGATCTGGATCTGGAGATTTGGCGCGACGGGGCGACCTGGCAGCAGAACTACTCGAAGGGCGACCCGACCAACAAGCTGAGCAAGACGGGCGCGACCAAGCGGCGCGGGACCAAGGTTCACTTCCTGCCCGACAGGTCGATCTTTACTGCGACTGAATATAACTACGACACGCTGGCGCAGCGCCTGCGCGAACTCGCGTTCCTGAACAAGGGACTGCTGATCACGCTGACTGACGAGCGCGCCACGGATTCGAAGACGGGCGAGCCGAAGCACACCGAGTTCAAATACAACGGTGGCATCGCGGAGTTCATCAAGCATCTCAATCGCGGCAAGCAGGTGCTGCACGACAAGCCGATCTACATGGAAGACGACCGCAACGGCGTTCACATGGAGATCGGGCTACAGTACAACGACGCGTATTCCGAGACGGTGTTCAGCTTTGCCAACAACATTAACACGGTTGACGGCGGCACGCATCTGTCCGGATTCCGCACGGCCCTGACCCGCACCATCAACTACGCCGGGCAGCAGATGGGGCTGTTTAAGGACGTCAAAGAAAACCTAACCGGCGACGATGTGCGCGAAGGCCTGGTTGCTGTGATCAGCGTGAAGCTGCCGCAGCCGCAGTTCGAAGGGCAGACCAAAGGCAAACTGAATTCAGACATCGCGGGTACGGTCACGCAGTTTGTGAACGAACGTCTGGGCGCGTTCTTCGAACAGAACGCGACTGTCGGACGAAAAATCATCAACAAAGCGGTCGACGCCGCGCGTGCTCGCGAAGCGGCTCGCAAGGCGCGCGATCTTACACGCCGCAAAGGTGCGCTCGATTCCGGCGGGCTTCCCGGTAAGCTGGCGGATTGTTCTGAGCGCGATCCGAACCGCTGCGAGTTGTTCCTAGTCGAGGGCGAGTCGGCCGGTGGGACGGCCAAGCAGGGTCGCGACCGCCGTTTCCAGGCGATCCTGCCGCTGAAGGGAAAGATTCTCAACGTCGAAAAAGCCCGCTACGATAAGATGCTGGCGCACGAAGAAATTCGCGCCATGATCACGGCGCTGGGCACAGGCATTGCGAAAGACGATTTCGATCCGACGAAAGTGCGCTACGGCAAGATCATTCTGATGACGGACGCTGACGTCGACGGGAGCCACATCCGCACGCTGCTGCTGACGTTTTTCTTCCGGCACATGCAAGAACTGATCAAGCGCGGGAATGTCTTTATCGCGCAGCCGCCGCTGTTCTCGCTGAAGAAGGGCAAGTCGCAACAGTACATCAAGGACGAGCGCGAATTCGTGAAAGTCATGGTGAAGCGCGCGGCCGACGGCCTGAGCGTGCGCTACGGCGAGGGCGCGGCCAAGATCGAAGGCAAGGATCTGGCGCGATTCATGACCGTGCTCGACGAGTATCTGGGCTTCTTCGAAAAGCTCGACAAGCGCGTGCGCAACGAGCGCGTGACCGAGCTGATCCCGAAACTCGACCTGGCCAAGCGCGCGGATTTTGAAGGCGACAAGAATACGCCGCCGAAGAAGATCGAGCGCCTGGAAAAAGAACTGAAGAAGCTGGAGAAAGAGCACAGCTTCAAGAGCGTGGAGAAGCGCTTTGACGAAGAGCACAATTTGTGGGAAGTAAAATTCGTCAACAAGCACGGTGCTGAACACGTCATCAACTGGGTGCTGGCTTCGAGCGCCGAAAGCCGCCAGCTGATTTCGAAGTACAAGCAGATCGAGCCTTACATGGAGCCGCCGTTCGTAGTCGAGACGCTGGTTAAGGCCGCACCCGCGGGCGGCAACGGCGACGGGGCTGACGAGGCCGCATCAGCCGACGGTGACAAGGGCGACAAGAAAACGGGCAAGCCGGCCAAGCGCAAGACTGAGATCGAAGTGGTGGAGAAGTCGAACGTTCGCGAGCTTCGCGACTATGTCATTAACGAAGGCCGCAAGGACTTTACCATCCAGCGCTACAAAGGTCTCGGCGAAATGACTGCGCCGCAGCTATGGGAGACGACCATGGATCCCGAGCGGCGCACACTGCTGTCGGTGCGGCTGGAAGACATCGCCGAGTGCGAGACCATCTTCACTACGCTGATGGGCGAGGACGTGGAGGCGCGGCGCAAGTTCATCGAGGAAAACGCGCTCGATGTGAAGAACCTGGACATCTAGAAACTTTGGCCAGGGATCTTCACGAATTCGCACGATATAACGTCAAAAGAATGGGCGGCCTTGGCCGCCCTTTTTATTTAGGTCGCATCCTAGCAGTAGAATCGCGTTAGATAAGGGCCTCGTTTCAAAAGGGGGCGTATGAAATTCCTGATCACGATGTTGCTGCTGGGCAACTTCTCTCTCGCGCAGTCCAGGGTGGGCTTCTCCGGGACCTTTCTGCGAACGGAAACCATGTTCCGGGGACGTCCGGAAGCTGCGTCGCCACGTATTCTCGACATAAAACAAACGGCCGACGAGGTCATAGTGACGGCGACGCAAAATGGCGAGAGCGCGGTAGCCCACTATCGGCTTGATGGCAAGAAATCGGGAACGGTGCAAGCGTGGCTGAAAGGCGAGAATCTTGTTCTTAAAGGGACAGTCAAGCGGCAGGGTCCAGGACTCGGACTGGATTTGGGGCTGAGGTTCCCTTTGACTGTAGCTGCGAATGTAGAAGAAAAGTGGGAACTGTCTCCGGATTCACAACAACTCGTGATCCGCACCAAGCAGAACGTAGGGGCTGGCGAGTCCGTTTTCGATACTCGCTATATCCGGGAGCCCTCTCTGGAGGCCGCTCAGGCTGGCGGACTTGAATGCCAAGAAGGACTGCGAGACAACACTCCCGATCTCGGCTCTCAGAAGCCAGAGCGAAAAACCGCGAAAGTATGGGCACGGTGCCGAGTTAGGCATGGCCCACTTGGAACGGATTACGCGCTGCGTCTCCTACGGTGTCGTCCTCTCTGGCGACTTTTTCAAGGACCTGGAGCGGACGGAGAAATCAGGACCGGCTCAGTTTCGCAAGAACGGCCAGACCGTTGCCGCCTTCGCGGGCGATCTTGTGCTGGAAGTCGGGCTCCATCACTGGTTTTGTACAGCGGAAATCGGCGATTGGGTGCCGACCGGACCCCCATCGCCTGAGGCGGCGCAAGATATGCACTTCAAGGTGCGATGGCTGGGTGAACAACAGAAGGATCTTGGAGAACTACAGTCTGAATTTCTTGTCGAACCGTGGCGTGAATGGACCGAGCCGGAAGCTTTCTATCGCATGACAATTCCAGCCAACGGTGTCCCGCTCTCAGACGATCTCGAAGTGCTCATCCTCTCTACGAGTGGCGAGCAGTTGGCGTGCGTGAAACGGCACATATAACAAGCAAGGGTTACAATGGCCGCGTCATGCCGCAAAGATCTCTGTTCTTGCTCCCTGTCATCCTGATTGCAGCTGTCCTGACGTCGTCTGCCGATGATCGTTCGCCCGCTCCGACTCCGCCGATGGGGTGGAATAGCTGGGATTCTTACGGGACCACGGTGCGTGAGGCGCAGGTCAAGGCCAACGCAGATTGGATGGCGGAGCATCTCGCGAAGTATGGTTGGCAGTACATTGTGGTCGACATTCAGTGGTATGAGCCGAACGCACAAGGGCACGACTACAAGCCGGGGGCTCCGCTGACGATGGATGAGTATGGGCGACTGCTGCCGGCCGTGAATCGCTTTCCGTCTGCCGCTGACGGCGCGGGGTTCAAGCCGCTGGCCGATTACATGCACAGCAAGGGGTTGAAGTTCGGGATTCACATCATGCGCGGGATTCCGCGGCAGGCCGTCGAACTGAATCTTCCGATCAAGAGCACACCGTATCACGCGGCCGATATTGCCGACAGAGAAAATGCATGCCGCTGGAATCCGGATATGTGGGGGATCGACACGACGAAGCCCGGAGCGCAGGCTTATTACGATTCGATTGCGGAGTTGTACGCAGGGTGGGGCGTGGACTTCATTAAGGCGGATGACATGGGGAGCCATTTGTATCAGCCGGCCGAGATGAAGGCTCTTAGCTCAGCGATACGCAAGACGGGGCGGCCGATGGTGCTGAGCATTTCGCCGGGACCAGCGCCGGTTTCGGAGGCGGAGTTCTTCGAGAAGTATGCCCAGATGTGGCGCATCTCCGACGATTTCTGGGATGACTGGAAACTCCTGCGGCAGCAGTTTGACTTCACGCGCGACTGGGCGCAGTTCGTGGGCAAGAATGGAACCTGGCCGGATGCGGACATGCTTCCCTTGGGAAAATTGAAAGTGACTGACAAAGAGGGCGGGGGCATGCCGACGAAATTTACCGCGGATGAACAACGGACGGTGATGACGCTGTGGAGCATCTTCCGCTCGCCGCTGATGTTCGGCGGAGACCTGCCCAGCAACGATGCGGCCACGACCGCGCTGATCACGAATGAAGAAGTGCTCGAAGTCGACCAGCACAGCAGCGGTGGACATCAGGCGCTGGATCGAGGCAATATTCGCGCGTGGGCGGCGGATGGGGCCAAGCCCGGAGAGCACTACGTGGCGGTTTTCAATTTAGGAGAAACGGAAGAGAACGTTGCTCTGCGATGGCAGGATGTCGGGATTATTTCGCGACCGGCTGAGGTGCTGGATCTGTGGCAGCATCAAGCGCTCGGCTCAGCGGACGGAGTGCGTGTTCGTCTCAGGCCGCACGCGTGTGTGTTCTACGGAATTCGGCAGTAGAGTTTCAGAGCTGAGAATCAAGCGCCGCCTTTAGCGGCTAGCCAGGAGTTTCAGACGGCTTGGCCGGCTCCTCCGGTTTTTCGCCGTGAAATACGCGCGAGATTCCGCGAACGATGCGGCGGATGGGCAATTCGCCTTTGGCGTCGACGAAAAAGATTTCGCCGGTCCGGCTGCCGCGGTAGTACCAGCGCTTGAGCAGGGCGAGATGTTCCATGGTTTCCAGCGCCGACTTTATCTGCGCTGGCGCGATCGAATGCAGAGTCTCCTGTACTCGTGCTTCCATCGATTGAGATTTCGTCTGCTCGGCGGCTTGAATGCTGAAAGCTACTGGGCCGGAGATTCTTCCGCATTCAATGCGGAAGAGTGCGACTGAGCCTGTGAGAGAGCTGGGCTGAATCACGAGCGCGGAGAGGCGGTCGAGGCGCTGCACGATTTCGGGAAGCTGGCTTACAACGGGCTTCAGTTTTTCGACGCGCGCGTGAGTCGCCGCAGCATCTTCAAACGCCAGTTTGGAGGACGCGGCTTCGCGCTCGGCCGAGAGTTCGCGGAGCAGAGAATCTCCGGCGGAATCGAAATAGGCCTGCACGCGGTTCACTTCGACGGCGTATTCCTCATCGGTGCATCCTTTGAAACAAGGAGCTAGGCACATGTTCATCTCGGAGTAAATGCAGCCGGGAAACTTGGGGTCGGGATGCAGATCCTCGACGCAGCGCCGCATCTTGAAAAAGTCGAGCGAATCGTTCATGAACTTTTCTGCGGCGACGCGTGAGACGAATGGGCCGTAGTAGAGCGAACGTCCGTTGAGCCGGCCCATGCGCGTGGTGACGGAGGCTCGCGGATACTGGTTTTCGAGATGCAGCTTTACCAGCGGGGCGAAGCGGAAGCGCATTCGGTCGGAGTAGGTCTTCGGGAACGCGGCGCGCAGAATCCGGTAGAGCAGGAAGCCGGATTCGAAATCGGATCCGGTGGTCGTGTACTCGATCAGGCGAACGCGATCGCGCAGGTTGAGTTTCCTGGTGCGCTCTTCGAGCGGGCCGAGCAACCGTTGCAGGCGGCGCCGCAGGTTTGCGGTCTTACTGACGTAGGGTTCAGCATGAGCGTCCGCCGCCCGGAGAAGAAAAACGGCCGGGGCCTGCGGGACCGCGGAAAAGACGTCGGCATCCCTTTCAGGGGCGAATTCCAGGCGCTCGGTCAGCACGAGATTATTCTAGTTTGCGAGCGCGCTGGGCGCACCGGGGAGAACTTCTTTCGCCACCGATTTACGCGGATCACACGGATAAATCTAGGCAAATGGGATCGAACCATGCTGTGAGGGGAGCATCCATTACCGAAAGCTGGCGCTTTTGACGCGCTCACGATAATCCTGGCCTTCCATGGTGACGATGCGGCACATTTCGAGGAGGCGCGAGCGCATGCGGTCACCGATGCGATCGCCGAGAGTCTCTCGCTCGGCCGCGTACTTCGCGGCTTCGGAGCTGCGGCTGCTGACGTTGCCGCCGAGTCGATCGCGCTCCGAAAGATTGGGATAGTTGGTGGTGATGATGGTGGTGCGATTGTCGTTGTAGCGAGTGTTAAGGATGAGACTCACGGTGTCCCACACCCACTCGGTCGGACGGACTGCGCCGAGTTCGTCGAGCACTAGAACCTCGGTTTCGAAGACGGGGCGGAGCACGTCCAGCTCGGTGGTTTTGACAGAATCGTTATAGGAATTCTGGATCTGTTTGAGTAATTCCCGGTAATCGTAGAAGAGGCAGGCGATACCTTTGCCGGCGATCAGTTCCTTGATCATTCCGACGGCCAGGTGGGTTTTGCCTACGCCAATTGTGCCGATGATCAGCAGACCGGTCTTGTCGATGGGATACTCTTCGACGAATTTGCAGGCTGCCATGCGAGCGGGAGCGAGCGAGCGGTAGGGGCCATCGAATTCAAAGTTGGAGAGTTCACAATGTTCGTAGCGGCGCGGAATGCGGGCGGCAGCCATTAAAGACTGTCCCCGCGACCGCAACTGGCAGTCGCAGCGGGTGACGCGGCGATCGTTCCGGCTACTCCCTGCATTGGCGCTGGCCGCGACGGTCTTCCATCCGGTACCCCCACAAAGTGAGCAAACCGCGGGAGCTTTGACTACATGAGGCCCATCCGTCTTCGCATTTATCATCTTCACATCAGACATCCTTGCATCTGCCATCCTCGAGCCCATTATCTTCAAACGAATTCTCCTAGTTTCACTTTGCACCCGGGGGCTGCTTCTGCGCAAGCCGGAAACCTTGGCTGCCTGTGTACATCCTGTGAAGGAAGACGGTGACCTGTGGAGGGCGTAGGAAAACCCCGTCGGCGGGGCTGGAAAGGCGCTCGGGTAGCCTCAATTCGGGTTGAAGAGGTGCGAAACAGGCTTCCGGCGCGGATTTTCACAGTTGACTTTCGCAGCAGAGGGAGGAGAATACAAGCCGTCAGGTTTCCCAACTCAGCCAGCCAGATTTTTCTTCCCGGTGTAGGCTGGGCACGAAAGAGACCTGCGAGGAGAGACTATGAACAAAGCCGATCTGGTTGACAAGATCGCAGGCGCGTGTGAGATCAGCAAAGCGCAGGCCACGACCGCCATTGACACCGCCGTCGACAGCATTACTGGTGCGCTCCGCAAAGGAGATCGGGTGGCTTTGATAGGCTTCGGCACCTTCTCGGTGTCGCAGAGAAAAGCACGGAACGGGCGCAACCCGCAAACCGGCGCCACTATCAAAATCGCTGCTCGCCGAGTTGCGAAGTTTACCCCTGGAGCCGAACTGAAGAAGTCAGTCAACAAGAAATAATCTGCAAGCCTGAAAGATTTGGCCAAGCGGCAGGGGGTCGGCCCTGCCGTTTTTCTTTGCTGCCCTATGTTCGATGTGATTCGCCATGCGCGGAATTCTGTCGCGCTTCGTTCGCGAGCGCTCGGCGCGGATCGGGTCGTGCTAGAATTCGCCCCTACTCTTCAATCAGGGAACCGCGCCTTTGCAAGCCAGTCGGACTAAGTCCTGTTTCATGACCGAGCTCGCAACGAAACTCTGTCTTGCGTGCTTTCGGCATTTTGTTCTCGTGTGTGGCGTTGCGCGTGGCGTTTGCCTGCCGGGGATATGGCTGCTGTTGGCAATGGTCTCCATCGCCCAGCAAAGCGTTCCAGCACCGCCGTCGTCGCCCGAATTATCGCGAGCGGTCCGGACATGGGAGTTCCTTCCTGTTGTGGGCACTCGCGCGGGACTGTTCGGTAACGAGGCTGGACGATTCGAAGCCTGGGTTTATCCACTGAAGATCTTTCGTGATTTTCATTTAACTTTCCACGTCGACGATCGAGCCCTGCCCGCCGAGACTCTGGCGCGCACGCTGACGGTTCGCCCCGACGCGGCGTCAATCGTGTATGTCGGAGATTCTTTTCGCGTGCGCGAAACCTTGTGCGTTCCGGTTAACGAGGCTGGAGCGGTGATTCTACTGGACATTGAGACGGAGCAACCGCTGGAGGTGGAAGCCTCGTTCACCGCGGACTTTCAGCTGGAGTGGCCCGCGGCGCTCGGTGGAACGTTTGAGGACTGGGACGAAAGGCAACATGCGTTTGTATTCGGAGAGGAAGCGGGAAAGTTTTCCGCTTTGTTTGGATCGCTCACGGCCAGAGACGCGCGGGTCGCCTATGAGACGAACTATTCGTCGACGAACGAAAATTCTTTCCGCCTGGGCGCGACGCCTAAGGGAAAGGAAAAGAAGGTACTGGTGTTTGCGGCTTCAGTCACGGGCTTCGCCGACGCCACGAAAACTTATCAGCGCCTGCTGTCTTCGTATGCAGACTCGATGCGGGAGTCAGCGGATTATTACCGCGCTTATCTCGACAAAACTGTGAGCCTCGAACTGCCTGATGCCGCCCTGCAGAACGCTTACGACTGGGCGCGCATAAGCACGATTCAAGGGCTGGTAAACAATCCGTACCTGGGAGCCGGGCTGGTTGCGGGATATCGAACCTCCGGTTCCGGTCAGCGTCCGGGCTTCGCGTGGTTCTTTGGGCGTGATTCTTTGTGGACTTCGTTTGCCCTGAATGCCGAGGGAGATTATTCGACGACTCGGACGGCTCTCGACTTCATCAGCAAATATCAGCGCGCCGACGGCAAGGTTCCGCATGAAATTTCGCAGAGCGCGAGCCTAGTGCCGTGGTTCAAAGACTACCCGTACCCATATGTTTCCGCCGATGCAACGCCGCTGTTCATCATCGCGATGAATGATTATGCATCCCAGAGCGGCGACGTTGGCTTTGTACGCGACAAATGGGACAACGTCTGGCGAGCTTACCAGTTCCTCCGCTCCACTTATGATTCCCAGGGCCTGGCGGAAAATGCGGGGGTGGGGCACGGCTGGGTTGAAGGCGGCCCGCTGCTTCCGGTCAAGAACGAGTACTACCAGGCTGGACTCGGTGTTGCAGCGCTACAATCGCTCTCCAATCTGGCAACCCTCGTCGGAAAGGAGGACGTGAGCAAGCAACTTGCGGCGGAGTTCGATCGCAGACAGACAGCACTCGATCGTGCTTTCTGGTCGGCCGAAATAAATAGCTATGCATTTGCCCTGAAACAGGACAACCAGCGCGAGGATGAGGTGAGCGTTCTGGCAACCGTTCCCATGTGGTTTGGTCTGCAAGATGCCGAGCATGCGAACCAGACGATTACGCAACTCGCGGCGGAAGACCACCAGAGCGATTGGGGCATGCGAATCATCTCCCGGCAATCCAAAATCTATGATGGCTCGGGCTATCACTTCGGCTCGGTGTGGCCGTTATTCACGGGATGGGCTTCGGTGGGTGAATACCGCTATCATCGCGAGTTTCCCGCCTACTCTAACCTCCGGGCGAATGCGTTGCTCGGCGTGGACGGCTCGCTCGGTCATTTCACCGAAGTTCTTTCCGGAGACTACTACCAGTCGTTTTCCACCGGTTCGCCACATCAGATCTGGTCATCGGCTATGGTGGTCAGTCCGATCTTGCGCGGCATGCTTGGGTTGCAAACCGACGCGGAACGGCGCCAGATCGCGCTGTCTCCGCACGTGCCTGCGGACTGGACGTCGTTCGCAATTCGAAATGTGCGCCTCGCCGGAATCGGTGTGGACTTTCGATATCGCAAGACCGCCGACAGCGTTGTGCTCGAAACCAAGCGCGCAGGATCGGGTGATTGTTGGGTCGAATTCTCGCCATCCTTCAGTCTGCGCACCCAAGTGGTCAAAGTTGAATTGAACGGACGAGCCGTTCCCTTCAAGTTGCAACCGAACGGCAATGATCAGCATGTGCTGGTGCGATTTCCCGTTGCCGACGGTCTGAGTACTCTGGTCGTTCATGTAAAAAATGATTTCGGACTGGCATTGACCAATGAGCTGCCGCCTCTGGGCAGTGCGAGCCATGGGCTCCGCATACTTTCTGAAGCATGGAATGCGTCGAAGACCGAACTATCGTTGCAAGTTTCAGGCCTGGCGGGAATCCGCTACGAGTTGAGCGTTTGGAATCCTGGTCAGATTACTTCCGTGGAAGGGGCAGTTCTGAGCAAACCCGGGAAATTGGAAATCCAAATTCCGCCGGGGTCGGATTCGTACTTGCAGCAGAAAATCGTGATACATTTCGCCCGGCCATGAGGAAAGAGCGCGCGTACTTTCCCAGGGTGCGGCTCGACCCAGAAAAGGTTTACACTCGGGCAAGGCAACTTCATGCGCTTCGAGGAGTCGTCTTTTTATGCAACGTAAGTTCGCGTGGATTGTGGTGCTTGCGTTCCTGTGTCCTGCGTTCATGGGTCGATCAACGCTAATCGCGGCCGCTCAGATGGCGGACAAACCCACTCCGCGCAAAGCCGCGGCCGGCAAGGCCCCTGCCAGCAAAACGGTCGATGCGGAAGGGCACCAATGGTGGCAGCATGCGGTGTTTTACGAAATTTATCCGCGCAGCTTTGCCGATAGCAACAACGACGGGATCGGCGACCTCAAGGGCATTACATCGAAGCTCGATTACCTCAAGGACCTCGGTGTGGACGCCATCTGGATCACGCCATGCTTTCCTTCGCCGCAAGTCGATTTCGGCTATGACGTTTCCGACTACGAAAATATTGATCCGATGTACGGATCGCTGACCGATTTCGACATGCTTACCAGCGAAGCGAAGAAAAACGGCATTCGCATCATCCTCGATTTTGTCGTGAATCACACTTCCGACCAGCACAAATGGTTTCTCGATTCGAAGTCTTCGCGAACCTCGGAGCATCGCGATTGGTACATTTGGCGCGACGGAAAGGAGCCCGGGAAGCCTCCAAACAATTGGACTTCGCTTTTTGGCGGCTCCGCGTGGACACTCGATGCAACGACGAATCAGTATTACTACCACTTCTTTTACCCGCAGCAGCCCGACCTGAATTGGCGCAACGCGGCCGTGAAGGACGCGATGTTCGATGTCACACGATTTTGGTACAAGCGTGGCGTTTCGGGCTTTCGTCTGGATGCGGTGGATACTCTGTTCGAAGATCCCAACCTGCACGACAACCCGGTGCTGCCCGGCAAGAACGCCTTGGGCGATCCGATCGAGGAAAATAAATACAACTCAAAATTACCCGAAGTACATGACGTATTGCGCGAGTTGCGCAAAGTCGCGGACGAAAACAATGGTGTGCTGATCGGAGAGACCTGGACGACCGACATTGCGGAACTGAACAAATACTACGGTGAGGGCAACAACGAGTTGCAGTTGCCCATGGATTTTCTTTTCACTACCGTCAACAAGTTGTCACCCGCTGATTTCCGCAAGCAGATTGCCGCTATCGATTCGGCTTCCGGGTGGCCCACGTTCGTGATCAGCAATCACGACATCGTCCGCTCCTACGATCGCTATGGCGACGGCGTACATAACGATCAAATCGCGAAACTCATGGCCGGGTTGTATCTGACGCTGCGCGGAACGCCAATCATCTACTACGGCGAAGAAATTGGCATGAAGACAACGCCGCCAGCGCGCAAAGAGGACGTGAAAGATCCGATCGGCCGCATCGGATGGCCCAAGGAAAAGGGCCGCGACGGCGAGCGCACACCCATGCAGTGGGATGAGAGTGAGAATGCAGGTTTTTCGAAGGTTGCGCCCTGGCTCCCGGTTCCCCCAACGGCCAAGACGCACAATGTTGGCGATGAATCCAAGGATCCAGACTCAGTGCTCAACTTCTATAAGAAGGTGCTCAAGCTGCGGCGCACGAATCGAGCGCTGTTAGACGGGACCTACGTTCCCCAGAATCAGAACGACCAGAATGTGCTGTCTTATTTTCGAACTTATAAAGATCAGACGGTGCTGGTGGCCCTAAATATGTCGGGTGCAGAGCAGAAGATGAGCTTTGACGTGAGCAAAGCGGGCTTCACTTCGGCGAAGAGCCTGGTTGCGAGTGGCAAGTCCTCAGCCAACGGGGATGTTGTGACGCTCGAGCCCTACGGCGTTTTCATAGGCCAGCTCGTGAAGTGAGAGGAGCATATGCTTGCTAAGAAATCTCCACTCGCAATCAGCCATAGAATACACAGGTGACAGAATGCACGAACTGTCGATTGCGATGGGCATAGTGGACGCGGCTTTGGAAGAGGCCCAACGTCGTGGAGTGCGAGTCGACGCTGTCCATCTCAGGCTGGGCGCGCTTTCGGGCGTGGTGAAAGATGCGCTGATGTTTTCTTACGGGGTCGCGTGTCAGGACACTCCGCTGCAGGGTTCGCAACTGATCGTGGAGGACCTTCCTGTTATTGTGTATTGCCCACAGTGTCAGGAAAAGCGGACGTTGCCGTCGGTGCAACTGTTTCAGTGTCCGGAATGCGGCACGGCGACGATGGACGTGCGCCAGGGTAAGGAACTTGAGGTGTTTGCCCTCGAAGTTAACGAGGATCAGGTGCGAGAGGACGAGTTGCGGGAACGTGAAGTTCGGCAATCGGAGGTCACGAAGTGAGTGAGCCTCGTCTCGTGGAAGTCCGAAGGAACGTACTGAAGCAGAACGACGTGATTGCGCGCTCTCTGCGTGAACAATTCCATGCGGCTGGAGTGTTCGTCGTGAGCCTGGTTTCGAGTCCGGGCTCGGGGAAGACGACTTTCCTGGAGAAGACGCTGACGGAGCTGCAGCCTCGCTATCGCGTGGCTGCCTTGGTAGGAGATCTCGCCACTGAAAACGACGCAGTGCGACTGGCGCGCAGCAAGGCGCCGGTGAAGCAGATCACGACGGGGACTCTGTGCCATCTGGAGGCGGCGATGGTGCAGAATGCTCTGCAGGATTGGGATTTGCATCAGCTGGATTTTCTTTTTATCGAAAATGTGGGCAACCTGGTTTGCCCTTCTTCGTATGATCTCGGAGAGAACCTTCGCCTGGTGCTGATGTCGGTAACCGAAGGAGAGGACAAGCCGCAGAAGTATCCGACGATTTTCAACAGCGCCGATGTCGCGGTCGTGACCAAGTACGAATTGGCGAGCGTGGTGGAGTTTGATTGGAATGCGGCGCGGACGAGCATTCAGTCGGTGCGTCCGGGAATGCAGATTTTTCGCCTCTCGGCGAAAACCGGCGAGGGGATGGAAGAATACCTAAAGTTTCTATTACGCCAACTCGCGGAGCACAGAGCCGTGGTGCACGTCTGATCGATGCTGAAAGCAGAGACCGTAGCGAGCTACCTTCGATCGGTGCCACCTAAATCTTAGAAGCCGTATTTGGCGACGATTTTCTTTTCCTTTTTTCCAATCACTGCAATTGCCGCGTGTTCCGCGGGCAGAGAAAATCCCAGTGTCACTCCGGTGGCCTGGTCACGCAGGTTGATGGCTGCGTCGTGAGCCGAGTCCGAGATGAAGACGTACAACACGGAGTCTGCCAGCTGGGTGGGAAATACCAACACGCCCGGCGGCAGGGGCGATTGCATGCTGAACATCGGAGAGATATTCAGTCGAGCGACGACGTAAGCGTACAGCTCTGAAGTGGCTTGCGCGTTTTCGGCGAGTTCGACGGGATAGGCTGTCCAAAAGATGAGCCCTTTGCCGTGAGGGATTTCTTTGAACGTGTTCCCGTCGTCGAAGCGAAGAGAATCCAGCCAGTTCTGTTGCTGTTGACCGAAGGCGAGAGGGAGCGAGCGATCGCGCAGACGGACTGTCGCACTGTGATAGGTGAGCGGTTCGACGTGGGCGGAAAGTCCAAGGTCAGCGGCTCGGTGCACGATCTGCCAGTGCTGGTCGCGATCGACTGGCCCGGTGATGAGCAGGTTGCCGCCAGCATCAACATACTTCAACAGCGCTCGCCATGCCGCGCCGCCCAGCTCCTGTGGAGAGGGGAGGATGGCCAGCTTGGGCGAGCCTAACTTGTCGATCTGATTTTCAGCGATCACGTAAGCGGGCAGGTGCGCGTCGTAAGCCAAGGCGCGAACCGCACGCTGCTGGGCTGCCAACTGAAAATCCGCGAGCGCTGAGTATTGCGCGGCTTGCGATGTGACGATTGCGATCGAAGGCAGTTGAGGATCGCGAAGATGTTCATGCAGTGACGGCGCGAATCGTGCATAGGCCCGCAGAAGCGAGGCCTCCGGCTTCTCCGTATAGTCGGTGCGGACGGCACCGATCGGCGTTTCGTTGCTCTCTGTCATGTAGGAATTCGTGTTCCATAACCACTCGATGGCGCCGGAACCCTGAATGAGCGATGCCGCGATTTTTCGTTCCAGAAGAGCCGCCTCGCTCTCCGGCGTGCGGCGGGCGATTTCGTCGAGGTTCAACTGGCGCTGTAGTCCGGTTTCCTGGATCAGCATGGCCTGTCCGGGTTGCTTGGCGGCCAGGGAGTCCCACAGAATGTTGTCGTCGAGCCACCAGGAATGATTGGTAGTGAAGTCGACCGAGTGGCCCCAGAAGGCGGGAGAGAGGCGGTCCTGAATGCCGCCCTCGTCCTGGCCGACAGTTACGAGCTGTTGCGATCCTGTGGCACGAATCGTATCGCGCATGGTGCGGGCCCATTGAGCGAATGATTCCTGCGCGAACTGAAAATAATCGTTCAACCGGAGTGATGTGGTTCCGGTGTACATGCCGCGCGCCGCGAACTCTTCTTCGGCGGGAAGAGAAATTGTTCCCGCAACGGAGCCGGGAGAAAGATTCCATAGCGCGGCGAGGTTCGCGCGGTCGGGATAACGCTCGCTCAGCCAACGATTCCAGTTTGCGAGTTCGATTGCGTCGCCGTTGGGGCGCGTCTTCCAGAGTTGCTTCGAAAAGCTGGGCTCGTTGATGAGGTCCCACGCCAGGTAGGGCACATCATGGAAGCGCGCGACGACGGACGAAATGAGAGTCTGCTGGCGGCGGACGGCCGCAGGATCGAGAAAGGCGTTCGTCCCTCCGAGAACGTCGGGCAGGAAGGCGAAAAAATTGAACTGCACCGGCAGGTCGTACTTGCGAGCGGTCATGAGGTAGGCTTCGAGCGTGCGCAGAGTGCGTTCGTAGGGCTGACCGTTTTCGTCGAAGAATTTGTCCCACCCACTCCACCAGCCGGTGCGGATCATGTTCAATCCCGCGTCGTGAATCTGGGCGAGATCCTGATTCCACACATACACATTGGGATGATCGAAAAAGAGGCGCTGAACTTCGCTCGACATGTAAGTTGTGCCGACCACCGCGAGAGGATGGCCATCGAGTTCGAAGTAGTCGTGATTCACGCCAAGGTGCGGGCCGGAACGGAGAAACGATTCGTCGCGGATCCAGAATGCCGAATGGTAGATGGCGCGAACGTGGTCGCCTTCCGTTAACTGCGCTTCGATGATGTAGAGTCCTTTGCCTGCGGGGGGAGGAAGCGCGACTGTTTCATCCGACAGGGCCGGTGCCGTGACGCTGGCGCGATTCGAGGGCTGCGTTTCGGCATACGTCGCAATTTTCAACGATACAGGAGCCGTGGGCGCTTCGGCGGCGTGCCACTGCACTTGCAGTTCTACGGGTTCTCCTGGCAGATACAGCGGCAACGCCGGGCGCACGGTGAATTGCTCGGCACCTTGCAACGCCCGTCTAGCAAGGGATTGCATGAGGTTTGCATTGTCGAAGAATTCGGGGGTGAGTTCGGCATTCACAAAGATCCAGCGTCCGCCGTCGAAGCCGTTCCGGTAGTGATCGACCTGGATCGCCGGCGCTGAAAGTTTGCGGCCACTCTGCGTGCCCCAGGCGAGAGCGTCGAGGCGCGCGTCGATGGAGCCGGCGGCGCCGCCGCGATGGTAAAGGTCGACCGCGCTTAGTCGGATGACCGGGCTGAAGGCGCGCTTCCAGACGAAGGCAGGAAGTTGCAATGGCAGCTCGGAATTAGGCTGGAACTGCAGTCCGCTGGAGCCGGGAGTTTCCTGATACTGGTCGATCATGAGCGGACGGATGAATCGCACGCTGTAGTCGCGAAGGTGCCAGCTGCCGGCGTCGCGGTACGCGGCACGAGTGAATGGCATGCCGCCGAACACGAGGAGATTGCCGCCGTGATCCAGAAACTGCTTGATCGCAGGCCATGCGTCTTCCGGAAAAGACGAGCCATACGGAAGAACCAGCAGGTGGGTTGAGTCTGCGGCCAGTGCGGCTGAAAGGTGGTCGGCATCGGCTAGATGAGCCCCGGGCAAAGTTGCGGCGAATTGTGCGGAGGGGCCAGTTGAGTCCGCCGCTGGAAAGCCGGGTTCGCTGAACACAACTGCTGCGGACATGCTGGACTGGGCCAGGAGTGTAGCGTGGCTGACCAGGAAAAACAAGGAAGCGACCGCCAAGAGTGCAGGTTTTAACATGAGTATGGCCTGATGAACGCCCGACAGGCGAAACGATTGCAGTCTCGGGCAAGGGCAGGAGATTGTCAAGCTCTGTCAAGCTAGAGAAACGATTTTCTAGGGCACGGATTCGATGCTGAAGTTCATAAAAATGGGTAGAATCGCACTCCGCCGATGCTATGATGACGCGTCCGTTAATTCGCGCATCTGGATTCGTACAATCTGATTCGCACACTCTTCGAAGGGTGGATACAGCACTCATGGCGATCGCGCCCCCCAACACTTCTACCACCAAAGTCGCGCCAAGCGGTTCGTCCTCATACGGCGGCGCTTTGGCAGTCATCACCACACTGTTTTTCATGTGGGGTTCACTTACTTCGCTGAATGATGTGCTGATCCCCTATGCTCAGCATGTTTTCAAGATCAAGCTGGATGCCAGCATGCTGATTCAAACGGCGTTCTTTTCTGCGTACTTTGTTTTCTCAATTCCGTCGTCGAAGATCATCGACTGGATCGGATACAAGAAAGCGATCATTGTTGGCCTTTCGACGATGATCGTCGCGTGTTTGGCGTTCTATCCTGCGGCGAGAATCCCCTCCTTCCCGTTTTTCCTGGTCGCCCTGGTGATTCTTGCGACGGGAATCACGATCCTCCAGGTCGCAGCGAATCCATATGTCGCGATCCTGGGGAACCCGAAGACTGCGTCCAGTCGCCTGAATCTTACTCAAGCGTTTAACTCACTCGGTACCACCATTTTCCCTTGGGTTGGCGCGCACCTGATTCTCGGAACCACCGCGACCGCCATTGTCCGGAATCCCTCTCAAGAGGCAGATGCAGTGGTGAGGCTCTACGTTTATTTCTTCAGCCTAGCACTGTTGCTGCTGGCTGTCGCTATTGGCCTTTTTAAACTGCCAAAGATCGAGTCTGCCGAGCGACGCATCGGAGAAAGGGTGGAGGACTCTGTTTGGAAACATCCAAACCTCATTTATGGTGCGATTGGGATTTTTGTTTACGTAGGTGGTGAGGTCGCGATTGGCAGTTCCATCGCGAATTACCTGGCGTTGGATAACATCGGCGGCTTCATATCATCTTCGACGATTCCCGACGCCGCCGTTCGCTACCGCTCTGCCTTGGCGGAGGCAGCCAAGTACATCTCGTTATACTGGGGTGGGGCCATGGTGGGCCGTTTTATTGGATCAGCTCTTCTTCAGAAGATTAAGACGAGTACATTACTTGCCTTTGCGGCGATTATGGCCGCGTTGCTTGTCGCGGTTTCTGTGCTCAGCACTGGACACATGGCGATGTGGTCGATCCTGGCTGTCGGGTTGTTCAATTCGATCATGTTTCCCTGCATCTTCACTATGGGTATCGATGAGCTGGGCCCGCTGACTGGGGATGGGTCTGGCATCTTGAATATGGCGATTGTGGGGGGTGCCATCATTCCCTATCTCGTCGGGCGCGTCGCGGTGCTAATCAACAGTAATTACTACCCTACAATGGTTCAGGGAGAGACCAGTTGGGGGCAGGGCATGCACTACGAGCTCATCCTTGCGACCCTGTGTTATCTCTACATTCTGTTCTTTGCCTTGAGCGGATCGAAGCCAAACAGCCAGCGATACGCTAAGGCTTAATGCACATCACAAAGCGGTTAAGATGGTTGGATGACATTTGCGAACGAATTGAATACTCGATAGAAGATCATGGCGCAAATTAAGAAGCCTGGACAAAAGCCAGCCGTGATTACCCTGAAAGCCGTTGCCCAGCATATTGGACTGACTCCAGGCACGGTATCTGCGGTCCTCAACGATTCGCCATCGGCACGTTCGATTCCGCAAGAAACCAAGAATCGAATCCACGCGGCCGCCAAAGAACTCAACTACCGTCCCAATTTTTTCGCGCGCACACTGCGCAACAAACGGACCTATACCATCGGAGTGATTGCGGAAGAGATTGGCGACTCCTACAGCTCGGCGATCATCAGCGGGATTGAACAGTATCTAAGAAAGCGTGATTACTTTTTTCTGACCGTGGTGCACCGGCATGACCCTGAGCTGCTGAGCCGATACTCGCAATTGCTGTCGGAGCGCGGAGTCGAGGGGATCATCACCGTCGATACGACCGTTCAGGAAGAGCCGATGCTGCCAACCGTTGCCGTTGCCGGCCACAAGAAACTGAAGGGCGTCACCAACATTACGCTCGACCACGTCAAGGCTGCGGTCCTCGCTCTGAACCATTTGAAAGAGTTTTCCCACGTGCGGGTTGCTTTCATGAAAGGAAATCCGCTCAGTTCGGACGCGAATGAACGCTGGGACGCGATCTGCCAGGTGGCGGCCGAGATCGGGATGAAGATCGATCCGGAGCTGACGGTGCAGATCGATGCCAATGACCCCACGCCGATGTTGGGATATCCGTTCGCCAAGGAATTGCTGGCGCGCAAGAGGCCGTTTACAGCGTTATTTGCCTACAACGACATCTCGGCGATCGGAGCGATTCGCGCGTTGCAGGAGCAGGGACTGCGCGTGCCTCACGACGTTTCGGTGCTGGGTTTCGATGACATTCCGGGAGCGGCGTTTCACACTCCGAGCCTGACCACGGTGCAACAGCCGCTGAACCGAATGGGCGAAGTCGCCGCCCAGGTTCTGCTGGAACGAATTCTGGACAAGAAAGAGTACACGACGGACATCGCGATCGAACCTGAACTGGTTGTGCGGGAATCGACCGCGAAGGCCAATGGTTCCTTCTAGCACTGCGCTTTCGATATAGTAGCCGCAGAGCCTCCGGCTCTATTCATGCCCTCCTCTCACCCACCCAGCACCTCAACCTCCGCTCGACCGCTAACGTCTGCTGCCTATGCATCGTTCGTGCCGATTGGAATTGCGACTGTGCTGTTGGGTCCCATGCTGCCAGTGTTGTCGGCACGCTGGTCCCTGAACTATGCACAACAAGGCGCGCTGTTTACAGCACAGTATCTGGCTTCGACCGTGGCCGTGGCGCTGTCGGGCGTGCTGGTCACACGCTGGGGATTTCGATTTGCCATCAAGACCGGACTTCTGCTGATGAGCGTGGGTGTTGGTTTTCTGCTTGCTAGTTCCAGCAGGGTAATGGGGATCCTCTGCATCGGAGTTTACGGAGGAGGTCTGGGGCTGGCGGTTCCCGCCGCGAATTTGCTGGTGGCGGCGGTGAATCCCGGCCGCCGCAGCGCGACATTGAATCTGCTCAATTTTTGCTGGAGCGCGGGAGCTGTGGCGTGTCCGTTTCTTGTGGCGGCTGCTGTGAAGAGCCATCAGGTCCCACTCTTTCTAGCGGCGGTGGCCGGGTTCGCACTGCTGATGGTGATTGGGATTGGCGTCATGCCCGCGTCGATTGTCGAGCCGTCCGCGACCCAGGGCGCGGAGCGCAATTCAGTCCGGCCTGTTCCATGGCGCCATCACGCCTTGCCGGTGCTGGCTGCGCTCTTTTTTCTGTACGTCGGTGTCGAAAATGGTTTCGGGGGATGGGTGGCCTCGTATGCGAAGAGCCTGGGCACCCTGACGCCGACGATCGCGGTAATGACCCCGTCATTTTTTTATGCGGCAATGATGCTCGGGAGATGGCTGGCGCCGTCACTGCTGCGCCTGGCGACCGAAATTCGGCTGGTGCAAATCGGACTGCTGGTCGCTTGTGCGGGGATGGCCGGACTGGTTCTGTCGCATGGCCTGCGCGGCATAGTGGCAAGTGCCTGCCTAGCGGGTCTGGGGCTCTCGTACGTGTATCCCATTACGATTTCACTTCTGTCCGGGGAGTTTGGCTCCGACTCGTCGCGTCTGGGGTCCATCCTCTTTACGCTGTCGAATATCGGAGGAGGATTGCTTCCGTGGATGGTAGGTGTTTCGTCGAATCATTTCGGTAGCCTTAAGGCGGGACTGGCCGTTCCGCTGATCGGATGTGGGGCGATGTTGGCTCTCTACTTCAGAGAGTGGAGCGTAACGATAGCCGAGCAGAATGCCGGTGTGCCGGCAGTCTAGGCGCGGACGAGTCTAGCCGCCAGACGCGCCAACCGGACCAGCCGGTAGAACGGAAATAGCGGTGCAGGAAGACGAACCGCCTGCCACTCGCCCGGCCCGGACGTGAAGACAAGGCGCTGCAGGAATCGCAGGCGATCGGCGGGCCGCTCCCGCAGGCGCATCATCAGGCGGAAGTAAGCGAATGACTCTACGTTGAATGCGGCCTCGCTCACGATGTGAGATTGGATCTCGTCTGCCAGTGCCAGCGTCGCAGCGTCTTTGCCGAGCTGCACTTGTGCTGCCGGCGGAATCGCGGCGCCCAACAGTCGATTGGCCACAAGCATGCTGACGTGCACGATGCGCAAAATTCCTAAGGCCGTTGCCTGCGATTCGATCCGGCTCCAGTTCAAAGTCGGCAGAGTCATAATCCGCGCAAGGTCGCACAGCCATATCAGGCGTGCCCACAAATGTTTGGCGGCGTGCGCCGACAATACGAGAAGCAACTCCTCAGGTGATGGCGTCTTCATCGCGTGGCCGGCGACCGTAACCGTCGCTGCCCTTCGGAACATGCCTTCCATATCGAAGTCGATTGCGTAAAAGCGAGGTTGGATCGCCCACTGCACTTCGAGAAGATTCGGTCCGGCAGCGCCATCAAAGGCATATTCGTATCCGGATTTCAGATAGGCGCGCTCCTCAGCCGATGAAAAATTCAGGTGAGGCGTGTAACCGAGTTCGCGCACTGCGTCTTGGATGCGTGGCAAGTCCCGCAGATGAATCAGCAGATCGATGTCCCCAGCCTGCCGCAACGCAATGTCGCCGTAAGCAAGTTCCGCCAGGGCCGGGCCTTTGTAGGGCAGGACTTCGATACTGAGAGATAACAATCGATCGACGATTCGAATCAACTCGCGCGATAGAAATAATGCTTTGTGCAGATTGGTCCGATAGCTCTGCTGCAGCGCGGACATCTCCTCGGCCGGAACAGCCCGTTCAAGGTCAATCGCAGCTTGATGGAGAAGCGGAAGAATGCCGTGGCGATCGGCGAGGTCGAGCAAAGGTTTCCAACGGATGGGCTCGCTGGACAACAGACGCAGGCGCTCGATTTTTTCCTGGCGGGGAATCCCGGAGCACGCGGCTAGTAAGAAGGACCACTCGGCTTCGAGTGTGGCGCTGTTGGCCAACAGGCTAGTCCCTGACATGTTTTCAGGTGGAGCGGTGGATGCGACTCCGAATCATGCAGTAGCGCCCGCAAAATTCGGGAGCGTTCGAATCTGCACCAGATTATGCGCCTGATTTACGGCGGCGTGCTTCTTGGCCAGCATGTTGGCCGAGGGAATACCGGTCCTGACGAAAGATTTCTCGCAATCCTGCGAAGACGGTCCGCGCATGTTCCCTTCGAGGTACGCGAGCCCCGGACAGCGCGTGCAACTGCCAACATGCGTGCACGAGGGACAAGTCGTCAGATCCTTCAGGCGGATGGAGCGGACCTCTTTCATCTGGTCGGAATCCCGCCAGATGTCGACAAAGCGCTGCTGCCGCACGTTTCCGGTGGAAAGAGGAAACTGCACGCAGGGAAAGACTTCGCCATACGGCGAAACGTAGCAGGCAGTGTGGCCGGCGCTGCAGGGCGTGGATTCCAGTTCGCTCTCGCCCGCAGGCGCGGGGATCGCACAAAACTCGTCTGTATCTCCTACTAGAGCCGTGTCGCGGAAAACCTGGCGCAGTGTGCTTTGATCGACGCCCAAGTCCAGAGTGGAGCGGTTGCCGTCCATCATGGGCGTGATAGTTGGGTCGAGAGTGCATTCGACGCCCAGTTCGGTGGCCAGGGCTCGCACGCCGGGGTAGTCCTGCATGTTCTGTCGCATCAGAACATTAGCGATGATGACCCGCAAGCCTTGCGACTTGAGAAAGCGGATCGCATCGACCGAGCGCTTGAGCGATCCGGGAATCAGAGTGATGCCATCGTGCACCTCCGGCCGGTGCGAATAAATACTGATCTGCACCGATTCCACGCCGAGATCGCGGATGCGGGCGGCCTCGCGCTCACGAATCAGAACGGCGTTGGTCTTAAGCTTCACGCAAAACATCAAACGGCGGGCGTGTTCGAGAAGCTCAAAGAAATCTTTACGAAGGAAGATCTCGCCGCCGCTCAGTGTGAGAATGAAGACTCCGGCCTCGGCCATCTCATCCATCAGATGCTTGATTTCCGCCGTGGACATCTCGCCGTGATCGTCGTGATCGAGATAACAGTGGACGCAGCGCTCGTTGCAGCGGTAAGTCAGATCGAGCTGTACGTTGAACGGAATGTTCAGCCGCTGCGCCTTCTCGGTCATCTCCTGCAGCAGTCCGCTCATTGTGACTCTCCAGCTCGGGATTCTCCGGCCGCGGCATTTCGCGGTGGAATCGGTTTTTCTGAGATTTGCAGTATCTCATGGTTGGCCAGTTCGCGGGCCAGAGTTTCGGCGTCGTGTAGCGCCTCGGCAGGCTCAACCTCGAAATCCGCGCAGATGCGGCGCTCGACGATCTCGTCGAGCGGTGTAGTGCCGTCGGCGGATTGCCACAGGATCGTCGCCGTCTTGTTCAGGGTGAAGAGCGTGGAGTCGCGGCCAGACATGATCATCATTTCGCCGTCAAGACCGCGCGCCGCGACCTTCGGGTTGCGTGCCATATAAAGCCTGCTCATCCAATCAACTCCCAGACCCGGGCATCGGGCACAAACGTAAGCCGCGATACCGGAACCCGGCTCACAAACTCGAACGCGGAATGAAAAGTCGCTTGCACCAGTTCCTCATCCTCGGCGAAAAACAAAAGATTAGCAAGCAGAGATCGCGCCGCCTCGGCGGGCGGGATTGGGTCGATGCGATTCTCGGCGCCCTTCGCTAGCAGGTATAGTCCGGCGATGGGCGCGGAAACATTTTCGCCCAGCTTGGCCAGTTCGCCGGTAAACGGTGTCCCGTAGGCAACGTAGCCGGCATCTCGTTTGCGAACGTAGGAAATCTCGTCGGTCAGCAGCGTGGCGTCGCGAGGAGCCAGTCGGGAAATGGTCGTCTTGCCCGCCTCGGAAACTCCGGCGAACAAGAACGCTTTGCCATTGCGGATAGCGCTGGCGGAGTGCAGCAGAAAACCTCCTTGGCGCGCCAGCACGAGCGTGTGTGCAATGCGAAGGACCGCGTCAATGGAATAGGGATTGGCGGTCTGACGAATCGTGCCCCGGCGCGAAGCGGGTTCCCATTCGGCGCGAAAATCTCCCCGTTCGAGCGTCCAGCGGCCCCGGTGTTGGGTCACGCGCACGACCGCCTCAGGATCGGCGAAGCGAGTGGGTGTGAGTTCAATCTCGAAGTCAATCTCTGCAAGCCGCTCAGCTGCAGCCTCGCAGTCTTCCCCACTTTCCACGGAAGTCACAAAACCGTCATAGCGGTCTTGCAGCATGCTGAGGAAAGCCGGGTCGGTCGTATGCACGCGTACCGGGATGCCCCCGATTTCAATAACCAGGCTGAGACGTTCGACTTCGGTAGTTAACTCGGGCAAGAGACGGTTCGATCCTAACAATCCTTAATTCGAATAGTGTTTTAAACTGACGCGGTCGAACTTGCGACGCTTAAAACTGCAACGTTGGACCCGACGAAGGACCGCGCAACTTTTGCAGCATGCTGCGCACGCCCACTACCACGCGAGCAGCGGACGACGAACGCCGAAGCACCGCCGCGACGGCGCGTTTGGACAAGCGCATGCGACGGCTCGGCTCGATGCATCTCCCCTTCCTTACAATGAAAGAAACCCTACCTAGCACGTGACTTTCAGGTACGGGCGGATCTGCGGTGGGCATGGCGTCCCCACGAGTCAAAATTGCTGCGTCGTGCGGCTTGCGCTTGGCTACGACGCGATGTGCGAAGAGGCGACGGTCACGGCCGAACAGGACGATCTCACCCTTTGAAGCGGCGTCGTTAGACATGCGCTCGATCACGAGCGTGTCTCCAGGCCAAACGGTGGGCAACATGCTCCATCCCGTGACGCAAAGGCGCAAACTGCCCGACGAGCGCAACACTTCCGCTGCCAGTTCGCATTTCAGGGCGTTCGCCTCGCCCAAGGTGGAAGTGGATGAATTCATGACACCTTGGAATTCAAGGTGCATCCGCCACCCGAGTTGGCAGTCTTTCCGCACGAGAGGGCGGTGGTCACGAATACCTTCTCGTAGCGGAAGGATGGCTTTTCGTATGGCTTCTTGGCATCGGCGGTCCGTGGATTATCGGAGGACATATCGTTCATAGTCATAGAGGAACCTATCTGTGTCTTGATTCTAGTCTAATCCCGGCTGTGACGCTTGAACGGCGCAGCCGCCGGTGCCGGATGTTCCGCAAACCTGATCGCTCAGAGTGGTGAAGTATATCTGAGACGTGCCCGCGAGAGTCCCATTCACCTCATTGTCCACGATAATACCGCTCGTGCCTCCAGTGGATGCGAGAGCAAGAGTGGGTGCGGGTCCGGCGTTGGTCCACACGACGGTATTATCCGAAGTCGTACCTCCAGGGGTCGCGTTCCATGGGGATGGTTGTCCAGTTCCCGTAGTCCCCGTGTTGGTGGTGGCCACTTCGACATTGCCGTTGGTGTCGAGGATGCGGGCGGACGTGGAGACATAATGGTGGGAGGCCTGCCAATTCGCAATGGTCATGGCCGTGAGCGCGCCCTGATCGATCCAGACGAG
>Ga0210389_10000441_pt1 | contig 38692 bp, 35 predicted proteins | sample IncBWH28OmetaG_FD_160127 | JGI IMG/M metagenome (GOLD analysis project Ga0210389, IMG submission 160127) | Forest soil microbial communities from Barre Woods Harvard Forest LTER site, Petersham, Massachusetts, United States - Inc-BW-H-28-O ... | reverse complement strand
GAAGAGCATTCTTGATCTTGAAGCCAGCTCGGTGAAGAAGCGGATGAAAGATAAGGCGTTCGCCCGAGGGGTTTCGCGCGAAGACGTGGTCAAAGGGGCAGAGGAACTTGGCGTGCCCCTTGACGAGCACATCGCGTTTTGCATAAACGCGCTACGCGAAAACGCGGACGCCCTCGGCATCCGCGGATCACTGTGAGAGAACGACATGCCAACTGGCCGATCTGAAGTTCGGCCACTACAACTGCGGCGTCACACTCCCTCCCACCTGCTTTGGCACTTTTAAATACGCCCACCTTTCCTTACCATTCCGGAGAACTCGTACTTAATCGTCCGCTTCCTACAGGATGTGTTACTTTCACGACGACTTGACCGCGCCTTTCGGTCACCTGGGGACGAATAATCGATTACGCTCTTCTTATCACCAAGGAGACCTTGCATGGAACCTCTCGCCACCCTTTTCACGATCTTCGGCGTAATTTTTCTGCTGCTGTTTCTCGGCGCGGTCCTCGGCTCCGTCTTTACGGTGCAGACTGCTGAAGTCGCGATCGTGCAGCGGCTGGGTAAATTCGCGCGCGTCGCGGGACCCGGGCTCAACTGGAAGACGCCGTTCATTGAAAATGTCGTGCGGCGGATGAGCATGAAGGTGCTGCAGTTCGACGTGCAGGTGGAAACGAAGACGCAGGACAACGTGTTCGTGCAAATCCCTGTTTCGATCCAGTACAAAGTGCTGCCGGAAGGCGTGGAGTCGGCGTTCTACAAACTGTCCGATCCGGTCAAGCAGATCGAGTCGATGGTGTATAACGTCGTGCTTGGGCACGTGCCCAAGATGAAGCTGGATGATACATTTCTGAACCAGGCGGACATCGCCAAAGATTTGCGCGACTCGCTTGACAGTTCGATGCACGAGTACGGCTACAACATCGTGAAAGTGCTGATCTCTGATATTGTTCCGGACCCCAAGGTGAAAGCGGCGATGAACGACATCAACGCCGCGCAGCGCGAACGCGAGGCCACCGTCTCTCGTGCCGAAACCAACAAGCTGCTCGCCGTCAAGCAGGCCGAAGCGGAAGCGGAGTCGAAGCGCCTGCAGGGCGAAGGCATTGCCAACCAGCGCAGAGCGATCATTGCCGGGTTGAAGGACTCCATCGAGGACTTTTCGAAAGCAGTAGCTGGAGCCACCCCGCACGACGTCATGCAACTTGTTCTGATCACCCAGTATTTCGACACACTAAAGGAAATCGCCGCCAACGACCGCACCAATACCGTGCTCGTTCCGCACTCCCCGAGCACCATCAACGACCTTTTCAGTCAGTTCCGCGACACCATGGTCGCGGGGAACGCGCTTTCCACGTCCGTGGACGTCGCGGGCCCAGCTGCGAGCCGCCTGAAATAGCGCGAAACGTGCGCTTCATGCAGAAGCAGGATTCCCGGCTCGAGCCGCAGCCTTGATAAAGTTGGCCGTCAAATCCGGAGCGCTGATCGGCAGCATGTGGCCACCTGCTACCAGTTCCAGACTGACCATCGGAGTCTTCGCTTGCAGCGCTTCCCCATTCAGCTGAGGGCTCAGCACCTGGTCGTTTTTCCCATACAAAATCCGCACGGGCACACGGAGGGAAGCGTACCGAGCGGCCATCGCCCACAAATCGAGGTTGACGGCTCTCATTTCCAAAGAAGTGTTATAGAAGCTGCGCGGGCGCAAGCCCAGAATGCCGCCTCCGCGGATTGGAAAATCCGCTGGGGCGATGTCAGGACTGAAGATGGCGTCGAGGATGGCTTTGCCGCGGCGAATTCCAATCGGTGTTGCTACGGTCCAGGCCACCAGCCAGCGCACGAAATTTGATTTGATATCCAGCGCGCGAAATGGTGCTGGCACTTGTTTCGGCACGTGCGTAAGGGGCGCAACCAGGGCCAGTCCTTTCACCACTTCTGGACGATCAAGCGCGACTTCCAGCGCGATCGCGCCTCCGAGGGAATGCCCAACAAGCAGCGGCCGCTGCAGCCCTAGCTTACGGATGAACTCCGCCACGATTGCGGCCTGCTCGGTAAGGCGTCCTGTTGCACCGGGGGCGCGCCGGGAATAGCCGGAGCCGGGGCGATCCATCAGGATCACGCGAAACTCGTCGGTCAAGCGCTCCAGCAACGCATAAGTGAAGTTGCCCATCTGCCCGCCGAGGCCGTGAACAATCACGATCGGCGGTCCCGTGCCCTTATCCAGGTAATGAATCCGCGCGCCTGAGACCTCGATGAATTGTCCGCGCGGCGGCAAAGCTTGCTCGACGCGCCGCGCGGTGACGGCGGTGAAAATCACCGGTCCGCCCAAAATCGCGGCTACGAGCACTATGCCTGCGATGAGCAGGGCCATCATTGTGGGGGCTTAATCCGTTTGACGAATTCCATCGTGCCGTCGTCCACGCTGGCGAAGCGGAATTCGAGCATATCCAGCGCGTAGTTTTGATGCAGGCGCCAGGGCCGCTTCGATCCTTGTTTCGGCAACACATCCTTGGCTCGTTGGATGTAGCCGGAGCTGAAATCGATCGCGGGTTGCTCCGCGATCGAAGCATCCCGTTTGCGCGGCGTGCAGCGTGCATAGCCGCCCACGTCCATGTGTTTCAGCAAGCGGCAGACGTATTCGGCGGTCAAGTCGGATTTGAGGGTCCAAGAGGCGTTGGTATACCCGAAGGATGAGGCCAGGTTTGGCACGTCGCTGTACATCATGCCCTTGTAGCTCATGGCGCGCGACAGCGTCACCGGCGCGCCGTCTACCCAGACTTCCATTCCGCCCATCAGCTGGACCTTCAGTCCGGTGGCGGTCACGATAATGTCGGCGTCCAGTTCTTCGCCCGAGCGCAACCGCAAGCCCTTTTCCGTAAAACTCTCGATCTCGTCGGTCACCACCGAGGCCTTGCCGCTATTGATCGCGCGAAATAGATCTTCATCAGGGATGAAGCAGAGCCGCTGGTCCCAGGGGTTGTAACGCGGAGTGAAATGCTTCGCGACATCGTAGTTGGGACCGAGCGCTTTTTGTACCATCCCTAACAGCCACTTCTTTATTTTTTCCGGCTTCGTTCGCGACTGGTTGAAGAGGTACATCGCCACCAGCACGTTCTTCCAGCGAACAATGGCGTAGGCCAACCTTGGCGGCACTTTGCCGCGCAGCCAGTTGGCAACTACGTCCTGGGACGGCAGGGGCAGGATGTACGAGGGCGACCTCTGCAGCATCACCACGTGTGCGGCCGCCTCCGCCATCGCGGGCACCAGCGTTACCGATGTGGCGCCACTTCCGATCACCACGACTCGTTTGTCTTTGTAGTCGAGATTCTCCGGCCACTTCTGGGGGTGCACGATCTGCCCGCGGAATTTTTCCATCCCCGGCCAGCTTGGCATGTAGCCGCCAGCGTAATCGTAGTAGCCGCTGCACATGTACAGGAACTTGCAGGTGAAACGGGCGACAGAACCATCCGCTTTCGCAGCCTCCACAGTCCAATGTTCATCGGCCGACGACCACCGCGCCGCCTTCACCTTATGGCCATATCGAATCTTGCGATCGATCCCGTATTCCTGCGCCGTTTCCCGGATGTAGCGCAGGATCGACGGGCCATCCGCGATTGCTTTTGCTTCACCCCACGGACGGAAGCGGTAGCCGAGCGTGTACATGTCGGAATCCGAGCGCACTCCGGGATAGCGAAACAGGTCCCAGGTTCCCCCGATCGCCTCACGACCTTCCAGGATCAGATAGCTTTTGTTGGGACATTCGGCTTGGAGGTGATACGCCGCGCCGATTCCTGAAAGTCCCGCGCCGACGATCAGCACATCAAAGTGCTCGACTCCAGATTCCTCACCTGTGTGGAGAGGCGCATCCTCTGCCACCGCTGGTCGATCCGCCATCCGCGCCGCCTCCATTTTAACTGCTCGCAGTCTACTAATGCTTGCTGTGCATTTCCAGTTGGGGGAAGAACCGACCTGAAGGTCGGCCACTACGTTTGGCCTGGGTTACGGTTTGTCGCCCAACTGCTTTAGTTTGTTCTCGGCGTTTTCTTTCATTCCCTGGCGATATTCTTCCGAGATCGAACTATCCTCCGGCAAAAGCTCCAACGCCTTCTTGGCATTCTCTCTGGCCAAGTCCTTCTGCCCGTCCGCGAGATAAGCGTCGGAAAGGCTGTCGTAGACATTCGCGGACTTCGGGAACGCACTGGCATTCAACTTCAAAATCGCGATTGCACCTTTCGTGTCACCCTCCTGCAAGTGCTCATACCCGATCATGTTCACCAGTCCTTCGTCGAAAAGTTTCGCGTTCGGGTCCTTCTGGCGGGCAGCGGCCAACTGCTGAGCCGCCTTTTCCGCGCCGCCCGGCGCATCGATCAGTTTCAGAATCGAGGGAGGCTCCCCTCGCCGCACTGTGTTCGGCGGCGCGCTGCCCGGTGTTTTTATGAGCGTTTGCGAATACCAGTCCGTAATCGAAGCCGGCAATTCCTTGTGCGCCGCAAAAATGTGCACGCCGTGGCCGCCGTTCGGATACTCCAGGAATTTGCTGCCGGGATTCGTGGAAAGACTGTAGAGCCATTCCATCAATTCCACCGCTCCGGCATCATCGTCAGCGGCGGCGAGCAGCACCGGCATTTTTTCCGACTTTTCCAAGAACGCGCGGGCTTCGCGGTCCGCGTTCCCCGAAAGCAGCACCAGCGACTTTACCTCAGGGTGGCGCATCGCGAGGTGAATCGACAGATTCACGCCGCAGCTTGCACCGCCCGCGCCAGCAACGCGGGCATCCACACCCGGTTGGGACACCAGGTAGGTGAACGCGACATCCACATCCGCCGGCCATTTTTCATTGAGGACTTTCGCGCCCTCGTCCGGGGGCAAATCCTTTGGCGCTTTGCCTTCGCTTTCACCGTAACCACGGTAGTCGAGTGTCAGCACGGAAATTCCCGCCGCGGCGAGTTGCGTTGCGAGGCCGTCCCATCCCTTACGCTGCAGATTGCACTGGTGTAGCAGCAGAACGCCCGGCCCGGTTTTGCCCGCGGAGAAAAATGTCGCTTTCAACTTGGTGCCGTCGGTCGCGGTCAAATCGACGACTCGCGGAGCAGGTACTTGTTGTGCCGCACACGCAACGGCCAGAGTCAAGAGCCCGAGCAGCCCCACGAGCCGAATTTGCGTGCTCCTGAGATTTAGGTTCTTCATGAGAATCCTCCTGCATCGCCGTAAAGCAAAAGTCCGTGGCATCGAGTGGATGCGCCACTGATTGGCGAGCCGAATCACAACTTTCGGCTACTCCGCGAAGGGTGCGTAACGAAGGAGCAGGCTGCCCGAATTGAGCGACCGAGATTCCAACAACTTCATGCGCAACCGGCTCAGCTTGCGCCCGAACAACTGCTTCCCGCTTCCCAGGACCACCGGCACCAGGCACAAGCGGTACTCGTCGTATAATCCTTGTTCCAAGAGCGTAGCGCTCAGCCCGCCACTGCCAAACACAAAAATATTTTTGTGGCCCGCGCGCTTCAGCTCTTCCACTTCCTTCTTGACGTCACCTTTCAACAATTTCGTGTTGTGCCAATCCGCTTTGTCGAGCGTCCGCGAAAAAACCGCTTTCGGCAAACTGTTCATAAAGGTTGCCACTTCGCCCTGCTCCGTTTTCCAGTAGGCTGCCATCCCTTCGTAGGTGACCCGCCCAAATAAGAGCATGTCTGCCTCGCGCAACTGTTCGATCGAGAGACGTTCCAACTCTTCGCCCCAGGCGTACTGATGCCAGTCCAGCGCCCAGTTTTCCGCTCCATCAAAAAATCCATCGAGCGTCATCAGATTCCACATGATCAATCTGCTCATCGGCAAGCCCCCGATTCTCTCCGCGCTCAAACATCAATCCTGCAATCGTAATCCGAATTCATGCCGCTTCGCGACGATTCTGATACCCGGTTCATTTCAGGTAATGCCCGCCGCACTTACTCTTGCACTTACCTCCCGCAACGTGCAAATCTCTATCCGTTCTCCTAGATCAACTAAAGGCGGTCCCTATGAAAACAATTATCCGACTGGCGCTGACGGCGATGTGCATGTTTGGCGCTGCGGCGGCGTTTGCACAAACGCAAAAAGCACTGACCAACGCCGACATTGTCACGATGACAAAGAACGGCTTCGCGCCCGCCCTGATTGTGAAAGCGATTCAATCCGACGCCACGGATTTTGACGTTTCCGCCCAGGCGCTGATCGACCTGAAAAATGAGGGAGTAGACCAGTCCGTGATGGAAGCCATGCTTTCGGCGCAGGGGAACAAACCTTCAGCGGCCGTCGAGGCGGCACACGGAAGCGCAACTTCGGCAGACGGCGGAGCGGCCGACCCTTCAAAACCCGCATGCACAGTGAACGGGGGATGCCTCCTGCGAGACAGCACACCGGTTGCGCTGAAATTTGCGGCGGACCTAAATTCCAAAATCGCGCATGAAGGCGATCCGGTGGAATTCCTGCTGGACGAGGATATGAAAGTGGGAGAAAACGTGGTGGTGCCAAAAGGCTCGCACGCCGTCGCAACAGTTTCTTCCGCGAAAAAAGCGGGCATGATGGGAAAACCGGGTGAACTGAACGTTCAGCTGCAGTACCTGGTGGTGGGCAGCAATCACATTCACCTGCGCGGCACAAAAGGCCGCGAAGGAGAAAGCAAGACCGGTGCCACAGTTGCCCTGACCGTAATTTTCGGCCCTATTGGGCTGATCAAGCACGGCAAGAACGTGGACATCCCGGCCGGCACGCCTCTCACCGCCTATGTCGACCAGGACATCTGGCTGCCACCGCTGAAGTGAAGGATGGCAGGCGGTGGGGGCTAGAAATTCTGCGCAATTGGATTTGCCCTCGTGCGTCCTTCATTCTGAGAGAGAGGTGTCTATGGGCTCAAAACGAGCCGTTGGATGCATCCTTATACTCTTTGCGACGGTGATGTTTTCTGGATCCGCGGTTCTGGCTGCTCCGTGCAGTCCCAACGACACACATACGCCCGTCACAGCAACGCAAGCGACGGAAACGGCGTTAGCAGCATACCCTGAATCGGCGGAAGGATTGAAAAACCTGCTGCAAGATTGGCTTGCTGCTATCAAGGCGGGAGACACGGCGAAGAGCGCGCAGTTTCTGGGATGCTTTGCGATTCCCGATCCCGCCGCGTGGTTTGAGAATACCTTCGGCCCGGTGGAGGGCGCACGTCTTTCGGCCAAGTACCAGGCGCTGCAGGCTCAGGATGTGGAGTGGCTAAGGAAGCGCGGCGAGCAAGTTGTAAAACAGGATAAACTCACCGTGGTAGTAGCAGTAAATGCGAAACCTGAAGACACGAGATCGAAGGTACTTCAGGCGATTCTGAATGCCGAATTGCATCCAGCCACTCTTTACGATACCTCAAGCCGAGTGGACGCGAGCGACAACTCCGCTTATTTCCTCGGCTATTTCGTTTACATTGACGGAGGATTCCGCTATTTCGAACAGCAGGTGATGCAGGCGCTGAGTTCCGCACCGCCGCTGCGAATAGCGATTGGCGGGAACGTCCAGGCGGCAAGGCTTATCAATCGGGTGCAGCCCGTGTATCCGGAAGAAGCCAGCAAGGAAAAGATTTCGGGGACCGTTAAACTCCACGTGGTCATCGCAAAAGACGGAAAGATTCAGCAAATTCAGGTTGTCAGCGGACATCCTTTGCTGGTGCAGGCCGCGATCGATGCTGTGAAGCAATGGCAATACCAGCCAATACTCCTCAATGGTCAACCGGTGGAAGTGGACACCCAGATCGACGTTATCTTTTCTCAGTAAGCGCCTGCTTAAATGGCGGCCAGCACGCTACTCGTCGTCGGAGTCGGTGCTGGAGCCGCCGAGGCCGGTGCGCATGAGGAGTCGGCGGAGAGCTGGTTCGCCGGCGGCGCCGCGCTGGGTGCCGGCGATGGTGCCGTCGCGATCGATCAGGACGTAGATGGGATAGACGTTGGCCTGGTACATGGCGGCGAGGTTGGTGTCTTCCATCAGGACGATGGGTACGCCGCGGGGGTGGGCCTCCAGATAGCGTTTCACGGTTTTTTTGGATTCGCCCACATCGACTGCAAGGACGATCAGGCCTTTGGCGGAGAATTCCTTTGCGATCTGGTCGACGTATGGCGCTTCGTGGTCGCAATAGCCGCACCAGGTCGCCCAGAACTCCAGGAGGACGACTTTCCCTTTGATGGATTCGTTGGTGAATTTTTCGCCACCGGTTGTGGTGGCATGGAAACGCGGCGCGGGCTCCCGTGTTGGGTTGGCGGAGAGAAGGCCGGAGGCAAAAACCAGCGTGGCGAAAAGCAGCGTCACGCTTGAGGGCAGGGTTCGGGTGCGCATGGCGGGAATGTATCACAGATTGAGAGCAATTTGGTTACGTGGCCGGGCGGGTACGGGGAGAGAGTATTTTTTCCGGATGGAGTAAACGGAAGACCCACCCTTCGCGAACAGCGCGAAGGATGGGCCACCCGAGAGCCGGATTGTGTTATGCGGACTTGGCGCGCTTTTGCGCAGCCTGCATTTGGGCGTGGATGGCTTTCATTTGCTCGCGGGCCTGGGCGACGCGCTTGCGGCCGTCGGGCGTGGCGTCGATGAGTTTTTCGAAGCTGGCGGCGAATTGCGGTGAATACGCGGCGCGGATTTCGCCGAGAAGCGGCTCAATCTTGGAGAAGACGCCGATGTGCTCGCCGTTGCTGTCGGAGAATAGTTCGAGGCTGACGGCGCCGTTTTTTACGAATGCGGCGGCCATTTCCCAGTAGCTGAGGACCATGCGGAGATAGGCGCTATTTTCGCTAAACATCGCGGCGTTGAAGTCCGCGAAGGATTGGGGATTGAAGTCGCGAAAATACCAGTCGCGGGCGTTGCGCATCTTCTCTTCGCGGCGGAGTTCGTACAGTTTGAGGATGAGTCCTGCTTCTTCTTGTTTCGACATGATGGAAAGCTCCTTTTTATTTTTTGGTGCTGCCGGTGGCGCCGGGCCTGGAGGTCTGGCGCTACCGGGTTGAATCCGAAAGACGAGTTGTTGGATCAACGACAGCCAGCTGCGTAGATAGTTGGTTGCCTCGGTCCCTCCGCTGCGCAACCCGGCGCGCCAAACTGCGGCGCGGGAGAAAAAACCGGGTTGCTCCGGGCGGGATGACAGAAAAACGCCGCTGGCTTGAAAGCCAGCGCTACATGGAAGAATAAAGAGATAGGTTAGTGGTTTTCGCCGTGGCAGCAGTTGGTATCGGCTTTGGCCGCGGCGGCGCGGGCGGGTTCGGCGGAGTTACCGGCTGCTGGGGCGGGATATTTGTCGTGGTGGCGCACCCAGCCCATTGGGTGCGGCTTCACTTCGGCTTCGTTGCGGCCGTTTGGGACGCGGTCGAGGAAGAAGTAAACGCCGAGGAGTTCCTCGAGGCCGCGGCCGAAGGTGGAGTAGGTGTGGTAGACGTTGCCGGAAGGATCCTTGGCAAAGACGCTGAAGCCGGGCGCTTCTTCCGAGGGGAAGCCTACTGTGCCGTAGTTGTAGATTTTGCCGGAGGCGAGTTCTTCCTGGGTGAAGGAGACGCGGAAGTCCTGATTGAACGTGTTGCCGGAGGAAGAGGCCCACGGAAAGCGCCAGCCCATGCGGGTTTTGAAGGATTCGATTTTGGGGAGCGGGGCGCGAGAGATGGCGCTGAATGTGACATCGCGTTGGAGGAGATGCGGAAGCGCGCCGTCGATGCCGTCACCGACCATCGAGCAACTGGGGCAGCCCTCGGCCCAGTCGGAGCCAAACATGAAGTGGTATATGGCGAGCTGCGAGCGGCCGTCGAAGAGATCCGCGAGGGATTTTTTCCCTGTGGGCGTATCGAAGAGATAGTTCTTTTCGACGCGCACCCACGGCAGGGCCTGGCGCTCGGCGGCAAGGGCGTCGCGGAGGTGGGTCAGCTCCTTTTCTTTCTTGAGCAGCGCCTTGCGCGCGGCCAGCCAATCGGCGGGCGTGGCGATGCGGGGACGTTCTAGCGTGGTGTTGGTCATGACTGCTTCTCCTTTATTTTTATAGCTACTACCTGTGAAACGGGTGCTTTTGAATCAAGACTGGGTTTACGGAAACCGGTAATGTGGCGAATTTTGGCGAACACCAGCGCCACTACCCCACCGCTTGAAGTGATGCCGACGGCGAACGTTGTGGCGCTGGCGATGCAAGCGGGGCACATTGTTGTTCCTCTTTCGCGGCGCGAGCTAATGCTTGCGGCCTGATTCGGCGCGTTGCACTACGCGCTCGTGGATGTATTTCCAGCCGTCCTTCACGTTGCGGTCGGATTCGACAAGCAAGCCAAATCCGCTGTGGTGGAACTTGATGAGGGTGCCGCCGGGAACTTCGCTCAGGCGGTATTGAAGATTGTTGGCCACCGGGTGCGACATGAAGAGCGGGCCGCAGATTTCGAGGAGTGTCGGCTTCTTGATCGCCTGCACCGTGCCCCAGTAGTGTCCGTTTCCGTTACCGAGGTCGCGATACCAGCGACCGCCGGGCCAGGCTTCGATGACCATCGGCATGGGCTTGCCTTCGCCCACTTCGTTGTAGGGGCCGAGCTGTTCGAGCAGGGCGGCGAATGTTGCATCGAGCGAGGCGCGCACGTGAATTTCCTGCGTAACATTCAGGGTTAGGTTGTCCAACATGCTTGGTGCGGGTGAGCTCATGTTTTTCTCCTTTAATGGTTGGGAATTGGGAATCCTATTTGGGCTTCGCGCTGGCCTCGGCGCGTTCCTTTATGCGTGCAAGCTGATGCTGCCAGTAACGCTCGAAGGTGCCGGTCCATTCGTGCAGCGGGCGGATTGCATTGGCATTGGTCTGGTAGAACATTTGACGGCCCTCCCGTCGCACATTCACCAGACCGACCTCAAGCAGGACGCGAAGGTGCTTGGAGACGGAAGGCTGAGGCAGATTGAGTGTGGCGACAATGTCGTTTACCGCGCGCTCCTGGGAGACGAGAAAGGAGAGAATGTCGCGGCGGCGGGGTTCGGCCACGGCGTTGAAGGCGTCGGAAGTGGTGGAAGCGCGAGGCATGGGAGGATTATATTCCTATACGGGAATATGTCAAGCTCTATTTTAGGGGGTGCAAAACCGAGTGCTGGGTTAAGACCCTGCACCCCAATGCGGCATAAAATCGCGGGGGCTGTTAAAATAGATGAATATGTTGAACCAGATTGCGGGATTTGATGCCGCCGCGCTGCGGCATCCGCGAAAGAAAACGTATGGCGTGAAGGTGGGGAGCATCACGGTGGGCGGAGGCGCGCCGATTGTGGTGCAGTCCATGACGAACACGGACACGGCGGACGTGGAAACGACACTGAAGCAGACGCTGGAGTTGGCCGAAGCGGGCAGCGAAATTGTGCGCTGGACGGTGAACGTGCCGGAAGCGGCGGCGGCCGTGCCAGTGATCAAGAAGCGGCTGCTGGACGCGGGCTGCAACGTGCCGATCATCGGGGATTTTCACTACAACGGACACGTGCTGCTGACGAAGTATCCGGAATGCGCGGCGGCGCTGGACAAGTACCGCATCAATCCTGGCAATGTGGGAGCGGGGCAGCGGCGCGACGAACAGTTTTCGACGATTTGCAAGGTTGCGGTGGATCACGGCAAGCCGGTGCGCATCGGCGTGAATGGCGGGTCGCTGAATCAAGAGTTGGTGATGCGCAAGATGCAGGAAAACACCGACCAGAACCTGGGGAAAGAAAGCGAAGAGATTATTAATGATTGCATGGTGCTTTCGGCCCTGCAGTCCACCGAGTTGGCGCTGGAGAGCGGGCTGCGGAACGACCAGATTATTATTTCGTGCAAGACTTCGCGGCCGCGGGATTTGATTACCGTGTATCGGGATTTGTCGGGGAAGACGCAGCAGCCTTTGCACCTGGGATTGACCGAAGCGGGAATGGGAATGAAAGGGCTGGTGTGGTCTTCGGCTTCGCTGGGAGTGCTGCTGGCCGATGGGATTGGGGATACGATCCGGATTTCGCTGACGCCGAAGCCGGGAGGTGACCGGCGCGAGGAAGTGTATGCGTGCTGCGAACTGCTGCAGGCGCTGGGGCTGCGGTCGTTTTCGCCGAGCGTGACGGCGTGCCCGGGTTGCGGACGGACGACGAGCACGACGTTTCAGGAACTGGCCGAGCGGACGCAGGATTACATTCGCGAGATGATGCCGACGTGGAAGACGCAATACGACGGCGTGGAAACGATGACGCTGGCGGTGATGGGCTGCATCGTGAACGGGCCCGGGGAGTCGAAGGCCGCGAATATCGGGATCAGTTTGCCGGGAACGGGCGAATCGCCGCGCTGCCCGGTGTATATTGACGGGCAGAAGGCGATGACGCTGGAGGGCACGTACGACGAGCTGGCGGCGGCATTCAAGAAGCTGCTGGATGATTACGTGAGCACGAAGTATCCGCGGAAGACGGTGGAAGTCGCTTCGCGCTAAGTGCGAACATGGAAATCAACCGTCTACTCAAACGAGTTGCCGTGGACCTCGCCATCATTTTCGGTGTGGTCTTTTTGGTAGGTGGAACGATTGCAGCTTATAGTCAGTGGGAAGCGAAGAAGAAAGCAGCAGTCTTTTTTGCCGAGGAAGCCGCGCAAGCAAATGCTCTCTCCGCGCTGAGCGGTGTGAACCTCGATCCCGCCACCATGACGTTTGCAAATCTCGAACAGACACTCCATTCTCACCAAAGCGCAATCAAGTCTCACGGGCGGCAAGACTTTACAGTGCTCGGATGGGCTTGCGGAGAAAATCGCTGTGCCGTCCATGCGACTTTCTTGGTTCCTTTCGGAGAGGCAATCCCGTCGAATACACCTCCAGCTTCGATGGTGCTGACACCACCCCTTTTCATATCACGCTGGCCATCGCTGGCGGTCGGCGGAGTCCACCTTGGTGAACCTGTGGATCAGGTAAGGGCATATTGCAAAAACAGGGGCTTCGGAGTTGAGACAGGCACTCACCGCATAGCGTGGGATAAAGACTGGACCTTAAGCTGGGCAGAAACGAAGAACGGCGAGATTGCCTTGATGTCATTTGTAAACACGTCAGTATTGAATGGCCTGAATGCTACGGGTGTCAAAGAGAGGTCGACTAAGTGAAAATCAGCCGGGAAGATGTGTTGCGGGTGGCGGAGTTGGCTTACCTTGATTTGAGCGAGGCGGAGCTAGAGACTTACCGCGCGCAGGTTGACGAGATTCTGGAATACATCGGGAAGCTGAACGAGCTGGATACGGCCAACGTGGAGCCGATGGCGCAGGTTTTGGCGGACGACCAGACGGCGGATGCGACTTTGCGCGAGGACGTTGTGGTGCCTTGCGCAGTGGCCGGAGACATATTGAAGCAGGCGCCGGATCCGGAGGCGCCGTATTTTCGGGTGCCTAAGGTCATTGAGAGGTAAAGGAACGGACGGGGTTCGCGGGTGGATTTGCGATTGGCTGAATGCTTTTTTAACACAGAGTTCACAGAGGTCGGAACACAGAGGGCACGGAGACATCGGGGAGAAATGACGACCAGTTGGACGATTGAGAGTGTGAAGGCGGGGATTGCGGCGAAGAAAGTTTCGGCGCGGGAGCTGGCGGCGGAGCATTTCGCGCGGATTGCGGCGCGGAACGGGGACTTGAATGCGTACCTGACGCTGAGCGAGGAGCGGGCTTACGCGCAAGCGGACAGGATTGATGCGGCGGTGGCGGCGGGAAAGCCGCTGCCAGCGCTGGCTGGGGTGCCGATTGCGGTGAAGGATGTGATCAGCACGCGTGGAGTGCGTACTACGTGCGGGTCGAAGATTCTGCAGAATTATGTTCCGCCTTACGATGCGACTGCGGTGACCCGGTTGGAAGCGGCGGGCGCGGTGATTCTAGGTAAGACGAATTGCGATGAATTCGCGATGGGCAGCTCGAATGAGAATTCGGCGTATGGGGCGGTGCAAAATCCGGCGGCGCCAGGGACTGTGCCCGGCGGATCGAGTGGTGGATCGGCGGCGGCGGTGGCGGCGGATCTGGCGGTGGCTTCGCTGGGGACGGATACAGGTGGATCGATTCGCCAGCCGGGAGCGTTCTGCGGAATTCCCGCGATGATGGGGAGTTACGGGCGAGTTTCGCGGTATGGATTGATTGCCTTTGCATCTTCGCTGGATCGCATCGGGCCGTTTGCGCGGAATGTGGCGGACGTTGCGGCGGTGCTAAAGGTGATGGCCGGGCGCGACCCGAACGATTCGACTTCCGCGACGGCGCCGGTGGAGGACTACTCCGCGGAGATAAAGAAGCCGGTGAAGGGGATGAAGATCGGCATACCGAAGGAATATTTTGGCGAGGGTATGGACTCCGGAGTTCGGGGAAAGATCACGGCGGGGATAGAACTGTTGCGCAAGCTGGGCTGCCAGGTGATGGACATCCAGATGCCGCACACGGACTATGCGATCGCGACGTACTACATTATCGCCACGGCGGAGGCTAGCTCCAACCTGGCGCGATATGACGGGGTGCGCTATGGGCTGCGGGAAGAGGCCGATTCGCTGGTGGCGACGTATCGCAAAACGCGCGGGGCTGGATTCGGGCCGGAAGTGAAGAGGCGCATTGTGCTGGGAACTTATGTGCTTTCGGCGGGTTACTACGACGCTTATTACCTGAAGGGACAGAAGGTTCGGGCGCTGATTGCGCAGGATTTCCGGAAGGCGTTTCAGAAGGTGGACGCCATCGTGACACCGACTTCCCCAGTGCCGCCATTCAATCTGGGAGAGAGGACGAACGATCCATTGCAGATGTATCTTGCTGATATCTATACAGTTACGGGGTCTCTAGCTGGCTTGCCGGGGATTTCGGTACCTTGCGGAAAAATCTGCGGGAAGCTGCCGGTGGGGCTGCAGATTTTTGGGCCGGCGTTTGGCGAGGCGCGAGTGCTGCAATTGGCACATGCTTTTGAAGAGGCCGGCGGCGCAACAGTTTAGAGTCGTTTAAATGACTTCTGTCCAGCCGATTCGCGAAAAGCTTGCGCGGGCCCAGACCGTTTTTTTTCGGGCGGCCGATGCGATTCCTGCGGAAAAATGGGGCAATTGCCCGAGCGCGGACGAATGGTCTGCGGCGCAGTTGGTGGCGCACCTGGTCGTTGTGGAGCGTGGCGTCGTCACGCGTGTCGACCAGTTGACACAACAATCCCCCATCCCGGTTCCCTTCCCGAAGCGCATGCACTTGCCGCTCTGGCTGGTGGAGGCGCGGGTGATCCGCCGGAAATCGCCTGTGCCACTGGACGAGAGCCTGCTGGCCGAAAAAGAAGCCATGCTGGCGGTGCTTCGCGGGGCACGGGAGCGGACGCTGGCGTTTATTTCAGAGACGGAACGAAGAGATTTGAGCGACTATTGCTGGCGGCATCCATTTCTGGGAATGCTAAACGTGTATGAATGGATGGAAATGATTGCAGCGCATCAACTTCGGCACACGAAACAGGTTCGTGAAATTGAGGCGAAACTTTCCCGAAAGTTGTAGGAAATTCTCCACATCGGTATGTTTTTGCATATTCTCGCCTACCAGGAATTACCGGTACCCGTACCCCAAAAGTGCTGAAAAGACGGGAAAAAGCGCATTTCCACAGGCAAAAGAAAAAGTACTAGTGAAGAAGTTTTGCCTGGGGGAAACGGAACGACTATTGCTCTTGTAATCTGCATCCTCTAACCTGAGCTCAGCATCACATCAGGTGAGTGGCGGTTAGGGATAGACAGAACGAGAGGGAACCCGTGGTTACCGTCAAATCGAGTCAGAAAATCTTCACCGACGCGGAAGTAGCCAACTTGACCGGCATCTGCGTCGAACATGTGCACAACTTTGCGAAGAGCCGTCATCTTGGGATGATCGCGCGCGCCGCGGAAGCGGCTGGCGCCCAGGCCGACCAGTGGCTGTTTACGCTGTCGGACCTGATGGTTCTGGTTACCCTGTTCCCGCGCTGCTCCCACTAACAGCGCCGCGAGCACCCTCGGGGGATCTCCGCCCCCGCAGGTTGCCGGGCCTGTATTTCGGTTCTCCATAAGCCACGCTTTCTTGCCGTCCTCCCCCAGCCCAAGCTATTCTTCCTAGAGATACAGCATCCAACAGACAACGACGCTTTCTGGAGTCTCCATGGCTCGCCGACCGACCAAGGTCATTTTCGCGCTCGGCCTCATCCTCTATTGTTGGTTGCTGCTGCCTTCCCTTTCCGGGTCCCCTGGCCGAAACCCTTCCCAGGATTCGAAAGCTGCCTCCACCGAGAAAAAGAGCGGAGTCTACCCCCGCGGAATAAAGCTAATGCTCGCGGACGGTACCTATCAGCTGGTGCGGGAATACCAGCGGAACGGCGAGCACGTCCGGTATTTCAGTATGGAGCGGGGGGCCTGGGAGGAGCTGCCGTCCTCCCTGGTGGACTGGGGTGCGACCGCCAAGGCGGAAGCGGAAATGGAGAAGCAGTCCGCGGAACTGGTGGAAAAGGTCCATAAGCAGGAAGAGGCGCGGCGGATGGACAACGTCTCTGACATTGACGCCAGTTTGCGGGTGGGCGATGGCGCATTTCTGCCCTCGGGCGAGGGAATGTTTGTGGTGGAGGGAAAAGTGATCCGGATCCTGGACCAGGCGGGATCGGCGAAAAAGACGGATATGAAGCGGGTGATCGCGGATGTGTTGTCACCCGTGCATGCCGTGCCAGGGAAGGAGACCGTGGTGATGCCGGGAGCGCACGCGTTTGTGCGCTTGAAAACCAATAGCCCCGAATTTTATTTACGGGAACCGCCACCGGACCCGGACTCGACAAGTTCGATCCAGAGAAGCCGGCGGGCGAACGAGGCTGGACCGGATGTGGAGCTGGTGAAAACCAAGGTGGGGCGGAATACGCGGGAGTTAGAATCCATCCGGACGATCTTTGGGCAGGCGGTCAATGAGAACATTAATGTGATTTCGATGCAGCGGTGGGAGGTGGCTCCGAATGTTTACCGGTTTACGCTGAGCCAGCCTTTGCCGCCGGGGGAGTATGTGCTCGCGGAGGTGCTGGAGGACGGGTTGAATCTGTACGTCTGGGATTTTGGATTGGATGCAGCGGTGGGGAATGCAGGGAAGCCGGCGCCAAAAAAATAAACGCTTTCTGATGGACAGGCAAGAAATGCCAGGGCATGCCGCTTTGCGATTCCAGGAACGAACGTGGCCACCCATTCCTTGGTCAGGGCAAGCTTGAAAGTGGCCGCTACGGGGCGGAGCAGTTTATTGCCGGGTGGATTGGACAGGTGAGGGGCTGAAAATTTCGGAGAGAATGTGCAGCACGTCGGAGACGCGGAAGGGCTTCTGCAGGCGGCGGGCAGCGGTCGGTAGATTGGAAGCCTCTTCGGAGATCAAATCGCCGGACATATAAATGATGACGGGTTGGTTGGCGGCTGCGGCAATTTTCAGGCGCTGGGCGACGCCGTAACCGTCGGAATTCGGACCCGAACCGGAGAGTTTCAAATCACAGAGAATGACGTCGTATTTAGTGTTGAGAACCAGGCTCATCGCTTGCTCCGCGGTGGCCGCGCAATCCACTTTTAGCCCATACGAGGCCAAACCTTCGGTGAGGAGCATGCGTATGCTCTCCTCGTCGTCAACGACCAGCACGGAGTGTTTCGAAAAGGCATCGAGCGTGGGCATGGCGCGTTCGCCGGAGCCTGAGTCGATCTTGCTGGAGACGCGGCGGCCGGCTTCCACTTCGGCAACAGGAAGGGTGACGGTGAAAGCGGCGCCACCCGCCGGGAGCGAAGAAGCTTCGATGTTGCCACCATGTTCGCGAACAATCGACATGCAGATGCTGAGGCCAAGACCTGTGCCACCGCCGGGGCGCTTGGTGGTGAAGAAGGGATCGAAAAGTTTCGGCAACACGTCGAGAGAAATTCCGACGCCGTCGTCCTGCACCGTGGCAGTAACGCGATTACCGGAGCGGCCCAGGCGAATCTGGATGCGGCCGCTGGGCCGTGCTTCGCGAATGGCCTGTTCAGCGTTGCTGATCAGGTTGAGAAAAATCTGAATGAGCTGGTTGGCGTCGCCGACGACGGGCGGCAAACCGGGGACGGCCTGAAACTCGACTTCGACATTGTTACGGCGCAGGGAGTGATCCTGGAGTTGCAATGTGCGGTCGATGACCACGTTGAGGTCCAGTGTCTTTTTCTGTGGAGAAGCCGGCCGCGAAAATTCGAGAAGGTTCTGGACGATGCGCGCGGCACGGCGAGCCTGACGATGGGTCATTTCCAACTGGCGCTTGGTGTTCTCGTCCACGCCCTGTCGTTCGCGGAGAAGTTCGCTGGCACCGAGAATCGCGGTCAGAGGATTATTGAGTTCGTGCGCCACGCCGGCGAGCATCTGGCCCATTGCGGCGAGTTTTTCGGCCTGAATGAGCTGAGTTTCGAGGCGTTTCACCTCGGTGACGTCACGGCCGGAGACGACCGCGCCTTCGATTTTGCCCTGCTCGTCGAAGAGCGGGCTGAAATTACATTTCAGACTGCGCCATTCGCCCTGTTTGTGGCGGACGCGGACTTCGATAGAAGCGAAATTCTGCTTGCCAGCGACCAAATCATCGAACATCGCCAGCATCGCCGGGCGGTCGTCCACATGGGTGCGTTCACCGAAAGTGAGGCCGACAATTTCGGCGGGTTCGTAGCCGAGAACTTCCTTGAATTTGGGGCTGACAAAATTGTAGCGGCGCTCAGTATCCACGACAAAAATCAGGTCGGGGAAGCTGTCGATCAGGCGGCGGGCAAATTCCTGTTGCTGGTAGAGCTGCTTTTCGATAGCGCGGCGTTCCGTAATGTCTACCAGGGCGCCCTGGAAACGAATGATGTGGCCGGTGTTGTCGCGGACGGCAGAGGCGGTATTCAGGCAATAGACAGGCTGGCCATCCTTGCGGAACAGGGTGAGTTCGTGGCCGCGGGGGCTGCCGTCGTGGGTGATCTCCTGCAGGATGGATTTGCGCTGCGATTCGTCAGCGAAGACTTCGGATACTTTTTTGGAGAGCAACTCTTCCTTGGAGCCATAACCCAGCATTCGAACGAGCGCCGGATTGACCTCCAGGATTTTATCTTCCGGGGTGACGATGTAGATGCCTTCCTGCAGGGTTTCGAAAAGTTCGGTGAAGCGCGCCTCGCTGCGCTTCATGGCGGTGATGTCGCGGGCGAGAACGGTGACACCGTGGACTTCGTCATCGCGAATCATGGCGTGGGCGACGCAGTCGAAAAAATAAACGGCGTTGCGCTTCTTGAGGCGGAAATGAACTACGCCGGACCAGATGCGGCGTTCGAGGAATTTGGTCTTGCCGGATTCAAGAATTTCGATAGGGTTTCCGTCCGCGTCCTCGAAGAATTCGCCGAGGCGGCAGCCGATGATTTCCTGGAATGGACGGCCGACGAGATCAGCAAAGCTGCGATTGACGGCGCGAATTTCGCCTTCCAGGTCCATGGCCAGCAGGATGTCGTCGAAGGAATCGATCAGGTCGCGGAAACCCTGCTGCGACTTGGAAATCATGGAGAAAAGCTGCTGCAGCTGGTTGTCGCTGGGAAGGGCCGCGTCTTTTTTATCCAGGCCGCGAACCAAGCCTTTCAACTCAGCGATTTCCTTGGTCTTGTTCCAGACGTAAAAGCCCAGCAGAGCGACGAGAACAACCAGGCCAAACGGCAGCGCTTCCAGATAAAGTTTTGAGGATTTGAGCCAGTCCCAGGACATCCAGGCAAAAACCACGCTGACTAGAAAGAGGAGAAAAAAGGTAAGGCGCCAGAGTTCCTGCTGGCGTTTTTCGAAGAGTTCCAGGCGTTCGTCCGCAAGGGTGCGCGGCTCTCTTGGGGAGGAGAGATTTTGGGGCGCGCCGGAATTCTGCTCAGGCTGCATGGCTTCCAGTCAGCTGGAAATAGCTGCAAACAGCAACAAACAGCGATTCCCCATGATAAGAAGGTTTCCGGAAAGTCAGCAAGTAACTTGGAAAGCAAGCGTTCCTGCGACGTACCTGTACGAAGGGGCAGAGTGCGTGGAAATGCTGTAATAACGTACAGGTTTTGCGGTGTTTCGGTTCTGAAAACCGGGGGAGAGGATTACAGAAGTATTACAGAGGAGTTTTGTGGCGCGTGCTACTTTTGGAATCGGAGTCGAGAACGCCAGCACGAGGGACTGCGAGAGTTATGAGCATCTTCAAGCGGGACAAAACTTTTACCCAGCCGATTATCTGGGTGACCACACTTTTCATGATTGTCTTTCATATCGGCGCCATCGCGGCGCTGTTTTTCTTTACGTGGAAGGGCCTGGCGCTTGCGGTTTTGTTCTGGTGGATCGCCGGGAGCCTGGGCATCGGAATGGGCTACCACCGGTTGCTGACGCATCGAGGATACAAGACTCCGAAATGGGTGGAGTATTTCCTGACGACCTGTGGGACTTTGGCACTCGAAGGCGGGCCGATCGCGTGGGTGGCGACGCACCGGGTTCACCATCAGAACACGGACAAGGAAGGCGACCCACATTCGCCGCAGGACGGCGGGCTTTGGGCGCACATGGGCTGGATCATAACCGGCAAGGCGATGCACAACAAGGCGGACGAACTACTACCCTACGTGCCGGACCTGCGCAAAGACAAATTCCATGTGTGGATCAGCAAATGGCATTGGATACCGATGGGCTTCGTGGCGCTGAGTATGTATCTGCTTGGGGGATGGTCTTGCCTGCTGTGGGGATTTTTCTTCCGGACAGTTTTTGGGCTGCATTCGACCTGGCTGGTGAATTCCGCTACGCATATGTGGGGATCGCAGCGGTTTCTTACAGGCGATACTTCGACTAACAGTTTCTGGGTGGCGATGCTGACGTTCGGCGAAGGCTGGCATAACAATCATCACGCGGCGCCGCAGGTGGCACGGCATGGGCTGGCGTGGTATGAGGTTGACATCAACTGGTATGGAATATATGCGTTGAAGACGCTTGGGCTTGCGTGGGACATCAAAGCTCCGCAGTTCAAGGAGCCTCGGAAGGCGCAGCCGGCCGATCAGGTTATTCCCGTTATTCCTCCCGCTGTGGACGAAGCTGGCGTTCCGATTTCGTCGACTTACGGTGACTGATTCTCTGCCGAGCGGCGGCCGATCAGACGGACACGGACCCGCTCGGCAATTTTCCTCCAAACTGTGGTGTCGCAGGCGTTTCGCTACTATGATTTGAGCGGAAGGCGTTATGCGCATTTCCAGCCGAACAAAATCGATGGCGTTTTTTATCACGCTGGGCGTTTGCCTGGTCGCGCTGACGGCCGTGGTCAATGTCGGCTGGATTGTGATCAACTGGCGCAGGGTTGCGCCACTGATTTTCGGGGTTATTTTCTTCGGGCTGATCATCGCGGGGATCTCGGTGAATACCGTTTTTCTGGTGCGTGAAATCCGGCGGAACGAGCAGCAGGACAGTTTCCTGAACGCCGTCACCCACGAACTGAAAACGCCCATCGCTTCGATTCGGATGTACCTGGAGACGCTGCAGAGCCGGCAACTGGACGAGCCGCAGCGGCGTGAATTTTACCGCATCATGCTGGAAGATACGGACCGGCTGCTGGGCACGGTGGAGCAGGTGCTGAAGGCCGGGGAGGCGCGGCAGAGGAGCAAGCGGAAGAACTGGCAGGAGCTGGACTTTTCCGAACTGGTGAAAAGCGCTCTGGACCTGACTCGATTGCGGCACCATCTGACGCCGGACAATCTGCGCTTTGGCGGCACGCCACCTGAGGGACTGTTGGTTCAAGGCAGCCCCGAAGAGTTGCGCACGGTGGTTTTCAATCTGTTCGACAATGCGGTGAAATATTCCGGGGACAACCGGGAGATCGTGGTGGACGTGCGCACGCCGGACATGGATACCGTTCTGTTATCTGTGCATGACCTGGGGATTGGCATACCGCGCGGCGAGTTGAAGCGCATCTTCCATCGGTTTTACCGGGCGACGAATCCTCTGGCGGGACAGGTGAAGGGCACCGGGCTGGGGCTGTTTATTGTGCGTTCGATCGCGCGCCGCCACGGCGGTGACGTTTACGCCGAAAGCGAAGGCGAGGGGCGCGGCAGCACATTTACCGTCCGCCTGCCGAGGGTCTACCGGGTATGAGTCGCATTTTGATCGTGGAAGACGAAACGCACCTGGCGCAGGGGCTCCGCTTCAACCTGGAAGCGGAGGGACACTCCGTGCAGATCTCCGACCGAGGTGAAGAGGCACTGGCGCGCCTGCTGCAGAAAAACGAAAACTATGACGCGCTGGTGCTGGATGTGATGCTGCCGGGGAAAGACGGATTTTCGGTGGCGCGAGAATTGCGCGAGGCCAGGAATTATATTCCGCTGCTGATGCTGACGGCACGAGGGCGCGCGGAAGATGTGCTGAAGGGATTTGAATCGGGCGCGGACGATTACCTGCCAAAGCCGTTTAACCTGGCGATTCTGCTGGCGCGCATTGAAAGTTTGTTACGGCGCAAGGAGTGGTCGCAGAAGCCGTCCGCGCCCACCGTAAAGGGTGCGGCGCCGGAAGCCGACGCGGAAGAAAGCTTTCGCTTCGGCGACAAGCTGGTGGATTTTCAGAATCTGCGGCTTCATATGGGCGACAAAGTGGTGCCGCTGACGCTGATGGAGATGGAACTTTTCCGCTACCTGATTCGGAATGCCGGGCGGCCCGTGTCGCGCAAAGCGATTCTGGAAGACGTATGGAATTTGCACGAGGATACGGACACGCGGGCGATCGATAATTTCATTGTGCGATTGCGGCGCTACATTGAGCCGGAGCCGGGCAAGCCCGTTCACCTGCTGACGATTCGCGGCGTCGGCTACCAGTTCGAACCACAACCGAAGCAATAATCCAGTTTCCGGCCTGATAGAGAGCAGCCGACGCGGGCTTGCAAAGACAAATCCCCCTAATGAGGCAGCGTGCCTGAGGTGAAAACGTAAAGCAGGGGATCGCCGGAACTGGGGATGGCGAAGATTACGTTTCCGTTTGTTACGAGAGGGAAAGCGCCGCTGTTCAGGCTGCCGGAGCCGTCGGGATTGATTGCGATTGTGCCGGAGCTTGGCGGAGTGGTAACCGAGCCGGAGGTGGACTGAGTGGAGGAGTATTGACCCGCGCCGGTGAAGGAGAATGCGCCAAGGGCCGAGCCGTTTAGGCCGTCGACGTCCTCTTGCGTGCCCGCCGCATAATTTCCTGAAATGCTGGAGAGCAGAAACGCCGGCGCGCCTGGGGACTGAGACGCAAGCACTCCCGAACTCGCTTGGATGTCAGTCCCAACCAGAAACCCCGCGATATCGTCGTCGGTTGTGCCAGGAGCGGTGAGATAGATCACTGGCGGCGTGGCGGTGAAGCTTGTCAGAGAGACGCGGCCGGAAGCACTCTCGACGGAATAGCTGGCCTTCGAAACCGGTGTTGCGGAGTAAGTTCCTGCATTGTTGGCATAGAGCATCGCCGTGGGAATCGCGCCGGCGCTGGTGGCTTGCAAAGTGCCGATTTCGGCGAGATTTCCGGTTGTGGATCCGCTGACCGCAAGACCCTGCGACGCAAACATGTAGGCGCCATTGAGCACGCCGGCGGCAAACGTGGGGCTTGAAGCGAGGGCGCGGCCAGAGAACAAAGGCGCGGAACCGGCCGCAGCTGGCGAATCTGTGGAAAGCAGAATCAGGTCCGATCCATTCACGATGTAAAAGGCAAAATCGAAAGTGAGATTTCCCGGCGCGGTTATGATCGTATATGTGCCGGTCCCACGACCCGTTGTTGCGTCGATCGAGGAGTTCAGCGTACCGCTGCCACCTGTGAGTTCGCCGGATGGAGCGCCGCCGGAATTCAGGTCCGCGAATCCGGCGGAGAGCACGCCGGAAGAGTTGGAAAATGCTCCCGCCAGGGCCGTGCGGAAAAGGCCGGGCGAGCCGGCCGTCCATCCATCCAAACCAAACGAGTAATTGGGTTGCATCGAAGCAAGCGAAAATGACGTGGGATCCTGCACGTGAAGAAATCCTGAAGTGTTGGTGCCGCCTCCGGTGTTGTCGGATTCCATGATTCTTCCGGTGTGATAAAGGGTCCCGTCAAATCCACCCAGGCTGAATGAAAACTGCACGAACGAAGGAGTGGAAGCTTGAGTTGCAGAAGATTTGGCGACGGCGGACCGCTTGATGGAGCTTTGCGGAAGATGAGGCGACGTTCCGGGTCTGGCTGCGCCAACCGCACCGCCAACGGGATCAGAGAAAACCAGCGCCAGGCAGCCGAGCGTGGAGGAGCCGAACGAATACGAGCTGGCAGCCAGATTCACCTGCATTTGCACGGGGCCGCTGCTGAATCCGTTGTAGTCCGCGGTGGCGTTGACCAGGCCACCACTGCCATCTGGCGTGAAACTGCCGGCAATGTCGACGGGATTGCCGCTGCCGTCCGTCCCCTTAAGCAGAAATGCATAAGGAGTTGCGGAGTTCACAGCTGACTCGTTGCCGAGCGGCAGGCAAGACGATGTGGTCGGGAGGCTGATGGTGATCGTGAGGAACGCAGAGGTGGCGGTGGCGCTTGCAGAGTCGGTAACGGTGAAGACGTAAGGGCCGAAGGTGCCGGTGGAGGTCGGCGTTCCGGCGATAACTCCGCCGCTGGTGATGCTTGCGATTCCCGGCGGCATGGCGCCACCCGAAGCCTGCGTCCAGGTATAGGGAGGAACGCCGCCGCTGGCAACGAGCGTGAACGAGTAGGCCACATTCGCGGTGCCCTGCGGCAAGGAACTGGTGGCAATCGTAAGGCCGGCGTTGGTGATGGTGATACTGAGGGACGCGGATGAGGCGGATGCGCCTGTGGAGTCCATCACCTGGAAGATGTACGGACCGAAGGTTCCCGCCGCTGTGGGTGTTCCCGTGAAATTGCCAGTGCTTGTGAACGTGACGCCGCCCGGCATGGCACCGCCGGAAGATTGCGACCAGGTGTAACCGGGAGTTCCACCAATGGCGGTGAGCGCGGGGCTGTAAGAGGTGCCGATGGCTCCATTCGGGAGAGAAGTAGTGGTGACCGTAAGAATTGTGGTGCCGCCACTTTTGCAACCGGAAAAACAAACACAAACAAAGAGCAAAAGCAAAAGAAAAGCAAAACGGTACGCGCGGCGCATGGAGTCTCCCCTGAGGTCTCAATTGGCCCGTGCCGTTGTTCCGCAACCTGGAAGTTTCGCGCTGGAGCTCTTGCGAACTTGCGGTACGCGCAGCCAGGTGCGCGCACAGCGCTGACACAGAAAACAGCTAATGGCCCGATACGTATTCCCGACAAACGGAAAAAAGTTCCTGAAAAAATCAGATGCAAAAAAAGCGCCCTGGTTTGCACCGGGACGGTGGATGGTTCATTAACGATGGGGGCCTGGCTAGCTCGGCGAGTACAGGAAGAGTGTGGGCATTGTGGCGTGAAGAACCGACCTGAAGGTCGGCCACTACAAAACAAAAGCCGCACCTTGCATATTGCAGGGTGCGGCTTTTTTAGGAACACAGGCTAAAGTCTGTGCTACCTGGGTTAGTCCTGGCCTTCGGTGGCGGCGGCTGCGTCGGCTTCGTCGTCTTTGCCGCTGAGGAAGTCGAGACTGGCTGCGTCCTCGGCGTTGGCGAAGTCGGCGGCTTCGGGGAGTTCTTCCACGGGTTGCTGAACAGGAACCTCGGTCAGCAACTGCAGGCTGCGGTAGTGTTCGAGACCCGTGCCGGCGGGAATGAGCCGGCCCATGATGACGTTTTCCTTCAGACCGCGCAGGTAATCCACCTTGCCGGCGACCGCCGCTTCGGTAAGAACGCGGGTGGTCTCCTGGAAGGATGCGGCGGAGATGAAGGAATCTGTCGAGAGCGACGCCTTGGTGATACCAAGGAGCAGCGGACGGCCGGTTGCGGGACGCCCACCTTCGGCAATGACGCGATCGTTTTCTTCGCGGAAGCGGAACTTGTCAATCTGCTCCTCCAGAAGGAACGTGGTGTCGCCGACGTCTTCGACCTTAACCCAGCGCATCATCTGGCGGGAGATGGTCTCAATGTGCTTGTCGTTGATGTTGACGCCCTGCAGGCGGTAAACCTCTTGAATCGCGTTGACGAGGTAGGCCTGGGTGTACTTTTCGCCCAGAACCGCAAGCAGGTCGTGAAGGTTGAGCGGGCCGTCGATGAGGGCTTCACCGGCGCGGACGTGCTCTCCTTCCTGAACGTTGATGTGCACGCCGCGCGGAATGGCGTATTCCTTGGAGGTCTTGCCATCTTCGCTTTCGACGTAGATTTTGCGCATGCCCTTGGCGATTTCGCCGTAGCGGACGGTGCCGTCGATTTCGGAAATGACGGCGGGATCCTTGGGTTTGCGGGTTTCGAAGAGTTCGACCACGCGCGGGAGACCACCCGTGATGTCCTTGGTCTTGGTGGATTCGCGCGGGCTCTTCGCTAGCACGTCGCCGGCCTGGACTTCATCGCCATCCTGCACCATCAAGTGGGCGCGGGAGGGCATGAGGTACTTCTTGCGGACCTTGCCGGAAGAATCGCGGACCAGGATCGCAGGCTGGTGCTTTTCATCGCCCGGCGGCAGCGTGACAACGAGCTGCGAGAGGCCGGTGACTTCGTCCACCTGCTCTTCGATCGTGAGGCCCGGACGGAGATCGTCGAACTTCACCGAGCCAGCCGTTTCGGTCAGGATGGAGAAGGTGAACGGATCCCATTCGGCGAGGATCTGGCCCTGGTTGACGGTGTCGCCGTCCTTGACGCGGAGACGCGCGCCGTAAACGATGTGGTAGCGCTCCTTTTCGCGGGCTTTCTCGTCGAGAATGACGATGAGGCCCGAACGGTTCATGGCGATGGCGGTGCCGCCGCGGCCTTCGACGTGGCGGAGCTCGACGAACTTCACGACGCCGTTGTTCTTGGCCTCGAGAGTGGAGCGTTCGCTGACGCGGGTCGCTGCACCACCGATGTGGAAGGTGCGCATGGTGAGCTGCGTGCCGGGTTCGCCGATGGACTGCGCAGCGATGACACCGACAGCTTCGCCGAGTTCGACCATTCGGCCGGAGGCGAGGTTGCGCCCGTAGCAAAGAGCGCAAACACCGCGGCGCGATTCGCAGGTGAGCACGGAGCGGATGCGGACGCGCTCGATACCCGCGGCCTGGATCTGGTTGGCGAGTTCCTCGGTGATTTCCTGGTTGACGTCGACGATTACGCTGCCTTCGAAGTCCTTGATCTTCTCGAGCGAAACGCGGCCAACAACGCGGTCGCGCAACGGCTCGACTTCCACGCCGCCTTCGATGATTGGCTCGACGTAGATGCCGTCGGAGGTGCCGCAATCGTACTCGTTGATGATGACGTCTTGCGCCACGTCGACGAGACGCCGCGTGAGGTAGCCGGAGTCGGCGGTTTTAAGAGCGGTGTCAGCCAAGCCCTTGCGCGCGCCGTGCGTGGAGATGAAGTATTGCAGCACGGTCAAACCTTCGCGGAAGTTCGAGGTGATGGGCGTTTCGATGACTTCGCCGGAAGGCTTGGCCATCAAACCGCGCATGCCGGAAAGCTGGCGAATCTGCTGCTTGGAACCGCGGGCGCCGGAGTCCGCCATGATGTAAACGGGGTTGATGTTGCCTTCGCGGTCCTGGGTTTCCAGGGCCTTGAACATTTCGTCAGCAACTTTTTCGGTGACGTCGCCCCAGATGGCGATGACCTTGTTGTAGCGCTCGCCGTTGGTGATGGCGCCGTCGAGGTATTGCTGCTGCACCTTGACGACTTCCTTTTCGGCGTTTTCCACCAGCTTGTACTTGTCGCTGGGGATGAGCATGTCGTCGATGCCGATGGAGATGCCGGACTTGGTGGCGTAGGTGAAGCCGAGCGCCTTCAAGTGGTCGAGCAATTCGACGGTGGATTCCAGGCCAAAGCGCAAGTAGGCGTAATAGACGAGCTGCTGCACGCCCTTTTTCTTGAGCAAGCCGTTGATGTACGGCATGTGCTTCGGCAGGTTCGAATTGAAGATGACGCGGCCGACGGTGGTCTGGATAAATTGCCGCTGCATCTTCACGGGTTCGGTGTGGGTGACGTCCTGGTTGTCGAACGCCGTGGTCAGGTCAATGACTTCGCCGGTGTAGCGGAGGCGAATCGGAGTCAGCAGTTCGACTTCACCAGCTTCGAGCGCGAGCGAAACGTCGTCGGCGGTGCCGAAGACGCGGCCTTCGCCCTTGGCGCCGGGTTTGTTCTTGGTCAGGTAATAGATGCCCAAAACCATGTCTTGCGACGGAACGGCGAGAGGCAGGCCGTGCGCCGGCGACAGAATGTTGCGCGAGCTGAGCATGAGCACGGACGCTTCGACCTGGGATTCCGGCGAAAGCGGAATGTGCACGGCCATCTGGTCGCCGTCGAAGTCCGCGTTGAACGCGGTGCAGACCAGCGGGTGAATGCGGATGGCCTTGCCTTCGACGAGGGTCGGTTCAAACGCCTGAATGCCGAGGCGGTGAAGCGTGGGAGCGCGGTTGAGCAGCACGGGATGCTCGCGGATAACATCCTCGAGGATGTCCCACACAACGGGGTCCTGCTGTTCAACCATTTCCTTCGCTTGTTTGATGGTGGTGCAGTGGCCCTGGGCTTCGAGCTTGTGATAGATGAAGGGCTTGAAGAGCTCGAGCGCCATTTTCTTCGGCAGACCGCATTGGTTGAGCTTGAGTTCCGGGCCAACGACGATGACGGAACGGCCGGAGTAATCGACGCGCTTGCCGAGAAGGTTCTGGCGGAAACGGCCCTGCTTGCCCTTGAGCGTGTCGCTGAGGGACTTGAGTGGGCGGTTGTTGGTGCCGCGCAGTACGCGGCCGCGGCGGCCGTTGTCAAACAGCGCGTCGACGGCTTCCTGGAGCATGCGCTTTTCGTTGCGGACGATGACGTCCGGCGCGCGGAGCTCCATCAGTTTCTTCAACCGGTTGTTGCGGTTGATGACGCGGCGATAGAGGTCGTTGAGATCGGAAGTGGCGAAGCGGCCGCCGTCCAGAGGCACAAGCGGGCGCAACTCCGGCGGAAGCACCGGGATGACATCCAGAATCATCCACTCGGGCTTGTTGCCGGACTTGCGGAAGGCTTCGAGCACCTTCAGGCGCTTGGCGTACTTGATGCGCTTTTGAAGAGAGGGGTCCGCCTTCATTTTTTCGCGGAGTTCGTCGGCAAGCTTGTCGACTTCGACGCGGCGCAGGAGTTCCTTGATGGCTTCGGCGCCCATCTTGGCGACGAATTGCCCCGGATATTCCGTGGCGAGCTTGCGGTATTCCTCTTCCTGAAGAACCTGGCGCTCTTTCAGGATAGCGACTTCGCCGACGTCGACGACCACGAAGGCTTCGAAGTACAGAATGCGCTCGAGGTCGCGCATGGAGATGTCCAGCAGGTAGCCGATGCGGCTGGGCAGGCCCTTGAAAAACCAGACGTGAGAGCAGGGCGAAGCCAGCTCAATGTGGCCGAGGCGCTCGCGGCGGACTTTGCTGAGCGTGACTTCGACACCGCACTTGTCGCAGATCACTCCGCGATGCTTCATGCGCTTGTACTTGCCGCACAAGCATTCCCAGTCCGTGACGGGGCCGAAAATCTTGGCGCAGAACAGGCCGTCGCGTTCGGGCTTGAACGTGCGGTAGTTGATGGTCTCCGGCTTGGTGACTTCGCCGTGGGACCAGGAACGGATTTTTTCAGGACTCGCCAAACTGATGCGAATGGAATCGAAGTCCGCAATCAAACTGGCGCGATCATAAGGGCTGCTGCGATACAAGGTCGTTTCCTCCTCCCCAGCTTTCGCCGGGGTCGCGTTCCGGCGGCCTTCGTTTCGGAAGGCCGCCAGGACGGCTGAGAACCCAACTACGGAAAACTTCTAAAGCTCACTCGGTTGCCAAGCACGGGCGCAGCAAGCTGCGCCCCTACAAGGGAATCGGGATCAGTCGGCGGCTTTGTCGGCCGTCGGCTTCTGGCGCTTCATCAACTCGACGTCGAGGCAGAGTGACTGCAACTCGCGGACGAGCACGTTGAACGATTCGGGAACGCCCGGCTCGATGCCCGGTTCGCCCTTGACGATGGCCTCGTAGATTTTCGCGCGGCCATAGACGTCGTCGGACTTCGCGGTCAGGAGTTCCTGCAAAATGTGAGCGGCGCCGTAGGCTTCGAGCGCCCAGACTTCCATTTCGCCGAACCGCTGTCCGCCGAACTGCGCCTTGCCGCCCAGCGGCTGCTGGGTGATCAAGGAGTAGGGTCCGATGGAGCGAGCGTGGATCTTGTCGTCGACCAAGTGCGAGAGCTTGAGCATGTAGATGTAGCCGACGGTGACGGGCTGATCAAACTGCTCGCCGGTCATGCCGTCGAACAGGTTGATCTTTCCGGCGTGCGGCAGGCCCGCGACTTCGAGCAGGTGGCGGATTTCCGGTTCGCGCGCGCCGTCGAATACCGGCGTGGCGAAGGGAATGCCGTCCTTGAAGCCTTCGGAATATTCCAGCAACTCGTCGTCGCTCAACTTCGAGAGCGACTTCCAGATTGCCGTGTCGGTGAAGACTTCGCGGTACCAGCGGCGAATCGCTTCGGCTTTCACTTCTTTGCTCAACAGGCGCTTCAAGCTGTTGCCGAGTTCCCTGCCGGCCCAGCCCAAGTGCGTTTCGAGAATCTGACCGACGTTCATACGCGAAGGAACACCGAGCGGGTTAAGAACGATTTCCACCGGCGTGCCATCCGGGAGAGAAGGCATATCTTCTTCCGGAACGATGCGCGCGATGACGCCCTTGTTACCGTGACGGCCGGCCATCTTGTCGCCGATGGAGAGCTTGCGCTTCATGGCGATATAGACCTTAACCAGCTTGATGACGCCCGGGGGCAGTTCGTCGCCCTTCTTGAGCTTTTCCTTGCGCTCTTCGGTGATCTTGCGGAGCACGTCGATCTGGCGCGAGGTCATTTCCTCAATCTCTTCGATCTTTTCGATCAGGAGAGGATCCTTTTCGTTGAGCTTCAGGCGCTTCAGATTGCGCGTGGAGATCTTTTCGATCAGGTCGCGCGTGAGTTCGACGCCCTTGGTCAACAGGCGCTTGTTGGTCTTTTCGTCGTGCAGGTCGGCCTGGAGAATCTTGCCGCCCAGCAAATCGCCGAGGCGCTTCAGGCGCTCGTCGGTGAGGATGCGGATTTCATCCGCAAGATTCCGTTCGAGCTTGAAGACCTGCGAGGCTTCGATGGCCTTGTGGCGCTCGTCCTTTTCTCCGCCCTTGCGGGTGAAGATCTTGACGTCGACGATGGTGCCTTCGATGCCCGGCGGGCAGTAGAGAGAAGCGTCGCGCACGTCGCCGGCTTTTTCGCCGAAGATGGCGCGGAGGAGTTTCTCTTCCGGCGTGAGCGTGGTTTCGCCCTTGGGGGTAACCTTGCCGACGAGGATGTCGCCCGGCTTCACTACCGCGCCGATGCGGATGACGCCGCTTTCGTCGAGATTGCGAAGGAACGACTCGCTGATGTTGGGGATGTCGCGCGTGACTTCTTCCGGGCCAAGCTTGGTGTCGCGGGCTTCGATTTCGTACTCCTCGATGTGGATGGAGGTGTAGTAATCGTCCTTCACCAGCTTTTCGCTGACGAGGATGGCGTCTTCGAAGTTGTAGCCGCGCCAGGGCACGAAGGCCACCAGCACGTTGCGGCCGAGGCCGAGTTCACCGCGGTCCGTGCAGGGACCATCGGCGAGCACTTGCCCCTTTTTCACGCGGTCGCCCACCCGAGCGAGCGGCTTCTGGTTGATGCAAGTGTTCTGGTTGGAGCGCTTGAACTTGGTCAAGGAGTAGATGTCCGCTCCGACTTCACGGCTGAGCACGCCGGAGTGGTCGCTTTCGACGCGCACGATGATGCGCTCGGAGTCGACCTGGTCCACAATGCCGTCGCGCTTGCAGAGTACGACCGCGCCGGAATCGCGGGCGGTGACGCGCTCCATGCCGGTACCAACGAGCGGCGCTTCGCCGCGAATCAGAGGCACGGCCTGGCGCTGCATGTTGGAGCCCATCAAGGCGCGGTTGGCGTCGTCGTTTTCCAGGAACGGAATCAAGCTGGCGGCGACGGAAACGAGCTGCTTCGGCGAAACGTCGACGTAGTCGACTTCATCGCGATGCTTCAGCACGAAGTTTCCGGCTTGGCGGCAGTTGACGAGTTCCGTGGTAATTTTCAGACGGTCGTCGAGTGAAACGTTGGCCTGGGCGACGACATACTTGTCCTCTTCCCATGCGGAGAGATAGAAGCAATAGGGTTCGTAGACGACCTTGCGGCGCTTCAGTTCGTCGTTGAGCTCTTCGACGCGGTCGCGTTCGACGATGTCCCCGGCCTTGAATTCGCTGTCGCCAGCGTTGACGATGTGGACGTAATCGATAATGCGTCCACCCTTCACGCGGCGGTAGGGCGATTCGATGAAGCCGTAATCGTTGATGCGGGCAAAGCAGCTGAGCGAGCTGATCAAGCCGATGTTCGGGCCTTCCGGGGTTTCAATCGGGCAGATGCGGCCGTAGTGCGTTGGGTGAACGTCGCGGACTTCGAAACCCGCGCGCTCGCGCGAGAGACCGCCCGGTCCAAGAGCCGACAAGCGGCGCTTGTGGGTGATTTCGCTGAGCGGGTTGGTCTGGTCCATGAACTGGCTCAACTGCGAACTGCCGAAGAATTCGCGGATGGCCGCCATGACCGGCTTGGCGTTGACCAGGTCGTGCGGCATGGCCGTGGACATTTCCTGGTACACGCTCATCTTTTCCTTGATGGCGCGTTCCATGCGGACCAGACCGATGCGGAACTGGTTTTCGAGCAGTTCGCCAACCGCGCGGACGCGGCGGTTGCCGAGATGGTCGATGTCGTCCACCACGCCGATGTTCTTGCGCAGCTTGAAGAGATACTTGATGGCCGAAACGAAGTCGGTGGTGTCCAGGGTGCGATTGTCGAGGGGCGTATCGAGCCCCATCTTGATGTTGAACTTCAGGCGGCCGACGCGGCTGAAATCGTACTTGCGCGGATCGAAGAACATGCCGCGGAAGAGATTGGTGGCCGTTTCGAGCGTCGGGGGATCGCCGGGACGCAGCTTGCGATAGATTTCGATCAGCGCTTCCTTGGAAGAACGGATGGAATCCTTGTCGAGCGTGCGGGAAAGCACCAGGCCGATGTCGTCGCGCTCCGGGAAGAAGACGTCGACTTCGGTGATGCCGCCTTCGGCAAACGCCTGCCAGAGGTCGGCGGTCAGCGGCTTGTTGGCTTCGAGCAGGACTTCGCCGGTCTGGCGGTTGACGACGTCGGCGACGCTGTAAGCGCCTTCGAGGTCGGCAAGAGCCGCGCGAACCTGGGAGATCTTGGCCTTGATGAGTTCCTTGAAGAGCGTTTCGGTGATGCGCTTGTGCGCGCCGATGATCACTTCTTCGGATTTCGGATTGCGGATTTCGTGGGTCAGCTTGCGGTCCACGATGCCCGGGGAAACGTTCCAGAGCAGTTCTTTGTCGCGCAGGGAAATCCGCTCCACCTGGTAAAAGGTGCGGAGGATTTCCTCGTTGGACTTCATGCCCAGCGCGCGCAGGAAAATGGAGCCGAGGAACTTGCGCTTGCGGTCAATGCGGACGTAGAGAATGTTCTTGGTGTCGTACTCGAATTCCACCCACGATCCGCGGTATGGAATGATCTTGCCGAGGAAGTAGGAGCGGTTGTTAGCGCTTTCGAAAAAGACGCCCGGCGAACGGTGCAACTGGCTGACGATGACGCGCTCGGTGCCGTTGATGATGAACGTGCCGTTCTCGGTCATCAGCGGGATATCGCCGTAGAAAACTTCCTGCTCCTTGATGTCGCGAATGGTCTTCGCGCCGGAGTCCGGGTCTTTATCGTAAATGGTAAGACGAATGGTGACCTTGAGCGGGGCGGAATACGTCATGCCGCGCTCCTGGCACTCGTTCACGTCGTACTTCAACTGCATGGGAACCGGGTCGCCGCACTTGTTGCAGAAGGTCGGCGTATTCTTGTTGAAGGTGCCGCACTTCTGGCAGACTACATCGCCCGTCTGATACGGATTGGTGACGACGGAAGCGCCGCAATTCCGGCAGGTGGCGCGCAGGTGATGCAGACCCTTCAGGTTGCCGCACTTGCACTCCCAGTTTCCGATCGAGTAGTCCACGAATTCGAGTTGCGACATTTCGCGGAAGTCCCGAATCGGAAACACTGACGTAAACACCGATTGAAGGCCGCCGTCATCGCGCTCGCTCGGCAGCAAATCCATCTGCAGAAAGCGCTGATAGGACTTCTTCTGGACCTCAATCAGGTTGGGGATCTGGATGGATCCCTGGATTTTTGCAAAATCCAGTCGCTGGCGTTCCCGAACGTGCTGGTTGCTGTTGGACATGCCTGATTTACCTCGTTCCCTTTCGGGCAGGGTGCAGAAAACCGCTGAAAAGACACTTAGCCGTGGTGCGAGGCAGCTTGCCCGAAGCCGCTCTGCACACGGTAAGTGAGGGTCGAATGAAGACCCGTGATGTTGTAGACAATACCGGCCGTAGCTTGCGTACCAATTCCCCTGGCGCGGCAACGCACCATCGGCGCCGCGCACAAACCGAAGCCCGTACCACGGTCAGCCGGCCAGCGAGTGGCCGGCGACCAATTACTTGACTTCGACCTTGGCGCCGGCTTCCTCGAACTTCTTCTTGATGGTCGCCGCCTCTTCCTTGCTGACGCCTTCCTTGACGGTCTTGGGCGCGCCATCGACGAGGTCCTTGGCTTCCTTCAAGCCGAGGCTGGTAACTTCGCGCACGGCCTTAATAACGTTGATCTTGTTGCCACCCACGTCGGTGAGGACGACGGCGAATTCCGTCTTCTCTTCCGCAGCTGCCGCCGCGCCGCCGCCCGCTGCACCGCCACCCGCCGCCACAACCGTGGCCGCGGCAGCAGAGACGCCGAAGGCTTCTTCCATCTTTTTCACCAGGTCGGACGCTTCGAGAAGCGTCAGGCCCTTGATTTCTTCCAGTATCGTTTCGACTTTCGACATGACTCCTATTTCTCCTCTCAATTTTTCTGAATCAAATTTTTCGGAACCCGCCGGGCAAAGCCCGAAGAGCCCCCGAACCCTTACGAACTAAACTTTTCGGCCTTGATCGCCTCGCTGACGGTGACCGCGAGGTTGCGCGGCAGCGCGTTCAGCGCCATGGCGATTCGCTGCGCCGGTGCGTTCAGGAGGAACATGATCTTGCTGATCAGCTCTTCCTTGGACGGCATGGTGGCAAGCTGCTGGATCTCCGCAATCGAGATCACGCGGCCTTCGACGACGCCGGACTTGAACTGGAACGCCGGAACGTCTTTAGCAATCTTGGTGAGGGCCTTGGCCAGCGCCACGGGATCCGTGTTGGTGTAGGCGATGGAGTTGGTGCCCGTAAGGTTTTTCAGGACGCCTTCGGCGGGCGTGCCGGTGCCGGCGCGCTCCGCAAGCGTGTTCTTGACGACCTGATACTTGCCGCCGGCTTTTTGGACTTCGCGGCGGAGCTTGGTGTCGTTTTCAACGGTGATGCCCTGGAAGGTGGTCAGAATGACCGTGGAAACCTTCGCGAGCTCCGTTTTCAGATTGTCGAGATCCTTCTGTTTTTCGCTTTTCTTCTTCATGGTCTATGTTCCAAATTCCTTCCGGCTTAAGCCGCCGCCGCGAGTAGCTCAGCCTCGGCGAGGTCCACATTGATTCCCGGGCCCATGGTCGAGGTCAGGGTGATTTTCTTCACATACTTGCCCTTGGCCGCAGCCGGCTTGGCTTTTACAACCGCGACGATGATGGCGTGCGCGTTCTCCGCCAGATTCGGCGCTGTAAATTGAATCTTTCCCACCGGGCAGTGAACGATGCCTGCTTTGTCCACGCGGAATTCGACTTTGCCCGCCTTGGTTTCTTTCACGGCCTTGGTGATGTCCATCGTGACCGTGCCGGTCTACGGGTTGGGCATCAGGCCGCGAGGGCCGAGCACTTTGCCGAGTTTACCGGCGGCGCGCATCATATCCGGCGTGGCGATGACGGCGTCGAAATCCGTCCAGCCTTCGATGATTTTCTGCACCATGTCGTCGCCGCCGACGAATTCGGCGCCGGCTTCGGTGGCTTCGCGTTGCTTTTCGCCGCTGGCCAGAACCAGCACGCGAACCGCTTTTCCGAGTCCATGAGGCAACACAACCGTGCCGCGGACGACCTGGTCGGAATGCTTCGGGTCCACGCCCAGGTTGATGGCCAGTTCAACGGTTTCGTTGAACTTGGTGTGGTGCGTTTTCTTGATCAGTTCGGTGGCTTCAGAGAGCTTGTACGGCCGCGCTTCGACCAGCTTGCGCGCTCCCTCCACCTTTTTTCCAGCTTTCTTCATTCTTCTTACCTCTGCGATCTCGAGTCGCCTGGAATTCCCTAGGCTTCCACGACGTCCAGACCCATGTTGCGCGCCGTACCCATCACGGTGCGCACCGCGGATTCCAGATTAGTGGTGTTGAGATCGACAAGCTTGATCTTGGCAATTTCTTCGACTTGCTTCTTGGTGACTTTCCCGACTTTATTGCGGTTCGGTTCCGGCGAGCCCTTGGCGATGCCTGCGGCGCGGAGCAAAAGAATGGAGGCCGGAGGCGTCTTCAGGATGAAGGTGAAGCTGCGGTCCGTGTAGATGGTGACCAGGACCGGAAAAATCATCCCGTCGGCTTCCTTCTGCGTCTTGGCGTTGAACTGCTTGCAGAAATCCATAATGTTCACGCCATGGGGGCCGAGCGCGGTGCCCACCGGGGGCGCCGGGGTGGCCTTGCCGGCCGGGAGTTGCAACTTGATGGTGGTCTGTACTTTCTTTGGTGGCATGTTTCCTTTACCTCGAAACTTTTATTAAACGGGCGGGTCTAAAGTCCCGCCCCTACAAAATCAGCCCAGCTTTTCCACGCTGGCAAAATCGAGTTCAACCGGCGTGGAGCGTCCGAAAATCGTGACCGAAACCTTGAGCCGGCTGTGGTCGTTGTCAATTTCCTCGACAGTGCCGTTGAAATTCGCAAACGGGCCGTCAACGATGCGCACCTGCTCGTTGCGTTCGTAAACCACTTTCGGCTTCGGGCGATCCTGCGGGGTGTGCACGCGGTTGATGATTGCGTCCACTTCCGCCTCGGAAAGCGGCGGCGGCGCGGTGGCCGAACCAACGAAGCCGGTGACCCGCGGCGTGTTGCGCACAATGTGCCAGGTGTTTTCGTCCAAATCCATTTCCACCAGCACGTAGCCCGGATACGACATGCGCGAAGCGACCACTTTCTTGCCGCTGCGCATTTCGACGACGTCTTCCGTGGGAATCAGCACGCGGCCGATTTTATCCTGCAAGCTGAAGGCGGCCACACGGCTCTCCAGGCTTTCCTTGACCTTCTTCTCGAAGCCCGAATACGTGTGAATGATGTACCACTGCATCGACATAAGCCGTTTCGTCCCCTAGACGTGAAAATACTTGAGCAGCCGATCGAGACCGAGTTGCGCGAGTTTCTCGACAATGGCGAGAAACACGCCGAAAAATGCGACGGTGGCGATGACGACGCCGGTGGTCGAAATCACGTCTTCACGGCTCGGCCAGGTGACTTGCTTCACCTCGACGCGGACGTCGTGGAGAAATTCCTTGGTGCCCTCGATCGAGCCGGTGACCTTTTCGCCGATACCGGAAGCCGCCCCGGTGATTGCGCTGCCTTGTGAATCGTCGTTCTTCACTTTGACCGCCTGCATAGCCATGAATCCTTTTCACCCGCACGAACTCCAAGGTTCGTGTCCTTCGAAATCCTGGCAGGGGAGGAGGGATTCGAACCCCCATACCCGGTTTTGGAGACCGGAGTCCTAACCGTTGGACGACTCCCCTAAGACCAAAACCTTCTGCCGTGTCCCGCTCGTCCCGGCCGAAACTCCAGCACAATCGCTCTTACTTAACTTCCTTATGAGCGGTCTGCTTGCGGCAGGTGTTGCAAAACTTCCTGGTCTCCAGCCGCTCGGAATGCTTCTTTTTGTTCTTCGTGGTGGTGTAATTGCGATTCTTGCAGTCACCACATTGCAGCGTAATGATTTCCCGCATTTCTCAAATCCTTTTCAGAAGAGTGCGGACCGGCTTTGCCGGCCCGCCTCGGAAAACTGCGTTACTCGATGATCTCCGTGACGGCGCCGGCGCCGACGGTGTGGCCGCCTTCGCGAATCGCGAAGCGCAACCCCTTCTCCAAGGCCACAGGCGTGATCAGCGTTACTTCGCAGCTCACGTTGTCCCCCGGCATCACCATCTCCACTCCGGCCGGCAGCTTCATGTCGCCGGTCACGTCCGTCGTGCGGAAATAAAACTGCGGACGATAGCCGGAGAAAAACGGCGTGTGACGCCCGCCCTCTTCCTTCGTCAACACGTACGCTTCCGCCTTGAACTTTGTGTGCGGCGTGATCGAGCCCGGCTTGCAGATCACCTGCCCGCGCTCCACGTCTTCTTTTTCCGTGCCGCGCAAGAGCAATCCAACGTTGTCGCCCGCCAAGCCTTCATCCAGCAGCTTCTTGAACATTTCGATGCCGGTGACAACCTTCTTCTGCGTCTCGCGGAAGCCCACAATCTCGACTTCTTCGCCGACCTTCACCTTGCCGCGCTCGACTCTTCCCGTCACCACCGTGCCGCGGCCGGAAATCGAGAAAATATCTTCGATCGGCATCGCGAACGGCTTGTCCACATCGCGCACGGGCAGCGGAATGTTTGCGTCCACAGCGGCCATCAGCTCATCGATCTTCTTTTCCCATGCGGCGTCGCCGTTCAGCGCTTGCAGCGCC
>Ga0210389_10000440_pt1 | contig 38758 bp, 28 predicted proteins | sample IncBWH28OmetaG_FD_160127 | JGI IMG/M metagenome (GOLD analysis project Ga0210389, IMG submission 160127) | Forest soil microbial communities from Barre Woods Harvard Forest LTER site, Petersham, Massachusetts, United States - Inc-BW-H-28-O ... | reverse complement strand
TACGGCACCAGAAATGGCCGGCAGTAAGTGTTAAGCGCAAGTCGAGCTTTGTCCTGTTCCTGTTCAAGGCCAAGAGTGACAAGGTGGGCAATCGGCCCCTGCTCGCCGTGATGGGACCAGACAAATTTCTGCCCGGCTAGCGAGCGGAACGCAGGAAAAGTTTTCCAGTACCACGGCACCGGCCCGACCGTGTTTGAAAGGATTTCGCGGGCGCGCGAAGAACTGATCCCGGCCATTAGCCGGCCGCCGGTACGCCCGGCCCCTTCACGTGCGTGCGAATGAACTGAACAATGTCATCCATAGCGGTGCCCGGCTGAAAAATTGTAGCCACGCCGATCTTCTTGAGCCCCTCAATATCCTGGTTCGGGATAATCCCGCCCACCACCACGATCACATCGTCCATCTTGTTCTGCTTGAGCAGGTCCATTACGCGCGGGACGATGGCGTTGTGCGCGCCGGAAAGAATCGACAGCCCAATCACCTGCACATCTTCCTGTAGGGCCGCCGTGACAATCATCTCCGGCGTCTGCCGAAGACCGGTGTAAATCACTTCCATGCCCGCATCGCGCAACGCGCGGGCAATCACCTTCGCCCCACGATCATGCCCGTCGAGCCCCGGCTTCGCCACCAGCACGCGAATCTTGAGATCAGCCATCGCAACCATTTAACCACAGAGGCCACGGAGGTTCCCAGAGGCCACGCGCTGGCGCTCAACTAAATAGTCTTGATATCCAGACTCCTCCACATATACCAGCAAGCCACGCTGCGATACGGTTCCCACGCTCGCGCAATCCTCTCCATATCTTTCGGCTTAGGCAGCTTGCGCTTCTTATAGTGTTTCTTGATGGCTACCTGCACGCCATAGTCGCCCGTGGGCAGTACATTCGGACGCTGCAGCGAAAACATCAGAAACATGTGCGCCGTCCATACTCCGATGCCCTTCACCTGGGTCAGATGCTCAATCACCTCGTCATCCGATAACTCCGGCAGCCGCACAAAATCGAGCGCCCCTGCCGCCGTCTTCGCCGCCAAATCTTTCAGATACGCCGACTTCTGCTTCGATAGCCCCACGCCGCGCAACTGTTCATCGCTCAGCTTGAGAATTCCCTCCGGCATAAGGGGATCGCCCGCCAGTGCGGCGAAGCGTTCGAAAATCGTGGCCGCGGCCTTGCCGTTCAGTTGCTGATAAACAATCGATTCCGCCAGGCTGCAAAATTCCGGCTCTCCAAACTCCATGCGGCATGGCCCCACGCGATCGATAATGGCGCGCAGGATCGGATCCGATTTCTTGAGATGGTTGACGGCTTTTCGCATGGAAATATGTTTACCACAAAACTACGCAATAGGCGAACAAAAAACGAATAGCCCGGCCATCAAGAACGTAGTCACACTCTCAGCGAAACGCGGCCAAAAATAGCCCGGCGATTCCCCCAGCCAATACCACCCACACCGGACTCACTCTCCATCGCAGCAGTACGCCAAGTGAGACCCCGGCAATCCCCAGCATCGTCCAGCCTTGCAACGCATCAGTCCCCAAGCGGAACGTGACTCCGCTCATCAAGGCCACCGCGCACACATTCACAGAATCCAGAAACGCTGCCATCCACGGAGACTGCCGCAGCCGAAACAGCACCGGCGCCAGCAATGCCACATAAAAAAATGACGGCAGAAAAATCGCCACCGTTGCCACCGCCGCTCCCGGCACTCCGCCCAGAATGTATCCAATAAAAGTCGCGGTCGATAGCACTGGTCCCGGAGTAAACTGCCCGATCGCTACCGCATCCAGCAATTGCTGATGCGTCAGCCACCCATGTTGCTGAACCAACCCCTGTTCCAGAAACGCCAGCAGCACGTATCCGCCGCCATACAGCACAGCGCCCACCTTGAGAAAGAACAGAGCGATCCGGTAAACGGACGGACGTGTCACAACCGTCGCCACCGACCCAATGGCGACCACTCCCAATGCCCGAGACCAGAATGCCGATGCCCCGGCCGCGCGAGAGATTCCCTGCGGGAACCAAGGCGAGAACACCAGAGCCGCGGCCGCGCGAAAGTTCGAAGCCCGTATCGCCAGCATGCCCAGCAGCCCACCGCCAAACAGAATCGCAATCGGATTCACTCCCAGAAAAAATGCGGCTAGCGCCAGGCCGCCAAGCGCAGCCAGCGACACGGTCTTGACCGCGGTTCTTCCCAGTCTCCCGATCGCAATCGCGATCACTGCGATCACCGCCGCCTTGACTCCTGCCAGGACCGCGACAGCCTGCGTCAAAGCTCCGAACCGCACGTAGGCCCACGCGAACGCCCCAGTAATCGCAGCTGCGGGCAGAATGAAACTCGCTCCGGCAACGCACAGCCCCGACCAGCCGGCGCGGACGAATCCCACGCTGATTGCGGTCTCTGTGGAAGTAGGCCCGGGGATCAGGTTGGCCGCGCCCAGCAGGTCCAGAAACTGTTGCTGCGTCATCCACTGCCGCTTGCCGACGACTTCGGCCTCCATCATCGCGATGTGCGCCGCCGGCCCGCCGAAACTGATCATCCCGAGTTTGAGGAAGAGTGCCGCCAGTTCCCGCAGCCGGCCCCTACCCCCTACGCCGTGCGGCAAAGGTTCCACAGCAGGCATGGGCTCGTCGTTCACGCAGCCTTGTGTTCACCCTGGCGGAAATTCTCGATCAGATGTTCGGAGGTGCGCAGCGAGAACGCCAGAATGCTGATCGTGGTGGTCTTGTCCGTGCAATTCAAAAATACGCTGGCGTCGCACACGTACAAGTTCGGCACATCGTGCGTCTGCCCAAAGCGGTTGGACACGAACTTCTTGGGATCATTTCCCATCCGACAGGTTCCCGTTTCATGCAGGCTGAATCCCGGAATCTCTGGAGTCTCACCCGAGCCTTCGAGCACTCCACCCGCCGCGCGCAGTACTTCAGCGCAAACCTGCTTCGAATGCTCCCACATCTTCAGAACATTTTCGTCCCACTCGAAGTGCATGCGAGCCACCGGAATTCCATACGGATCTTTGACCTCCGGATCGAGATCCATAAAGTTCGAGTCCGAGCGCAGCGACGGAGCCTGAATCCCAAAACTAACCGGCGAAGGATACTTCCGCTTGATCTCGCGCTTGAATGACGATCCGAATCCGTCAACCTCATTGGCGAACCAGGGAAACTCCGTACACCCGCCGTCGGGATAGACGGAATACCCGCGAATGAATTTCTCCTCATGCGGATCGTTCAGGTTCTGCCAGCGCGGCATCCACGCAATCGTGCTGTCGCCCACGTGGTCCGGAAAACTTGGCCGACCGACCAATTGCGGCAAATATCCCCGCGCCGACTCGCCGTAAAGGTGATCGCAAAGGTTACGCCCCACCTGCCCGCTGGAATTGGCGATTCCGTTCGGCCAGTGTCGCGACCTCGAATTCAGCATGATGCGCGCGGACTCAATGCACGACGCTGCCACCACCACGGCACGCCCGTACACTTCGATTTCCTGCTTGGTCTTGCGGTCGATGTAAGCCACTCCCGACGCGTGCCCGTTCTCATCCACCAGAACATTTTTCGCCAGTGCATTCGTGCGCAATTCCAGGTTCTTTGTCGCCTCGGCCTTGGGCAGCAGAAAATAGGGCGTCGAAAAAAACGCCCCAACGTCGCAGCCGGTCGTGCACTCTCCGCAGAAATGGCACGCCGGATGCCCCTCATGCGGCTGCGTAAGCTGCGCGCACCGATCTGGCAAATAAGGCACGCCAACCTTGTTGCACCCCGCCTGCAAAATAAAATCGAGGCAGCGGAACTTGAATGGCGGCAAGTACGAGCCATCGGGATTGCTCGGCCGGTTTTGCACTGTGCTGGCCACGCCGATCATTTTTTCCACTCGCGTGTAAAACGGACTGATCTCAGCATGCGAGATGGGCCAATCGACGTCATAGCCGTCGCGCGAGGCTGCCTTGAAATCGATATCGCCGAAGCGCGCCGAACTCCGTCCCCAGAAATTCGTTTTACCCCCCACCGCATTGCAGCGCGGCCACATCCATTTTGTGCCTGGCGCCACCGTGAACGGAATCTCGTGGTCCCACGCCGCCTTGGTGTACTCGTTGTCCATATAGCCGAACGATTCGGCTCGCCGCTTGGGATCGTCCAGTCCGCGGAACTTCATATCCCATGGCATGCGGTGATAGCGAAAGTCTTTTTCCGGATCAAGCCTCCGCCCCGCGTTCAGCGCGCACACTTTAAGCCCCGCTTCGCACAGCGTCTTGATCGCCATCCCGCCGCCCGCGCCAGTTCCGATCACGATCACATCGTAAGTTTGCTTGGTCACGGTTTCTTCCAGGTCTTGATGGTTCTCAGGAGTGAGCCTGCGAAAGATGCGCGTGTTCCGGATCGCCCTTGTGCGGGCACTCCGGTGATTCGGTGTAAAACTTCAACGCCGGATTATCCAGTTCTTTGAACCCGACCTCGCTGGTATAGAAGCCAGTTACGGTGAACTCGCGCATCAGGCGGAAGAATTGCACGCCCGTCTCTTCGCCCGGCCGCGCCTTATCTTTGAAGCCCAATGGTTCGAGCAGGGAAGTCTGCTGCTCCGGCGTCTGCTCCACAAATCGCTTCCCATTCGTTTCCTCGGCACGCGCGTTCAACCACGCGAGTCCCATGCGAAACGCATATTGCGGTTCAGGATCGCTGGCCACCATGAAGTCGATAAACTCCGCGACTCCGGCTTCCTTGGCGCCTGGACTCTCGTCGCTCGGAATAATAATCTCCGTCAACCGCTCGACCATGGCATACTCCGCCGCAGTGAAAAATTGCGGACGATATACCACCGGCTTGATCTGCAAAGCCGCATTACCGATATGTCCGCAGGCGAACCCCCACTTACTGAAGCCCGGAAACTGCGCGGCCGCTGCGGCCGTCCCCAAAATCCGCAACACTTCCCGCCGCTGAATTCCTTGTCCAGCCATAGTTCTCCGAAACAGATTGTGATTCCGAGCGAAGCGAGAGCCTGCCCCCAGCGCAGTCGAAGGGAAGCTGCCGTCCCCGCTTACGAAAGGAACTTCACAGTTTCTTCCACCAGTTCCGTCGTCACCTTGTAAGGATCGCCCGGCGCATCGTACTCAATCGAACAGTATCCCTTGTACCCATGTCTCTTCAGGATCGCGAAAGTCTTCGCCAGGTCGACATGCGAGGGCTTGCCATTGTCATCCACCTCGCCGTCTTTCACGTGGCAGATACCGTAGGCGTGTTCGAACATCACCTCCATGGCGCGGTCCTGGAATTCCTCATCGTGGGCTGCCAGCGAGTTGCCAAAATCCGGCAACGCCCGCAGCCACGGGCTGTTCACTTTCTCAATCACCTGCACGATGAAAAACGGATCCTCGCTAACCGGATTGTCGTTTTCCAGATGCACAACGACGTTCTTCTTGTCGGCGTATTCCGCCACTCGCGCCAGCGTATCGGCGGCGCGTGCTACGTCCGGTTTTGAATCCTTGGCGCCGTCGATGTGAGTGCGAATGCTCGGCGATCCAAGAGCTGCCCCAACGTCGATCCACCGCATACTCCCGGTGACGGCTCGTTCGCGCTCGGCCTTGTCCACCGCATACTGGCTGTGCCCCTGATCGACGGCAATGTCGACGACCGACGAATGAGCCCGCTCCACCGCAGCCCGAAACTGCTCCAGATATTTCGCGTCGGTCGAAGGAAAAACCGGGCTCCACGGCTCAATGTGATGAATGTTGAACTTCTCCACCACATGCGCTGCAAAATCTTTCAATTCCATCTGCTGCGACAATGGCACCGTGCTCGGGGTCTTGCCATCCCATCCCTTCCAGCCCACGATGAACTCGCGAAAGGGATACGCCGCCACAGCCACCCGGTCCCGCGCGGCCGTAGGAAACTGAACCGACGGCGGAGGATTGCCAGCTGCGCGCGCAAACTGAGGGAGAAGCCAAGCTGCTCCCGCTGCACTTGCGCATTGCCCAAGAAATTGTCTTCGATTGCTTGCCTTCATGCGCGCCAGTGTACCAGAGAAATTCGGCTGCAGTGTGCGCAGTTCGTTGGTTGCGCAATCGATACGTTTGGCTCGGAAGTTTTGGCTCGCCCGCACTATCCGCTGCATCATGCCAAAGGAATCAATCATCCATTACAATTGCCGCACTGGGGAGTTCGGGATCGATCTAAAGCCGATTCTCATCTTGAGCGTTGAGGATCATCCGGTCTTCCGCGAAGGATTCAGCACGATAATTGTGTCGCATACACTAGTCGCGCAGGCTTGCCGAAAAGTCTAGGTGGAATTCTGTGGTTTTCCGAGGTTTCTCGAAAACTCGTAACCTGAGTACCCTCATTGGAATCCAAGCGTGTAGGTGGAAGGGAACTGTTATGAAGGCACAGCCAGAACCAATCGTAAGTCTCGCGCCACCGTTCACCCGACAGACAGCCATTTTGAAGGTGCGGGTGGTCGAGGACAAATGGAATACACGTGATCCAAAACAGGTATCGGCTGGCTACGCGAATGACTGCTACTGGCGGAATCGTTCGGAATTCCTCCACGGCCGCGAAGAGGTAGTCGCATTTCTCACGCGGAAGTGGTCTAAAGAGCTCGATTATCGCCTTATCAAAGAGTTGTGGTCTTTCGAGGGCAACCGGATCGCAGTTCGCTTCGCCTATGAATCGCACGACGATTCCGGGCAATGGTATCGATCCTACGGAAATGAAAACTGGGAGTTCGAGCCCGCAGGATTAATGAAATTCCGTTACGCGAGCATCAACGATCTTCCCATTAAAGAGCAAGACCGGCTTTTTCATTGGCCATTGGGCCGTCGCCCAGATGACCACCCAGGATTGACTGAATTAGGCCTCTAGGACTGACCAGCGGCTGATCGAAGATTATCCTTCGCTGGCCAGTTCGTTGATTAAAACCGTTTCTAAACTTTATCGACATCGTTCTTCAAAGTTTCGAAAATCAAAGAATTAAAGAATTGAGGAGAAAAAACATGCCCACGATCACCACCAAAGATGGCACGCAGATTTTCTACAAGGACTGGGGAAAAGGCCAGCCTATCGTGTTCAGTCACGGATGGCCGCTCACCGCGGACGACTGGGACGGACAAATGATGTTCTTCGGCCAGCGCGGCTATCGCGTGATAGCACATGACCGTCGAGGCCATGGCCGTTCTGGGCAGACCTGGGAGGGCAACGACATGGATACCTATGCCGACGACCTCGCGGCTCTCACCGAAAAGCTCGATTTGAAAAACGCAATCCATGTGGGGCACTCCACTGGCGGCGGAGAAGTGGCTCGCTACATCGGTAGGCATGGCTCAAAGCGCGTGGCCATGGCGGTGCTGATCAGCTCGGTGCCGCCGTTGATGGTGAAGACGGAAAAGAATCCTGCCGGAGCGCCCATCTCAGTCTTCGATGGTCTCCGGGCAGCGTATCTGGAGAATCGTCCGCAGTTTTATCGGGACATCACGCTTCCGTTCTACGGCTACAACCGTCCGGGTGCCAAGATCTCGGAAGGCATTCGCGATAAGTGGTGGCTGCAAGGCATGATGGGCGGAGTTAAGGCAGGTTACGACTGCATCAAGGCATTCTCCGAGACTGACTTTACGGAGGACCTTAAGAGGTTCGACGTGCCAACCCTCATCATGCATGGCGACGACGATCAGATCGTACCCATCGCCGCCGCGGCCCTGCAGTCGGCGAGGCTTGTGAAGGGCGCGACTCTGAAAGTGTATCCCGGCTTCCCGCACGGCATGCCTACCACCAACGCAGACCAGATCAATGCCGATCTGCTGGCGTTCATCCAGCGAAGCCAGGAAAAAGCAGCTTGAAACTATCCGGCCTTTCCGTCTGACGGGGAGGCCGGACCCCTCTTGAACTTTTCACGGGACCGCAGTCAGCCATGCCGCCAGGGCAAAGGAGGTAGCTGGTAAATGGAAAATAAGAAGCTCAGCCCTCCAAAGTCGTTGCGCTTTGGCGATGGTGCAACGGCAATGATAGCCACGGCGATCGGTGCTGTGGCATAGACGCATTGGGGGTCGCTGCGTTGGCGATCGGGCGGTTAGCAATCGGCCGGCTCCCGGTCGCGAGCGCCCTACTGAGATCTCTTGAATTGACGACCTCGCTGTCGTGCGGCTTCGCTGGCTGTGGTCGGTCTGGCAATGGCGATGTATGTGGTCTCACTCCGAAGTTCCGCCGATTCGCAGTTTGAAAATCATCAGGAGATTTCTATGGCACCCAGCATAAGCAACGGAATCATCGATATCCTCAGCAATCACTCAGTCGACGAGACCGTAGAAAAACTGAAGGGAATTCTTCAAGCCAAGGGCATCGCCCTGTTCGCACTGGTCGATCACAGTGGAGAAGCGCAAAAGGTAGGGATGAAAATGCCTCCGACCAAGCTGCTCATCTTCGGTAACCCCAAGGGCGGCACACCACTCATGCTGGCTGCTCCCACTGTCGCGATCGATCTTCCACTCAAGATTCTGGTCAGAGAGGATGGTCAAGGCAAAGTTTGGGTCAGCTACAATAGCCCAGCCTACTTGCAGGAACGGCACGGCTTTCCGCCCGAATTGCTGAAAAATATTGTGGTAGTTGAAGCCCTGGCTGCCCAGGCGGCGGAATAGCGTCCTTGTGCCCTCTACAATCACCGTTTCATCTGGCTGGTGAGGGAAGGTTGAAATCTGGTTTAGGCGGCGAGCATACCGAATCGAACCACCGGCTGATGTAAACCTCAGCGTGGGCTTCACCGCAGAAGTGCCGGGCTCCGCCGGCTTCTGCCGCTTCTGAATTCCAGCGATGAATCGTGACCTGCGAGTCGCCGCACTGAATCACAAACCAGTGGATGGGATGGGTATCAACAATTCCGCAGATTTCACATCGATATTCGCGCATCGTTGTCATCGTTCACTTATCCTCGCTAGCCGATTTGCAAGAGTTCAAACACCAGCGTCTCGATAAGCACTCCTAGGACTGGCCCGACGTTTTACTGCTGCCAGCCTCCGCCCAAGGCCTTGTAGAGTTGCACCAGGCTGCGATATTCATCTCCACGCGCGGCTGCGAGCGTCAGCTCGGCGCCGTAAAGCGACCGCTGTCCGTCGAGTACTTCGAGGTACGTCGTCGTGCCACCCTTGTAGCGAAGCGTAGAAATGCGGACGGTTTCCTGCAGATCAGCTACCGAATCCTGCTGGCGTGTCCGGACCTGATGAAGTTTCTCGTAACCGATGAGCGCGTCCGAGACCTCTCCAAAAGCGTGCTGGATTGCTTCTCGGTAGCCGATTAGAGCCTGCCGGTGTTCCGACTCCGCGAGATGCAAATTCCCTTTCAGCGCGCCTCCGGTAAAGATTGGCTGGCTCACCTGCGCGCCATAAGACCAGATGCCCAGCTGCGTCGTCATGAGGCTTGAGAAGACGGAGCTTCTACCAAATGCACCACCGCCTCCACCGGTCAGAGAGACTTGCGGGAAGAACTGAGCTTTAGCGACTCCGATATCGGCATTTGCGGCAATCAAGATCTGCTCCGCTTCGCGAATGTCGGGCCGACGCTCGATGATCGAAGATGGAACGCCCGCCGGAACTTCCGGCGGAAGTGTTTGCTCGACGAGCGGAATCCCACGCGTGATGTCCTGCGGGTAATAGCCGAGCAGAATGCTGAGGCCGTCTTCTTCCTGAGCAATTTGCCGCTCCAGGTCAGGAATCTGCGCATTTGCCGTGTCGAGGACCTGTTGTGCCTGGAGCACATCTAACTTCGTGGCTACTCCGTGCTCAAGCCGCAGCTGCGTAAGTTTGACAGAGTCGGTCTGTGTGTTGACCGTCTCACGCGTGATTGCGAGCTGCAGATCAAGCTGCAGCAGCGTGAAATAGTTGGTCGCAACATCGCTCACCAGAGTCAGCGCGACCACCTGGCGCGCATCTTCGGTTGCCAGCAGTTGGGCGCGGGCGGCTTCGTTGGCGCGGCGCAGCTTCCCGAAGAAATCGAGTTGAAAAGCCGCGTCGGCAGTCAAGGTCAGGAAGTTGAATCGGGACTGTTCCAGATTCTCCTTGCCGCCGTTGAAGTTGGCATTGCCAGAGACCTGCGGGAAAAGGCTTGAACGGGCAATCGCAAGCTGCGCGCGGGAGGCATTGATGCGTTCGGTTGCGAGCTGCAAATCATAGTTCTGCTTGAGTGCTGTGCGTATGAGTTCCTGCAGTTTCGGATCCTGAAATACCTGCCACCAGGGAAGATCGGCGTACGACGCAACCTGCGCCTGAAGCTGAGGATTCTCGGCCGGATCTCGAAATGCATTCGGAGTCTGAACCACAGGGCGATGGTATTTAGGCCCAACCATGCAACCGACCGACAGGGCCGATCCCACGATGGCGGCCAGCAATTTTCCGGCGTTCATTTTCGCGGCGTTCGTTTTCACGGAGTTCATAGCACGGTTCCGATAGGCTCGCGTCTTCTTCCAACCATGCAGCAGTCTCAGTCTCCCGGCGCCGGCGAAGGCGCAGCCGGCAATATGCCGGATGCGGGTTCCTTTCCCGCGCCCGACCATTTCTCGACCATATAAAAGATGCCGGGTATGAAAAAGATTCCAATCGCGCTGGCAGTGAGCATTCCGCCGATTACCGCCGTTCCCATAATTTGGCGAGCGACCGAACCGGCCCCGCTTGCCGTCCACAGTGGAACGCAGCCGAGGATAAACGCGAATGAGGTCATCAAAATCGGGCGCAGCCGCAGCCTCGCCCCTTCGAGCGCGGCGTCGGCCAGCGGTTTTCCGTGCTCGTATTGGTCCTTAGCGAACTCGACAATCAAAATTGCGTTCTTCGCAGCCAGGCCAATCAGCATGATCAAGCCGATCTGCGAATAGACGTCGGTTTCGATCTGCACCATATAGGGCGGCAGGAAAACGCTGAGCAGAATGCGGCGCAGCCACAGCACTAGAAACGCTCCAAAGACCGCCACCGGAGTGCTGAGCAGTACGCTGAACGGCAGCGACCAGCTTTCATAGAGTGCTGCCAGAATCAGGAACACGAATAACAGCGACAGGCCGAAGATGGCCGCTGGTGGGACTCCCTGGCGCGCTTTCTGTTCGAGAAAAGAGATTCCCGAATAGTCGAAGCCCATTTCTCGCGGCATGGTTTGTTTGAAAACTTCTTCGAGCGCCGCGGTCGCCTGATCCGCACTGTAGCCCGGCGCGGCGCTTCCATTGATTTGTGCGCACCTGTACTCGTTAAAGCGCATGGTGAATTCGGGGCCAAGCTGTGATTTCACCGTGGTGAGCGTAGACAGCGGAACATTCTCGCCCTTGCCGTTACGGACATAGAATTGCCCGACATTATCGGCACTAGCGCGATCGTCGCTCTCGGCCTCGATGTAGACCTGCCACTGGCGGCCAAAGCGGTTGAAGTAATTGATGAAATATCCGCCCATGAACGCCTGGATAGTGCGGTAGACATCGGAAAGGTTCACGCCTTGCTTCAACACCTTGTCACGATTCACGTCGACGAACTTCTGCGGAACGCTGGGCAGAAAAGTCGTGCTCAAGCTGGCGATCTCCGGCCGCTTTCGCGCTGCCTCAAGAAACGTGTTCAGGTTTTGCGACAGGAATTGGATGTTGCCGCCGGAGCGGTCTTCGAGGATGAATGTGAATCCGCCGGCAGTACCAACACCCGGAATGGCCGGCGGCGAAAAGCTGAATGCGATTCCCGCCGGCAATTTAGAGAGCTGCTGGTTCAAGTGCGCCTTGATCGCCTGAAACTGCTCAGCTCTGGTCGTGCGTTCGTCCCACGGCTTCAGTGTAACGACGAAGAAAGCGTTGTAGCTGGTACGAACAAAACTGAGCAAGCTGAAGCCGATGACGCTGGTCGTATACTTCACACCCGGCGTGTTCGCCAAAATGTTTTCGATCTGTGACGCGGCCTGCGAAGTTCGCTCCAGCGATGCGTCATTGGGCAATTGCAGATTCACGTACGCGTAGCCTTGGTCTTCGTCAGGAAGAAAACTCGACGGCACGCGACTGGAGAAGAATCCCGCTGCAACGCAAAAGGCCAGCAGCAGCACAACCACCACGGCCGTCTTCTTGAGCAGCACGCCACTCCAGCCGACATAACCCTCGGTGGCTCGCTCGAAAACCCGGTTAAACCAATCGAAGAATCTCCGCAGCACGCCATGGCTCTCTTCGCGCGGTCGAAGCAGCAATGCGGCCAGCGCTGGGCTCAGCGTAAGCGCGTTGAACGCAGAAAGAATTACCGAGATGGCGATCGTGACCGCGAATTGCTGATACAGCCTGCCGGTAATCCCTGGAATGAAGGCCGTGGGCACGAATACAGCGGAGAGAACCAGCGCGATCCCTACCACGGGACCTGACAGTTCTTCCATCGCCTTCAGCGCGGCGTCCTTGGGAGTCATGCCCTCTTCGATATGCCGTTCCACACCCTCGACGACGACAATCGCATCATCGACCACCAGACCGATCGCCAGCACCAGCCCGAAGAGAGAGAGCGTGTTGATGGAAAAACCAAACAGCGGAAAGAGTACGAATGTTCCTACCAGCGAAACCGGCACAGCCAGCAGTGGGATTAGCGTTGAACGCCAGCCCTGGAGAAAAAGAAAAACAACGATGATGACCAGGACCAGCGCGATCACAAGGGTTTCAACGATTTCCTTGATTCCCTGCGTCACGGAAAGAGTTGTGTCCAGGGAAACGGCGAAATCCATATCCTCAGGAAATCGCTCTTTCATCTGCGCCATCAGCTGCTTTACCCCGGCAGCGGCGTCGACTGCGTTCGACCCGGGCAATTGGTAGGCTGCAATAATCGCACCCGGCTTGCCATTGAAACGCCCGGCAACACTATAGTCTTGAGCGCCCAGTTCGATGCGGGCGACGTCGCGCACACGCACCGTCGCACCGTCAGGGGTCTCGCGAACCACGATGTTGCCGAATTCTTCCGGCGACACCAGGCGGCCCTGCGCGAGAACAGTGTAGGTGTACTCCTGTCCCTTCGGGGCCGGTTCGCCTCCGGCTTTGCCGGCTGGGTTCACGGTGTTCTGTGATTGAATCGCACTGACAATCTCTGGAACCGTGATGCCAAGTTTCGCCAGCGTGTCCGGCTTTACCCAAAGGCGCATCGCGTATTGACCGGCGCCGAACACTTGCACGTTGCCGATGCCGGGCGAGCGAAGGACCGGATCGACGATATTGATATACGCATAATTGGCCAGAAATCGTGCATCGTATGTTCCGCGCGGAGAATAAAGCGCAACCCACATCAGCGGAGCCGTGACCGATTTCCGCACCGTGACACCGTAGTTGGTGACGTCCGATGGAAGCTGCGAAGCAGCCTGCGTTTCCCGCGACTGCGTGAGAATGAAATCGGTGTTCGGGTCGGTCTTTACGTCAAAGTCAACGATCAGGCTAGTGCTTGAGTTGCCCGTGGCATTCAGCGAGTACATGTAGTTCTCGTTGTCTACTCCGTTCATCTGCTGCTCGATCGGAGTAGCCACCGCCTGCTCCAGTGTCTGCGCGTCCGCTCCGACATAGGTGGCGAGTACTTGAATTTCGGGTGGAGTGATGTTGGGAAACTGTGCGACGGGCAAGCTCAGCACAGTGAGCGCACCAACCAACACCATGACGATGGAAATCACCATGGCGACGATGGGACGGTTGATGAAGAATTTCGACATGGGTCATCCGTTCTTATCGAGTGGCAGATCCCTGATTTGTCGACGCTTGGTTTGCAGGTCCCTGGTTTGCGGCGACGAATGGTTTCGGGTTCACGCGCACACCGGTGCGCATTCTCTGCACTCCTTCAACCACGACTTTGTCTCCGGGATTGAGCCCGTTCGCGATGATCCATCGGTTATCGACCCGGTCGCCCACAGTGACCGTTCGAACGTCAACTTTGTTGTCGGCCCCAACGACAGCTACCTGATAGCCGCCCTGCAACTCCGAAACTGCCCGCTGCGGCACCAGCAGCGCGCCCGGCTGGGTCCGGATTACCGCGCGGACTTTGGCATAGCCGCCGGGTCTCAAGATATTATTCGGATTAGGAAAGAGCCCGGCGATTCGAATCGCTCCGGTGGTCTCGTTCACCTGGCGGTCGGCAAAATAAAACTTTCCTTCATGAGGATAGGTTGAGCCGTCCGCCAGGATCAGTTGCAGCCGGAGTTCCTGGTCGGCCCGCAAGCGGCTCTCCTCGGTCGGAAAACGCGCCCGCCATGAAAGATATTGAGGCTCGCTCACAGTGAAATAGACCTTGATCGGATTCACTGTAGAAACGGAAGTGACGATCCCGCTGTTGGGACTGACCAGCGCTCCGACTTGCAACTGGGCCTGACCGGCAATCCCATCAATCGGAGCAATCAGGCGCGTAAAATCCAGATTGATCTTCGCGGTTTCAACTGCAGCCTCGTAAGTTTTGATTTGAGCCTTGGCAGTTTCTACGGTGGCGATCGCGGCGAGATTGTTCTGCACCGAATTGTCCAGATCCTGCTGGCTAGCCGCCTGTTGCTCTGCCAAAGGCTTGTAGCGCTGCACGTCAAGTTCGGTGCGGCGCTGAACTGCTACGGCGTTAGCAAGCGCGGCTTTTGCCTGGGCAAGCTGGCCTCCAGCCTGATCGAGCGCCGCCTGAAAAGGCCGGGGATCGATCTGGAAAAGCAATTGGCCCTGCTTCACGAAAGCTCCCTCGTGATAGCCTTGCTTCAGCAGGTAGCCAGTGACTTGGGCTCTGACGTCAGCATTAACCAGACCGTCAAACGTGCCAATCCAGTCCCCGTAAATCGGCACATCCTCTTTCTGGACTTGCGCCACCTCGACATCCGGAGTATTGGGCGGCGCACCCATGGCGTGCTTTGACGGCCGAACTGCTCCAACAATCAGAGCGACCACGATCAAGCCAAGAACTCCGCCGATCAAAAGATAGCGTTTCTGGACATGGGTCATATTGTCTCCCACAGATATTGCTTGCGCCTGGGCTGCGAAAAAGGATGTCCTAACTCTACAACTGGAGGACACCTGGGACGAAGCAGGCTATCGGTCGTCGATTCTGAAAATGTCGATTGCGAAAATAACGCGTGAGGCGACCGATGTGCAAGCAATAATACTCCTGTGCTCGCATTCTTTGGCAGCCGTCCACCGTATGCTAGCGTAGGAGCATGCCGGCGGGTGAGATGGAATCGAAAAGCGGAGCGGACACCAGATATCGGACCTTGCTGCTTTCGGATAGTGGGAACTCGGTTCGGCTCATAGCGTTTGACCGAGCTATCGCTGGGTTCCACCCACAGTCCCGTCGGGGCTTCCTTTCAATGTTGCGCAGTTGTACATGCGGATGGCTGAAGGCATTCGCGGAGGAAAGTGCGGCAGCCCAGACTTCGATGCGGCCGTCAAGCGCCACGAGTTGCTTGACGCGATTCAGAAGGCGTCGGACACCGGCATCCGCCAGATTGTTTAGCGCGCTTTGACACTGTTTGAAGAGGCCGTCAGGATCGACACCTCCAGCCCCATCTCATCACCAATCGATAAGTGGAAGAGATCCGAAATTTGAAAGAGGAATAGTCGAAAAGGCATTTGTAAAACTCCAGGCTCCCCGCGCAGAAATCCTGCCGCAGTCAGCCGAGATGGACGACAACTGCTCTGCACGCGGGTCGGACTCGATCGCCTCCGCTGCCTTCCAATTTTCTAATTTTCCAGTCATGATGTCGAAAGCGCGGGTCGAGATTGAAACGCCACATTTTAGGTCAATGAAGTGGAAGTCACCGTCACTTCCAAGCCAGCTGCTTTGTGGCCTGTACCGCATCGAACCGGCTAAGTTGACTGTTTTCCGGACACTTGTTATGAATCGAGGGATCCAATGCTCACGCGACGAAAGTTCCTTGCTACCACCCTATGCTCTGTCGCTGCGACACGTTTTCGCGTGCACGGCCAAAGTGAGGTTCGGGTAGTCCTAGCCATTCCCAAAGATGCAACTGGTTCAAATTTGCCGATCGACTTTGTCGGCCTGTCTTATGAGGTGCAGCAACTCGCGGATCCCAGTTTCTTTTCGGCGCAGAACAACGGCTTGATTCGTGAGTTCAAAGCACTTTCGTTAACTGGCGTTCTGCGCCTTGGCGGCAACACCAGCGAGTTTGCTTACTGGAAACCTAAACCTGACTCTCCCGAGCCGGAGCATCCTCAGGTGCGTGAGGTCGTCGGGGAGCCGAAAGCGCGGTACTATCCTGTGACGCCTGAGGCAGTCAGGAACCTGGCGCAGTTTCTTCACGCCACAGGTTGGAACTGCATCTACGGCATCGGGATGGGCACGAATGCACCGGCACGCGCCGCCGAGGAAGCAGTCTTTGTAGCCGAGACGCTGGGCGATCGACTCCAATATTTCCAGATCGGAAACGAGGCGGATCTATTTGACCATCACCTGCGCGATCCGAAAACGTGGTCGGCGAAGACGTACCTCGAAGAATGGCTCGCGCTAGCGCGCGCTATCGCAACTGGGGTGCCGACAGCAAAGTTCGGCATGCCTGATGTTGCGAGCAAAGTTTCATGGTTGACTGAGATTGCCGACGAATGGCCTTCCATCCAGAACCCTCCGCACGTAACGACGCTCACTCATCACTATTACTTTGGCGGCCCGGCGACGAACCCCGACGTCAACATTCCCAACCTGCTGAAACCGGCAACGATGCAAAAGGTGCAGAACACGGCGGATGTCGCATCGGCCGCAGCCAGCAAGATGGGTGCTCGCGTACGCATGACCGAAGGCAACACTTGCTATCGCGGAGGTAAGCCGGGTGTCTCCGACGTGTTTGCTGCAGCGCTTTGGTCTGCCGACTATTCGCTCCTTCTGGCCAGTAATAACTATTCGGGCGTCAATCTGCACGGTGGTACGGGCAAATCTGTGGCCAATTCCGTTGGCGGATCTCTGCCCGGCGACTCGCTTCTCGAAGCAAAGGGCGAAACTGCCGAACAGATTGCCGGGCATCCGCATCCTTTCTATACACCGATTGGGACATTTGGCTCGGACTATGTGTTGCAGCCGGTCGCGTATGGACTCAAGTTTGCGGGCTCGTTCAGCGGGGGAACAGTGTTGAAGACCGACTTCTCGACGAAGCTGCAGGATGCGGGAGTCAATGCAACGGCGTATGCTGCGAAACTGCCGGGCGGGCACATATCCGTGATAATTCTGAACAAGGACGCGGCAGCAGACCTTGAGGTGGAACTCGACTTTGGTCGCGACACGAGTGGACTGGTGCAAGCCGAGACATTGCACGCACCGGGACTAGACAGCCGCGAGGCTCACATCACTACATCAACGAAGACCGACTCGCTCAAGCAGGGCAAATGCTCCGTTCCTGTTCCCCATGCGACGGGAGTGCGTGTGACAGTGAGTTGAGTCGTCTCCATTCCGGCCAGCGCGTTCGCAAAACAGGCTAGCTGCTTTCGTTTGTTAGGATGTGGAGATTTATTGCCAACTACCAACCTCCTCATCACTTCTTGAGACACTTGGCCGCGAGCTTGTTTGTATCCCAAATCCAGACTCCTTCCCCGGATCGTGTCTGTGCGAGGATGGAATTGTCTTTCGCCCCTGCTAAGAGCATTCCATCCGGGCTGAGGGAGCCGCTTTCGCTGTACATCAGGTCTGACACGCATGTTTGAGCGGTGCCCGTGTTCCATACCCACAATCGATCATTGCTGTGGCCAAAGATGGCACCGTTTGTACCGAAGGCTGCAAACCCTCCGGCAGCGCCGTTGAACTTGGGCAACTCCGGGTTAGGCGCGCTCGGGAGGGGCTCGCCGGTGCTGAGACGAAGTAGCCGGAAGACCCCGGACGAGGTAATAACGAAGCTGTCCGACTCAGGACTCAATGCGAGTGGGATTGCATACAGCGGGGACCGGGGCAGTGTCCGCTTCTGCGTCCAGTCCGAAGTGGACCATACTGTGAAGTTGGTTTTGCTGACTGTCATCAAAATATCGCCTAGCGGCGACAAGACAGGCGAATACATGTCTTTCAGTTCAGCAAGCTGTTTATCAGTGTTAATGTCGAGTACGTGTGTGACGGCAGCGTTGTCCGACACAACAATCCACGTACCGACTGGACCGAAAGCCGCAGAATGTACGTAACCATTGAAATAGTTGTAGGTCCGCACTAGCTTGCCGTCAGGCAGGTGCCAGAGCTTCAAGCTAAACCGATCACCTTCCCCTGCCGTGGCCAATAGTTGCGCATCCGCAGAAAGAGCGACGGCATGGACAATGCCTTGGCCGGTATCTACCGCACACAAGAGTTTCCGGTTTGGCACATCCCAAACGACAACCCGACCAAAGTCTTTACCTGCAGCGAGCACTCTACTGTCTTTCGAGAAACCAAGGACATTGATCGTCGTAGGCGTGCCAACTCCTGACTGAATGGTTAGCGTATTTCCTGGGCTGAGCTGTACTCCACTCTTCGGTTCCTTATGCTTCACATCTGCCAAAATTGCTTCTGGTGGTGGGAAACTGACCACCGACTGCGCATCCGTCTGTCGGAGCGAGACGCCGAGAAGGAAGAGGACTAAAGCCCGCTTTGCAGACCACATGCGAGGGAGTGTACCTCAAAAAGACAAGTGACTGCTGTTAACGACCTTATCACTCACTGACCGCGAAGTTAGGTCGCCAGTCGGCAACTACTGAAGTCCGCAGGTAAGCGGTCCTCCCCTCAAACAGCCTCCATTTCATTCGTGGACCGGTTTGAAGTCGAAATAAGCCAGATTCATGTTTCCGTTCGTCAGTATGTGTACGGCGAGAACATTTTTTCCTTTGCCCAGACGAACTCTGAAAAGTTGTGGTGACAGATTCCAATGGTGCCATTGACGCCAGGCAGCCGGGTCGGCAGGGTCGTTTGTTGTTGTGATCTGCAAAGGTCCGGTCGCGTCCTTGCCGTTCACATCGACTGATATTGTGCCGCCGCGATTCGATGTGTAAAGGAAATCGGCCGCGTATGTTCCCGACTCTGCCACATCTACCGTTACGTTGAACCACTCTCCGGGTTCGGTCCAGCCAACATAGAGCAGGTCGGCAGGAGGCACGATCTTGTCGAAGGGGTTGTCGTCAATCTGATCGGGTTTCCGGTTGAATTTCGTATAGGAAGTATCCACTCCCTCATGGATACGAAATTCATTCAGATAGGTCCCGTCAGCCGTATTCAACTCTCCACTGCCGTGATTTTTTGGGTCGGTGTCGTGATACGCCACTCCCTCGCCGCCCAGGTCATAGTAGGCGCACAAGACCTTGCCCGGTATTTTTTGTGGACCGCCCGTATAGCGGCTGTCCTGATAAGGCGAGCCTTTATACTGGCTCACGAATGATTGGGAAAACGCGGTCGCCGGTAATATCGATGCCACTATGAAACATACGGAAAATACTCTCGGGTTCATTTCTCCAACTCCGTCTGCATCGATCATGCGATGCACAAGAATCCATAGACTCGCCGCTTGGCGAACCTAGCAGGTTGCGGCAAAACTCGATTCGATCGATGGAAGACGACCTGTGGGGCTAAAGCCCGCACTGATTCTGCTGGGCTTTACGCAGCGCTGAAGCGCCGCTCTTCCACGGTGCTGCACGCACATTGTTTCAGCTGATCAGGAAAAGTTCGATCCCGTGTGCTTTTCCGAGATTGCGCGAGTACTGCTTGTCCTTCCCATTATTCCAATGCTCATGTACACCGAGGCTGCGGCATCGGATGCCGTCGCGTTCAGGATCATAGACCGTCTTCGAAGGCGGGTCATTCGCTAAAGCAGATTCGCGCAAATAGTTATCGGCATTCGCGATATCCGGGAGATCGGGCCATTCCGAAGTCAGAAAATCGAAGCCCACGGAATCAATCGCTACGCTGTCAAGCGACATGAAAATGCTGTTTGGCCAGGCATCATTGAACGGCGCCATTTTCCATTTGCGATGAGGCGGGCCATCCACGTTGTCGTTTCCATAGAGCCCGTCAATAATAAAAAGCATGGTTTTCTCGCCGAGATCCTTATGACCCAGAAAATCAGTGAAGGCGGAGTAGCTTGCCGAACCATCATTGTTGTGATGGAAACCATCGTGCGCGTTCTTGTGCCAGTCGGGATTGATACTCGTAGCCCCGAACAGATTCTTCGCGCAAAGCGTCACGCCTGAACTCACATGCGCTCTCAATACCGCAGCATCAATTAAGTAGGTGGCCTCAACGACTACGGTGTCGAGTCCTTTGGCGTTGTTGCTTTCAACTGAGAAGGGGATCGAGTTGGGTTTGAACTCGGCCTTGAGTCGTCCATCGCCTCCGATATGGTCCACAAACACGACACCGGGAAACTCATGGTGAATCTTGTCGTAGAGATCGCTTGGGCTGAACCGGCTGGAATCGAAGACGGTGATCGATGCTTGTGGCACTCGTCCTGGCCCAGTCAACTGGCGGACAAGCGAAAGAATCATATGGGGCGAAGAGTTCAGACGATCGATCGTGTCATGACCCGTTGTGTTGTTCAGGTTGGCCTTGATTGCCACTTTCTCGCCGGGCTTGTAGCCGGCGTCGCCGCGACCATGAGTACGATTGAAATACTTGAAGATGGTGCTCCACGCCTGGGCATCGTTCTTTTGAACTGTAAGGCTCCGAATAGAGCGCGAGACCATGCGGTCAATTACTGCCTGGTTGTTGTTGGCGTCTTTCCACCAGGAACCGGTCCCATCCCACGTCACGGCCGCCGGATCATGCGCCCAAGTGACTCGACCGGGAACGACGCCGCGGGGAACACCCACGGGAGAAAGCGTAGGCTCAAAAAGAGAAGAACGAAGAGTAGTAGCAGCTGCCATAGACAGGGCGAATTGTCGGCGAGTCATTCCCATTTTTTATGCCTCACACACAAGTCTTACGGTTACCCCGGAGCGTCTTGCGTGAAACCTTCTGGATTCAGGAAAAAACTATTTTAAAGCAACATCTTGCGATCGACAGAGTATATGCAAGGATAGCTCTGTTGGTTGCTCCTTGTTTGGCGCCGACTATTTCATTCCGACGTATATACCCACTTGGGCATCTGGGATCCGCTGCACGTTCATCATAGGCTTCAAAATCGGTTAGGTAGGCCCTCTTTCCTCCGGGGTGCGGATTTTGGTACTGCCCAGATGCGGCCCCACATCTCAGGAACCACCTTCTTTCCCTCAGCGACAAAAAAGGAATTAGAGCTTGAACCCATAGTTCCTAACCATTCTTTCCGAACCATCCTTCCGGACCATCGCAGTGCAATAACAAACAGCTACTTTTCGTAGACCGTCGAGCCGCCTGTGACGGTGCGCACGATCTCGATATCTTTGATTTTCTCCTGGTTCACCGTATGAGGATCGTCCGCCAACACGACGAAGTCGGCCAGCTTTCCAGGTGTGATAGATCCTTTGATCGCTTCCTCATGTGAGTTGTACGCACCGTTGATGGTGTTTACCAGCAGGGATTCATCTACGCTGATTCGTTGGTTGGCTCCCCAGGTCTCTCCATTCCAGCCAGTGCGCGTCACCATGCCCTGAATGCCCATCAAAGGGGCGAACGGCCCGGGGCTGAAATCTGAGCCGGCCGCGGCCCGAATTCCGGCGTCGAAGAACGAACGGTACGCCATGCTCCGCTTCATGCGCTCCTCCCCATAAAAATGAAACTTGTCGGAATTGTAGTAGGCATAGGTGGTGAAGGGGGCAGGGACTGCGCCGAGCGCCTTCATGCGGCGGAGGAGATCATCGTTGATCAGGGTGCAGTGAGTAATTTTGGGGCGCACGTCTGCACGCGGTACGGCCTGCTGCGCCCGCACATATGCGGTCAGCACCATGTCGATAGCAACATCCCCATTCGCGTGGCAGTTCGGTTGAATACCAGCCCGCTGCACGCGCTCTGCCCAGGCGTTGAGATCCTCCTGCGTCTCGGTAATGTTGCCGCTGTAGGGAGGATTGGTGCCGGCATAGGGCTGGCTCAGCGCCATGGTGCGCTCGGAGAACGAGCCGTCGACGGTGTGCTCAGAAGTTGCGCCAAAGCGAATCCACTCGTCGCCGAGGCCGCTACTGATGCCGTTCCTGATCATCGCTTCCAAAATATCCCCGCTGGTCTCAAAGCTTACCCGGTGCAGCAGTTCGCCGCGTGCCCGCACTTGCTGCAGCGTAAATAAATCGCCGCCTTCGTGATGAACGCTGGTCAGGCCATAGCGGACGAACTGTTTGGAGATGTATGCCAATCCGTCGCGATCACGCTGCTCCTTCTGTTCTGGCGTGAAGGTTTCCCGTTTACCAACGCCATTGAATACGTCCCGGGCGCGATCGGTGACTCGTCCGTTAAGCTCACCGTTTTCGTCGTGATCGTAAAGTTCCGCCCATCCGGTTGGGAGTGCCCTTATTTATCCCAGCTAGCTCCGGTGCTTTGCTGTTGTAGTACGACGTGTGGCCGCCGCGATGATGGACCACTACCGGATGTTCCTTGGAGACCTGGTCCAGGTCGTGCACATTAAGCTGGCGGTTGTCCTTCACTTTCGTGTCGTCGAAGAAGTATCCATCAATCCAAAAGCCCACGGGAGTCTTCTGGGCCTTGGCACGAAGTTTGTCGATGATGCTGGCGATGGTGACAAATTCGACCTCGTAGGGGTTGCCGACGATGACTTCGTAGAGCAGAATGTTTCCGCCCGCGTGATTGTGGCAATCGATGAATCCGGGCACGATGGTCATCTGCTTGGCGTCAAAGGTCCGCGTCCCCTTGCCGATGAACGCCTTGGCTTCTGGTGTGCTCCCCACGTAGACGAATCGCCCACCCGTAACAGCAAAAGCCTCCACTTTCGGCATGCGGGAATCAACGGTGTAGACCTTGGCGTTGAATACGACCAGGTCGGCATGGCGCGGATCGCTGTCGGCACTCTGTGTTTCACCGAACGCGGCTGTGCCCAGAAGGCTCGCGCTGGCGAGACCTGCCATGCCGCGTCCGGTCAGGCCCAGGAACTCCCTACGATTGTGGCGGTATTTGTTCATCCTTCCTTCGCACCCGCCGTAATCTCCCGAACTGCGCGGTAACCTTGGTCGATCGCGATGTTGGTGTAGGCGTGCCCGTCGGCATCCGAGTTGGCTACGTGGATTCGACCGAAAGGCTGCCGGCCAATCACGCATGGGCGCTCGGGATCCGGGCGGTCCAAAGGCTCGAAGAGAGGGTTGTACTCGTAGGCATAACCGTGCGGCCATCGGTTCACGGTGATGGCCTGGATGTCGCGAGCCGACTCGAATCCCCCACCGGCGAGCATGCGTCCGAGTTGATCGCGGATGTTCCGTTCAAAAATGTCAAAGGACGTAGTCATCAGCTCATAGCGTCCTGCCCGATATTGATCCTTGGCCGCCAAACCGGGCTTGCATGGGGTACGCAGAAGATGCAAGAGGCACGGCTCTTGCGGTGTGCTCGGGAAATGATACTCGCCCATTGAAACTGGGAAATCCAGGGACGCTCCGTTGAAGTAGCCGCCAGGCGCGTAGATCGAGTTCACGCCCAGTTTCTGGAAAGATCCCCAATTACTAATCTGCACGTTAGTGTAAACCAGCGGAAGTTTCACGCAGTAATGTAGGGCCTCCTTCTGCTTCTCTGGCATTTCAGGACAGAGATAAGGAATCACCATGTTGTAGCAGGCCAGGACGCAATGCGCCCCTTGTACCTTGTGTGCCTTGCCGCCGCGAATGTAAGTGACCTCAACCTGCTTTGCGTTCTGAGGATCACCGACGTGCTTTGCCTGTACGACAGTGCTGTTTAACCGAATTCGCACTGCTGATTCGGATTCATCGAGAAGCGCATAGCTGACTCGAGAAGTGACAACGTCTTCCATGGTGGCTCCTGGGACCGCGCCAGCTATGAGCGAACGAACCAGAAGCCGGGCTACGGAAGCATTGCCGTCGGAGAAGTGGAAGATGTAAGGCTCAGCCTGCTCCGGACTGTCTTCACTGCTGTGCAGTTCTATTCCTTTAAATCCCGGATACTCCATCTGCAAGCAGTCCCACGCCGACACCGCATCGATGCCCACGGCATACAAGCCATGAGGCGCAGACTGAAAAATCTTGATGACGTCAGGATGCACCTTTACGTACTGAAGCAGGTAATCCTTGTAGCTTGTCTTGATAAGCTTCCGGCGCTTCTCTTCAGCGGATAGCCCCGGCAGATAATCGGTCTTCGTTTCCTGCAGGCGAGCCAAGTCTTTGCGGGCCGCCTCGGAAATCGGAATCTGCGCCAGGACTTCCGGTGGGTAGCTCAAGCCGAGATAATGTGTCCCGAAACCGGGCAAGAGACGGTCGACGCCGAACGTTTCTTTGTCAAAGAACGTCGCACGCTTCAGTCCCATGCCCTTGTAGAGGTTCTGATCGAAATACTTGTGAAAGCGATCGACTTCGATGCCCAACTCCTGCAGCAAACCAAATGCTTCCTTGCTGTAATGATGCGGAGCTTCCAGGGACTGAGTTCCTCCATAGCCGATCAGCAAGCGCTGACCGCTCTGGAATTCATTACGCTTCGCGTGGCCACCGAAATCGTCGTGGTTGTCGAGAATCAAAATCTTAGAGTTCGATCCGGCGAACCTTCGGAAGAAATAGGCGGAGGCCAGACCGCTGATGCCCCCGCCCACGACGATCAGGTCGTAGGTTTGTTTTTCATCAACCGCATCCGGCCATGTTTCTCCATCGCGCATGGCGTGAGCCACTTCCCACGATCCGTCGTGGCTTCCGCGCATGCCGGTCTTGGCTGGAGGATAGTAGTTGGGATCTTTTTCGGGAGCATTTTCAGCCGCAGCCAGCAGCTTCAGCCAGGTGGAACTGGCAGGCGTAAGCGAGGCTCCAACGGTGACCGCGCAGCCATTCAGGAAATCACGCCGCGTGATGTTGCGATCCATCCCCAGCTCTGAATCCGGCTTCTTTTCCACCCTGCCCTCCAAAGGCAGACTCTCGTCCGCTACGATTCGTCGATTGGCAACGTGATTCAGCTCGCGTTGCAAGCCGGCCTGCTTCGGTGTTTCGCAACTAAAGTCAACCCGAGTGCCATCCCTAGAAAGTCACCTTGAGCGCCAGCTGCAGGATCCTGGGAGCGTACGTTCCGCCGATTTGGCCGAACGCCCCGGACAGGACGGACGTAGCCGCAGGTGGCCGGAATTCGGCGTGGTTGAAAATATTGAAGGCCTCAGCACGGAAGACCAGCTTCGTACTTTCGCCGACTAAATTGGTTGACTTCTCCAGCGCCAGGTCGAAATTGGAATGCCGCGGCCCGTGGAGCGAATTTCGACGATAGGTTCCGTAGAATCCGAGCGGGCAGGTACCCGCCCCAATACAGGGATCTTGCTGGAACGAGTTGGGGTCAAACCAATAATTTCCGGGAGTTCCATTGAAGGTTTGCACGCTCCGCGGATTGAAGGTCTGTACGGAACTGACCATTTGGTCGGCCCTCACAATTTCACCGTCGCCAGCTCCCGAGGGACCGGGATCGGTCGATTGCTGGTGCGTCCCCGCAAGAAAATCCAGTGGAATTCCCGACTGGATGAAATAAATGGGGAACAGACTCCAGCCGCTGGTTAGCCGTTTCGGGCCTTCAGCCCAAGCTTTAGCAAAAGGCAGTTCCCACCCTCCGCTGAACGCCAATCTCTGCCGGAGATCGAAATCGGAGTTGCCATAAAACTGATTGTGGTTGTAATAAGGAATGGACGAAACCCGCGAGTTGAATCCCGTTCCGTTGTCCAGATTGTGCGACCACGTATAGGACGCGGTAAAGAATACATTCCCGAGGTAGCGCACATCCTGCGCTCTCTTCGTAAGACTGCTTAGGAGGCCGTTGTAGTTGGCGTGATTCAGGCCATCGAAAGTTGGGGCGAACCCGAAAGTGTTGGGATCTGCACTTGGATTCGAAGCCACAAGTTGCTGATTCAGAGTGCGCATGGGATTCGGCGTAGCGACGGTGCTCAGAACGAAGGGATTCTGATCCACCCACGTAAGCAGTTTGTGCGAAGAACTTCCGGCATACCCGATCTCGGCCATCAGGCCATTGCTGATCTGCCGCTGAACGCTCACGTTGTATTGGAAGATGTAGGGCGTCTTGAGATGAATGTTGACGAAGTTATTCCCCGCGCCGAGAAATGGCGTGAACCCGGCGTTGGCGAAATTAATGTTCGACGGCGGCGGTTCCTGGGAAGGGAAGGGATCGACTAGCCCAGCCGTTTCGTATGGCTGGGAAAGTATCGTATCGACGGCATTCGTCGGAACCTGGTAGGTGCCAGCGAAAGTGAAGTCCTGGCCGCCGGCCCAGGGCGCTTCGTCAGTTGCCCAATCGGACATCCATCCATTGAGTGTGTCAAAGAACATTCCGCCGCCCCCACGAATGCTGGTCTTGCCATTCCCGAAAGGATCCCAGGCAATGCCAATGCGCGGCGAAAAATTCGTATGGTCGGGGTAATACCACCCACGTGGCGCTCCGGGATCGCCGGGTACCAGGAAGCCGAGCGGCGCGCCGGGAAATTTTACCGACTGTCTCCCCGGCACAATGCTGAAACTATATCCGTGGGTATCAGTTTCGGGGCTCGTGTACTCGTAGCGAAGTCCGTACGTCAGAGTGAGACGGGGCGCCACTTTCCACTCATCCTGCGCGAAAGCTGCATACTGTCTTTGATGCTCGTTGCTCGGAGCTTTCGAGTATTCGCTAAACTCGTCCGATGCCCCAAACAGGAAATCTGCCAGATCATTTCCGGAGCCAATCCCGCCAGGCCCGTAGAGATAGAAGATGCCATTAGTCTGGTAGGCGTAAACAGAATTCTCCTGCATGATCCCGAAGCGGCCGCCGAACTTGAACGTGTGGTGCCCGCGATTCCAGGTCAATGTATCGGAAACCGCGTAGTTGTTGTCCGCCTTCCAGGCGACATTTGGATCAAAACCCACAGTCATGCCGCTGGCAAAGGAAATCGTCGGTGGCCCAAAGGCATCATCCGAGTTGATGTTGACACCCAGTTGCGCTGGCGTAGGCAGATGGCTGGTGGGTAGAGCGGTTGAATAGAAACGTTGTGCAGTCACCAGTAATTCGTTGAGGGTGGAAAGCGAAATAGTCTTGGTGTAGTTGATGTTGGCAAAGTAGTCCCAGTTTGTCGTAGCGGCAACAAAACCCGGGACGTTGGCGCCAAAAAATGGATTGGTAATCGGCTCTTTGTTGTCACCGACCGACAGTGCGATACGGTCGTTGGTTGTCGCGTAGAAGTCGACCTTGCCTACGTACTGATTCGCGTTGTCACGCCCTGAGCCTTGTGGAAACAGAGTCCCATTGAGCGAGGTCGGAATGACGCCGGCGGAAATATATTTCTGCGCCACCGGATCGATCTGCGCAGGGTCGATTATTGCCTGCGCTGCGAGCGCAGAGTTCGACTGGTAGTATGGATGGGCTACTTGGCCGGTGCTTCCACAAGTTACATTGCCCGGAAGAACGATCGCGGGATTCCCCGTCAGAAAACACTGCACAAATGGATCGGGGCCTCCGTTGTAGCTTTGTGAGAAGTCCCCGGTTAACTGTGCGGGTGTGTACACCGTCACCGGCCCGGTCACAGCCGCTTCGTTGATGGTCTGGGACAGACGCTGGCCCTGATAGCCGAAAAAGAAGAAGAACCGGTCCTTTCCGTTCAGCAACTTGCCGAACGTGATCGGGCCACCAATCACACCTCCGAACTGATTGCGCTTGAGCACCTGGCGAGGCTGCCCAATTTCGTTATCGATGTAGTCGTTGGCATTCATCGCATCGTTGCGGAGGTACTCGAACAAGCTCCCATGCAAGGTGTTGGTTCCTGACTTCAGGACCACACTGATGGTGCCGCCTCCGTTTCGGCCATATTCGGCGGTGTAGTTATTCTCGAGAAGTTTGAATTCTTCCACGGCCTCGGGATTGGGATTGAAAACGACCTGGTTACTTGTGGTTCGATTGTTCATGCCGCCATCGAGCAGGTAAGTTACGGCGTCCCCGCGGCCTCCGGCTATGCTGATTCCTCCCAGCCCCGTCTCGGTGGACCCACCATTGCTCGTACCGTATGTGCCAATGTCGTCGGCGATAGGAATGACACCCGGTTGTGTCAAGGCGAGGTCTAGAGTATTGCGTCCGTTCAGAGGAAGATCCTGGATGGGCTTACCTGTGACGGTTCCGCCGATCGTGGGGTTCACGGTTTCGACTTGGGCGGCCTGGGATTGAACGTCGACGACTTCATTCACACTGCCCACTCTCATATGAATGTCGATGCGTAGCGCCTGATTGATGGTGAGTTCCTGCGGTTCGGTCCGGGATTTGGAGAAGCCTCTATTCTCGACGGTGACGGAATACTGCCCGATGGGAACATCGAGCACCTGGTAGTTCCCCTTGTCATCGGTAACGGTATTCCAACTCACATTCGTGCCCACGTTGGTGACGATCACTTTGGCGCCAGGAACTGCCGCCCCCTGAGGATCGGTGACGATGCCAATGACTCTACCGTTCGTGTTTTGCGCGGAGGCAAGAGCAGTAAGCACTACGGCGAGAGACATAGCGATTGCCGCCCGCCGTGCACAGGGTGAGTGAAAAAGACGCTTGCAGGTGCGAAGTTCCATACAATGTCCTCCACCGAAAACCGAATTTTTTATGCCAGTCCACATTGCAAAAACCGATGCCCGGAGATTTGAAGATGCGATGTGGGGACGACGCAGGAGCCGCTCATCGAAAGGAAGGACAGCATCGCTACAAAAGATTCCGCACGTCATGGGAGGGCCCTGCTCCTTGTGCGCCTCTGACTCCAAACTATCCTTTGCAGATTTAGCCGAACCTTATGAGAATTTCGGAAGGTTAGAAAAGCACGACGTTCAGTGTCAAGCAGAAAATTCCCATGATGTCCAAGCGTTTTTTAGATTGTTGCGGCCTTCTGTCGCCGCGACCTGATTTCTTGCAATGACAGTGATGCGTCCGATTGACCTGCATTGACGGCAAGCGTTCCTGCATTGAGAATGGCGTTCCCATTCTCCTTGACAGGTCGTCCGAGTTTTTCTAACCTTGCGGACTTCTAGTAATCTGCGTGATCTTGCTACGGGCAGGATTTTTTTTGGACAGAAAGCCGGGGACGTTCAATGCACCGCTTGATTTTCGTGGTTACGTTATCGTGCTTCTGGTTGAGCCCAGTCTTGGCCCAAGATCGTGACTACGGCCGATCGATGGTCATCACTGACCACGGGATTGTCGCAACGAGCCACGTGCTGGCCTCGCAGGCGGGGTCGCAAATTCTTTCCCAGGGTGGTTCGGCTATCGACGCAGCAATCGCTGCGAATGCCGTGCTTGGGGTGACCGAGCCCATGATGAACGGCATCGGTGGCGATCTTTTCCTTCTCTACTGGGATGCGAAGAGCGGCAAGCTGTACGGGTTAAACGCTAGTGGGTGGGCTCCACAAGGCCTCACCATAGACTTCCTGAAGAAGCAGGGCGTTACGTCCATGCCTGAAGATGGAATCCACAGTGTCACCGTGCCGGGGGCCGTGGATGGTTGGGCGAAGGCTCATCAGCGTTTTGGAAAATTGCCTTGGAAGGTCCTGTTTACACCGGCGATTTACTATGCCGAGAACGGCTATTTTGTCCCTGAAATCATTGACGATTTCTGGCGTATCGGCCGAAAAAGATTGAAACAAACGGAGGAATCGGAGCGAGTCTTTCTTCCCAATGGCAAGCCGCCTGCCCTGGGCGAAAAGTTCTCCAATCCCGATCTGGCGAAGGCCCTGCGACTCCTGGCAGATAAGGGACCTCGTGAGTTCTACGAAGGTGAAATTGCGAAAGCAATCCTCAAGACATCGGACTCTCTGGGCGGGACCATGCAACCGGGCGACTTGGCCGAGTTTTCTTCGGAGTGGGTTGATCCAATCTCGATCGACTACCGCGGGTGGAGAGTCTACGAACTTCCTCCGAATGGGCAAGGAATGGCTGCGTTAGAAATGTTGAATATCATGGGCACGTTGCAGCCCGACAAGCAGGGCCCACAAGGAACCGTAGAACTGCACAAGAAGATTGAGGCGATGAAGCTTGCCTACACCGATTTGTACCGCTACAACGGTGACCCTCGTTTCGCAAGCATTCCCGTGCGAGGCCTGCTTTCAAAAGAGTATGCACAACAGCGCGCCTCCCTGATCGATCCGCAGAAAGCGAATTGTGCCGCAGCTAGTGGCACGCCAGCGAAGAGCGACACGACCTATCTGGCGGTCGTCGACAAAGATGGCAACATCGCTTCGATGATCCAGAGCGTGTACGACTACTTCGGTTCTGGCGTCGCGGTCAAAGGCATGGGTTTTCTGCTTCAGGATCGCGGAGGATTATTCGTGCTCGATCCCACGCACCCGGATGCGCTCGCCCCGCATAAGCGCCCCTTCCACACGATTATTCCCGCGTTTATGGAACGAGGCGACGAACACATCGGATTCGGAATCATGGGCGGTTCCAATCAGCCGCTTGCCCATGCCCAATTCGTCTCCAATGTCGCGGACTATGGCTGGAACATTCAGGCAGCTCTCTCGGCACCCCGCTTCACCATCCGCGACACCGGAGAGTCAATTAAGTGCACCATTGTCCTGGAGTCGCGGGTCTCGCCAGAGGTGCAGAGTCAATTGCGACAAAAGGGCCACGACCTGGTGTTGCGAAAAGATTATTCCGCAGTGATGGGGCGGGGACAGGCAGTGCTTCACAATTCCGCAACCGGCACGAATTTTGCTGCGTCTGACCCGCGGGCCGATGGTTCGGCTGAGCCGGAACCGATCGCGGCACATTAGTGACTTTGACAACGTAACGCGCCGGCTTGGGGAAATCCTGAATGCTTGTCAACTTGATGCAATGAGCGATGAGAAACGTGACCGGCAGTTGGGGATGAATCGCCGCATTACGCGCCGCGACTTCCTCAACGGCGTTGCCGTCGGCATCGGAGTTTTAGGCTACTCTGGCCTGCCCGGCCCGGCTTCCGCTCTCCAAAATGACTCCCAGGCGACTGACCCCTTGGTGGCGTATCCGCCTGCGTTGACCGGCATGAGAGGCAGCGCCCCGGGCTCATTCGATGTCGCCCATTCACTGCGTGACGGGACCTACTGGGAAACCGCCGGTAGCCCAATCGACACACACGAAACCTATGACTTAGTCGTCGTCGGAGGCGGCATCAGCGGGCTTGCCGCAGCTTACTTCTACCGCGAGCAGGCCGGCGCGAAGTCGCGCATCCTCATCCTTGATAACAACGATGATTTTGGCGGCCACGCCCGCCGCAACGAATTCCACGTCGCTGGACGCCTGCTGCTGAGCAACGGTGGAACTCAGTCCATTGAGAGCCCTTCAGAATACAGCGAGGTGGCGAAGGAAGTTCTTAGGGGCTTGGGGATTGAAACAAAGATCTTTTACAAAGCCTACGACCAGAAGTTGTATTCGCATCTCGGCACCGCCTGCTTCTTTGACAAGGAGACCTTTGGTGGGGATCGCCTAGTGACTGGAATGGGATCGACTCCCTGGCCCGAGTTTCTCAAGAAGAGTCCTTTACCCGAAAACTTGCAGCACGAGATCGCCCGCCTCTATGACGAGAAGAAAGACTACCTCGCTGGACTTTCAAAGGAAGAAAAGGTCGCGCGTCTGGCAAAGATCAGCTACGCGGGATTCTTGACTGAAATCTGTAAGGCGGACCCAGCTGTTCTGCCATTTTTCCAAAGCTACACCAACGACTTGTTTGCGGTAGGAATTGATGCCGTGTCAGCCCTTGCTTGCTATCGAAATCCTGATGACTACGGGGCATATCAATACGCCGGGTTTGAAGGGCTGGGTCTAGGTCGAGACGAAGAAAAAGAAGAGCCCTACATCTTTCATTTTCCCGACGGGAATGCGTCCATCGCCCGCCTGCTGGTCCGAAGTCTGATTCCTGCAGCAGTCCCAGGTCACAGCATGGAGGATGTTGTGACCGCCTCTGTCAACTACAACAAGCTCGACGACTCGGCATCCCTCGTCCGACTTCGTCTAAACTCAACCGCGGTTCGCGCCCAGAACAGCGGAGCGGCAGAATCCGCGAGGCAAGTAGAGGTTTCATACGTGCAGTCGGGAAAGCTGGCGAAGGTAACGGCGAAGTGCTGCATTCTCGCTTGTTACAACACGATGGTTCCTTATCTCTGCCCGGAGCTTCCCGAGAAGCAAAAGGAAGCTTTGCACTATGGCGTTAAGGAACCATTCATCTATACGCATGTCGCAATTCGCAATTGGTCGGCGTTACACAAATTGGGTATACGACAGATTCTTTCGCCGGGAAGCTATCACACTTTCACCATGCTCGACTTCCCGGTGAGTCTTGGGGGGTACCAATTTCCCAGCAAACCTGAAGAGCCCATGGTGCTTTTCATGTTGCGAACTCCATGTAAGCCCGGCATGCCACGCCGCGAGCAATACCGCGTCGGCAGGTACGAACTGATCGGTACGCCCTTCTCCGAATTCGAACGGAATATCCGCGAACAGTTGAATCGCATGCTCGCGCCGGCCGGATTCGATTCCGCCCGCGATATTGCCGCGATAACCGTGAACCGGTGGGCGCACGGATACGCCTACGAATACGATTCTCTATTCGATCCTCATTGGGCGCGAGACGAGCGTCCTTGCGTGATTGGTCGTAAGCAGTTTGGACGAATCTCCATCGCAAACTCCGACGCCGCAGCCAGCGCTTATACCAACGCGGCCATAGACCAGGCCTACCGGGCGGTTCAGGAACAAGTGAGAGGTGCTTAGAAATGTCTAATTTCGACAACGAAAACGCTCGTCGATCTCGTGACTGCGAGCTTGGCATGCATCGCAATATCACACGTCGGGATTTCTTGAACGGCATTGCAGTGGGAGTGGGGGGCACGCTTGTCAGTCCATGGCTTGGCGGTTTGCTTGCGGGACAAATGCCGGCGCCCTCCGCGCAGGACCGCTCCGGTTACTATCCTCCAGCGCTCACTGGAATGCGGGGCAGTCACCCCGGCGCTTTCGAAGTCGCCCACGCTTTGCGTGATGGCACGTTCTGGCAAACCGCAGGCAAGCCGGTGGAGACGGGCGAGGAATACGATCTGGTGGTAGTGGGTGGCGGCATCAGCGGCTTGGCCGCCGCATATTTTTATCGCAAGCAGTCTGGACCTTCCGCTCGTATTCTCATTCTCGACAATCATGATGATTTCGGCGGACACGCCAAGCGGAACGAGTTTCATTTAAATGGGCGCATGCTGTTGACTAACGGTGGGACCGTCGCTATTGAATCTCCCTTCCCTTACAGCAAGGAAGCACGCGGACTACTGGCCGAGCTCGGCATCGACCCCCCGGCACTCCAAAAGAAGTATGCGGACAATCGCGGGTCCAGCGGTCTTGGATTTGGCTACTTCTTCGACAAAGAAACGTTTGGGACCGAGCGATTGGTCACGAACGCGCCTGGAGGCTATGGTCGACAGAGCGCGTCAGCAAAATGGGCGGAATTTCTCGCGCGAACTCCGATGTCGGCTCAGGCTCAACAGGACATTGTCCGCATTCAAGAAGCCAAAGTTGACTATATGGAAGGAGTAAATCAGGAGGAAAAGAAAACCCGGCTTTCCAAAATGAGCTACAAAGATTTTCTGCTCAATGTGGTGAAGGCTCACTCGGATGTCATTCCTTTTTACCAGAGTCGTACCCATGGGCTGTACGGGATCGGCATCGATGCGGTTCCGGCGCTGGATTGTTGGGCCATCCACTTTCCTGGGTTTCAAGGCATGGGTCTCGATCGTGTGCCTTCAAAAGGCTTGACCTTCACCGCGCTGGGAGAAGTAACGCCACAAGAGGAATTTCACTTTCACTTTCCCGACGGCAACGCATCGATCGCGCGCATGTTGGTGCGGTCGTTAGTGCCCGGTTCGGCTCCTGGGAATACGGCCGAAGATATTGTTACGGCCAAGATGGACTACGGCCGCCTGGATCATGGAGATTCTCCCGTCCGCATACGCCTGAACAGCACCGCGGTGTTGGCACGGCATTTAGGAGACTTTGCTTCCGCTAAACAAGTCGAGGTGGTGTATGGCCGCGACCAAAAAGCGTACAGCGTACGTGGCAAAGCAGCAGTGCTGGCTTGCTGGAATATGGTCATCCCGTTCTTGTGTCCAGACTTACCTGCCGAGCAGAAAGAAGCTTTGCACTACGGTGTGAAGGTTCCCCTGGTTTACACGATTGTGGGATTGCGCAACTGGGCCGCCTTTCAGAAGCTCGGAGTCAGAGGTGTTTCCTGCCCCGGAATGTACCACAGCTCTATGAATCTCGATCAGGGGCCGAGCATCGGCGACTACAAGCCCTCTCAGTCTCCCGATGAGCCGATCCTGGTGCACATGCTGCGCACCCCGTGCCAACCGGGTCTTTCTGCGAGGGAACAACAACGTGCCGGCCATTATGATCTGCTGGCTACGTCATTCGAGACATTTGAGCGAAACATTCGCGACCAATTTGTCCGCGTGTTGGGCAGCGGCGGTTTTGATCCTGCCCGCGATATAGACGCGATTACTGTCAACCGCTGGCCCCATGGATATGCGTACGAATACAACCCGCTATGGGATCCAGATTGGCCCGAGGGTAAGCGACCGTGTGACATTGCACGCCGACCCTTTGGACGCATCACGATTGCGAATTCCGATGCTGCTGCAGCCGCCTACACCGATCAGGCAATCGATCAAGGTTACAGGGCCGTACGGGAGTTGTTATCAAGATAAAGGAGTCACTACGCAGGGAGGAATTAATGGTCAACCGAAGTGTTCTTGCAGTTTTGCTGTTGTTGGTGACCTTCGCCTTGGTCAGTCCGGGCATCGCGCAAAAATCTGAAACCGAAAAAGAAATCCTTGCTCTGGAAGATAAGATGAACGCGGCCTACGCTGCCAACGACCTTCCGACATACTTCGCCTACTACGCCGACGATTTCACTCAATGGCTTCCCGAGGGGCGAACTGATCTGCCGCAATATAAAAAGGAGTGGACGCAATTTATCCGCAGTGGGGGCAAGGTCGAATCGGATCAGATTTCCGACATGCACGTACAGGTCGGTCCCGCTGGAGATACCGTGGTTGCAAGCTACCTCTTACATGTCAGCACTCGATCGCCGAAGGGCCAGGTCAGCGATGAAGACTTTCACGAGTCCGACGTCTGGTTCAAGCGGGATGGAGTCTGGAAGGTCGTACATCTGCACTATTCGCCTGCGCCCAAGAAGAAGTGATCCCGCTCTGTGTTTCGGGAGAGCAAGAAATGTCTGATTTCGATGACCGCTACTTAGGCATGGATCGGCCGATCACGCGCCGGGATTTCATGAACGGCGCTGCTATGGTGATCGGAGCCGCCATGCTTCCGACCGCTCGGGCCTTCGGCGCGTCGAATCCCCTCGAACCGCAGAACGAACGCGGATACGATCCACCAGCTAAGACAGGCTTGCGCGGCAGTCATCCCGGTTCGTTCGAGATTGCCCACAGTTTGCGCGACGGCACCTTTTGGGACAGCGCCGGCAAGCCGGTGGAGAGCGGCGAAACATATGATCTGGCGATTGTCGGAGGAGGAATCAGCGGGTTGGCCGCCGCTCATTTCTTTCGTGAGAAAGCAGGGAAGTCAGCTCGCATTCTCATTCTTGAGAACCACGACGACTTCGGAGGTCACGCTAAACGAAACGAATTTCACCTGGGCGGCCGGCTGCAGCTCTTGAACGGTGGAACTCTTCTCATCGACAGCCCCACGAAGTACAGTCCAGAGGCCGATGGCTTACTGAAGAAGCTCGGCATTGATCCTCCACAATTCGAAGCGAAATACACAGACCGTAAGCTCTATCGATCTCTCGGTCTCGATTCTGCTGTCTTCTTCGATAAAGAGACATTTGGCGAAGATCGGCTAGTGGTGGGCACTCCTGGACGTGGCTGGGACGATGAAGCGACTGAAAGCCAAGCAGCGAAAGCACACAGCTGGACGAACTTCATGAACAAGACGCCGCTCTCCCCTGAAGTCCGGCGCGACATTGTGCGCGTACAGGAAGCTAAAGTCGACTATCTGCCGGGTCTCTCTTCGGCAGAGAAGAAGGCAACACTTTCGAAGATGAGCTATAAGGATTTCTTGCTCAACCTAGTGAAGGTGGACCCCGGAGTGATTCCGTTTTACCAGCGGCGCACGGAGGGAGAATGGGGAGTCGGCATTGACGCCGAGCCTGCCTTGGACTGCTGGGCTCTCGGCTTCCCCGGATTTCAGGGCATGGGTCTAGAGCCCGGTGCCGCGCCGCACATGAGTTATTCGGCGGCTGGTTACGCCAGCGGCGGTTCGTATCGTTTTCACTTTCCTGACGGGAACGCTTCGATTGCTCGATTACTTGTGAGGGCGCTAATTCCGGAAGCTGTGCCGGGCCATTCGGCGGAAGATGTGGTCACCGCCCAAGTCGACTACAGCCATCTGGACCGGGAGAATGCTCGATTAAGACTCCGCCTGAACAGCACGGTGGTCGGCGCACGCAATGTCGGAGCGCCTTCTACCGCTCAAGAAGTCGAGGTTCTCTATGCGAGCGGCAAGCAGGTTTTTAAAGTGCGGGCCAAGGGGTGCGTGCTGGCGTGCTGGAACATGATGATTCCTTATTTGTGCGCGGAGCTTCCCGAAGCACAAAAGGAAGCCTTGCATTACCTGGTAAAAGTGCCGTTGGTTTACACCAGCGTCGGCATTCGGAACTGGACGTCATTCCAAAAGCTAGGCATTCAGCGCATCTCTTCGCCGGGTTCCTACTGGTCCGACGTTAGCCTCAACTCCGCAGTCAACATGGGTGTGTATCGAAGTCCCACGAGCCCCGAAGAGCCAATCTTGTTGCATCTCAGTCGAGCTCCCTGCAAGCCTGGTTTGCCGGCGCGGGAGCAGCACAAAATCGGTAGATACGAACTGCTGACCACAACTTTCGAGACGTTCGAGCGGAAAATCCGTGACCAGCTTGCCCGGACTCTAAGCGCCGGAGGCTTCGAACCGGCACGCGACATTGAGGCCATCACTGTGAATCGATGGCCGCATGGCTATGGTTATGAGTACAACCCGCTATTCGATCCCGACTGGCCCGAAGACAAACGCCCCAACGTGATTGGCCGCCAGCCCTTTGGAAGGATCACCATTGCCAACACCGATTCTGCGGCAACCGCCTATACCGATGCGGCGATCGATCAAGCATACCGGGCCGTGAACGAGTTGTTGCGCGGCTGATCGCAAGAACTATTGCGTTCCGCCTTGGTGGGAGAAAAGTCTCAATCGATTTCCATGATCAAAGCCAGCGCAATTTTCGGCTTGACAGTGGAGATCTACGTTCTCTAACGTTCCCAATCTATAGTAGGGTTTGTGTTCCCCCGCTAGCCCAAAGTTCTTGTCTGCTGCCTGCCGCGCAGTGCGTCAAGATGGCAACAGGTTCTTAGGCATTCTTCGCGATTGCTTAGGAGACCGCTCATGGCGCCGTGGAAACATTTTGCTTTCTTGTTGGGTTGCTTGGCGTGTCCGCTTTTGGTGTGGTCACAGACGGGTCTCACCTCATTGCGTGGCGCGGTGACCGATTCCTCGGGAGCCATACTTGCGGGCGCGGAGGTGAGGCTTGAGGAACCAACCACTGGCTTCCACGCTATCCAGAGCACAGATCAGAGTGGCGCCTACGAGTTTCCGCAGATTCCGCCGGGCAAGTACACGATTACGGTGACCAGAGCCGGATTCGGCAACCAGGCAAAATCTGCCGAACTGCTTGTTAGCCAGCCGGCTACGATAAATTTTGCACTCTCAGTGCAGACCATAACCGAGACCATCGAGGTTAGTGATGTCGCACAGACCCTCAATACCACCGATGCGACCATTGGCAATGCTGTAAGCAATTCCACGATCGTGGCCCTCCCCATCGAAGGGCGTAACGTGCCGGACTTGTTGAGCTTGCAGCCTGGCGTCGTGTACTTGAATTCTCGCGTGACCAATCCTGACGAAGACAGCAGAAGCGGCGCGGTGAATGGCGCTCGCTCCGACCAGGGCAATATCACTCTTGACGGAGTAGACGACAACGACCAGAGGCAGGGTTACGCGTTCACTGGCGCGCTGCGATCGACGCTGGATTCCGTGGAAGAGTTTCGTGTCAGCACGACCAACTCCAACGCAGACAGTGGCCGTTCTTCGGGTGCCCAAGTCACGCTTGTCACCAAGAGCGGGACCAACACTGTTCACGGCAGCCTCTATGAATACAACCGCTCTAATTTCGGGCATGCCAACAACTGGTTCAATAAGGCGGCCGAGATTGCGGCAGGACTGCCGAATAAGCCGGGCCAGTTGATTCGCAATACATTTGGGGGGACCATCGGAGGACCCATCAAAAAGGACAAGATTTTCTTTTTTATAAACTACGAAGGCCAGAAGACACAGGAAAACCAGCAACAGAGCCTGACTGTGCCGACCGCTTCATTCGTGGCTGGTAATGTCAGCTATAACTGCGCCGGGAGTACGGGATGCCCAGCAAGTGGGGTTGAGACGCTGACTCCGGCACAGATCGCCAGCATGGACCCGCATTGTACGACTACTTGTCCTTGGGGAGCTGGTGACGATCCGAACGCGCTCGCCACGTTTAGCGCCTACCCTGGCCCCAATAGTCCCGGAGGAGACGGACTAAATACTGGCGGTTTCAGTTGGTCCGCGCCCGACCCAGCCCGGCTCAATACATACATCGCTAAGTTCGACTATCAACTGAATGATCATCAACATCTGTTTGTGCGCGGCAACCTGCAGGGCGACAGAAGTTCTTCAGCACCCGAGTTTCCCGGCAAT